>ENA-OWNT01003048-OWNT01003048.1-seawater-metagenome-genome-assembly--contig:-NODE-3048-length-16373-cov-6.402921_pt1 | contig 16373 bp, 13 predicted proteins | sample MGYA00238136_ERZ651165 | MGnify/ENA primary metagenome ERZ651165 (study PRJEB26861, sample SAMN08777766) | seawater metagenome | isolation source: coastal seawater | place: USA: Florida | collected...
ATAACGATGACAATTCATGGTTACTAATTTATGGGTACTAATTTATAGGTACTAGGTGAGAGTCTATTATTCTTTATAAGTTCATGAATAGATTCATGGATTTTTGTTTATATTATTGACCATGGTTAAATAAAAATAATATATTTTTCAATATATTATGGATTTTAAGGCTTGTTTAAATCCCAGTTATAGTCATGCTCTATGTCACCTTGATATTGGCGAAGGTTTTTAGATAAATCAGGGTTGGCGTATTTGATTAGATGATTGATCAAGGTCGAATCTTTATTGCCAAAATCGACTTTATACCAGTGGTAAATACTGGATATTTTGAGCTGGCCTTTTTCAAAAATTACTCCTCTAGGGTGATTGATATACTCTTTTGCACCTTGTTCAAGGAGAGATTCAGTATTGATTGCTGTATAAGCTTCCTTTGCCAAATTAGGGCAGCTTATGCTGGCACAGTTAACGGCGTAATGAATACGATTGTCCCTAAAGAGAGGCCTTAAAATACCGTGTTCTATATCATTTAAAGAAAGGTTTTTTTCTTGAATATTGGCAATTTTGTCATCCCAGGGGCCAAAACTGAAAAAGCTTTCACCCAGTTTAGTAATAGAGCCCACAGGGTAGTTCTTCAAAATCAAGTCTACGGTTAATGCATTGTAGAGATTGATCCAATAGGCTTTTTGCTCAGCACGATTGTAGATTCGTGGATCGAGCTGTTGCATATTGCTTAAGTAGTCTCGTAGTTTTTTTCTATCGGTATCGTTTACAGCCTTGTAATCAAAACGATTGACACCACTAGGGTGGTTGTTAATTAGGTAACTATTAAGCAGGGATTGCCAGTGGGCATGATCAATTATTGCTGTATTTTTTTCATTGCTCTCTACCCAAAAAAATAATGGTTTGGATGCAGGCGCCGCCATGCTTGTTTGAGTTGTAGCAGTAAGCAGAATGAGAGCGCTCTCACAGTCCGCATTTTGGGGGACTTTGCCCCCCAAACGGGGGACAAATTGCGGGTTATCCGCCGAAAATTGCGCCGAGCATCGCGCCGAGGATGGCGCCGAGGGCGACGGCGAGTACTACCGAGCCATGGACGACGCGGACGACGCCGAGACGGGCCGGGTCGTGGTCCCCCGCGGCAACGACCCCGACGGCGGCGGCGACTAGCGGCGGCGAGGTCGGGGCCAAGCAGAGAGGGCGGGGCAGTCATCGACCACCCCGCCCAATCCCTCGAATCCGCCCCTCAGCGGATGCTGCGCTCTATCGAGTGCACAGCATGTGGTCGCGCATCGCGCCCAGGTCGGCGCCGCTGAGCGCGCTGTCGAAGACCATGGTCTCGTCGAGGTCGCCCGTGAAGAAGCGCGTGAGGTTGTTGGGATCGTTGGCGACGCCGAACGGCCGGCTGCCCCAGACGACGTCCAGGAACGGGGCCGTGCTCGTCATCACCTGCCCGTCGACGTACATCGTGATCGCGCCGCCGCTGAAGATCAGCGCCACGTGGGCCCAGCCGCCGTCGCAGATGGCCGGCCCCGCGGGCAGCTGCTCGTTGGCGCTGTTCTGGTTCTCCAGGAGCCCCCCGGTCCCGGTCCCGTTGGTGACGTAGGTGCCGGCGCCCGTGAAGCCGGGGTTGCCGTTGCCGCTGCTCATCAGGAAGTGGAACGTGTTGGGGTTGTCGAGCGCGTCGGCGCGCACGAATGTCGCCATCGTGAACTGCGACGTGGACAGGGACAGCGCGGCGGGCGCGATGATCCAGCTCGACCCGTCGAAGCTGGCGGCGTCACCGAAGAACCCGGGCCCGAACGTCGGCGTGCCCGTGAAGTTGCCGACCGTGGCGCTGCTGCCGGTGCCCGTCAGGCTGGAGGAGCCGACGCTCTCGTAGCCCCAGTGCAGCACCGGGGTGGGGAGGGCCGGGGCGCCCGTGCACATGGTGTTGTAGTCGAACGCCACGAGGCAGGTGTCGTCACAGTTGGACGTCGGGTCGCAGTCCTCGTCGAACGCAGACCCGCAGATCTCGATGCCGTCGGGGTTGATGCTGGCGTTGCCGTCGTCGCAGTCCTCGGCGGCCGTGAAGCCGTCGTTGTCGGCGTCGACGCTGGCCGAGTCGTCGTCGTCGCCGGAGTCGTCGTCGTCGCCGGAGTCGTCGTCGTCACCGGAGTCGTCGTCGTCACCAGAGTCGTCGTCGTCGCCCGTGGCGTCATCGTCATCACCGGTGGCGTCGTCGTCATCGCCAGTGGCGTCGTCGTCGTCACCGGTGGCGTCGTCGTCGTCGCCGACGGCCGAGTCGTCATCGTCGTCGGCGGGACAGCCGGGCAAGGCCAGCAGCGACAGGGAGAGCAGCAGAAGGAAGAACAGGGAGCGCATCGTTGAAGGTCCTCGCAGGGTGGACCCGAACAGTAGGGAATCCGCGCGCGGCGCGGACCCTTCGCCGCTCTTACATCGCGGAGGCGTCGGCCGACCTGGCGGCTACTCGAGGCGCCCGAGCGCGGCTTCGATGCGCGCCAGCCCGTCGCGGATGTCGTCGAGCGACACCGCGCCGATGCTGAGGCGCACCCAGCCCACCACGTCCTTCGGACCGAACACGGACAGCGGCACGATCCCAAACCCAGCCTCGTCGAGCAGGAAGCGGCGCACGTCCTCGTCCGTCTCGATGACCGCGCCGTTCCAGCGCTTGCCGGCGATGTCGAACCGCCCCGTCAGGTAGATGGCGCCCTGGGGGGCGATGGAGTCCGTCGGGAGTCCCTTGGCCTTCATCCCCTGCAGGCCGTCGTGCAGGGCGTTGAGGCGGTCCTCGATGTCCTGCTTCATGCGGGCGTGGTACTGCGCGATCGCCTTCGGATCGTTGAGGAGCTTGGCGGTGGCGAGCTGCTCCGGCCGCGGCGCCCAGGCGCCCATGTGGCCGACGAGCGCCTTGAAGGGCAGCGCGAACGGCTCCGGGATGACCGCCCAGCCCACCCGCAGGCCCGTGGCCGCGAAGCTCTTGCTGATGGCGTCCACGAAGAACGTGTACTTCGCCATCTCCGGGCGCAGGTTCACGGGCGTGATGTGCTTCGCGTCCCCGAAGGTCAGCATCCAGTACACCTGGTCGTACATGACGAACAGCGGCCGCTGGCCGGCCGCCTCGCGCGCCCGGTTCGTCTCCAGGACCAGGTCGCAGATGCCCGCGAGCTGCTCCTCGCCGAACACCGTCCCCGTGGGGTTGAGCGGGCTGTTGAGGCAGAGGAGCGAGACGCCGTCGAGCTTGCCCTCGAGCAGCTCCCGCGTCGGCAGGAAGTTCGTCTCCGGCTCGCAGTAGACGCGCACGGCCTCGGCGCCGTTGATGTGCACGTAGTGGTGGTTGTTCCAGCTCGGGGCGCAGAACAGCACCTTGTCGCCGGGCTCCACCACCAGGGCGCACGTGGCGTAGATGGGCGGGCGGGCGCCGCTGCCCACCATCACGGAGTCCACGTTGTACTTCAGGCCCAGCTCGCGCTCGTACAGGTTCACCACCGCCTGGCGGAGCTCCGGCGTGCCGAAGGCGGGGGGGTAGTTCGTCTCCCCCTCGGCCAGCGCGGCGTTGATGCCCTCACGGAGCACGTCGGGGATGCTGAACTGGCTCGGCGCGAAGTCGCCCACGGTCAGGTTGCAGACGGGCCGACCCTCCTCCTGCAGCGCCTTGATCGCGTACGCGATCTTCAGGATCGAGCTGCCCTTGAGGCCGGTGGACATGGGGTTGAGCGCAGACATGCGCCACGCCTCGGCGGCGTCACCCTGGGGAAACTGCTCGCGGCAGTCGATGGTCATGTCAGTCCTCCTTGGTGATCGTCGCGAGGACGCGGTCGTAGACCACCATCAGCGCGATGGACGCGAGGCCGATCTTGCCGATCGACCACCAGATGTCCTGGGGGGAATAGAACTCGTAGAGCAGCCGCTGGGTCTCGAGGGCCGTCTTGCCGAGCTGCTCGCTCAGCGTCGCGACGGTCTCGGCGCGGTCGATGGCCTCGGCCGCCGCCTGGTCCATGTTCAGCTCCTCCTGGAGGTACCGGCGCGCGAGGTTGGACTTGTCGCCGCCCTTCTCGTACGCGTCGCCGGCCAGGTAGCTGCCGGCGATCCAGCCGATGGCCACGGGGATGTTCGCGTATCCCATGAACAGGCCCTCCTGGCCCTTCTTCGCCAGGGTGGCCAGGTACTCCATCTTCTTGGGCGAGCTGAGCATCTCACCGATGGAGAAGACCGCGATGCCGAGGAGGCACACCGCGCCGACGGTGGCCGAGCCCGCCAGGATGGACCCCGCCGTGGCCACGCCCATGCCGATGATGATCGAGGTGAGGGGCCGGACGAAGGACGACAGGTAGGCGAAGCCGATCATCGTGAAGACGATGAGGCCCGGGTTCAGGTTGATCATCCACTCCGGCGGCACCTGCGCGCCCTCGGCGGCCATCTTCGTCAGCTCGGCCGCGCTGCCCGTCATCGCCTTGTAGATGGCGGGGATCGCGCCGCCCGCGCCCACCGCGGCGGCGATGCCGGCGAGCACCTTCGCCTCGAGCTGCGTTCCCTTCGCGACGGCGCCGAGGAGGATGCCGATGGCGGCCGCGCCGCCGACAGGGATCCAGCCGTCGGTGAACAGACCGAGGCCAGCGATGGCGGCGCCCGTGAAGCCGAGCCCCACGACGATGTAGCTCTGGGGCGGCACGTCGGCGACCGGCCGCTGGTCCGGCCGCATGGCGAGCAGGATGGCCACGGCGCAGACGCCGCCCAGGATGATGCCCAGGAACACCGAGAGCACGCCGGGGACCGCCGGGCTCGCGAACGCGGACCCGGCCGCGGCGATGAGGCCGGAGCTGTCGACCCAGTCGTCGATCATGTTCGGCAGCAGGTCGAACACCTGGTTGAACATGAGCCAGAAGCCGGAGAACACCAGGCAGAAGGCCAGCACACGGCGCTGGAACAGCCCCACGACGGACACCACGAACACGGTCAGCGCGTCGGTGCCGCCCTTGTCGAAGCGGCTCTCCTTCTGGGGCAGGTAGATGATGAACGCGATGGCGCACATCACCGCCGCGAGGGTCTCCACCCCCACGTTCCGCCAGCTGAACTCGTCCGGCCCGAGCAGATCGCGGTAGGGGAGGTACAAGGCCGCCGCGCCGATGAGCGCAGTCCAGATCATGGCATCGAGCTTCGGGACGGCCTGGCTCAAGGAGGCCCAGCTCTCCGCGCCCTTCTGGCCCTTGCCCTCGTACCCCTCCTCCTGGGTCGGGTCCTTGTAGAACGGGAGCCACAGGAAGTTGATGCAGACGATGCCGGCGCAGGCCAGGAAGACGTAGCTCCAGTCCATCAGCCGCAGGTAGCCGGCGATCACGGGGCCGAGGAAGCCACCGATGTTGACCAGCTGATAGAAGATGCCCCACCCGACGGAGGCGCTGGACGCCTTCAGCGTTGCAGCCAGCGTGCCCTGCACGCCCGGTTTGAAGATCGCGGTGCCTGCCGCGAGGAACATGCAGCCCCAGAAGAACCCGGCGAAGTCCATCATGTAGGCCATGAGCGTGTAGCCGATGGTCTTCAGGATGATCGCGAACACGATCGTGTTCTTGTGCCCGTACCGGTCCGCGAAGCCGCCGGTGAACATGGGCAGGACCGACTGCACGCCGGCCCACCACGCGAAGATGAAGCCCTTGTCGATGTGGCTGAACTCGGGGCCGCCCTGGGACGCCGGGAGCACGATGTAGATGGCGACCACCGCGCGCACGCCGTAGTAGGCGAAGCGCTCGAGCATCTCCATGACGTTGACGATCCAGAAGCGGTTGTCGAGACCGACGAGCTGCTCCCGGAGGCCCTGGCGGGCTGCGGACGTGGACGAGGACATGACTCTCCCGAAGTGCTCCGCCCGTCGAGGTGTCGCGGGCGCGAGGGCGCGCCGGAGCGCGCGGCTCTATACCACGCAGCGCGCGGAGTCAGACGATGCCCGGGCGCCCGAGCCGCCAGCGGACCCGCGCGAACGCCAGGGGCACCCGCGCCCCTTCGTGCCCGGCAGCCTTCAGGGCCCGCGCCGCCTCCCGCAGCGTGGCCCCGCTGCCGGTGTAGTCATCGAGCAGCAGGACGTCGCCCACCGGCGGGGCCCCGGAGATCGTCATCCGACCGTCCACGTTGGCCCGTCGCTGGTCGTTGTTGAGCAGCGTGCCCTGCCGCGCCTCTGGCGCCTCCGCCCAGCGCAGCCCGTCCCACGAGGGCCGGCCGAGCAGGTTGACGACCCGGTCACGCCCGGCCCAGCTCGACGAGGGAAGGGGCACCACCGTGGCGTCCGGCCACCGCGCCGCCAGCTCCCGCATGGCGCGCACGACCTCCGCGTCCGGCGCGCCGCCGCGGCCCCTAATGAACGCCAGGAAGGCGGACGACCGACGGCCGCTGTCGTACAGCGCACGGCCCTCGGTCAGCGTCGTGCGGAAGCCCGGCAGGATCACCGGCCGGCTCGCGAGCCACTCCTCGGCGTCTCCCTCGGAGGGCATCGCGGGCGGCTGACCCAGGCAGCTGTCGCACCGCCCGCACGGCCGTGGAGCCTCGTCCCCCAGGTGTGCGCGCAGCCTCTGCATCCGGCACTCCGAACCGGTCGCGTACGCCAGCATCGCGTTCAGTCCGTCGGTCCGCACCGCGTGCTGGGCCCGGTACCGCGCGAGATCGAGATCGCCGGTGGAGCCCGTCGGGACGTACACCTGCCGCTGCCGCTTCTCCTTCCTGAGGAACCCCTGCTCGACGAGCTCCGCCACGACCACGGTCACCCGCGTCGGGTGCAGCCCCGTCGCCCGCTTGATGGCGTTGAGGCCGAGGGGCTCGGGCTCCACGGCCCGCAACACGACCTCGAAGTCCGCGGGCCGCGGCTGCGCGCTGTGGATGAAGTACTCCTGGATCGCCCGATCCGCAGGGTCGTACAGCAGAAGACCGCGAGCCGCCTCACGATCGCGTCCGGCGCGCCCCACCTCCTGGTAGTAGGCCGTGATCGAGCCGGGAACGTCCACGTGCACGACGGCGCGCAGATCGCTCTTGTCGATTCCCATCCCGAGCGCGTTGGTTGCGGCGATGGCGTGGAACGCGCCCGCGACGAACTGCGTCTGGAGCTCCCGCTTGCGGTCCGGGGGGAGCCCTGCGTGGTACGCGGCGACCCGGTGCCCGCGGCGCGTCAGGTATCCCGCGACCACCTCGGTGTTGTCGCGCGTCGCGCAGTACAAGAGGCAGCAGCCGGGCTCGTCTGTGAGGAAGGCGTCCAGCGCCTGGAGCTTGTGGGCCATGGACGGCACGGTCAGCACGGACAGGGCGAGCTCCGGTCGGTCCATGCTCCGCCGGTGCACCGCGATGGGGGCGAGCTGCGCCGAGACGTCCTCCGCGGTGCGTGCGTCCGCGGTCGCGGTCAGCGCGAGGACCCGAGCGGAGTCGATCGATCGCGCGAACCGGCCGATCTCCCGGTAGCTGGGGCGGAAGTCATGCCCCCAGGTGCTGATGCAGTGGGCCTCGTCGATGACCACGAGCCGGATGTCGAGCCCGCGCAGCCAGTCCAGCCGATCGACCCGATCGAGCTGTTCGGGCGCGAGGAACAGGATCCGCAGCTGGCCCTGACTCGCGGCCCGCATCGCCGCGTCGTTCTCCTCCAGCTCCTGGTCGCTGTTGATGGACCCTGCAGCGATCCCGAACCGGCCGTTCAGGTGCTCGATCTGATCGCGCATCAGGGCGAGCAGCGGCGAGACCACCACCGTCAATCCGCCCAGCGCCACCGCGGCCACCTGGTAGATGAGCGACTTGCCGTGCCCGGTGGGCTGGATGCACAGCAGATCCTGGCCGGCGAGCAGCGCGTCGATCGCCTCTCGCTGGCCAGGGCGGAACGCCCCGAAGCCGAAGCGTTCACTGAGGATCTGATCGATGTCGGGCATGGGTCTCCGCAGGCCGTGCCGATGAACGCTACAGCGACTCGGGCCGGAAATCGGCCCGGGTTGGGTGCCGGCGCGGGCCTGCAGCCGGCCCCGGGCGCTTGCTAGAGTGGCCCCGACGCAGCCCGTCACGAGGAGTCATTTGTGGAAGGAACCGCGCCGAAGGTGGTCGCGATCTTGATGATCCTGGCCGTCGCCGCCCTGGTCGTCCCGATCTTGAACCTGGTGGAGAAGACCAAGGTCCAGGGCATCGTGAATGACTACCTGACCCTGCAGAACGGGCACATCCTCAAGGAAAAGAAGGTCGTCGAGGACTACCTGTACGACACCATCGAGGACACGATCGGCACCGACAAGGACGCCGAGGTCATCATGTACGCCTACCAGGGCTCCATCCCGTTCAGCCTCGTGGCGGAGCCGGGGAAGATCCCGAACATCGACGGCATCAAGAAGCAGACCGGCTACTACCAGGTCTCCGCGCTCGTCACGCGCGTGTACTGGGTTCAGCAGAAGCTCATCGCGGACAAGCTGGATGCCGACGGCAACCCCGTCGGCAAGTGCTTCATGTGCAACGCGGACACCATGATCGATCGCGTGCTCTTCATCCCCAACGAGCGCCTCGGCACGGCCTACCGTCCGGCCAGCTCCGACCTCGACTTCGTCCAGGATCCGAGCCTCCTCTTCGCGCAGTTCTGAGCCGCCCTCGCCCCTCCTCTGGGGCCCATCCCTAAAGAAACGCGACGACCCGCCGCTAGAGAACTGCGGACGACGCCCCACGGACCTTCGGAGGAGGTCAATGGAGGCGTCGGGAGGCAGGAGAGCGGCTTGATGAACGTTGCAACCCTCCATGAACCGACCCAGGTCTCGACGACCGTTGGGATCAAGCTTCTTCCCTTCCGGGTGCGGAGCGGGAGGTTGGAGCTGCTGCATTCCCCCAGTCAGCCGGGGAGCATGCTTGCGGTCTTTCCGCCGGATCCATACGAGGAGCTCGACGAGGCGGTGACCCGACTCGGCAGCGAGATCCTCAGTGGCGATGGCTACCCGGTCCAACTCCGCGTGAGCGGATCCCCCGTCAGCGGCCTCACGGCCGTCTACGTCTACCTCGTGAGACCCAGCATCCCCGGCAAGCCCTCCGGCCAGCCGGTGCCTGGCTTCTCGTGGCGGGACATCCGGCGGATCCCGTTGCCGGACGATGACCGGGCGGTCGTGGACGCCGCGATCGAGGCCCTCGCGGCCGAGATCGAACACAGCGCCGCGGGCTTCCGGATGGTCGGCGAGGAGTTCACGGTGAGCGAGCTGCGCCACGTGCACGAAGCCGTGCTGCGGGTCAGCCTGGACCCGTCGAACTTCCGCAAGCGGGTCTGCCGCCTGGTGAAGGAGGGGCGCCTCGTCGAGCTGCCCACCCGTCGCCCGACCGCCACCCGCCCGGCGCGGCTGTATCGAATGACCTGACGTCTGGCACCATCGGGCCATGAACCGGTGGTGCCTCCTCGCAATCACGCTGGCGGCCGGCTCCCTCCTCGGGGCCGGCTGTCTGCCTCCGGAGTGCCGGCCTGCGGCGGATCCGACGCTCCTGGTGGGCACCGGCGTCGACGCCTTCACGCCCCTGTCCGATCCGCCCGAGCTGCTGCTCGTCTACGGGCCCCAGGGCGGCGTGCACTTCGACATCTCGCTGCGCGGCACGGGCCTGTCCCTGGACGGGATCTGGGACATCACGCTGCGCGGGGTCGTGGGCGACCTCGTCGTCGCGGAGACCCGCCCGCAGGTGGAGGCCAGCTGCGACACCGACGTGCCGGCCGAGGACATCGCGGGGCTGCGGCTGATCGTCCTGGACGACGTCCGTCCGGCGGACCTGGTGGATCCGATGGACGTCCACGTGGACGTGACCGATCCCGACGGGGGCGCCGTGTCCGCGGTGGCGTCGGGAGTGACCGTCACGTTCCCCTGAGCCCCTGGGGTACCGTCGCCAGATGCGGAGCGCCCTCGTCCTCATCAGCCTCGTCCTGCTGGGGTGTCCGTCGTCGGACCCGGACTGCGGGCCCGGGTCCGCCGCGCTCGCGCCACGGGCCGGGGCGGTGTCCGGCTGGGACGCGATCAACGGGCGCCTCGTGGTCTTCGGCGGCGACCAGGGCGCCGTCACCGACTGCGTCCCCCAGCACGCCTTCCTGAGCCAGACGCTGGGCTTCGACCCCACCTGCGGCGGCTTCGTCGGCGTCGGCGGCGACACGCTCCCCTTCGCCCGGGGCGGGGCCGCTGGGGCCACCGATCCCAACGGGCAGACGCTGTACGTGCACGGCGGTCGGCATCGTCCGAGCGGGGAGGGCGGCGCCTACTCCGTCTTCGGAGATCTCTGGTCACTGGCCTTCGGGGCGGACGCGTGGACCGAGCTCACGCCCAGCGGAGACCCGCCGGGGCGCTTCGACCACGTCGTGGCCGCCACCGCCGGCAGCGTGCTCGTGCACGGCGGGAACCGGGCCACCGGCGCCGATGTGGATGCCCTGGACGACCTCTGGCGCTACGACCTCCTCACCGGCCTGTGGGAGCGCCTGGACGTCCCGGGTGGCCCCGGGGCGCGGCACGGCCACGCTGCAGTGGGGCTGGGGCAGACGCTGTACGTGTTCGGCGGAGCCGGGCCGGCGGCGGGGGAGCTGTTCGCCGATGTCTGGTTCGCGGATCTGTCGGGCGCCACCTGGACGCAGCTCCACGACGGCGCGGGAGGGCCCAGCCGGCGGACGGGCGCGTCGCTGCTGCTGGACGAGGGACGCAACCGACTCCTGCTGTTCGGCGGGCTGGACGACGGGCTCCTCGGCCACCGCAACGACCTGTGGGCGTTCGACCTCAGCGGGCGGAGCTGGAGCCTGCTGGCTGCTGGCGACACTCCGAGCACCGGATCAGCGAGCGGGTGCGACCGGGATGCGTCGGTCGTCGTCCAGGATCTCGACGCTCCGGAACGTCGGGCCAACGCGTCGGCAGGAGTGTCCTCGGACGGTGCGCTGACCGTCGCCGGGGGGCGGACGGAGTGCGGGCTGATCGACGACGTCTGGCGGTGGACGGAGGCCGGGTGGAGCCGCGTGGTGGACGCCTCGTCGGGCCAGAGCTGTGCGCGCGCGGGAGGCTCCTGCGACACCGTCTGCCCGTGATGGCCACGCGAAAAACGGAATCGAAGGGTTGCATGGCCTGAGCACGGCCTGTATTTAGGCGCCCTCGCCGACAAGGCCCCTGGGGGGAAACCCGCCTCAGGGGCTTTCGTACACCAACGGAGTGAACACGCTGCTCGGTCGCCTTCGCGGCGGCCTGGAGACCGACGCCATGTCCGTCGACTTGAGTACGCGCCGGAACATCGGGATCTCTGCCCACATCGATTCGGGCAAGACCACGCTGACTGAGCGCATCCTCTTCTATACCGACCGAATCCATGCCATTCACGAAGTCCGAGGGAAGGACGGAGTGGGCGCGAAGATGGACTCGATGGAACTCGAGCGCGAGCGCGGGATCACCATCCAGTCCGCTGCGACCCACGCAGAGTGGAAGGATCACCACATCAACATCATCGACACCCCCGGCCACGTCGACTTCACGGTCGAGGTGGAGCGCGCGCTGCGTGTGCTCGACGGGGCGGTCCTGGTGTTGTGCTCGGTGGCCGGTGTCCAGTCCCAGTCCATCACGGTCGATCGCCAGATGCGCCGCTACGGCGTGCCTCGCATCGCGTTCGTGAACAAGTGTGACCGGTCTGGCGCCAACCCCTTCCGCGTGACGGAGCAGCTTCGCGAGAAGCTGAACCACAACGCGGTGATGCTGCAGATCCCGATCGGCCTCGAGGACGCCCACAACGGCGTCGTCGACCTGGTTCGGATGCGGGCGCTGACCTTCCACGGGCCCAACGGCAACGACATCCACGACGAAGAGATCCCCGCTCACCTGGTCGATCAGGCCCAGGAGTACCGGGAGATCATGCTCGACGCGGTGTCGATGTTCTCGGACGACCTGATGGAGGAGATGCTCGAGGAGGCCGTGACCGAGGAGACCCTCGTCAAGGCCATCCGCGACGCCACCATCTCCCTCCAGATGACGCCCGTGTTCATGGGCTCGGCCTACAAGAACCGCGGCGTCCAGCCGCTGCTCGACGGCGTGCTGGCCTACCTGCCGAACCCCACCGAGGTGACGAACGAGGCGTTCGTCCCCACGGAGGACGAGGACGCGGAGGCGGAGCAGACGGTCGTCATCGAGAACGACCCGAACGGGCCGCTCATCGCGCTCGCGTTCAAGCTCGAGGATGGTCGCTACGGCCAGCTCACCTACGTGCGGGTCTACTCGGGCACGCTCGAGAAGAACGGCTTCATCGTCAACCAGCGCACTGGCAAGAAGGTGAAGGTCGGTCGTCTCGTTCGCATGCACAGCGACGAGATGGAAGACATCGAGGCGGGAGAGGCCGGCGACATCGTCGCGATGTTCGGCATCGACTGCCACAGCGGCGACACGTTCACGGACGGCACGCACGAGATGGCGATGACGTCCATGCACGTGCCCAGCCCGGTCATCTCGGTCTCGGTCACTCCGGTGGACAACAAGGCCCAGATCAACATGAGCAAGGCGCTCCAGCGCTTCACCAAGGAGGACCCGACCTTCCGGGTCCACGTCGACGGTGAGAGCGGGGAGACGATCATCTCCGGCATGGGCGAGCTGCACCTCGAGGTGTACATCGAGCGCATGCGCCGCGAGTACAAGGCCGAGGTGACGACGTCGCCGCCTCAGGTCGCGTACCGCGAGACGATCACGCAGGCCATCGACTTCTCCTACACCCACAAGAAGCAGACGGGTGGTTCGGGCCAGTTCGGCAAGATCGCCGGCATCCTGGAGCCGAACGAGGAGAGCAACTGGGAGTACGTCGACACCACCAAGGGTGGCGTCATCCCGAAGGAGTTCATCCCCAGCATCGAGAAGGGTTTCAAGACCATGCTCGAGAAGGGGCTGCTCCTCGGATTCCCGGTCGTCAACGTGCGGGTCACCATCAACGATGGTGCCGCCCACTCCGTCGACTCCTCGGACAACGCCTTCCAGGCGGCGGCCCGCGGCGCCTGGCGCGAGTTCTTCCCAAAGGCGAAGCCGGTCCTGCTCGAGCCGATCATGAAGGTCGAGTGCGAAGGCCCCGCCGAGTTCCACGGTCCCATCGTCGGCACGCTGATGCAGCGGCGCGGCCAGATCGTCGGCTCCCAGGAGGAGGGCGGCTACACCACCGTCACCGCCGAGGTGCCGCTGTCCGAGATGTTCGGGTACGCGACGACGCTGCGCTCCGGCACCCAGGGCAAGGCTGGCTTCACGATGGAGTTCGAGCGGTATGCTCAGGTTCCGACTCAGGTGCAGGCCGACCTTCTCGAAGAGGCGCGCAAGGCCTCTGAGAAGAAGAACTAGCGAACGCAACGGGGAGGAGTGAACGATGTTCCGCAAGGAAGTCAATGAGCACAGCCCGCTGCGGGTGCTCGAGAAGTCGATTCACGGAGGGCTCGGTGTCGGGAAGCTGGGCGTCGTCCTGGCCCGCGCCGGCGTCGGCAAGACGGCCTTCCTCGTCCAGGTGGGTCTGGACGGTGTCCTGCGCGAGCGGCGTGTCCTGCACGTCGCCATCGACATGGACATCGCCGAGGTCCGCACCTGGTACGACGAGCTGTTCGCGGATCTGAGCCAGCACACGCACCTGGAGGACCGCGTCGCGGCCCACGTGCTGCTCGAGCGCAACCGCATGATCCAGGCGTACGCCCGGGACAGCTTCACGTCCGACAAGCTCGGGAACGTCATCGGGATGCTGCACGAGCACGTGCACTTCCAGCCCGACGTCATCCTGATCGACGGGTACGACTGGTCCGCCGCTTCGGACGCGACGCTCGGCAGCCTCAAGGCGCTGGCCGCGAGTCACGACGCCGAGCTGTGGATGACGGCGCGCACCCACCGACACGAGACGGGCGACGACCCGAAGGACCTGCCGGCGCCCGCGAAGGCCTTCCAGAGCTCCATCGACGTGGCCCTCTTCCTCAAGCCGAGCAAGAACCACGTGGATCTTCGGCTCCTCAAGGACCACGACGTGGTCGGCGCGCAGGACACGCCCCTGGCCCTGCACCCGGACACGATGCGGCTGGTGGACCACCGGGAGACCGGCGAGTTCATCGCGCCCACGCTGCACCGGGACCAGTACACGCTGTACTCCGGCGCGGCCCCCGGAGCGGAGTCCACGTTCGGCGAGTTCTCCGAGAAGTACGGCATCACCGAGGTGAACTTCAGCTTCGCCGGTCACAGCCCCGCGCGTGAGCGCGGCGTGACGGAGCTGACCGAGCGCAAGCTGCGGCAGGGCGACGTGTCGCTCAGCTACGTGGCCCGCCGGATGAACCGGACGTACACGACGTCGCCCACCTTCCGGAAGGTGCTGCAGAGCATCTGGCACCAGATCAACAACGCCCAGCAGGTGATCGTGGTCGGCCTCATCAAGGAGGACGGCACGGTCAAGGGCGGCACGGGCTGGGGCGCCGAGCTCGCCCGGGTCTGGAACAAGCCGCTGTGGGTCTTCGATCAGGAGAAGGAGCAGTGGTTCCGCTGGAACTCGCTCGAGGAGAAGTGGGTCCCGTCCCGCACTCCGCGCCTGATCGCCGCCAACTTCGCCGGCACCGGCACGCGCTTCCTGACCGATCAGGGTCGAGAGGCCATCGAGTCGGTGTTCGAGACGACGTTCGCCGGCTGATCCGGGTTCGAGACTTCGCGGGAGCCCCGCCTCGGCGGGGCTTTCGTCGTTCTGGGGCAACCGGGGAACGGCCGACGGGGAGCTTCGGCGCTCGGCGGGCTACGGAGCGAGGGCGACGCGGGCCTCCTCGCCGATGAAGCTGCGTCGCGGCAGGTCCGCGGGGAGCTTGAAGAGCGCGTTGGTCCAGGCGACACTGCCGCCGGCGCTCCCGGTCAGGGTGACCTGCTCGTCCGCCACCGAGAGCCAGCGGGCCTGGACGACCGTGGGAGCACCATCCCCGCCGGGGAGCTCGACCCAGGCCACTTCGTCCTGGCGCAGGGCGTTCGCCCGCTCGACGGGGATCACGACCGTCACCACGAACGAGCGCGGATCCACGATCTGGAACGCTGCCTCGCGCACACGGGTGTTCCACTCCTCGCCCCCGAGGGCCTGGATCCCGATCACGATCCCGTCCAGCGGAGACTTGAGCTTGCTGTTGTTGATGGCGTCTTCGAGCTGGCGGACGCGCTGCTCGAGATCGTCGACGAGCGCGACCGCGAGGGCGTCTTCGTTCGCCCGGCGGACTGCGCGCGTGGAGGGTCGGTCGGTGCGGGTCTTGTGGATGGCCACCGCGAGGTCGGCCGCGCCCTCCTGCCCTTCGCTCTTCGCGCGGCGGCGGACGCGGGCCAGGTCGGCGCGGCTCAGCTGCGCGGTGCGCTCGGCCTCCTCCTGGATCCGCTTCGCTTCGTCGACCACCCACTGGGGCGGGGGGCCGCCGCTGCCACGCGCCACCGCCGCCGGGCGGGACGCGCGCGCATCCTGATAGCGCTTCCGCGTCTCGTTCAGCTTGAGCTGCCGGGCCTCGGTCTCGAGCTCGCCCAGGAGCTGCCCCTTGCGCACGGTGTCGCCGAGCCCGACGTGCACCGCCTTGATCGTGCCCGGCACGACCCAGGAGACCTCGGCGATGCGCTCGGGTTCGATGAGCCCGAGGTACACGCGGGAGCCGGACGGCGCGCCAACGACGGGGCTCTCGGCCTCCAGATCGTCGAGGCCGCTCGCGTCCTCCGACTCGATCTCGAGCGCGGAGCTCCGCATGTGGACGGGGTCGTCGTCGCCACAGCCGAGCGGCAGGGCGAGGAGGAGCATCAGGGGGCCGAGGCGGGTGCGCATCCGTCGTGAGTATCCAGCACGGGGGAGGGGAAGTCGCGGGGCGTCAGAACCGCAGTCCGAGGCGGAGGCCGGGCATCGGCATGACGCCCAGCACCGGCGACGGGGCGAGGCGGGCGGAGAGGCTGAACCACAGGCGCTTCTTGAAGTCGTACCGCAGGCCCAGGAGCGCGTAGGGGACGATCCGCAGCGCGTCGCGGGACGTGGGCAGCGACCAGAGCGCGTTGTCGAGCACGTGGGCGCCGGAGCCGACAAACCCCAGCAGCCCCGCCCCCACCAGGGGCGTGAGGCGCCACGGGACGGGCGAGAGCTGGACCTCGCCCGAGAGCGCCAGGGCCGCCAACAGATCGCCGTTCTGCTGGACCAGGAAGCCGCCGAATCCGAAGACGCCGCTCCCCAGCCAGGTGGGGCGCAGCTCGGCGAACACGCCCACGGTGGCGGCCGCCCCGCCGATCCCCAGCCCCGCCGCGAGGTGGCTTGCTCGGCGGGGGTTGCGGGCCAGGCGCCGGGCCTCCTTCTTCAGGCGCAACGAGTCCGCCCGCGCCGCAGCCTCGGCGGCGTCCCGCTCCGCGCGAGCCGCGGCGCGTTGGGCGTCCGCCTGCTCACGCTCGGCG
>ENA-OWNT01003049-OWNT01003049.1-seawater-metagenome-genome-assembly--contig:-NODE-3049-length-16371-cov-4.626795_pt1 | contig 16371 bp, 20 predicted proteins | sample MGYA00238136_ERZ651165 | MGnify/ENA primary metagenome ERZ651165 (study PRJEB26861, sample SAMN08777766) | seawater metagenome | isolation source: coastal seawater | place: USA: Florida | collected...
TGGATCCCACGCTGACAGTCATCAAGACGTCGATTTTCAACCAGAACCTTCAACACTGCCACACGAAAGTTCTACGACGACTGCTTCAACGCAAAGTAGCGCCATTGATGGGAGTTTCAGCGACCAATGTGCGTTCACAACTGGCCAAGTCCGGGCACTGCTGCAATGGAAAACGTCTTTGAAGTTGCACATTGCAGTGAAAACAGGTGCGAAAGTGGAGGCGCCCGTTGCATTGTAATCGTCCATTCTCTGACATTCGTGGCTGCGGTTCGCTGCTAGGTGAAACCTCAGCTAAGCGAGGTGTGCCTCCAAAGGCTGACGACGTATTTTGCTCTTCTTGGGAGAGAGAGAAGCAAGGTAAGCACGTTCCCATTATCAACGTTCAACACCAAGGTTTTCAACCACAAGAGATTCCCTTGCGTTTGTAGGTCTGACCGCGTATATCAACGCCCAGCGCCAGGAGACTCTGCGGCGCGCCAAACCATTGCTGCGACGCGTTTCGGCCGTGAAGGGCCCGCGGGATAGCGGTTCGGATAAATCAGCGGGGAAATCAGCTCCAGAGAAGTGACGGTGCCATGGTGTCTCGCCAGTCAATCGATCGAACTTTTGTGCTTGTAAATTGTCGGGAAACCTTTGGCAGCTGAATAAAAGCTTTTACGATGTTGTAAATTAATTGAAGGCCATGCATTTCCCGAGAGATGTTGCCCCTCATAGCATTTGAGACGACACTGAATCTTCATTGTCACCAACGAGGGTTGGTCTCAGGCCACGGGACGACGCGCTAACAAATTTGCTCATTCGCAGTACTGTTCCTGCTCGTTGCTTGGTCGCCAATTGGTGAGCTTTCGCCAGTCGAATTCCTCTCGAATGCTACGCCACAGGCAGGCACACGCACAGACACACCCAACACCATTAGCAACGACGTTGGACGGCATAGAGGTTACACACGACACGAACCGACACAGCAGCGAACGTCTCCAGATCATTCAGCGAATCAAAGCTGACCTGTAGGCATGGCAAAGTGAGCGAGGGTGAGAGCGGGAAAAGGAGAGACTGTCGCGCCTTTGCCGAAAGTTACGTTGTGACTACTTGTGCCACTGCTGCCAACGTACTTTAAGCTGACTCCTAACTGCATCCACGAAGCTTCGTCCGGCGCGGAGTTTCTCAGTTGCCTGCAAGCACCATCACTTGCAACTGTAACACTGCACTCGACAATCCGTCATTCAGATAAGCTTCCAACCTCAAGTTCGATCCCAGGCTGTGGATCATCAGGGCTTTGTCTTGCAACAATTTCAATTTGAGCCATGGCATCGTCAATCCACTCCATCAACTGCAATAGGTATTTCAATTTGCAGACGGATTTAAAGAAAGCACACAACCTTGTGGTACTTCAACTAGTAGCGCCTCACCTGCCGTAGAATTAACCTGCGTTCTAGTACGTCGCTGGACAGCTGGTCGGCGGTTTCAACAACGAGCTGAACCTAAGCGTTTGTTGCCGTTGGAAAAATAAAAACAGAGAACACCACATGATTGCCTCGAAGGTGCAACTTACCTTCTTGCCCGTCGTCCGCAGGCGTTCCTGCAGAGCGAGTTGCGAAGACTTGGGCTGGACATCACAGCAATAGAGGAGATCATTTTGTGTGCTGCGTCGACATAGTCCGTGTGACCGTCTTGAGAGCAAAACGTACCACAGATATTTTTAGGCAAGCCTCAACATCGCGCTTGATTGTAACGATCGATCGCTCCAAAGAGCTGATACCCTGCAAGACACCCTACAGCAACGCAATATGCACCTGTGACGTGTTCGTCCATATAAATCACCACAGTAAGGAATCGCACACCTTGCTTCTTTCGTTTTGCACGCTTAAAGCCGTGTTCTTCGAAAAATACGTGTCGTACTGTGACTGTATTCTTCGAATGAGATCCTGTGATAAAATCGAAGCAGTTAAACTCCGTGCACACGTCAACAAACATGAACAGTTGCTCACCACAATGCTGTCTGCTTGCTCCTTGAGAGAACGTTGTTTTCGCAACAGTTCTAACTTGTAATTGCCGAACGTAGCCCTCCCAAGCGTTACAAGACGTGTCTACAGAGCACGCGCCGTCGTTGAGGGCCGCATGCATTCGGAGACCGCCATGCAATCAATTGTTCTTACCAATTTTGACATCATGGTCTTCAAAACGCTGAAGTCCGACAAACTTTGCTTGACCGCCGCTTCTGTTCCTCGAAGGCGCTCTTTCGTCTGCGCTATTAAGTCGATGCACACCGCGAGAGATTTTTTCTACGAACAAAGACGCCATTGACAAGTATTGTCACAATGAACCCGAAACGAAACCGTTGTAGATCAACAAGAACTCACCTCTCGCGCAAAATTTTCTTTGAAATGAAAAATGAGCGATTCTATCGTGTCGTAAAATTCCGCGTCGAAAGAAAACTTCCCTTTCTCCGCGGCCATACGGTCGATCCCAGCCTGCACTTTCGCTAGCAGGTCTTGGGTTTCAGAGAAGTTTACTGGTGTTTTGGAACTATTGTCAATGTCGTCCATGATATATCTGGCCGCGCGATACAAAACAATGAGGCAGAAACAACAACAAACAAAAAGTTGAGAAATGAGACTTGGTGGCACATGCTTGAGGATGCTGCACCTGAATTCGACTTGGTGGCTTAATATGTGACTCGCCATCTGTTCCAGTTCACGCTCGAAAGATTGCAGCAGTGTATCCCAATTCAAGCGGGCGATATTTGATCGATCAGTAAACATCTAAACGTACACAACAACGACATGAGACAGCGAAGGCAGGTACAGAGCCACAGGTACGTGCTCACTTGAAACTCCATTTCATCCATGGAAGAGTCATGCAGCAACTTTTCGTCAGCTCTCTGACGGTCAAGTGCGTCGCTCATTTTGGTGTATTGTGCGTCCAAGTGCTCAAGGTGCCCTCGCAAATTCAGACGCTGCTCAGACATCATTTTGTCAATCTCAGACAAGCGGCTTCGGCTTTTCACTTCGAACACCTTTTCATTTCACAACAACATCACAACAACATGAGGTGCACATATATTCTGTGTGTGGTAGCGCAAAGAAGAAACGAAGAACGTACTCCGACACGCTCCAAGTCTTGCCTGCTCAACCGCAGGTGGTACGCCCGCTCAGTTTGTTGCGCAACGTTGGCCCTCAGTGGAATTTCGAGCAAGGACTTCTTTTGTTGGGCCTGCGACAGGAGCCGGTCATGATGAGAACGCATGTTGCATGCCGATCACAATAAATGCATGCTTACCAGGGTTGCCGCGGTGTTAACAATACTCTCCGTATCGCGGACAAGCGAATCAAACTTCTCAAATGCGACGCGGAGCTGCAACAAAATGTGGACATCATCATCGCCACTGGCACCTGTGTCCTCCCACAGGTCCACACACAAATAACACACCTCGTGTGCTTCGGAATTGAAGGCGCCGTACGCTGAGAGTTGCGCGGAGCAGGAGTTTTTAAACAGGGTCTGGGATTTGGACAAAGTCGCAACAGCAACAGCAGCAGTTAGAAGTCAAGCTGTCATCAACAGTCAGCGAGCTACTTTCACAGCCAGCAGCTTGACCAGGAACACGACGTGCGCCCACATCAAGAAGCGAGCAATGGGTGCGCAAGCACATCATGAGACTGGCATCTCACCAGTCTCGTGAATTCCACATCAAGATTTTTTGCTTCGCGCTCGATTGCTATGTCCAAAGACCGCCTCTGGTTTGAGATGTTGATACCGAACAAGTCATCCTCGTCAACTTTGTACGAGGCATCGCGGCCCCATGGCTCGATGGGCGTTCGTGGGTTTCCCTCCTCGTTGCCTGCTCTATCGGTCGTAGCTTCAGCAACAAGACGATCGCACTCGGCTATGTGGCTCGTGCACTCCACTGTATCCCGCGCGGTCGCCTTCAAGGACAAAATATCACCATCACGAGAGCTGCGAGCTCGAGCAAAACCAAAACGACATCCACAACCTGTGCTCTCTCATCTGCGGCCTTCCGGTCTGCTTCTATGGACTTCCTCGCCGCAGCACATGCTGTCCGCACATCTTCAAAGTGGTACCCAATGACGACCGGAGTTAACTTTTGAGCTTCGACCAGAGTTCTGCAGTCAAGAACATGACCAGTTGAACCTCACCACTCAGCAAACACAAACGAAATAAAAGTACTGTCATGCGCATGGCTTGCCTTAATTCGTCAAGCCGGCGCTGCATCGCGTCAGTGGACTAAGCACATTGCACAGCACAGCAGCGACGCTGAATCACTCTGTCACGTTCAACCAACGCAACAAAAGACGTTAAGCAACCTGTTTGATGGTGCGCTCGACCTTCCGTGCGGCATCCATGCGCTCGGCTACTCGCAATGCTCGTAACTGACGCTGTGCTTTCCAGCTGTTGACAAAGTTTTCTCTCTTTCGCTGGCGCTGCTTCCGCAAACTTACTTGATGCTCTGTATCCAGGCACGAACAATTTAGGAGGGCCACGACGATACATTTGAAATGCTACAAGAGTACCTCGACTGGACACATCTGCTGTAATTGTTTCTTCCATCTCCGACCTCAACGTGTGAGCTTTGCCACGCATCTGGCCTTCGAACTGAAGCATCATTTCAGCTTTTTCAATTGCAGCTGGAATTTGTGTTTGAAACAACGCAAACTGCGGATCAACGAGCGCCTCCTTTTCGTTGGTGAGACGTTCGTTCTCCTCTGTATTTGATTGCACACGCTGCTCCAGGTGCGTGTTGATCTCGGACATGGTCTTCTTGACGTAGTCACGATCCGCCTATGCACGCAAGGACAAATGTTTGATTTTTCAACAAACAATCACTCCAAGCGCGTTCCCACAGCAGCGACCAAGACGTACAATCGCGCGTTGAACCAAAGTGAATTCGGCCCAATTTTCAATTTCATGGCTTTCGATGAGAGAAAACCGCCCGAGAATCCACTCCGTCACTTGCGAGTGAAGTTGATGATTGGGCATCTGCCAGGTTTCAGCTTTATGCAGCATACGTGAGTCACCCTGCCATTCATTTGTGGCCTGCAGTGCATAGATTCGAGACTGTTGAGTTCATCGGCAAGCCGTAACCAACACACCTCGTGATCAACAAACCTTCTTGTAATCCGCGAGGTTCTCATGGAACGATGTTTTGGCGTGCAACAACTCAACACGGTCCTTCTCGAAGGCTAACGCATCAGTTGTGAAATTGTGCCACAACAGAACTGCTGATTCCTCTTGTGCTTGCACATACGTCTGAGCCCGTTTGAAGCGTTGGTCACTGCGTCGCATGCAGGATTCGAACTAACACGAACGCAACAAAACGAATTACATCTTGAACAAACTTTGCGCGGCTGGCAATGTTCAATACCTGTTGCTGCAGCGTGTGACAATGTGCCATGCGCTCCATGTGAACATCGCTTCGCTCAATCTGCTTCCCGCGACGCGTTTGTTGGTCGTACTGATCCTGCAACAAGATTTTACTTTGCTCGCGTAGAAATGTTGATGCTGCGCGCCGAAACGCCAGTTCGATGAAATACGTGATCCACATTTTCGTTTCTTTCACTGCCACCTGTTGTGAAAGTGCATTGTCATGTGGTGCCATCCAACCTCCTTACGAATGATGCTCGACACGCACCAGTAATTGCAGCTCAGGCTTCAGGAATTCTGCGTTTTCCACATTGAAGCGTGATCGCTGATGGTGCCAAAGGACAACGTGTTCGTGAACAATATTCGTCGTGCTGTGTTACGCGTGCGGTCACACAGTGCGCACCTGGCTTTTGCGAAAATCCATTAATTCCACAAGTCGGCTGCGGTCCAGGACAAGGAAGAGACGCACTAAGGCATCCTGCTTCAAGCGTGGGTGGATGCAGAGTGCGCGAAGAAAAAGCTGCAGAGGCTCGGCCCGCTCCTTCAGTGATTCAATGAACGTCAGCCGCAGGCGCACGTAGCGCAAAGACAACAAAAACATATCTCACCTGAGCGGTTTCATCGTACTGTTGTTGCTTCAGCCCGAGAAATGATTTCAATTTTGTTTGGAAGTTCATTCTCGGCAAAGGGGGCAGAGACTGTTCACCAAGGACAATCGAATTAGACAACACAGGATGAACAGCGAAATGAGAACTGGTGACGGTACCTGCTGCTTGAATGGAATGGAAATGGCATCCCACAGCCACAAAAAGTCGCTGAAGCGCCGCTGTACACATGCCTGCCATAAACCACAAATCCATCGTCATTATCAACGACGACTTTTCGACGACAGGACTGCCATTTTCGTGCAGCGCACGTACGGAGAGTTGAGCGACATCTGGAGTCTGGTCCATGCCTTGTGGGGCCTCGCAGTCAGTGCTGCGGTAGCAGAGCCTGATTTGATACCAGTCTGCACCTTGCTTGCCACTGGGTGTGCCGACACTCGCGGCCCGAGATCGAGGCGGAGTGGTCGGAGAACGCTCGACCGTTGGGGTGCCTGCCTCAGGGGTCAGTGACGATGTTGAGTGGTCCGCGCTGATGTTTCGGAGCGACAAGCTGCCAACGTCCAACGATGAATCCTCGGACGGATCGATGGCTGCAACTTCAATGACTGGTTGAAGGGTTGTGACGAACTCAAATCCTGGTGGTGGCGGCGCATGCACACCACGGTCGTTAGATTCGGCCTGCTCAGTGTGGAATAAAAACACAATCGATCACAGGATCAGACACTGCCTGTGACGCGCAGGCGCCTCGCTATCGCTGTCACAAACCTGATACCGGTTTTGATTTTCTGCACAGGGCACACAGTGCCTGACAGGCTCGAAATAGCCCATTTGAGGCAACGCAATCAAAGCCGGAGAGCACGCTTGGCAAACCGGTTGTCCGCAGCAACGACAATGATGGCGCCGTCGCATCAGACCAAAGCGACGGAGGCATCGCCGACACGCGGACGCGTTGCCTTTTTCAGATGTACGTCCGTCGCCAAGCTCCACCTCCGACCGGACAAGCGCCTGTAGATCTTTGAAATTGGTTCTAATTATCTCAAGTGGAATTTTGTGCGCAGACGCACGCTCTTGTGGGGAAGATTGCCCGTCCGGATGGTTCTCCAACATCTTTTCTTCATAGCGCTGCTTGATTTGGTCCAGAGTGGCATCGTCTGCGAGCTTGAAAAACTGAAGAAGTTTCTTCTTCTTCATGCCAATGCTCTGACGCCGGGCCGTTACATTCTGAGTGCTGTCAAGGTCTGCAAGGGTTACACTTCTCAACACAGCGTCAGGGTCGAACTCTAAGAAGTCGGCGCTGACACCCAGTTCTGACTCGGTCAACTCCGATTGCCACTGACGTGCGGCCGGTTGCTTACTCAGCTCAGAACACAAATCTTTGCAAAATGTACAGACCAGTTGTGGTGTGTCGCCATACATAAATTTTGGTGGCAGCACAATTTTTCCTGCAGCGCAGCCTGTGCAGAAGAGCAAGCCGCAGAAACGGCAGTGGTGGCGCCGCTTCTTTAAGTCGAAGCGTGCATCGCACTCAAAGCAGCGCGGCCACCATCGATCCGGCAAATGCAACCCTTTCATTTTGCTCTGAAGTACCTCTTTCAAAGTGGGATTTCGCTCAACGAATCGCTGCGATCGTTCCTCGAGTCGCCTGAGCAAAATTTCTGTCTTGAATGTGGAGTTGTACTCGTCTTGATCTTCAGGCGCGGCACCGTCGTCGTCTCCTCGGAACGAAGTGTAGCTAAAGGCCCGGCGCCGACCCATGTTGGCATCGAGGCTATCGTCAGAGTACAACTGCGACTCCGACTGGCTCGGCTGGTGTTTGCTGTCGGACTGGCCGTTTTTGGCCATGGCTTGAGCCATCGCGGCCGTGGCGGAGCCAGCAGTCGCGCCGGTATCCAGCGCGTCTGCGCAGTCGTCACTACCGTCGTCACTGTCTGCATCGTTATACAATGAACCCTTTTGAGACTGGGACTCGAGGGCGGCATTCAACTGTGTTGACTGCTCTTCCTGAACAGCTACTGTGAGGGAAAATGAGTCGTTTCGAGATCTGTTCGTGAAGAAAGATTCTCCGTCGTCTTGGGAGCCGCATGATCCTTCGTCACCACCCTCGAAATCTTGGCTCCTGTCGTGAGACATCATCTTGCCCGAATCGACTTCGCCACTCACAGCGGCGCGGCGTGTTCTGAGGCAGTGTCAGCGGTACACCACAGCAGAACACACCTGCACCATGATACCGGTCTGTGTGGCAATCATAGTAAGTGTCTGGGAGCTTTTGTCGCGTCCCACTCCAAAATTGCCCCGAATTCAATGCGCAGTGGTGCGGCCAAGCGAACAAAAAACACACAACACAACACGCCAGCTGGCTCACGTCCCTCTACACTTTTATGTCTGATGATTGGCTTCCAAACTCCAAGTGCAAACACCCACTCACGGTCTCCTCGGCCGATTCGCCAACCCGGCGCCGTCCGTCATAACTCACCTAGAACCCAACTGCTACGACTCCAAAAAGCAACCACTGCCCTGCAATGACGCCACAAGGACACCGCAAAGACACTGCGACAACACCACAAGTAATTACACCGCAAGGCCACTGCGACAACACCGCAAGGATACCGCGACAACACCGCAAGGACACCGCAAGGACACTGCGACAAGAATGTTGCAGCAACTCTGCATTCTGCAACGACGCTGCAACGCTGCAACGACTCTGCGACACTGCAACAACAGCAACAACAGCAACAACAGCAACAACAACAACGCCACTTGCGGTACTCGAGTATAATACAGCACGCAACAACACGACAACAAGGCAACAAAGCTACAACAACACCACAACCACCGCATCAATCAACAAACAACACTCCAACGAACGAACGAACGAACTTCGACGAACGAACTTCGACGAACGAACGAACTTTGACGAAGACGAACGAACGAACGAACGAACACCGCTCACCGACTGCGCCACGGTCAGCTGTCAGTCAGCTGTCACGCCCACAACAGGGAGGGGCCGTATGGTAGCTTCATAATTGCGGTTTTGATAATACCTTGTGTACACATTTCGTATCTTCTTAATATCGCACTGTGGCTTCACTATGTTTTAGTACGATTTTTCCAGTACTCGCAGATCGTTCAGTACTAATAATACCTGAATTGTATCACCATGTGCTACTGTATGAATAAGCCTGTAACCTCTAAAATATTGCGATGGATCCTCCAAAACTCGGATTTCAAAATTCGACGCTGTGAGCGTCTAAAAAGCGGCGCAACAGTCCGCCGAATGCAGAAAATAGACGCTCCCGCTTTCAGCCCCAAATACGCACAACGCTGGGTGCTGGCTGGGTGGGCGCAGCTCAGTCAGTCGTTGTGTACACTCTTCACGTACACGCCGTGTACGCGTACATCATCCGATTGATTAACGCCCGTGTACGCTAATAAGTGAGCTTGAACGTTCATGTACGTTTTGTGTACAGAACGTTCGTGTGTTCAAGCCATGCGTTGAGACGTGTACACTAAGCGACAGTGTACACGCTCAGTGTACACTTTCTAATATGTTGGCGTTTGGCTATATTGATTCAGTCATGTACGATACTGATGTACATAAAATGTACGAAAAGTGGCCAGTTGGTCGCGTGGCTAGGTCACTGTCACGCAGTGAAAACGTCATTCGAAAGTGGCCACACAAATAAAAAGGTCAATGTGGTTTGAAATAAAGGTAACGACGGTATAAAGAAGGGTATAGAAAGTGTATAGCGTCAGTGGAAAGTTGAATGAGATCTATAGTGGCCATAAGCGTGTCAATATTGAACTGCGGGAGTCGCTCACTCACTCACTATCACTCACTCACTCACTCACTCACTGTTGGAATCGTTCGTTCCTTCCTTCCTTCCTTCCTTCCTTCCTTCCTTCGTTTGTTGGTGCCTTCGTTGGTTCCTTCGTTCCTTCGTTGGTTCCTTCCTTCGTTCCTTCCTTCGTTCGTTCGTTCGTTCGTTTGTTGGTTCGTTGGTTCGTTGGTTCCTTCGTCCCGTCGTTCCTTCGCTCCTTCGCTCCTTAGTTTTCCTTTGTTTTCCTTTGTTCCTTCGTCCCTTCGTCCCTTCGTCCCTTTCCTCTTTCCTTCCTTCGTCCCTTTCCGTCTGTTGATCTTTCTTTCCTTCACTTCGTCCACTTCGTCCACTTCGTCCACTTCGTTTGTTGGTTCGGTCGGTCGGTCGGTCGGTCCCTCACTTCGTCCACTTTGTCCAGGTCGTGGTCGTGGTCGTAGTTGTAGTTGTAGTAGTTGTTGTTGTTGCTTTCGCTCTGGCAAACGTCGACCAAACGACGGTGTGTGCGTGGTGAATGGACGCGGACGGCACAGGTCGCGGTTGTTGACGTACTCCCATCACGCAAGGTGCGGAACGACTGCGCAACCAACGTCCGGCATGGCAGTTGACCCGCCGCCATTCTAATTTCACCTTGATCGAATGCTGGGTGAGTTGTGCGCAGGTCATAGCGGCGCACTCAAAGTTCTGGTTGTGGAGCCACAAGTTTCTCCGGCGAATTTTGTTTGCATTTCCAGTCGTTGCGCTTCGTCGTCGCTACCCCCCTTCACGTAGTGCTGTGGGGTCCCCGCTCTTGTTTGCGACGGTTGTTGTGCAGAATTTCTCAAGATGGGACGGCTCTCACGATTTGCTATCGCCACGGCAGTGGCATCAGCAGCAGTGTGCTGGTACACTGACTCCATTGGGCGCGCGCAAGCGCAGGACCTCCTGGAAACGGTGAAGGGCAAGGTTCGCGACTTGGGGAAGAACTATTTCGACGCTTTGACGCTCCTGAACTCACAAGAGGATGAAAAGTATTACTTCTGGGCCCAAGTCTTCACTGTTTTATTGATTTTGTACGTGATCTTCTTCAAGCGGTCGTACGACCCTTCCAAGAAAGGTTACGGTGGCCGTGCTCCGGCACCGCTGTCCAAGGCCGAGCAGGACGCTCTCATCAACGAGTGGCAACCCGATCCCCTCATCAACCTCGACATCGACACTCGCCTCAACGACCTCGGGGAGGAGCTTGTGTTGACAACTCGACTGGGTCCCCAAGTCGAGATTGAAGGTATCGCTGGCGAAGTCCTCAACCTGAGCGGTTTCGACTTCTTGGGGATGAGCCTGGAGGAGAGCATCCACGAGAAGTCCAAAGAGTGCCTCAAGGTGTACGGTTGTGGTTCTTGCGGCCCCCGTGGCTTCTATGGCACTTCCGATCAGCATTTGGCCCTGGAGGTCGCCATCAAAGATTTCTTCGGAACTGAGGAGGCCATCATTTACAGTGATGCCGCGTGCACGATGTCGTCTATTATCCCGGCATTTGCGAAACGTGGAGATGTCGTGGTTGCAGATGAACTTGTGTCCGAGTCCGCGATCTCGGGAATCGAATTGTCACGCTCTACGGCTCGCTACTTCAAGCACAACGACGTCGGTGACCTTGCCAAAACACTGCAGAGTCTCACCGACAGCCTGAAGCGCAAGGGCAAGCCTCTGGCAAATATTCGCCGCTATGTTGTTGTCGAAGGACTGTACCGCAACCGTGGCGACTTTGCCCCGCTGCGTGAAATCATCGATTGCGCCAAGCGATTCAAGTTCCGCATCATCCTGGACGACAGCTTCGCCATCGGCGCTGTGGGAAAGACCGGGCGAGGCTCGCTCGAACGCGCCGGCATCGCAGCGACGGAAGTTGACTTCCTTGCGGGATCGCTTGCAACCGCCTTCGGCTCCATCGGCGGCTTCTGCACGGGAAGCCATGTGGCCGTTGACCACCAGCGCCTTGCGGGCGCTGGATACTGTTTCAGTGCCTCTGCTCCTCCGTTCACCTGCGTGGCTGCGTTGGAGGCCATTTCTCTCATCGACAGTGAACCTGAACGCCTGGACCGTTTGCGCGCCAACTTGTCGTTGGCCAATCAACTGTCGGAAGAATTGCCCGGCCTCAAGGTGGTCAGCGAACCCGACAGCCCTATGCTGTACCTCGAGCTGGCGGACGAGGATACCCCGACAGACCGCGACGACCGCTTGCGCCAGGAACAGCGTCTTCAAGAAATTGTGGACGCTTGCCTCCACGGTGGTGCGAAAGGAGCCGCCGTCAGCAAGTCCGGCCGCCGCTCGAGCCGCCGCATGTCCCGCAAGAAGTCGGGTGCTGGTCAGCCTGTCCTGATCTCACGCTCACGCCACGTGTACCCTCCGGCCAAGTCACAGCGCCCCGCGCTCCCCAACCCTTCCATCCGATTGTCAATCACGTCGGCTCACACTGAAGACGATTTGACCGCGGCATTCGCCACCATCGCAGGCGCTCTTAGTTAAGGGGTGATTCAGTTCTAGTTGCGTGTCCCATTTCCATAAATTATACAGATGTCTTTAGTAGAGTTGTTAGTCGAATCCGCGCGCACCGAAACATTGTTGACAGCAAAGTACTCGCTCGCGGGGGTGTTCAGACAATCCCGTCTTCGGCCGCTGCTCCGCCGAGTGGATTCTCCTGGCTCTGAATCATTTTCACAAATTCGTTCATGCCAAAGTTGAGCTGTGGAAACACAAACGAATGTAGGCAGGCACGAAAATGCACATATTTGTTAAGCTGACTACTTTGTCGGACAGTGTTTGACGGATCGACGCCACGCACCTGCTCGAACTTATGAACGGGGATGCCATCTGCGCGCATTACTTCCGTGATATCCTTCCATTGCTGCTCCTACATATTTGTCGTGTAGCATCAAAAAAAAAAAAAAAAAATCGATGTGAGACGATTGCTTATGATGGTTTTGCTTCGTGACCACAAAAGGAAAACTCTGCCACGCACCTTCGTCAACGACCCAGAAATCGCAAGATAACCTTCCAGATCGAGCTCAAGCTCGGCAAGCTTCATCGCTGTATCCATGTCGAAACCAAAATCTATCAAAAACAAGTATCTAGAGGCCGCCTTGCTCGTGCTTGACACGGGCTCCGCCTCGGGCTTGTTGTCATCGTCTTCATCATCTTCATCACCGCGTGGTGATGCCTTGAACGTCGCATTTTGCATACCCGGCGCGGGTGGCGCAAAATGAGCTTCCTCGCTGCTGCCATCCTCCTCTGACGACGATACGTCCGACGTGTCGGTGGCACTAACTTCTTCAAAGTACTTCGACGTTGATTGAGTGCTTGCCCCCGGTGCTGCAGAGTGTGCCCAGTATGCACCTTCGTGGTTGTGCTTCCGGTAATGAGCATAAGGAGACGTTGCGTCATCATCTTCTTCGCCAGCATACTGTCGCGCTGTGGGCGATTTGTGATGACGTTCCGTTGTCTCTTCGCGCTGCTGGCTGTGGTCGCCGGTACTCTTCGACGAACCAGTTTTCCCCTTCTTCTTGAAGAATCCCCCTTTCATCCCGGCAAACATCCCCGACGATTTTTGTGCGGCGCCGTTCTTGCTTTCCACAGTTTCTGTCGGTTCGTCGGCCGCTTCCATGCGTAGACCATCACCACTCCGAGGAGTCCCACTTTCCCTCGCCTTGCGCTGCAGGAACGCAGTGTGTTGCGACAACCGAGCGATTTCTTCCTCAATGCTGCGCATACTCGCTTCGGCCTAGCCCAACCATCACACACGCAAGCACACAATTAGTACACATCACACACACCATGGCAAAGGGGATCTAAACCAGCCGTCTGTGTCACCATCAACCAGATACGCATGGGTTGGCGAACGCGTACCTCCTCGACAATGTCGTCAGCTCCATCTGAACGCGGCTTCACGTCCCAATCTGCTTCCAATGAATCCTCCTCAGATTCCTCGCCGCTGGACGACTCGCCGTCAGATTCGGTGTCCGTTTCTGAACCCACGCCCAGAGATTCTGCCAGCCTGCTGCCGGCTGCGGTGGCTCCAGCGTCCCTACTCGCGAACACCTGTCCGCCCCATTCGGCGGTTGTGCTCGACGAGGCCGCACCAAAATTGGGTGGAGGTAATCCTGGTTCTGCGGTGTGCTCCGATTGGTTTGCTGGTTGTGGCAGCTGCTCCTGCTCTTGCTTTTCTCGTCGCAGTCGCTGCTGGCGAAGCTCTTCTCGGGTTTCGAATTCACGTTGCTGTTCGCGCTGCTCAGCCTCACGTGCAGCTGCGGCCGCACGCTTTTTTGCCGCGTTGGCAGCTGCGGCAGCTTGCCACGGCCACTCGTCAATGACAACTTCATCGTCACTAATCTCGTCGTCGCTGTGTGAGGACTTGCCGAAAGAGTACTTCCGTTCGTAGTCGTACATCATGCGCTTCGTGGAATCGCACAGAACTTGTTTTGCTTCGTTGATCCTCTGAAAGAGAGCGTTTGCCCTCGCAGTCCCATCCTTGCTTCCAGCTTGCTTGTCTGGGTGCCAGTTAATCGAGGCGTTGCGATAGGCCTGAGCAAAACAGTGGTTCAACATCAAGCAGTGAGTGGAGTCCGTGGCGTGAAGGTAACGACACAGTGCTGCCAACAACCTTGATGATATCTTTGTGGGAGGCGACTTTGGTAATTCCTAAAATATCGTAATGGGAAGCATTACGGTACCTGCGAGCAAGTCTGTATTGCTCGCGTGTGGACTCTCTATCGTCGCTGTCAAAGCTGGCCGAGCGAACCACCCACTTCCAATCTTTGCAAGCTCCGTCAAAATCAAACAGTTCCATTTTGCATGTGGCTCTCATTTTCATGGCCGAGACGTAGTCTTGGTCCAAGTTTAGAGCGTTATCGCAACAGGTCAAAGCCTCCGAAAATTGCTTGCACCTACAGCGCACCACACAAACAGCAGGACATTGAGATGTCACATCGCAACACTTTACTAGATTTGATGCACCTACCTGACAGCTGCGCGGCCCCGGTTATAGTATAGCCGGGACATGTCTCGCTGTTGGATTCGGCCGTTTTCCATCGCCCGTTGTCCGAACGCGAGGGCAGCGCTGTAACATTTGAGAGCTGCCTCAAACTCGCCTGCTTTGTACAGCAACGCACTTCGGGCGCTCCTGTTCCACAGATTCTGAAGATCCGACTGGAAGAGGTTTCTCATAGTTGACGAATCGCCCCAAGATACCTTGCACCGAAAAATATTACACTGCCGTTAACATGACGTGTGACAAGGTACTGAAGCAGCCCAACACACCTGAACGCGGTTGTTGGTGCCGAGCTGCATCGCCGTCTCGCCGTCAACATCTGCACCCGTTCGTTGTTCAACGTCGCAGCCATGAAACAGCAGGAGGGCAACACAGCCGCTGTGCTTTAAACGAGCAGCAGAATGAAGCGCGCTGCGACCTGTCGTATTCGCACAACGGGTGACGATGCGCGCGCCACAGACGCTGTTGGATGCACAACGTACGGGCTGCACGTACCTTGTCCATCCAAAGCATCCAGCCACCGCAGTCGGTCTTCTGCTGTCAGGTGAAAGCTGAGGTTCAGTCCAAAACTTTGGCCGGGAATACTCGACGCAGCACTTGCGTGGGCTGGTGAGCGTGATGCAGCTTGCAATAGAAGTTTGAGGACCCCTTCGTTTCTACTCCTTGCTGCAATGTGGAGCAGTGACCGTCCAGTGTCATCGCGGAATAAAATATTGGCCTTTCGGTCCAGCAACAGTTTGCATGTGTCTACGTGACCGTGTTTCACTGCTTTGGCAAGCATTTGTCCAAGCGTGTTGTACCTAACACGGAACAACAACGAATGGCTATCACTCCACAACCCAGCGCAACGCCACAGAGCACACACACACACTCACAAAGGTCTCATGTCATCGGCCTCTCTCGGGAGACGTGCATCGTTCAGGAAGCGATACACACCCAGGGCATTGTTTTGATCCACAATATCTTCCAGATTACCCACGGTGAACTCCGTCTCCATAAACATATCAAACGGCGAAGGTCGCGTGTCGCTGTCCTCACTGTCTTCGTCGTCGTCGTCGTCACCAGTCTCTGCAAAGATTTTTGCATCTGCTTGTTCTTGCGTTTCAAGTGCGTTTCGATCAAGGTGTTCCAGGATGGGGTGTTTGCTGCCCAGCACCAACGCGAGCGAGCTGGTTGGGGACGCAGAACGATCGAGGAAAAGAAAATGCCCACGAGACAGCTCATGCAATTCGGAGTCATCCGGGTGCTTCTTGGCCAGCTTCGCGGTCGCCTCCAGTTGGTTCAACAGGCACTCCGCCACCGTGGAGTACTGCATCCGCAACAGCAGCGTCTCACCCTGCACGGCAGTGGAAGAGCGCTGGGCTCGCAACTTGTTTTTCAAACTTCGAATTTCCCTGTCTTTCATCATGTTCTCGTGTTTCAAGTCGGCAACAGTTTCCTCCAATTCGGAATGTTGCTGGTGCAGTGTACTGTATTGGCGGCTCAGTTCGTTGACGGTCCTCTTGTGCTTGGACTCAACGGTTGACAGCTCGTTGGCAAGAGCGTGCAAGCGTGT
>ENA-OWNT01003051-OWNT01003051.1-seawater-metagenome-genome-assembly--contig:-NODE-3051-length-16356-cov-3.435223_pt1 | contig 16356 bp, 15 predicted proteins | sample MGYA00238136_ERZ651165 | MGnify/ENA primary metagenome ERZ651165 (study PRJEB26861, sample SAMN08777766) | seawater metagenome | isolation source: coastal seawater | place: USA: Florida | collected...
CTTGCCGGTGGGCTCCCGATCCCAGAAGGACTGCGCCAGGCCCAGGGTGTGCCGGTACACGTGCTGCCGGATGCGCGTGATGGTGCGCATCGCCGCGTAGGAGAGCGTGAGGGTGTAGAGGCTCTCCATGAGGAACGCGATCAGCACGGCCCCGAGGTAGGTGAGCGCTGCGGTGGCCAGGCCATCGAGCTGCTTGGGCACGATGTGCTCGTCGATCGCGACCTTCAGCAGGTAGGGCTGGGCCACGGTGAGCAGGGCGGAGGCCGGGGCGCAGAGCACGGCCACGACGTACAGCGCCGCGTCGGGGCGAAGATAGGGGAGGGTGCGGCGGAGCCGACCCCAGTCCGAGCCGGAGGTGGGCGGAGGGGTGCTCATGCGGACACCCGCTCGCTCTGGCGGCGCCACGTGTCGCGGTAGAGGCCTTCCCGGGCCACCAGCTCGCTGTGGGTGCCTTGGTCGACGACCTGGCCGCCGTTGAGCACGACGATGATGTCGGCATGCTGCAGGGCCGACAGGCGGTTGGCCACGATGGCGGTGGTGGGCGTGCGGCGGCCGGCCGTGAGGGAGTCGAGGAGCTGCTGCTCGGTGTGGTGGTCGACCGCCGAGAGCACGTCGTCGAGCATCAGCAGCGCACCATCGCGCACCAGGCCACGGGCGAGGGCCGAGCGCTGCCGCTGCCCGCCGGACAGGGTGAGGCCGGACTCGCCCACGGTGGTGTCGACCCCCTCGGGGAGGGCCGCCATGTCGACCTCCAGGGCGGCACGGGCCAGCACGGCCTGCAGGTCGGCGTCGGTGCCCTTGCCGAGCAGGATGTTGTCGCGGATGGGCTCGCTGAACAGGAAGGCCCGCTGGGGGACCAGGGTCATGGTGCGACGCCAGGCGTCGAGGTCGAGGCTGCGCAGGTCGGCGTCGTCGACGAACACGGTGGACGCGGGCGGGTTGTACAGCCGCGCGAGGACGCGGAGGAGGGTGGTCTTGCCGGAGCCGGTGGGGCCGAAGATGCCGAGGGTTCCGCCGGCGGGCACGTCGAAGCTCACGTCGGTCAGGGCGTCTTCCTCGGCGCCCGGGTAGCGGAAGCTGAGGCCGCGGATGCTGAGGGCCGGCGGTGCGCTGGGGGCGGGCTGGCCCTGGGCCCCCTCGGGGCGGTCGGGGGGCTGGAGGAGCAGGGCGTCGACCCGGTCGAGGGAGGCCTCGGCCTGCTTGAAGAGCGACAGGATGAAGGACATCCCGCGGAGCGGACCGGTGAGGTAGGCGACGAGGGTGGTGAACGCGACCAGCTCGCCGACGGTGATGTCGCCCTCGATGGCCATGGGGCCGCCCACCCAGATCAGCAGGAAGACGTTGAAGGCGGCCGCCAGGGACAGCACCGGGCCGATGGCGATGCGCAGGTTCGCGCGCTTCAGCACCGCCCCGAGCCAGCGTTCGGCGTGGTGGTCGAAGGCATCGATCAGGGCCGGCTCTGCCCGGAAGGCGTGGGCGGTGGCGACGCCCTGGTAGCTGGACAGGACGTGGTCGGACAGGTCGGCGGCGGACTCCTGCAGCTCCTTCATGATGGCGAACAGGCGGCCCACCACGGCGAGGGTGACCGCGAAGCCCACCGCGAGGGGCAGGGCGACCATGCCCGCGAGGGTAGGGGAGATGCGCATCATCTGGGTGGTGGTGAGCGTGAGGGCCACCACGGTGTTGACGATGCCGAGGGCCGTGAAGCCGGCGAGGAGGCGCACCATGTTGATGTCGCTGGTGAGGCGGGAGACGAGGTCGCCGGTGGGCCACGGGTGCAGAAAGGCCGGCTGGTGCTCGAGGATGCGGGCGAAGAGGTCTTCCCGCACCCGGGCCTCCACGAGGCGCCCGGGGGTGAAGAAGAGCAGGCGGCTCACCAGGCGCACCCCGATGACCGTGACCCCGAGCACCGCCACCATCAGCGTGGCGTGCCAGACCGCGGCCTGGCCCTCGGCACCGCGGCCGAGGGCATCGATTCCGTCGGCCAGGTAGAGCGGGATCGTGACCGAGATCCAGTTCGTGGCGGCCAACGCGAGGGTCCCGCCCACGTACCAGGGGAGGTACGAAGCCAGGTAGCGGCGGGCGAAGGCGAGGAGCTTGATCACGGCCCGGAGCTGTAACGTCTCGTGCAGGCGGAGCCGGCCGTGCACGCCGACCGGACAGGATGGATCAGCGGTCGCCCGCGTCGACGAGGAAGCGACCGCGAAGCGCGTCTCGGCCCAGGCGCAGACGGTCGCCCTCCGGGGAGGACTCCACGGTGACCGAGAGGCGGAAGGTCACCCCGGCGAGGCGGACGCGGATCTCGGCCGGGCCATGGGGGGCCGCCCGCCGCATCAGGAGGCTGCCGGGCTGGGTGGGGTCGGCGATGACCACGGTGGCCGCGCCGTCGACCAGCCCCTCGCTATGCCACGGGATCACCACCGGGTCGTCGGCCAGGCTGGGGAGCGGCGCTTCCTCGGTGCGGATGGGCTCGAGCTCGAGGCCTTCTTCGTCGTCGCTGACGAGGTCGAGGGCGGCCGCGGGCTCTGGAGCGGACGGGGGAGGGAGCGGGTCGGCGTCGTCGGGCTCGTCGGGCCAACGGCCGGGGTCGAGCAGCTCCAACAGCACGTCCTCGGTGGGCTCGCTCGCCGGGCCGAGGTCGTCGTCGTCGAGGGGATCGTCGGCGGGGGCGTCGTCGTCGTCGGAGGCGGGGCTCTCCGGTGCGGGCGCCGGCGGATCGGACTCGTCTCGGGGGACAGGGGGCATACGGCCGGGTATCCAGGAGAGCGTGGGCCATCGGCCCCCGGGAGGAGCGCGACGTGGTGTGGTGGGCCACCGTAGCACTGGCGTCCCTGGGCACCTCGGTGGTGGACCTCTCCGCCGAGATGATCGAGGCGGCGGGCCCCCGTGCGACCGGCTCCGAGGGGGCGGTGGAGGCCCAGCGCTGGGTGGCCCGTGAGCTGGACGCCCGCGGTTGGTCGCCGTCCGTCCTGGCGGGAGGCAGCGCCTACCCCACGGTCTATGCCTGTCGCCGAGGGGAGCGTCGCGCCGTGGTCTTGTTCCTGGCCCACACGGACGCGGTGCACCCGGAGGTGCCCGGCGCCAACGACAACGCCGCCGCCGTCGCGGTGTTGCTCAAGGCCATCGAGAAGCTCCCCCGGAGGCCCACCCGCACGGTCTGCGTGGCCTTTCCCGATGCCGAGGAGGTGGGGCTGCTGGGCTCGGAGGTGTTCGCGCGGTTCACCGAGAAGCTGGGGCTCGGCGGCCGGATCGACCAAGTGATGGCCCTCGACCTGGTGGGTCAGGGGCGGCTGACCCACAACGGCCTGGGGCCGGCCTGGGGGACGGCCCAGCTGCGCTGGATGATGCGGCATGCCCCCGCCGAGGTGCCCTGGGTCTACCGCGGTGTGTCCTGGGCATGGCCCCACATGGAACGCTCGGACCATCGGCCGTTCACCGAGCGCGGCGTCGCCTCCAGCCACCTGATGGCCCGGGGCCCGTCCGGCGTCTACTGGGCGTACCACAGCCGGGAAGACACGCTGGACCAGCTGGAGCCGGCCACATTGGCCCAGGCGGTGCGGCTGGTGCGAAAGGTCGCCAAGGCACCGCCGCTCCCCAAGCGAGGCCCCGATCCGGCGGTGGTCTTGCCGTCGGGCACGGTGATGCCCGGGCGCGTGGTCGAGGGGGTGACCGCCGTCGGCCTCCTGGCGCTCCTTGCGCCGCTGGGAGCCGACCGGTCGATCAGCTGGCCGCTGCTGCACGTCGTGGTGGGGGCGCTGGCGTTCGGCACGGCGCTGGGCCTGGCCCTGGCCGGCCGGGGGCTGGATCAGGCGCTGGCGGAGCCCGCGCTGCTGGCGGCGTGGTGTGCCTGGGCGGCGGTGTGGGTGGGGTGGCCCTGGCCGGGGTCGGCGCGCTCCGGCCGGGTGCTCTGCGGCGCCACGGCGCTGGTGGCTGCAGGGGTGTGGTGGTGGATGGGGCCCATCCTGGCGCTTCCGCTGGCGATCAGTGCCCTGGCGGGCGTGCTGGTGGGGCGGGTGCCCTCGGGCCTGCTGGCCCTGCCGGCGCTGTGGCCGGCGGGGTACTTCGTGCGCCCAGACGCCGTGCGGGAGCTGGCCTTCCACGGCCTCCTGCCGGCCAGTCCCTGGGTCTGGACCCTGGTGCATCTATTCCTCACACTCCCGCTCGTGGCCCTGGTCCAGGGCCGCGCTCTGGGGCGGGGGCGACGCCGACAGGGGCTCGCCGCGGCGTTGGCGGCCGCGTCCGTGGCGGCGATCCTGTGGGCGTGGATGTCCCCGGAGGCCGCTGCCCCCTACCTGCGGCCCGAGGTCCTCTGGCCCCAGCCCTAGGCTCTGGCGGAGGGTTGCAGCGATCCGCTGCGCGCGTCGGGATGGCCAGGGAGATAGGGTCGCTGGTCTCGGAGGAACGATGTCTGAGTCGAACAAGACCCCGGAAGGCGAGGGCTCCCTCGTGTACCTCGTCGGCCTGCTGGCCGGCGGCCTCACGCTGGGCTTCGGCATCCGCAGCCTGTACTGGTCCTTCGGTGTCCCCGGCACCGAGCTCAACCAGTCGCTCGACACCATGGGCAACACCGGCCTCGACAACCTGCAGCTGCTCGACGCCGCCAACTACTCGATCGGCATGATCGTGCTCGGCGTCATCGTGATGGTCGCGCTCAACAACTTCGCGTGGCGCTACACCGACGGGTACTAGTTCCTGCTAGCCAAGCGGTCCTGTGGGTGCGCCGCCCCCTCTGATGACTGGGATACGCGGCCGCCATGACCCTCGGTTCCCTCGCTCCTGAGCTTCGCACGGCTGTGCCGGGCCCCGCCTCCGTGGCGGCGGTCGATCGGCTCGCACGGCACGAGTGCCCGGCCATCACGGCGCGCCGCGCTCGACGTGCGGCGACCCTCGGCACTGCCGACGTGGACCCCATCGTGTTCGCAGAGGCGGTGGGGGCGAACGTCGTCGACGCCGACGGCAACGTCTTCGTCGACCTGTGTGGTGGGTTCGCGGTGGCCCTCCTCGGTCACCGGCATCCCGGGGTGCTCTCGGCCGTCGAGCGGCAACAGGGGCGGTTGCTCCACGCCATGGGCGACGCCTACCCGGACACCACCCGCATCGACCTGCTGGAGCAGCTGGCGGCGGCCTGCCCGGGCGACCTGTCGGTCTCCATCCTCGGGCTCTCCGGGGCGGATGCGGTCGACGGCGCGGTGAAGACGGCCCTGCTGGCCACGGGGCGCACCGGGGTCCTCAGCTTCCACGGCAGCTACCACGGTCTCTCCCTCGGTACGCTCGCCCTGCAGGGCTACAAGGCGAGCTTCCACGAGCCGTTTCGTGCCATCGCTCACCCGGATGTCCGCCGGCTGCCCTATGGCGCCTCCCTGGCCGACGTGCGGGCGGCGCTGTCCGGCGGCGACATCGGCCTCGTGCTGGTGGAGCCGGTGCTGGGCCGTGGGGGGATTCGCCCCGCTCCCGAGGGGTGGCTGGCTGGGCTGGCGGAGGCTGCTCGCTCGGCGGGCGCCTTGGTCTGCTTCGACGAGATCCAGTGCGGCCTCGGGCGCACGGGCGCTCCCTTCGCCGGCCCTGCTGCCGGCGTCGTTCCCGACCTGCTCTGTGTGGGCAAGGCGCTGGCCGGTGGGTTCCCCCTCTCCGCCACCGTCGGCACGCCCGCGGTGATGGCGGCGTGGGGGGCGAGCGGGGGCGAGGCACTGCACACCCAGACCTTCCTCGGCCACCCCGTGGGGTGCGCCGCTGCCCAGGTCGTGCTCCGCGAGCTCGCCTCGGGTCTGTGCGGCCGGGTGCTGGAGCGGGGCGAGGCGCTGGTCCGGGCCTTCGGCACCCGGAGCCACCGAGGCCTCGGGCTGATGCGCGCGGTCACGGTGCGTGATGGCCTCGCGGCGAGTCGGGCGCTGCTCCAGCGGGGCTTCATCGTGCTTCCGGCGGGCCCAGACTCCATCGGCCTCACGCCCCCGGTCTGCCTGACCGATGCCCAGATCGACGCCTTCGCCGCCGCCCTCGACGAGGTGGATCCATGAGCCCCCCCTGTGACCTCAGCGCCTGGTCCGGCGAGTCCGCCGCCCTCGCGCGGCGCATCGCGGCCTACGTGCAGGCGGCCCTCGACGACGCTGCCGAGCCCGAGTCCTTCGATGGCCTCGCGGTCGACGTGCATCGCTGGCAGCGGGCCCATGACCCGGTGGTGGATGCCCTGACGACCGCGCCGGTCGTCGATGCCCTCACGGTGCCCGCCGTGCCGGTGGCGCTGTTCAAGGACCTCCCGGTGGGCACCCTGTCGGTCGACGACGCTCCCGCCGTGTTCCGCACGTCCGGCACCACCGGAGGGGGCCGCGGCGCCCACGCCCTGCGCAGCACGTCGCTGTACGACCTCGGCGCCCAGGGTTGGCACCGGCGCTGCGTCCCCGACGCGCCCACCCAGGTCGTGGCCCTGCTGATGGACCCCACCATCGCCCCCGACAGCTCCCTGTCCCACATGGTCGCGGGCTTCGGGGCGGTCCGGTGGGCCCTCACCCCCGAGGGCCTCGACATCGAGGCGGTCCGAGGCGCCCTCCGGGCCGCTCGGGGCCCCCTGTACCTGGCGGCGACGGCGTTCGCCCTGGCGGAGCTGCTCGAGGCCGGCACGCCCCCGCTCCCCGCCGGATCCGTGGTGATGGTGACCGGCGGCTTCAAGGGCCGCACCGTTCGTCTCTCCGACGCCGAGCTCTACGCCGAGGCTCAGCGCCAGCTGGCGCCGGAACGCCTGGTCACCGAGTACGGCATGACCGAGCTCTCGAGCCAGCTCTGGGGAGCTCCCGGGCAGCCCTATCGCCCGCCTCGGTGGCTCCGTGTCGTCGCCGTCGACCCCGCCACCGGGGCCCCGCGCCCGGCCGGCGAGGCAGGGCAGCTCCGCTTCATCGACCTGTGCAATCTCGACGGCACCCTGGCGGTCGACACCATGGACGAGGGGGTCGTCTCGTCGGATGGCTCGGTCGTCCTCCACGGCCGCCTGGAGGGCGCCGAGGTGCGCGGCTGCTCGCTGACCGTCGAGGAGCTTTGGAGCCGATGAGCCAGCGCGCCGAGGCGGTCGGGGCCTGGGTGCGTGAGCTGCGGGCCTCCGACCCGTCCCTCGCGGCCGCTTCCAGGTTGTCCCCCGAGGGGCTGCGTGCGGTGTGGTCCGTCGCCCTGGACGAGCTCGGGCCCGACGCCATCGGCGACGCGCTCTCGCTGCCCGGCGAGCCCTACGCCACGGCCACGGTGGTCGTCGCTCGCACGGTGCTCACCGCCCCCTTGGAGTGGTGTGCGGTGCTGCTGGCGCGGGGCACCGAGGTCACCCTGAAGGTGCCGCGGGAGGCGCCTGAGATGGGGCACTTCCTGGCCCGCACGGCGGCAGGGCATGGGCTGCCCCTGCGGGTCGTGACTGCCCACGAGGCGGTCGGAGGGGAGCTCGTGGTCGTCATGGGGCGCGACGAGACGGTGGAGGCCGTGCGTGGGCGGGTTCCTGCGGGCACCAGGGTGCTGGGCTTCGGTCACCGCTACTCGGCGGCGTGGGCTCCCGGGGAAGCGGACCTGCGCGAGGCGGCGGTTCAGCTCGCGCTGCACGACACCCGTGGGTGCCGCTCTCCCGTGGCGCTGGTGTCCGACCACCCCCACGCTGTCGACATCCTGGCCGACGCCATGGCCGAGGCGGAGGCGCGCTGGCCCCGCGGGACGTGCAGTGGTCACGAGCTGGCGAAGATCCGGGCCCGCCTGGCCCTGGGCCAGGTCCTCGGGCAGGTGAGGACCGGCGAGGGGTGGGGGGTGATGGCGCTCCCATCGGCCCGCTTCGTGCCCGAGGCGCTGCCCCGAGTGGCGGTCCTGCATCCCGGTGGCCCGGACACCCTCGCCGCCTGCATCGAGCCGACGGCCCGCTTCTTGTCGGTGCTGGGGGTCCCGGATCCCGCCGCGCCCCCCGCTGTCTTGCAGCCCTATCGCCACCACCTGGTGGCCCTGGAGCGCATGCAGCGTCCCCCGCTGCGTCGGCACCACGATGGGGTCGACTGGCTGGCCGAGACCCTTCGCCCCGCGTAGCGAAGGGGAGCTTCGCCCTCTCCGTGGCGGAGGTTAGACCTCCGCATGGCCGACGAACACGACGAGAAGAGTGCATCCGCCTGGTCGCGCCGGGCGCTGCTGGCGGCGGCGGCGGCCGCGGCGGGCTGCGGCCCCGGGGAGCTGGTGCGCCCGGGCGACCTTGCGTCGGGCGACAGCGGGCTGGGCACCGGCGACACGGCTCGCCCCACCGGATCTCTCACCGGATCCGTCAGCGGGGGGACGGCCGACACCGGCCGAACGGCACCGCCTCGTCGCCCCAACATCCTCCTCCTCTACCCAGACCAGTGGCGGGCCCAGGCCCTGGGGCATCGGGGCGATCCCAACGCCCACACCCCCCGCCTCGATGCCTTCGCTGCCGAGAGCGTCTCCTTCACCGACGCCGTGACGAACTCTGCGGTGTGCACGCCGGCTCGGGCGCTGATGCTCACCGGCGTGATGCCCTGGGTCCACGACATGGACGACAACGGGGCCCGCCTCCCCGACGGCGTCCCCACCATCGGCACGGCCCTGCGGTCCAGCGGCTACCGATGCGGCTGGATCGGCAAGTGGCACCTCGAAGGCAAGCAGTCCGCAGGCTGGGTGGCGCCTGGCCGCCGCTTCGGCTTCGACGACGCCTGGGCGGCCCACAACTTCCATCACCGCTACCTGTCGGCCGAGCTGTTCTTCGACCAGCCCGTCCCCGTCCGTCGCGACGACCTGTGGCAGCCGCTCTGGGAGACCGACCTCGCCATGGAGGCGATCGACACGGCCTCCGAGGGCGACGCGCCCTGGTTCCTCACGGTGAGCTGGGGGCCTCCCCACCCGAACGAGCTGTCGCCGGCCGACTGGGACCTCGACATGCCTCCGGAGCTGATGGCGGCGATCGATCCGCAGGGGCTGGTGTTCCGGAACAACGTGCCCCGCGACCAGCTGGAGCCGAACGGCAACGACCCCTACGGCATCCGTGGCTTCCTCCACGGCTACTACGCCTGCATCCGTGCGATGGACGCCGAGGTGGGGCGCCTTCTCGACCACCTCGCCCAGCGCGGCCTCGACCGCGACACCCTGGTCATCTTCACCAGCGATCACGGCGAGATGGGTGGCTCTCACGGCCTCTACAAGAAGAGCATCTGGTTCGAGGAGTCTCTGCGCATCCCGATGCTGTTCCGGTGGCCGGCGGGATTCGGGGGCGGGCGTCGGTACGCCGGGGGGGCCTCGCTCCTCGACCTCGCGCCGACCTTGCTTTCGCTGTGCACCGACGACGCCGCCGATCCGGGCCTGCAGGGCACCGACCTCTCTCCCTGGCTGCGCGGCGAGCGGGCCGACGAGCCAGAGCGGGTCAGCTTCATTGGCCGTCGGCAGGGGGGCGCCTTCGCGTGGCGCTCGGTCCGCAACCACAGCCACAAGCTGGTGCAGCTCGTCGACAGCGGGCGGGAGCAGCTGTTCGATCTGGCCGCCGACCCCTACGAGGATCGCAACGCCGTCGACGATCCCGAGCACGCGGCCACCCTCGAGGGGCTCCGCGCCGAGCTCGACGCCTGGCGGGTCCGGGCGGCCGACCCCTCCGTGAGCTGAGGGGCCCGCCCTCGTCACATGGGGCGGGAGATGACCGCGGCCCAGGCCATGCTCTGGGCGACGCCCAGCAGGGTCACCGTGCCGAAGCCCACCACACTCCCGTCGGCTGCTCCCTCGTCGACGGCGGCCCGAACCTCCCGCTCCAGCAGGCGCTGGTGGAGGCCGGCGATCGCCACAGCGAAGAGGAGCGGCAGCACGCCGTAGGGGAGCCCCAGCTGATGGGCCCCCCAGCCGCCCGCCATGGCCACCAGCAGGCCGAGCACGGCCGCGATGCCCCCGGCGCGCCGGCGGCCCTGTGCGCGCTCGAGGTTGAGCCCGAGCAGGATGCCGCCAGCGAACGCCCCGCCGAGGAACGTCGCCATCACGACGTAGGTGTTCCGATAAACGGGTTCTGCTTGCGCGGGGAGGGGCACGCGGGCCGCGGCCTCGGGCTCAGAGGAAGTGGCCGCAGCGGCGGCCCCACGGGTTCTGGACGGTCTTGGCGTCGCGCTGGAGCCAGGTGCCGAGGCCCGCACAGCGTGCCTGCACCACGGAGCCGCTGCCGCCTTCGTAGCGGAGGGAGAGCCACACGACCTGGCCCGCCAGGATGCCGAGGTCGTCGCTCGCGCGCAGCTCGGCGGCAGACCGCCCGCTGCTCCGCTTCGCTAGCTCCTCGATGCGGTCGACCACGGGCTGCTCCGCGGAGGGGAGCTTGGTGTCGGCGGCCTGGGCGAGGCCGCTCAGGGCCTTGCGCACCGATGCATCGCTGGGCGTGGGCTTGGCGAGCGCCTCGTGGACATCGAGCCAGGCGCTGACGACGGCGTCGACCGGTGCAGAGCTGCAGCAGTCGTAGTCGTGCGCTTTGCCTGCCTGGGCGAGGCCCAGCAAGGTCCACAGGAGGAGGGAGCCCATCGCGGCGAGTGTAACCCAGGGCCGGGGGCCCTCCGGGGGCGGGGCCGCGCTCAACGCCATACAACGGACGTCGTTGCTGTGCGCTCCGAGCTCTGCCTCGGTCAGGAGTCGCCCCACCGTGAGCAAACCCCCCGAGCCCGGCGCCGACCGCGTCCTCGACAGCGTCCAGCTGCGGCTCCTGTCAGACCTCGTCGCCGACGACCTGGTGTCGGACGACGGACTCTTCGACCTCATGGGGGAAGTGAGCGATGATCACGGTGTCGTGCAGCGCACCGAGATCCCCCGGATCCGGCCGATCCTCGTCGCCCTGGCCGCCCGAGCAGCGGGGGCTCGGAAGGTCGAGGGGCAAGTCCAGGTCGTGGCGGAGCTGCTGCATCTGGCCCTGGGCGCCCACGACGTCGCCCTCGGTCGACCGCGCAGCCTGCGGCGTCGCGTGGCCCGAAAGGTCATCAAGCGGTCGGTCGGCTGGGTCACGGGCAACCACCTCACGCTGCGGGCCCTGGAGTTGTCCCGCCATGGCTCCCCAGAGCTGCTGGAAGAGCTGGTCGACACACTCCGCGCGTTCTCGGATGCCCAGGCCCTCGCCCGCGACCTCGTGGGCGAGCTGCCCGACGAAGACGACTGGCTGGAGCACGCCGATGCCCATGTAGGGGCGTTGTTCTCCTATTGCTGTCGGGTGGGTGGGCTGATGGCCGGCGCGCCCACCTCGCAGCTCTCTGCGCTGGGGCGCTTCGGTCGGCATGTCGGCCGGCTGTGGCATGTCGCCGAAGACCTGTCCGAGCTGGAGCACGGCGACGCGGTGGGGCACCTGTTGCGCGTAGCCGAGGGGGGCCGCCCGGCCTTCCCGGTGGTGGTGGCTCTGGAGCGCGACCCCACGCTGGTGGAGCGATGGGAGCGGCTCGCTGCCAGCGGAGACCGTGCGGAGGCTGCCGCGGTCGTCGAGCGGGTGCTCGCCTTGGGCATGGCCCCGTCTCGGGAGCTGCTGCTCCAGCAGAGCTGGCGGGCCCGTCGTGCCCTCCAGAGCTTGCCGCAGAGCCCCTACCGGCGGGCCATGGAGCGCCTGGCCGACTCCCTCGCGAAGTCGGGCTTTCGCCCACGGGAGGCCTCGCCGGGCGCCCGCGACGGCAGCGATCATTCCGCAAGCTGAAAGGCGAAAGTGGTGCTGTAAGGCAATGAACCGCTAGGTTGTGTGCGGAGGTTCCGGCGCCTGGAGCGCGCGGAGGATGGCCCGATGCGCCTCACCTGCCCACAGCAGCCCGTTGTGGCCATAGCCCTGGAGCACCGTCTCGTGCACGCCCTGAAGGGCCGCGCGCACTGGCGGCAGCACCTGGTGGTCGTAGCGGGCACGCACCACCCAGGTGGGCACGGGCTCGGGCCCATGGGCCAGCCGCTTCACCCAGGGGCCCTCTGGGTCGAGGATCTCCCAGAGGTTCGGTGGGGCGAGGCGGAACATCGCCGTGCCGGCGTGGGGGCCCCCGACGGACACGAACCGCTGCACGTGGGTGGAGCCGCCGGCGGTCTTGAGCCAGGCGCGGGTGGCTACGGCTCCGAGGGAGTGGCCGACGATCTGGATCTTGCCATGGGCGGCGGCGATGGGCGCAGCGACCGCCTCGATGGCCTCGATGATCTCGGGCATCCGCCGGCGGGTGCTGGCGTAGCGCACGGTGTGGACCTCGCTCCAGCCGTTCAGGTAGAGCTCGCGGATGAGCGGGCGCCACATGGCGGGGTGGCCCAGGTAGCCGTGCACGAGCACGACGGGAGGATGGGCCCCGCGGCCAGGGGCGGGCATGCGATGGAGCTTGGCCAGGGGCCACAGCGCCGAGCGGACGGTCGCCACCGACTCGGTGACTGCGACCTTGGCCATCATGCGCTTCCGATGGCGCGCCATGCACCCTCCCGTGGGAGCTTATCCCTGACCGAGGTAGCGCACGACCAGGTGGTGAAGCTCGTCGCGCAGGGCCTCGGTGGCGAGGAGCTCGGGGCGGTAGGCGGCCGCGTCGACGAACACCGCGTAGCCGGCCGTCACGACGACGTAGGCCATGAGCTCCACGTCGGCTGAGCGCACCTGGTCCCTCCGCTGGTACAGGGCGCTGCGCACCAGCTCGGTGTAGCGCTGGCGCCACAGCCGCTCGAGGTCGGCGTCGCCTCCGCGGGGGGCCTCCAGGATGAGCCGGCGGGTGAGGGCGGGGTTCACCCGGAGCGCCGCGAGCGTGGCGTCGAGCAAGGCGGCGACCCCGTCGTCGAGCTCCTCGGGGGCCAAGGTGATCAGATCGGCCAGCGCACGCGAGAAGGCGTCGATCATGGCATGGCTCTGGCGCTCCACCAGGGCCTGCACCACCTCCTCCTTGTTGCGGAAGTACTGGTAGAGCGTGCCGACGGACACGCCCGCGACCTCGGCGATTCGGTTGGTGGACAGCGCAGCGTAGCCGTCCTGAACCACGATCCGAGCACTGGCCTCCACGATCGCTTCGACCGTGGCACGCGACCGCGCCTGAGTGGGCTTTCTCGTTCGACGATCGCGGGGCAATGTCCCTCCACCAGAACCTGAATCGGACGCGAGTTTCGAACCTGAGTTCATGTTCATATTCTCATGGAGCGGGCGCGAGAGGCGCGCTCATCCGGAGGAAGCATGGTGGCAACGGCGCGACGCGTGGGAGAGGCAGGGGCCGAGCTGGGGCCACGGGGCCTGCCCGTGGTGGGGGCCCTGCGCGAGCTGGCCCGCGATGCCCTCGGTTTCGTGAGCGACACCGCCCGGGTCTACGGCGACGTGGTGCCGTTCTCGGTCGGGCGAGCTCAGGCCTGGTTGGTGAGCCATCCCGACGACCTGGAAGACCTCTTGGTGCGCCAGCGCGACCACCTGATGAAGGACGTGATCACCGCGGAGCTGTCCTCCGTGCTCGGGCAGGGGCTCCTCACCAACGAAGGTGCGTCGTGGAAGCGCCAGCGGCGCATCATCGCCCCGAGCTTCACCCCGCGGCACCTCGCAGCCTATGGCGACGCCATGGTGCAGAGCACCCTCGAGGCCCTCCCGCCCGTGTCCGACGACCGGGACGTTCATGCCGATTTCACCAGGATGACCCTCCACATCGTGCTGCGAACGCTCTTCGGCTCCGAGCCCGGCGGAGAGGCGGCGCGGGTAGGGGATGTGCTCGAGGGGCTCATGGCGTCCTTCGAGGTGGAGAATCGAACGGTCTGGCGCCTGGTGCCCGACTGGGTTCCCGGGGCACACCGACGGCGGGTGGACACCCTGCGCGAGGAGCTCGACACCCTCATCTTCGGCCTGGTGGCCCGAGCTCGCCGGGAAGGCACCGACGGTCGGGTCGATCTGCTGGCGCGCCTCCTGGCGGCCCGCGACGACGACGGCCACGCCATGAGCGACGAGCAGCTGCGCGACGAGCTGCTCACCCTCTTCCTGGCCGGCCACGAGACCACGGCGCTGGCGCTGTCGTACACCCTCTGGCTGCTGGCGGAGCATCCCGAGGTACTGGCCCAGGTCCACGACGAGCTCGACGAGGTCCTCGCAGGGGCGCTGCCCGTGGCGGGGGACACCCGGCGGCTGCCGGTGCTGATGTCGGTGGTCAAGGAGTCGCTGCGGCTCTACCCGCCCGCGTGGGCCATGGGCCGTCAGGCCTCGGCGCCGGTGCAGGTCGGGGAGCAGGTCATCCCGGCAGGTGACCAGATCACGGTCGCTCCCTGGGTCGTGCACCGTGACCCGCGGTGGTGGGTGGGGCCGAGCCGCTTCCGTCCCGCTCGCTGGCGCAACGGCGAGACCGCCGACCTTCCCCGCTTCGCGTACTTCCCCTTCGGCGGCGGGGAGCGGGTCTGCGTCGGGCAGCACTTCGCCATGATGGAGATCGTGCTGGTGCTGGCCACCCTGCTGCAGAAGCGGTCGGTGCGGGCAGTGCCGGGCTACCAGCCGGAGCTGTTCCCCGTGGTCACCCTGCGCGTCAAGAACGGCGTGCGGGTGGGGCTGACCGAGGTCAGCCGGTGAAGCGCTGCTCCAGCATCGACACCAGCTTGCCGTGCAGGCCGTCGAAGCCCCCGTTCGAGAACACCGCCACCACGTCGTAGGGGTGGCAGCGGGCGGCGACCGTGCGCGCGATGGTGTGGGCATCGGGCAGGCAGATCACGTCGAGCCCGCGCACCTGCATATCCATCCACAGCTTCTGAACGTCGAGGCGGTCGCCCTCGGGGATGCCGGACGAGTCGTACGGCTGGGCCACGACGACCAGGTCGGCGCCGTCGAAGGCCGCCGCGTACTGGTCTTGGAAGGTGTTCCGGCGCGACGTGGCCGAGCGCGGCTCCCAGATGATCCAGAGGCGCCGCTGACCGAAGCGCTGGCGGAGGGCTTCGATGGTGAGCTTCACGGCGGTGGGGTGGTGGGCGAAGTCGTCGATGATGGTGACGCCACCGGGCTCGGCCAGGACCTCCTGGCGCCGCTTGATGCCCTGGAAGGTCGGGAATCCCTCGGTGAGCTGGGCGGGCTCGGCCCCGGCGGAGATGGCGGCGGCCGTGGCGGCGACCTGGTTGTAGAGGTTGTGCGTGCCGACCAGGGTGCTCGTGTAGGTGCCGACGGGCTCACCATGGCGGAGGACCGTGAAGGTCATCGTGCCGGCGTGGGTGTCGACACCATCGAGTCGACCGTCCCACTCCTGGCCGGGACCGTAGGTCTGCACGGCGCAGGTGGCGTGTTGGGCGACGCTCACCGCGACGGGGTCGTCGCCTCGGACGATGACGCAGCCATCGGCGGGCATCGTGGTCATGAGCTTGGTGAAGCTCTCCTTGACGTGCTCGAGGTCTCGGTAGATGTCGGCATGGTCGAACTCCACCGACGTGAGGACGGCGGTCTTCGCGCGGTAGTGCAGGAACTTCGGGCCCTTGTCGAAGAACGCCGTGTCGTACTCGTCGCCCTCGATGACGAAGACCTTGCCGTCGCCGGCCCGCGCCGTGCGGTCGAAGTTCTTCACCACGCCGCCGATGAGGAAGCCTGGCCCATGGCCCGCAGCCTCCATCAACCATGCGGTGATGGCGGTGGTGGTGGTCTTACCGTGGGTGCCGGCGATGACCACGGAGTGGGCGTCGCGCAAGAAGAGCAGGCCGAGCAGCTCGGGGAAGCTGCAGTAGGGGATGTCGGACGCCACCAGGGCCTCGGCCTCCTCGTAGACCGCTCGGATGACGTTGCCGACCACGACGAGATCGGGCTTGGCCGCCTCGAGGTTGCTGGCGACGAAGCCCTCCATCACCTGGATGCCCAGCTGGTCGAGGTAGTCGGACATCGGCGGGTACACGGCCTTGTCGCTGCCCGTGACGTGGTAGCCCGCGTCGACGAGCATGCCCGCGAGGGCGCCCATGGCGGTGCCGGCGATGCCCATGATGTGGATGCGGTGGAGGGACGCGGGGAGCTCGTGAACGTGGGGCAAGGAGACCTCAGCGAGGGAAGCGGTAGCGATGGACGGCCTGGAGGATGCGCACACCGGCGCGTGCGGCTCCCGAGAGGCTACCGCTGATCTTGGAGCGGCCCTTGCGTCGGGCCCGGTAGGGGAGGGCGACCTCCCGGACACGCAGGCCGGCATGAGCCGCCTTCATCTGCATCTCCACGTTCCAGCCCCAGGTGGGGTCCTCCATGCCGAGGGCGACGAGATCGGCCCAGCGGATGGCGCGGAACGGGCCCATGTCGTGGGTGCGGAGCCCCACCGTGGCCGCGATGAGCTCGGTGGCGAGCCAGTTGCCGAACAGCTGCGGCGGGGTGAGGGCGTCGGGCTCGGCGTGCAGGGTGCGGTCGATCTGCACCAGGTCAGCGTCGTTGTCGACGATGGGGTCGACGAGGCGATGCATCAGCTCGGGGTCGTC
>ENA-OWNT01003052-OWNT01003052.1-seawater-metagenome-genome-assembly--contig:-NODE-3052-length-16355-cov-4.342855_pt1 | contig 16355 bp, 10 predicted proteins | sample MGYA00238136_ERZ651165 | MGnify/ENA primary metagenome ERZ651165 (study PRJEB26861, sample SAMN08777766) | seawater metagenome | isolation source: coastal seawater | place: USA: Florida | collected...
GCCTTCGCGGAGAAGCGAGTCACACCATGGCTGCGCTATCGAACATAGCAGTAGAAATCCTTGCAAAATGGCTAGAATCATGAAAAACGTCGCTGTTGTATCGCCGCCAAATATGCTTGACGCAGTTACCAACGTCTGTGAGTTCTGACAAAGCAACGCCAAGGTCAGGGCACTACACCGTGCACATGCAATGAGATACCGACGAACCGCGCTGCTGAATGCGACATATGCCAACACCAAGCCCAGCATTGCAAGTGGAACGAGTATATAAACGGTATGGAAAGCTCGAGCGACATATATCCAGCACCTATGCGCACTCGTAACTTCCAAAGACAGCGTATTCAGGTACACAGCACTCGCGCCCTCCTTGTCTTGTGCACCGCCGGTCGAATTGGCACTTGTGCCTCCACGTGCATGCTGCAACGCATCAACGGGCGCGACAATGTCTGGATCACGTTCTGTGGCGGACAACGACGAACTGTGAAGCGTATACTCCTTGATTCCGAAAACAGCTTCGAGTTTTCGTAATTCTCGTTCGTTCTCCGCGTTGTGTTGACTCTGCACATTTTACACAAGACAGAAGCAGACGCTCACTAAGACTCCGAGCTGGTGACGTGAGCAACCATTCCAAAACACACCTCTGGTGCACTGTCTTCATCCGCTGGAGCTTCATTTTGAGCTTGTATAGCCTCACTCTATTGCAGGGTCAAGCGGCACGGAGGCATACACGTGGGCACGAAAGAGGATTGGCGTTAAATCACATGGGCAGTTCCAAACCTGCGGTGGTTGCTTGACATTCGACGTCCGCTCCTTCGGGAAAGGCTCAATTGGAAAATGATAAGGAGACGTGAGGCGCTGGTGAACAAGTCGCTGAAGCAGAAAATCTTTCATGGTGCCGTTGGCTAAAGACTTCATACCTACCAAGACGCAGAGCAGTTTTTGACCTCAAATCGCTGTCAACGACCTGTTGCTGGTATGACCAACGAACTTTTGCGAAGCGACTTTAGGTACTTCACAACTGCCGCGCTGTGGTAGTCCAACGTCTCTTGCTTCTCCGCGTCGGCACTCGGATTTTCCGAGCGGGCCGCATCGGGTGGCGTGCTGGCGTCGTGGCTGAGCGCTTCGATGGATTCATGACTGGTTTCCAACGAATGGGCTTGCGGTGTCGTTACGATGGAATGTTCCTGACCGAACGAACCAAGTCAGTACACTTGCGCCAGCTGCACAACTTGCAGTATCACCAACCTCGCTGCCGGCGTCTACCTCAGACTCACTAAGACCCAATGGAGGTGTTGAGCGCGGTTGCGCCTACGCCAACCATCATTACATCCATGAGCACGCGATACGGTCGCAAGTTGAGTATGAAATTGACGAACCAGAGAGAAAAAAGCTGGCAGAAGCTGGCAGCGGCAAATGTTGTGGATTTGCAGCTTTAAGTCCGACAAGTATTGCAGTGGCATCACGACGCGCATTGTGTTGTGATCGCGAGTGTGTTGCTTGGCGCCACTCTTCTCGACATGCAAGGTAGGAGCTGCATCGCGTCGAATCACGTTTAACAAGGCCTGGGCAGTCACTCGCCGGTCCAGAAATGGGACGGCGATCGTTCTATCAGGGTCAAAGTTGGCAAAAAACTGGAGCGCGGGTGTCCCGAGCCCATTCCTGCTCTTGTTCACGGGTTCTGAGCTTGTGTTCATTTCGCCAACATTCCAAAACTCTCCACAAATACTCTTCAACGAAAAAAGTGACACAGTCACCTGGTCGGACTCTCCACGCTCAGCGGCGTACATGCTGTCGCTGTCCACCGTGGTCGGGCGCAGCTCGTCTTCCAAGTTGATCGTGACCTCCCCCATCGAAGCCAATTTGCTGGCATCATCCACATTGTCGAACTCGATGAAACAAGCTCGTGAACATTGGCGAAAATGCTCAATAGAGTTCAAGGCGGCGTGGCAGGTATGCAGCGAAATCTCCGCCGTTCGCAGTAACTTTTTAGAACTATGATCCCCGCTCCTGGTGTTTTGGTTGTGTCGAGTTGCCACGACTTTCATTTGTAGTTTTCGTTCTTGCTGTAGCAATGCCTTCCACACCCCGGCAAGACAGGCGTAGTTGTCGAGGCATTGGAACAAATAAGCTTCCGATGCTCGAAACACAGCAACCTGTCCACAGCGAAGGATAATGTCCACGATCTTTCGGCGAAGTTCAGCTGTATCAGCGACGTCTCCGACGGCCACGCGGCGGCATAATTCCATCAAAATGAGCGATCCCCTCCAGTTATCGAACAGATGAGGTGATTTGAACAGTGTTTCTGCGGTGCGGTCCAACTCTTCTGTTGCGTGCCTTGACGTGTCTGACGGTGCTTGTTCGGGAGGGTTGTTGTCTCGTTCGTCCTGCAGCAGAGAAGGCTCTCGAGGTTGAGACTCCACATCAGAGTCGATTGGTGACCGTGGGGCACTGGCGTCGAGGCTGGTGTCGACGTCGGAAATGTCAGTCGGTTCGTCCGTGATTGCATGTGGAGTGGCATTGGAAATTTCGTCCAATGCAGCGGTAATATCAATGGAGGTATCCGGCGATGACGTCGCCGAAGGAGCATCGGCCATCCTTCAGCACCGGGCGAGCCGTGGCCGAACAGACGATGGCTCCGGGGTCATCACCTCGCACCGTGCGCCACCCCCTTTGAACGTGCGTTGGAGAGGCCCGCTGTGTCGACATCGCGAGACATGACAAGCCACCTCATTGCAACTAAGTATTGGTTTCACGGGAAGTTGTGCTCAATTTTAACCTAACTAACGCACAACCCCTGTAAATTTTTGGCAATAACAAGATTCAAAACCCACATTGTTCACTCGCCTAAACGCGTCTCAAGTGTGGCAGCATGGCTCCACGCCGTCACAGGCACAGGTACGCAACCAATGCGCGTACACGCGCCCTCCATTCTTCCAATCGAGCAGGCATCCACATCATTCGCAAACCCTATCAGCGACACACGAACAAACGCAACGCCGATGACGAACACGAAGTCGACTGTGAAAACACTTCGCTGTCGTCGTTTGTCGTCGTCGTCGTCGTCGTCGTCGTCGGCGCCGCCGTCGTCGTCGTTTGGATGTTTGATTTGGATACGACGACAACGGCAACGACAACAACAACGACAACGACGACGACGACGACGATAATGGCGTAAGTTGGAAAATCAAATCAGAAAATGATTGTACTGACATTTAACACAGTACTGATAAAACTACAACAGGTATCACTACGTTATAGGCCGCGCCGCGAGATTCATGGGACGTAGTACTGCATTCTAGAGTACCGTGTATTTCGGTGTAGAGCAATGAAAATGCGCGGTGTTCCGATTTTCCGCTTTTCCGCTCATTTTTGCTGGCTATTTTTGCTTCAAGAAGTCATGAATTTCCGTGAGAGCCGACGACGTCCCGTTTGACATTTTCTCGATCGATCGGATGAATCACCGGTTTAGACTGCAATTCCTTCGTCAACGTTGCGACTTTTTGTGAGGGCCGACTCCTTTACCCGCAACCCTCGTGACCACAGAATCGCAGAGTTAGACTACAGCCACAAGTTTCTATTCACGTTGCGACTTTTTGTGAGGGCCGACTCTATTAACCTGAAACCAAGGGGTAATAGTCTAGAGCTATTACCCCTTGCTGAAACCCTTGTGAACACGGAATCGCAGAGTTAGACTACAGCCACGATTTCAGTTCACGTTGCGACTTTTTGTGAGGGCCGACTCCATTAACCCGCAACCCTCGCGGCCACAGAATCGCAGAGTTAGACTATCTATGGGGCCACAAGTTTCTATTTTCCGCCCATGGCTGCTGTATGAATAGACATGGACCATAGACACGTTGCGACTTTCTGTGAGGGCCGACTCCGTTAACCCGCAACCCTCGTGACCACAGAATTGCAGAGTTAGACTAGATTATGGGGCCACAAGTTTCTATTTTCCGCCCATGGCTGCTGTAAACACGTTGCGACTTTCTGTGAGGGTCGACCGAATTAACCCGCAACCCTCGTGACCACAGAATCGCAGAGTTAGACTACAGCCACAAGTGTGTATTTTCCACCATGGCTGCGACTTTCTGTGAGGCCCGAGCGGTAACCCGGAACCCTCGTAACCACACTGAATCGCAGATTTAGACTACGACAGAAACTGCACCCTCTGATAGCCTCTGTTCGATGACTTACTTTATGGCCAAACAATTTTGGCTCTTTATTCGAATTCGCAAGACAACATCCGCGAAGCGTGGGCGATCTGCAATGCAGCTCTTACAGTTGTGCGACAAGCTGCGGAATAGTATCAGGTTACAGATTACGGGAGCAACGATACCACTGCCTCTGAAAAAACACACACAATCCACGAGCGCAACGTACTCTGTAGAAGGGACAGCTGCTTGTAAACCGAGAGTTTCTTAACATTGAATCCTAACTACCAGCGACCCTCTCGTCGTAGTCAACGCCACTTACTCCACCAGCAACCGACATCACCACCCATCATCAAGCGCTGACTTTCGCAGTTAGTATCACGCTGATCGCACATGCTTTGCTGTTATGACAGAAACTTTTCTCAACCTATCTACAAGAAACCCTAACCGAGCTAATGATGAGCGGGCGTGTATTGCTAAATTGATTCAAATGAATCGCTTTTCAAGCAGATGGACAAGGGAGGTCCAACGAATCGTCGAAGGTCGGCAAATTGTCAGTCCACCACACATTCTAATGGGGCTATGCGTCATGATTTTCCACTGCTTCACCACTATCAATGCATGATGTTTCTCCTCAATGCCCACAAACAGACCTATTGATAGCACCAGGATGGTGCGATAGCCTATTCCTGCTGTGAGGGCCGAGTCAACTACGAAAACCCTAACTATTTTTTTAACCTAACTACGCACAACCCTAAACCCTCGTGAGCACTGAATCGCAGATTTAGACTACCGCTTCCACCATAAAAAGCCATACAGCGGAAAGTTTCAGGCTCCAAATGGCAAGTGGCTGATGGCGAACGTTGCCGGCGACTCAAGTTTACGTTTAGAAACTCCGGTATAAAAGACCACATTTCTGCTGCAATTTCTTCAGTCAACATTGCGACTTTCTGTGAGGGCCGAGCTCATTAATAACCCGCAACCTCGTGAACGCTGAATCGCAGATTTAGACTACCACACCTGAAAGAACCTCGTCACAACCCAGTACAAAGTACGGTACATTTGCTATAAACATAAGTGCATGATTGGGGCACGTTGTCGGCGACTAACTGGTATGTACCCAGTACTGTAAACCCTCGTATTAAAACAACACAAGTTCCAATTTTATGCTCATTTCTGCTGTAATTTCTTCTTTCGACGTTTTGACTTTCTGTGAGGGCCGACCACATTAACCTGCAACCCTCGTGACACAGAATCGCAGATTTAGACCACACCAGAAAGACACTCGTCCACCGTTGTACCAATCTAACCACAGTACGAATTACTTCGCGACAAACATAAGTGACAAATGCGAGACATTGTCGGCGACTCACAACTACGTACTAAGTACAGCTAGGATCGGTATAAAGCACCGCAGGTTTCAATTTTCTGCTCATTTCTGCTGCAATTTCGTCGGTCGACTTTCTGTGAGGCCCGAGCACATTAATCAGTAAACAATCAGGAACCCTCAGACAACAGAGAATCGCAGATTTAGACTAGAGTCTACGAGTCTACAGCCACTGTGAATCAACAACATTGTTGTTAGACACCCCTCCCCGACCCGCGAATCATACTCGCGAGTAGCGTCACATTTGCAGCGTGCAAATGCAATTGCAATGCACTTCCGTACCTACCTATGCCATACCTACTGCACCAAGCTAGGAATTCCTGGCTCTAGCTAACTCAACAGGATGTGATGTGCATGCATTTGCATGAGCTGGCTAAAATACGAGGGAACGAGGGAACGAGGGAAGTTTGTTGCGGTTGTGTATGCGCAAGCACAAAGACCCGGGACTATCTGTCACCCGGCGGTGATGCATGCATGCACCCAACATTGGATGAGAGAATGGCTATCATCCGTCCGCACGTACGTAGGGCATGCATGTCCGAGTTTCTTTCCTTCGTACATCTCTGGTTCTGTTTTCGCTTCCTCAATTCTGCAGAAATAGCTAGTCTACATGCTGGTGTGGCAATGTATGCGCTCTAAAAGCTAAGTTCGTAGAGCACGCGCACCGTTCACGAGGTAGGCGAACTGGTCGACCGTGTTCGATCCAATTGTGTGACACCCCGGGTTAATACTTTCTGATCGGGCTGGACTCCAGGTTGCACCAACAGTAGCAGTAGGGAAAGGTTGCACCAGAAGTGGAGTTCGTTCCAAGTAAGGTTGGTGCACCCATACGATGCACCACAAGTTGCGCCACCACTCACCGTGGAGTTCCTGGTTCAAGAACAACTTACCGTTGATTACGAATTGTGAAGAAGTGGGCGGTCTCTACAAGTTACACAACGTTTAGAGCAGTACGTGTTAGCACTGCTACCCCTCAGCTACAATGGTACCACTCAGCTACAATTCACTCCACATAGTTGTATTGTTATTTATCAGTGTCCTCCGTATCGTCCCTGCGCAGACGAGAGGGGACCTCGGGCTCCGCCGCTTTGCGCTTGCATGTCACCTTGCGCAAATCTAGCAAGCCGGAGCATCTTGAGAGCGCTTGAAGCGCAACTTTATCGAGAAACACCAACTCTATCTCTGGTAAGCCCTGCTCGTCCATGTCAAGGTCGCGCTCTTCATCAACAACCACATCTGCAAGTTTTTTCGGTCGGCGATTTGCGCACCTGCACTTCATAAAAACTGGCGCAGAGGGTTGCATCAGGCATTGCTCGAAAGAGATCGACCTGGAAAACACGGCCGCCGCAAGGTGTGCAGTCACTATCCCAGGATGTTTGCCGTCCGTATCCCACAAACCACGGTCCAGCAGCAGGCGGAGAGGGTTTGTGTCGTCCATCCGCACCAATGCTCTGCGTAAGTGGAGCCAGGCATCTCCGACGGGCGCGAGTGAGATGCCGAAATTGGCCGAGTACTTCTTGGCGAGAGCGTGAGCAAGTTGGAAATATCCGTTCAACAACTCTTTTTCTTGTGTCTTGGTGCACTGCTGCCATGGAGTTGTTTGATACAACAACACACTACGGACCGTAGTGGTTGCTAGTTTGGCACACAATTTGGAGGCGGCCGCACGAAACTTGTCAGGAGACTTCCAAGGCTTGCTACTTTGCTCCTGAAGCACCACGATGGACGGCTGGAACGATTTGAGTTTCTTGCCAAAGTTGCCACTTTTGTCGTTGTTCCATAGCGCAAGAGATGCGCCGCCTTTTGCGATCACATCGACCACAATTTTCGCGCCGCATTTCTCGTGAAGTGAGTGGTATTTATCCGCGATTAGCTGTGGGATGTTGTGCCTTGTCGTGAACGAGTTACCAACGAACAACACTTTCACTGGAGCGGGTGGCTCTGCGGGAGCAGCGGCCTCGGCGTGGGCAGCGGCCTCGGCTTGGGCCGGTGCCTCGGTGGTGGCCATCGTATCCATTGCCGTCTCATCCAATTTCCGTGATACGGTCGGTAATGCATTTTTTCGGCATTTCGTTCGATGCCGTTGCATCTGCGACCTACGACCGCTGCGAGGGACGAGGGGGTGCAATGAGCGGTCGATCGAAACGTTTGCTGGCGTTTTTACCCACAACTGTCTTACGCCGGCCCTATGGGATGGGAGCAACCTACTCGATATCGCGCGTGTGCTCGAGGGCACCGGGCTAGAAGACTCTGACACAATTTTCTTCGTCATAGTTCCACCACACACATCAAAGTATTCGCGGTTGCCTGTTGTCCCGATTAACACAGCAGGATCACAGAAAACAATCCGTGCAGCAACGAAAAAAAGTTGTCACAATGACTTTGCAACAACGACAACGACGACGGCGATCGAACGGCGACAACAACGATGAAGCATCGAACGATCACGCGCGAACACGAACGACAACGACGACAACGGCACGACAAATATTTCTTACACGTCGACTTTACTACTTGGTCTGCCGCTGACTGAAGTCGGGGCGTGTAAATACAATGTCGCTTTAGTGTGTAAAAACACGAAATCGGCCGTTGGCGACCGGCAACGGGAAGTCCGCCATTGCCCCAATCACCTACCTGTGAATGTCATTCATACCACTGGCGAGAGATTTTCCCGCGCAGTGGTGCACCGACTTACGTAAATCCGGCGTCAATGGCTGTTCGTAACCTAGCGATATGACTACACCCGATGCAGGTTCACACCGTGAGTATCATACATGATTCACGGCCAGCAAGACACTTGCAAACGATACGAACGGTGGGAAAATGCCGCAACATCCACCGACAATGACTGGTTCATGGAGCTGGCTATTGGCTTCCACCTGCCGTTCTTGTGGGGACGGCTCCGGGGTTTCGGACAGTTTGGTTGGGTCAGACAGCTCCCTTTCATCGCGCACGTCGCCTATGTTTCGTCCACTGAGTCCATGCTGTTAGAATACGACATGTGGACAAAGGGTCAAAATAATCTTCGTGGTGGACTTGCGAAGCGCCATGCACGAACCTGAATCCACTTTTGAGCATACTCCTCAAGATACTCATCAGGAGACAAGTCACGGTATCTGTATCCCCGAGTCATTAAAGTCAATTGTGTGCAACAACATGTCGTACACCAACACCCAGCCGTTCTACGTACTCGCCAGTGCCACTGTTTGCAGTCACGAAGCCGTTGGCATAACCACCGACCGAAGCAGTATGTGGAAGATGTGATGTCCTCAACAATTGCGGTATGGCCGCAGTGATGACCTCAGGAGATGTGCAATTGAACAATACGGCCTGGTATGCAAACCAAAATGACCTCGTGTGCTGCAGCCGAGATTTTTGCACGCGTCAAGGATGATGCCGCACCTTGACATGTTTGAGCAACTTGTTTTGAGCGAACAACTCCAGCGCCTGCGCCAGACCATAGTTTCTGTCAACGGAGGCAGTCATTGCGAAGGAATGGTGTTCCTACACTCTGAACAAACCTGGTCCAGCGTCTCACCACTCCTCAACACCGGCTTTTGCTCATTCAATGTCCACGAAACCCACACCTACCGGAGATCAAGACTTAGCTTGTGCAGGCATCGACAATGCGCGACTGTGAACGAGACTCACTGGCTTCCCATTCCCCACTTCAATGGCTGCAGTGGCGGCGGCAAGTGCCTCGTGGGCCGTCGACATTGTTTCACAAAGGAAAACATCGCAATAAGGCTCAATACTCTCCGCAATCAATCGATACCTGCACGCATTTGACATGCAGTCAGGAGATCCGATTCGGGATTTTCAGCACTGACTACCATGGCAAAAGAAAGCGCACATACTGCTGTAAGTTGTCCTCGTAGGTCCCAACTTTGTCCGACCGGTATGACTCATGCAATGGTGGGAGACAACCTGACCACACACAAACCAGCGTGACGGGCACTTCTAACAATGCGATGTTATTGACAGAACCAATATGATACCTGCAACTTTCACTGTGCGGTTGGGCCTCGCCGCGCAGGCCTGCGGAATTTTATTGTGGACGTGGACGCGCAGGGAGTGTCAGAGCCGTCGACGATGAGAGCCACCTGACACATCGAACGCTTGCCGACGTACCGCACGTGCACATTTCCCGGCTGCAGCAATGAGTGTGCTTAGAGCTTCCTCGCCGCCGTCAAAGTCGTCACACAGAGTCATGCACGCAGGAACGACGGCGTAATTGTTTGTGGTGATGACGTCCGCGCCGGCATCGATGTATGTTAAGTGCGCATCTCGCCTGCGCGACAAAAAAGACGATGTAAATAAGGCATGGCTGTTCAAAACGTAACTATTCTCAGTTGTACAACTTACACGAGATCAGGATTGCGGGTGTTTGCCATTGCAACTCCGAGAAACCTCTCCATTGACCCGACGACTCCTTTTATTTCGACGCCCATTGCCTTGAGCTGATGACCCATTCCTCCGTCGAGCAGCACAACATCGGTGTTTGTTTGCAGTTCTTCCTGAACATGTGCACCACCCTGTGGGCTGCTCTCACCGGCACTGTCAAGCAAGTTCTCGCTGGCCGGCATGGCAGCTATATTGGTGGTGAGTGCACCACCACGTCACTGAGCACACCTCGGAACAAGTTCCGAAATCAAGTCAAGCGAAACGCGCATGTAGAAAACAAACAAAGTTTTATAACAACCAGGACATTGTTTGCCGACAGTCAGATTGCCACGCATGCCGACGATCAAAATCGAGGCAGCCATCCGCAAAGTCTCAATCCAACTGTGTGGTATTCGGTGCACCCAAAACAAATCTCAGCTAGCGTCCAAGAAATCTATCAGCCCGAACAATGGCATGCCCACTACACACACGTGAAGGCACACACAAACATCTCTTCGCCCCGCGTCCTCTCCCACACCACCACCAACAATGCACATCAAAGGTCACCCACTAACTAGCCAACCACAACCATTCCACGTCGTTTAGTACTCGAGTATCATCTCCTGTTGCGCTGTAGGGAGATCTCCCCGCAGTCGGCGTGTCGCGGGAAACGACGAACCCGCGAACGAACGAAAGAAAGCGCACCAACCAACGAACGAACCAACCGACGACGACAACCGCGGGAAACGAACGAACGTCGCAACAAAACGTTCGTTCGTTCGCTTCGGCGGCTGAACTTTGATTTACCCCTGTAACCGCCGGCGCATCTGACTGATTGAGTACCTGGCTGATTACACACTCTTGTGGACGCTGAAGTCGATGAATGATTGACTGAAGATCCGACGAAGTGACGAAGTTTACAGTGGGTTAACGGGCAGAGACGTGACTGAACGAGTGAACGCGTGAAGCAGTGAATGAAGGTGGGGCACACTGACTGATGAGAATTGGAAATGTGCCTGAATAGATTTATGAAAAGGTAATACACAGCGCTATGTGAAACTTGACTAACGTGTCAATTGTTGGTCGTCGTTGTCGTCGTTGTAAAGTTATCTCAAAGCAATGAACGTTGTCGTCGTCGTGGTCGTTGTCGTCGTCGTCGTTGTTGTCGTTGTCGTTGCGACGTTGGACGGTGACGATTGTGTTCTGACTCGCTCCACTTGCAGGTCGGACGAACAAACACGCGTGGATGAACTGTTGGTTTGTGAAGGAGCGCGCATTTTTTGCACCGTTGCTACTAGCGTTGATGACATTGACAGACCTAACTTTTCAATGCGTGGAGACTTTGAAATGTCAAAGGTAAAACTTGCTGCACTTTTTCGAGCGCTGTGACATTCGGTGGCCGGTCGCGTCGTGGAGCGTTCAAACACGGAGTATGGATTCAGTTCGCATGTGCAACGGTTTTCGGACTCATGCACGTCAAGTCTCGTGCCGCTTTCGTCCATAAGCGTGAAGTGGCGAGCAGATGATGGCTCAATCCGATGTGGAGAGAGAGGCAATGAGTTAACGCTTTTGTGCACTGCTCTACAACATGATGAAAGTGCACGATCCATTGAAAAGGCTTGCTGCTGCTCTGAGTTGCATAGTGATTGTATCAATGATGGTGTGGTCAATCTTTGTATCTCAGAAAGTGAAGAGCGGGGGGCACACCGCGTCGGCTGTGCCAGTCGAGTCGGTCGCGAGTCACGTAGTTCACGCTCAGATCCCCAACCGTGAAGCTGCAGTTCCCACTTTGCCACCGGAAAACTGTGCTTTCTTCCGCTCAGTGCCCTTGAACGTCCACGCAACCACACCCAACAGACCAACATTTGATGTCGATTGTGACGGGAAGCCGATTGTTTCAAGTGCAGATCCGAATACTGTGGTTGACGTTGAGAGAACGTGTTCCCTCCCGCAGTACGGCGCACAAGAATGCGCGAGGTTTCTTTCGGATGGTGATTGCGACGTAGGTCAGTATCGGGCGGGAATTATAGAAGGGAAGGGCAAAAAGAAAAAGAAAGCGTTGCTCAAGCACTCACCCAATTTCAACTGCTCCCAGTATTCCTATGACGGCGGTGACTGCTCGACCTCCACATCGAGACTGCGACGCGCAGGTGCCGCCACCCTGCAGTGGCAGCGGAATCGAAACGCCAAAGTGAGCCTAGCCACGTCTGGCGAGTTGCAGCATCAAACGTCGCCGACGGTGACGTGGTCAAGCTGTTTGACAGTTTTCAAGAACACTTCCCGTGAGGAGTGCATCCAACTCCGCAATCCGGTGCCTTCAAACATTGGCATCCGGGGACATCACCTGCAGTGCGTAGCCTGCGCCAGTGGCTGTCTGTTGTCGCCACGACTTACCACTTGCGCTGTTGTAGATTCATTTATTTCAAACCTTTGAAGACGGCATCCGAAACTACATACACGCTGTTGTGCGTGAAAGTCTCGTTATTGTGCGAGTTCGCGCGAAGGCAAGCACTTCATATACTGTGCTTTTGATGCAGGTACAATCGAGTGAAAGGTGTTTGTGCGGATGGCAAGCTGACCAACATTCTTGAGTTGTGCGAGTTGGGCAGATCAGGTCATGGCGACGTCCGATTCAAGGTAATACCACCTGCCACTTCCTTTTCGTGGATTTTGCTTCGGGAATTCAACCCTCACCAGCGCTTTCTCTGATGTGAGCAGCTCCCGTACCTCGAAAAGTTAGGCCTGTCATTGTCAGATGTATTCACCTTTAGTGGAGTGAGAAATCCGTGGGATCGACAGGCACGAGAGCACCACAGCACGAACATTTGCGATTGAGACGAATCACCTCACTAAAATATTCCACCGTAGGTTTCTTGGTTTTTCTGGGACCATTTTCGAGGAAACAAGCAACTGCGACAAAATCGAAGCTTAGCTCATCGACTAGAATTCCAGCAACATGTTCGACAAAATGGAGCCCTGTCGTTCGACGACTTCTTGACCGACGATCAAGGGAATTTTCCGTCAGTGAATTACGTTCTCAAGTACGAGGAGTTGAACGACGAGCTCATCCGGTTGCTTCACATGCTTGGGGTCGGACAGTCTGACGGCTCAGGGGCAAGCTTGTCTACGGCGGTTCGTTGTCACTCGATGGTTGTAATCCGTTGGTGGGAACCTTACTGATGCAGTGATTTGTAGAATATTGAACGCAAGAAGTTCCGTCCAACGAGTGAGGCCTATACTTCTGATCGCATGTGAGTGTTGCGCAGACGTAGTCTTTGCGCAGACGTATGCGTTGGTGGGCGTTGTACTTGTCGTTGTTTCATTTCTTGCTGATGCGATTGTGATGTAGATACAGAAACTACTATGACGATGAGACGCGCCAGGTATGCGCACATATTGCAGACCAAGGGAGATTGCTTCGAAATGACATCTCGTTGTGGTTGCAGATAGTATACGAAGGCAATAAAAAGACCATTGAGCTCTTTGACTACCAGTTTTGAGCTCAAGCCGTACAGCACCGAGATGGCAGCAGCGTGACTTCCGCGCCGCCCTCACTGTTAGAAAGCCACGTCATTCGTCGTTTGCTCTGCTCCCAAGAAAATAGCTGCGTCGGACGTCGAGATGGTACGAAGTGATTTCATGACCGTCGCGGCGTGTACAGACATAAAATGCATGTGATGTGATCGAGAGAACCGTAACCATGATGTTAACGCATCCAATAGAATTGCGAATACTACTGCAACACGAAAGTCAATCACCAAAGTTTTTATTTTCAATGTGCATGGTACTACTTTGTGCTGACGTTGTCATCCGATTGTACATCGAGACCCCCGAGAGAATCTGCGTCATCTGCTTCTGATTTCGGTGGCACCACCAAATCAATTTGTTTGATGTACTTGCCCGGCACCATGACGACATTCATCTTGCGCTTGAGCTCCAAGGCATCGTCATTAGCGTCATTGCCTTCATTCGCGGGCACTGCTTCGGCGTCTGGTTTCCGTACAAACTCATCTGTTCGTGACAGCACTACATTGCACTCTTTATCTACGCACTCAAACGTTCCCTGAAATATGCGGCTGTGCGAATCGGAAACGTGTTCGACACCATGCAACAAATACGCACAGTCAACAGCAACTCCACACCAGCAGGTACTCACCCTGCAGGCGCACGTACCCGTCTTCAATTGCGATGCGAAGAGTTTTCTGAAGCAACAACTTCAATTGCTCGATTGCCGGTCGTGGTTTCGAAGCGTCTACAGCTGGCGTGAATACGGTTGGCCGGAGTCCACGGAATGGATCAGGCGGGCTGAAAGGTTCGCTGTCTGCTTCCGACCCGGTTTGCTGTTCAGGCTGGTTGGCTGTCACGGAGTGACCTGTGATGCCCAAGTCCAGCCCAACTGCGGCGGGAACACTTTCGACGTCTCCGCTCATTCTAACTTGCGACCTATCCTTCGTGAGGGAGAGTAACTGGGGTGACGGTACGTAGCCTGTTCGACGACAGGCGATCACATTACGGCACGATCCGAAATAGCGAGAACTGCGCGATATGCTTCGACGAATTATCTCGTGTGCAATTCGGTGCACTGTTTTCTTCCGCGGTAGTCAGCGTGGTGTGTTCACTTCTTTCTTCATCAACTTGCCGCATGGACATGGGCACAGAAACACACGTCAGTGCGCTAGCCGTTGCCTCCACCGAAAGTTGGCCGCATCACACACCGTGCGGTCAGTTCCACATCGTCATGATCGTTCTTATTTCCCCAACACATACTCACAACTTGCCACTTCGAACCCGCCGCGGCGTCGTTGACACAGTTTCGTCATCGTCTTTGTCGTGGTGGCGGTAGTGGTGGTGGTGGCCGTTGTCGTTCGTCGTTCATCGTCGTCGTTCGTCGTTCGCCGCCGCCGCCGCCGTTCGTCGTCACAATTGCATCGTATGCCGTCGTCGCCGTCGTCATTGTCGTCGTCGTCGTCAGTGTTTCGTCGTCACAATTTCACCGTCGCCGTTGTTCGCCGCCGCCGTCGTCGTCCGTCACCACAACTTCGCCATCGTTGTTCGCCGTCACAATTTTCGGTCGTCGCTGTTCGTTGTCGTCGTCGTTGTCGTCATCGCTGTCATCGTTGTCATCGTTGTTGTCGTCGTCGTCGCCGCCGCCGCCGCACGAACGAACTGCCAACACTACACTGTATTTTTCTTAGCATGCTTCGTGTAATTACAACGCGAACGAGTCCACGACTGACGGTGCAATGCCACGCATCAACAGGACGGACGGACGGACGGATGGACGGCTGATGCGCTGTCGACAGTGTATTTACAGTGTAATTTACGGGTGACATAGAACATGCGGTGGCCGTGGCGCCGTGACGTCGACGTCGTGACTGTTGTGACGACGTCGTCGTTCGTTGTCGTCGTTCGTCGTTGTCGTTCGTCGTTCGTCGTCGCTCGTCGTCGTTCGTTGTCGTTCGTCGCCGTCGTTCGTCGTCGTTCCTCGTCGTCGTTCCTCTCGTCGTTCCTCGTTCCTCATTCGTCGTCGTCGTTCCGTCATCGTTCGTCGTCGTTCGTCGTCGTCGTCGAAGTTCGTCGTCGTCGTCGGCGGCGGCGGCGGCGTTGCCTCGGTCGCCGCCCGTCGTCGGTCGGTCTTTGTAGCATTGTTGCGCGGTTGTTGCTGTTAGCTAGCGATGACGGTGGTGGTGGTGGTAGTGGTGGTGGTGAGTTGTGATAGACAGAAGGACGGATGGACGGGGGCAGTGGGTTTGAAGAAGCGGTGTAGAACCGCGGGAATGTGCGGGATGACGTTGACATGGCAGCGGACGGACCACTGAGTAAGGTGGAAGACTTACGCGAAGTGAGACCCATTGTCGCCACATTTGTTTGCTGTCAAGATTTATTCCTCCGCCTCAGCTTGCACCGCTTTCAATTCAAATAACTACGTGGTGCCACGCTACTGCACAGTTGAACTCGATTTGCTTTCGCACGTAATCGCGGTCACAATGTCGTTGAGCATTGCTCGCCACATTTTGCGTACGGGCGCACGCCGCACCGTCGCCGCCGCTGTGCACAGACACGCCCCTCGTTCGCTGCGTAGCCTTGGTAGCTTCCGGAGCTCCGCCATGACTCGCTCATTCTCCAGTGGAATGTTCCAGCGGTCAACACGACCCGTGCTTGGCGAGTGGTGCGCCTCCAGGTCCCTTTTCATCCAAACAGATTCGACGCCGAACCCCAACAGCTTGAAGTTTATCCCAGGAAAGCAAGTATTGCCCGAGGAATACGGCAACAGTAAGGACTTCAAGAACTTTGAGTCGACCAATGTCTCTCCGCTAGCAAGACGGCTGTTCAAAGTCGACGGGGTCACCAATGTGTACCTGACCAATGATTACATTGCCGTCACGCGTGACGAGAGTTTCGATTGGGAAGAGCTCAAGTTAGAAGTCTTC
>ENA-OWNT01003055-OWNT01003055.1-seawater-metagenome-genome-assembly--contig:-NODE-3055-length-16348-cov-9.163788_pt1 | contig 16348 bp, 14 predicted proteins | sample MGYA00238136_ERZ651165 | MGnify/ENA primary metagenome ERZ651165 (study PRJEB26861, sample SAMN08777766) | seawater metagenome | isolation source: coastal seawater | place: USA: Florida | collected...
GAATCGAGAATCGAGAATCGAGAATCGAGAATCGAGAATCGAGAATCGAGAATCGAGAATCGAGAATCGAGAATCGAATAAGTTTGAAAGGTTGACGTGAAAGCGTCAACCTTTTGTTTTATCTGGCGTATACTGATGCCATTCGATCAAAAACGGACAACAACAATGAGCTTTGAACTTCATCCTCAACTGGCAAAAGACACCACCATCATTGGCCAATTCCCTCTTTGTGTTGCCCTTTTGCATAAAGATAACGCAGTGCCTTGGGTTATTCTGGTTCCTAAACGAGCCAACCTCAAAGAACTTCACCATCTTCCTATGCAGGAGCAACAGCAGTTTCTGCTTGAGTCTCAAGCCGTCAGTCAGGCACTTGAAGCGACATTTCAGCCAGACAAACTAAACCTCGGAGCTCTGGGTAACATGGTTCCTCAGTTACACATTCATCATATTGCCCGCTTTAAAGACGATGTTGCCTGGCCAGGTCCAGTATGGGGCAACACCGCTGGAGAGTTCCGCAGTGAAGAAGAACAGGCGGACCTACAAACGCGTATTGGTAACGTTCTGTCATTAAGTAGCTTGTTCCAGCGTGGCTAAACGTCCGTTCGTCCAGTTTTAAATACAAAAAAGCCGTTCATTTGAACGGCTTTTTCATTTTCTAGAGCTACATGGTGACGGTCAAAGCAAGCGCATTGGAGTCCACCTTCGCGTACCTGACGCGCATAACGTGTTTGGCGGCGTTAGTATCAACAAGGCGAGAGATCACTCCCTTACGAATCCACACTGATAGCATGGCATCCACGCCATCCTCACTTAGGCCGAACTTCTTCGCGAGATCACGTTGAGAGACACTGCCCTGCTGATCAATAAACTGCTTTAACTCGGCAAGAATCATGCAACTTGTACCTCTAACTGCTGCGACTGTTTGTGGCCAACGGCTTTTAATCCACGGTAAGTAATAAAGCTGACCAATACAATCGCAGAGATCCATGCCGCACTCGTTGCAGGGTGGTCAGCGAAGTGTGTTGCTTGGTAATAAAGCGTCGCCCCACCGTAAGCAAGCCCCATGGTCCAGACGGCAATGAAACGCGCGTACTTAGCACCAAACTCTCGTACATATGCACCCATAGCAGCAACACAAGGTGTGTAAAGAAGGATGAAGATTAGGTAAGCAAAAGCAGCATTACCAGATACGAAATGACCTTTTAAGTTACCAAAGATAGAAGCGTCAACCTCTTGCTCTTCAGCTACTGCACCGCTGTCTGTTAAATCGCCCACTTCAATACCTAGTGGATCTGAGTAGCTCAGACCAGCCAGATTATCCGGAATCGACATAACCGCTTCTTCAAGGCTTGCCATCAAGTCGTACTCTGCAGATTCCTCATCACTTGGAGCATAAAGGCTATTCAACGTACCCACTACCGCTTCTTTGGCAAAGATACCGGTAATGATACCTACAGTCGCAGGCCAGTTATCTTGCTCAACGCCAATTGGGGCAAATACTGGAGTGACAACTTTAGATACTTTAGAAAGTACTGAATTCTCGCTGTCCTCATTACCAAAGCTACCATCTGTACCCACAGAGTTCAGGAAGCTTAGGATCGTCACTACAACTACGATGGTTTTACCCGCACCCAACACAAATCGCTTAAGCTTCTGCCAGGTTTTGATTACCACATTACGCATAGTAGGAAGTTCGTAATCCGGCATTTCCATCACCAGACTATCACTTGAACCTGGATACAAGGTGTTCTTAAGCACTAATCCGGTCATAACAGCAGCCACGATACCGAGAATGTAGAGAGAGAAAACCACGTTCTGGCCACTTTCTGGGAAGAAGGCAGCAGCAAACAGTGCATATACTGGTAAACGCGCACCACACGACATAAATGGTGCCATAGAAGCCGCCAGCTTGCGCTCGCGCTCTTGATCCAGAGTACGAGTTGCCATGATAGACGGAACGTTACAGCCGAAACCAAGCACCAAAGGAACAAAGGCTTTACCCGGTAGACCAATCTTCTGCATCACTTTATCGAGCACAAACGCAGCACGAGACATGTAACCAGAGCTTTCAAGCACCGCCAGGAACAGGTACAGACAAGCGATCACTGGGATAAATGTCGCGACAGTCTGGACGCCGCCACCAACACCATCAGCGATTAAGGTTACTAACCAGACTGGTAAGTGGTCATCTAACAAGTAGTGTCCACCATCAACCAGTAAGGCACCGACACCGATATCGAAAAAGTCGATGAATGCGCTACCGATGTTGATCGAGAACATGAACATCAGGTACATCACAACAAAGAAGAACGGTACACCGACCCATTTATTCAGGATGACGTTATCCACTCGTTCAGTGAAACTGTGGCTCAGTTTGCCTTCACTACGACGCACTTTCTGACACTGTTGATGAAGGAAGGTATATTTCACGTCTGCCACCAGCAGGTCAATGTCCAAATCAACTTTGCGTTGCTCAGCGACGATTTGCTCACGTTCATGCTGCGGTAGACCGTTAAGTACCAACAGATCGTTTTCCAGAGAACGAATAGCAAGAGCTCGTGCAGATACTTCAGGCTGGTCGACAAACACTGGTTCAAGAGCGGTAATAGAGGCTTCGAACTGCTCTCCATAGTTAAGACGAAGTTCGTCAAGGGCAATGCCCTGCACCAGTGCTTTATGCAGACGCTCTTTCAGTGACTGAACCTGAGATCGATTGTTTGCCGATATAGCAAATACCGGACAGCCCAGCATTTTTTCCAGAGCTTTGATATCGATGGTTTGGCGTTCACGTTTTAACGCGTCCATTTTGTTCAGTACCACGATCATTGGGCGACCCAATTCACGTAGCTGCAGCGTCATGTACAGACTGCGCTCTAAACTAGTCGCATCAACCACATTAATGATCAGGTCAGCCGGATGAGTAAGAACCGCGCGAGAGGCAATCGATTCGTCAATACTGTTGCCATCGTTACCACTGTCGAGTGCGTAGATACCTGGTAAGTCAGTTAAAAGGAATTCATCGCTAGAGTGGGTGTACTTACCTGTTTTCTTTTCTACGGTTACACCAGCCCAGTTGCCGACCTGCTGCTTAGCGCCAGTCAAACCATTAAACAGAGTTGTTTTACCGCTATTAGGGTTACCGACGGTGAGGATCTTGTACTCCATTATTTAACCTCCACTGCAATAGCATCTGCAATGTTGGTTCTTACTGCGAGAGAGACGCCGCGCACTTCAACTTGAAGTGGATCGCCCATTGGCGCTTTGCGAATCAGAGTAACAGTAGTGTCAGGAAGTAATCCCATTACCATCAGTTTTTTTCTTACGTCATTGGAAAGCTCAGAAAAACCTTTAATGGTCGCTTTTTGCCCTTGTTGTAATTGTGAGAGTTTCATAAACAGGCCGTCTATAATTTAAATGAGAAATATTTTTATTACCGCTCTCAATACTATCCCTCCTATATGTAACAGATCTTGTCTGAAATCAATGTTTGCAAGTATAAGAATGTTCAAAACGTTAAAAACAACAACGTCAATTTCGTCAAAAACAATCCTTACTCATCACGTTATCTACTCACTCAATCGATAACCCGATGAAGCTAAAAACAAAAATAATAATAAAAACAATCAGTTAAGTAAATTGTCGTTTTTCTTATGCAAGATGGCGTTAATTTTATAAGTAAAAAAAGTCGCCCTCGCTATAGTTAATCACGTCCACAGGGTCATCCCTTAGACAACATTGAATTCCAGAGGTGGTGCACTCAGCGCCACTCCGGCAGCAAGCGAAGGTGTCATTGGCACCCGTGGTATAGTCCCCCCGGCTATGCCACGATATTTTTTTCTTATCCCAGCTTATCAGCTAACATTTCTCACATATCCACATCCGTGATTTACGTATACTGTCTATTGTTGGACTGTATTCTAAAGGTCGTTAGAAGCTTTCTCTTTGTTCAACAAACTGGGTCGGTGAGACACCAAAACGATGTTTAAATCGCTGGCTAAAGTAGGAAGGGTCATTGAATCCGCACTCAAAAGCCACATCAGAGACTTTTTCGCCGGCAAGCAAGCGACGACAAGCGCTATCAAGACGAATTTCGGTCAGGTATTCAGTAAAGGTTTTATCTAATGCTGATTTAACGCGGCGCTGTAAACTACGTTCAGAGACAAATAACATTTTGGCAGCAGATGATGTACTGAAGTCGGGATCAGCGTAGTGGTTGTTAACCAGGGCAATGACTTTTTCTAACCAAGGGTCCTGCTGTTCTAAGTCTGTATCGCTCTGGTCATTATCATCAACGACAATCGAATTCTCGGCAAATGCTTCACTAGCGCACCATGTCATTTCGAGCAGGTTACGTTCCTCAGATGTATGTATGGTTAGTGCCCCACCACTCTTCTCAACTAACGTTGCGACACTTTGCATCGTGACATTAGCACTATCCATCCCTTTACCCTGATCGAGCATCGAAAGGACCACCTTTTCATTTCGTAGTGCCAGTTGTATCACTACTGATTGATTGCGATAACAGCGCTGTACTATCCCATCAAACAGTAGGTTAAACACTTCATCCAGATTAAAATTGGTCAGACTGACAAACAGGTCACGTTCGGCTTCCACTTCAACCGTTATTCCGGCTTTCACCAGTTCCTCTTGCCAGCCACTGAGTACTGATTCGATGATGAGTGTCAGATTATAAACAGGCAGCGCTTGCCCGTTGGTCGAACGCACGTTAACCAGCAACTCCAACTCCCGATTTAAGAAGTCGAGTGTTTTCTTATTACCTAAATCATGCTGTGGAAGCGTCGTAAGCCTCTCTTTGAGCGCATTGACTGACTGAGTAAATATCAATTTTCTTACTTGAAGCTGTTTACGCAATTGTTGGTTGTTACTCAGCAAGATTCGACTTTGATGGCGTAACTGATTGGTCTTAAGTGCCACTTGAGCTTTCAACACTCGGTTTGCCTTGGACATGATTCTAGATCGCCAGTAGGCAGTCGTAGCCAGTAATAGAATAGCTAAAACGATATATCCAATAATGGCGTAGATGCTGAGAAACCATGGCGGCGAGACAACAAAATGATAGCTGGCACTGCGACTCTGTAATGTCCCGTTATGTAATGCCCGCACCTCTAGCTGATAGCTGCCCGGCATCATATGTTCCATTGTTAAGGTATTACCATCGAGCAACTGCCAGTCTGAGTCATCCTCCAAGCGGTACTCTAAGGTAACGTCATTAGCCCGGGGAAAGACTCCAAACTGGAAAAAGACCGACTCACTATAACCTAACCGCAACGGTTCACTGACCGTATTAGCCAGTGAGTAAAGTTTTTGATTACGTTTTATCTGACTGAAGACAACCTGTATCTGAGGTAGCTCACTGCTAATCAACTGACTGGTATCAATCTTGACCATACTGGTGCGTGACCCGAATAGTAGAACCTGTTCACTATCACTGCTGTAGCTACACAGCCCGGCAACGAACTCGTTACTAATCAAACCAAAAGGTTCACCATAGTGCTGGCGTAAAATGCCACTATCACTATAGCGTGATAGCCCCCCTGACGATGTCAGCCAGACGCCATCCTGATTTTTTAACAGACACTTAGGTGTAATGTGGTCATCCACCATAGCGATCGGTTGCGCTTGCTCTTTGTATAGGTCGAGTCGGTAAAGACCATAACGGCTCGCAATCCACAGCTCACCCTCGGCTGGCTGTTCGACATCGATCACTTCACCAAAAGGAATACTTTCACCAATAAAACGTACTTGGCCATCTTTCAGAATGTAGATCCCATGCTCAGTACCCAGACTCAGATAACCTTGGGAGGTGACAAACATATGGGTCAGCTGAGCCGGCAGGAACTTTTTAATCATCCATTCAGAGCCAAACTGAATCAATTGCCCGGTGGCTAAGTTGTAATTCCATAGCTGATTTTTACTTGCCCCCCAGACGATATTGTCCCGGGTAACTTCGATGAACCGAACACTGGTCTGCTTAAGAAAGTTAGGTAAATCATCGTCAATCACCTCTCCGCTATCCGAGTCGATACAGACGATTCCTTGATCAGTAGCCAGCCACAGGATGCCATCTTTCTCTTCCACGTCATGAACGTTACCCTGATAGATCAACTCTCTGGCGCCAGCACCGGATAGATCCAGACGATAAACATTTTTGTTAGTCAGCATCCAATAACCATCGCGACTTTTTCGGCGTAATAGCTTAGTCAACTTCTCTTTATTGCTAGTGAACGATAGATACTGGGTCGGATAACGGTCGAAGTTAGCAGAAAACTGGGAAAAATAGCGCACACCACGGTCGGTCGCGATCCAAATTCCACCAGCTTTGTCATTGAGCAGCGAATAGATTTTTTCTCCGGCCAAGCCATTACCGGCCCAGACACCCTGCTCAAAACGACGCGTTTCCCCTGTCAGAAAGGAATAAACAAACAACCCTTTCTCGGTACCAATCCAGTATTCATTGTCGGTTTCAGTAATACTTAAAACATGGTTACCGGCAATTCTCTGGATCGGATGATTAGGTCGCTCAATGTCGAAAATCAACACACCATTTAATGAACCAACCACTAACTGATTGCGTTTTTGTGAAAAATGGAGCTTCTCTACATAGTGACTGGCGGAACTGGCTACATGTTCATAGGTGTCACCGTTAGAGAGGTATACGCCGGCATTGGTCGCTACGACCCAGCGCGAATGGATAAACACAGCATCATTAATCGTAATTGTGGAAGACTGATTATATTGATACAGAGGGATAAGAGAGAAAGTTTGAAACTCGCCGCTATCAACATGGTAGGTATAAAAATTACTCTCATCAGCGAGCCAGATAAAGCGTTTGCTAGAACCAATTCGTTGAATTTCGGTCCCCGGAGTCAGGCTAAACACCAACTCTTTTTCCTGATTAGGAACCGTTCGATAAATCTCATTTTGGAAGAAGGTCCAGAAAGCATTATCAGTAAAAGCGACCTGTTCTGCGTCGTGGTCAAGTGCAGAACCAAGCTCCGGTGTAATCGCCTGACCATCAAAAAATAAAATTTGGTTACGGACATCCTGTAGCCAGATACCACCACCCTGCGCGGTAAAAAGTTGTTTAGCCGCAAAAACCTTACCCTGTGCCTGTGTCGGCAAAGGATAAAAGACAGTGGGCGAAAGATTAGATGCTGAAGAAAATCCCGAAAACAACAGCAGTAGCATCAACAGCAGCGAGCGTTTATTCAATTGGCTTGTCCCTAGCAGCAAAAATGATCACCAGCATTGGGGCTGATGTATGGCTCATGAGTGAACCTGAAATTATTTTGTGCCAACAATTATCGGAGATTTAGCAAGATTAACAAGCGGGTATGTTATTTAAGTGACGAGTTTTCCAATCAGTTCACAGATGTACAGACAGCCAAAGGGAGTTGCTCCCTTTGGCTCGATAAACTAATTAAGGCTGTAGACAGTTGCTGAAGCTATCGGCAAGATTCTGTTTTAGTGTGAAGTAACCACCTGCTGCGACTTCAACGTCACTACCGATTGGGTCAAGCACACCTACCTTAGCCTCACTTCCCCTCGTCACTGACTTAACTACTGCTGGCGTGAACTGAGGTTCTGAGAATACACATTTCGCTTGTTCACTCGCCAGAGCCTTACGAATTGAAATCAGAGTTTTCGCACCTGGCTTACGGTCTGGGCTGACGGTGAAGAAACCCAGTTGGTTAAGACCGAAGTCTTGCTCAAAGTATCCGTAAGCATCGTGGAAGACGAAATAACCAGTCTGTCTGACACTACTGAGCTGCGTATCAATCGCTTGCTGCTGAGCAGTCAGCTTTGATTCGAACTGCGCAAGGTTTGCGAAGTAGGTTTCAGAGTTTGCTTTGTCTACCTCTGCCAATTTGTGTGCAATCGCCTTAGCCACTTGTTTGGTTGGCTCGTAACCTAACCAGAAATGTGGGTCATGGCTACCATGATCGTGTCCATCATGGTCGTGATGATCGCCCTCATACTCTCTCAGTTCTAAACCTTTAATATCGCTCAGAGTAAGAACGTTGCTTTGCTGTTCAAGAACTTTGGTCAGGAACGGCTCTAGGTCATTGCCGAACCAGATAACTAAATCAGCCTTACGGATACTTTTTACATCTGAAGGTCGCAGAGCGTAATCATGCGGAGAAGTATTGGATGCCAGTATCACATCAGGTTGAGAGGTATTGTGCATGATTTCTAAAGCAATCAATTGAATAGGCTTAATACTGGTTAGCACAGTAGACGCATGAGCCACAGAGTGGCTTGCAAACCAAAGTGTACAGACAATTAAAAAACGTTTCATAGCTAGCAAGATTACAGACTGGTTTAAAGGAGCGACAAATGTTACATTATAACATCAGACAATTGCAAATGAGTTCCATTCATGCCGACATTGGTCGAACTTAAAGATATCTGCGTACAATTCGAAAATCGAAAGGTACTCGATAAGGTTAGCCTACGCCTCAATCGCGGCGAAATCACTACCCTTATTGGCCCCAACGGAGCGGGAAAGTCGACACTTGTAAAAGTTCTACTTGGATTACAGCGTCGTTATAGCGGCAGCTTAATCAAAACGAAAGGAATCAAAATTGGCTACGTACCACAAAAGCTTAAACTCAACGACACTCTACCCCTTAATGTAGAGCGTTTTTTACGCTTAGCAGGAAAGTATAGTCAACAAGAGCTGATTGACTCACTCAAACTGGTTGGCGCTGAGCATCTATTGAACAGTAATATGCACTCGCTATCGGGTGGCGAAAATCAACGCGTCCTGCTTGCCAGAGCACTGCTACAGAGACCAGACCTTTTGGTTCTTGACGAACCAGCGCAAGGTGTTGATGTGCAGGGACAAATAGACCTTTATGATCTAATTGATACTATCCGTCATCGCTTTAACTGCGCCGTGTTTATGGTGTCCCATGACTTGCATCTGGTGATGGCAAAAACCGACGATGTTATCTGCTTGCACCACCACATATGTTGTTCAGGCGCGCCAGCAGATATAGCTCAGCATCCAAGTTATATTGCTCTGTTTGGTCACAGCCACCAGCAGTCTCTTGCTTTCTATCATCACCAGCATGATCACCATCATCACGATCTAGCAGGTGAGCCAGTCTCTGGTGAAGGCGCACAATGTTCTCACCATTCGCACGGTCATCATCATCATGATTGAGTTTCTATTACCTTCTGTTCTTGCTGGCTTGGGCATCGCAGCCATCGCAGGCCCACTCGGTTCATTTGTCGTCTGGCGACGAATGGCTTATTTTGGCGACACCCTTGCTCACGCCTCTCTGATGGGGTTAGCACTCGGGCTTTTACTTGATATAAACCTCTATCTGGCTCTAACCGTTTGCTGTTTAGCGTTGGCTGTACTGTTGGTCACACTACAAAGACAGCAGCTGGTCGCAACCGATACGCTGCTGGGTATCCTCGCTCATAGTGCACTCTCTTTGGGCTTAGTCGCCGTCAGCTTTCTGGACAATGTGCGGATCGACTTGATGAGCTACCTATTTGGTGACTTACTCGCTGTCACTTCGCAAGATCTGGTTTACATCTATATCGGCGTCGTGGTCGTATCCGCTGTATTAATGATTTTCTGGCGTTCGTTACTCTCAACAACCGTCAACGAAGATCTGGCGGCGGTTGAAGGTCATAACGTTGACTTAATGCGTCTGGTACTGATGTTATTAGTCGGCTTAGTGATAGCCATCGGCATGAAGTTTGTCGGTGCACTTATTATGACTTCATTACTTATTATCCCGGCAGCGACTGCACGTCGCTTCGCCCGTGCACCAGAGCAAATGGCACTGTTTGCCTCTCTGATTGGCGCTGTTGCTGTCCTTATGGGTCTTAGCCTCTCATGGCACTACGATACCCCTGCAGGACCTTCTGTGGTGATTAGTGCCACGGCGATGTTTATGTTGAGTCAGTTAACGCGCGTGAGAAGTTAAAGGGCTGGATAACTGGATATTTTGAGGGGTTGGCGTATTGCGCCAACCCTTTTTATTTGGAGAGCTAGAGAGCTAATTTATTTGCTCTCTTTAGGAACAAGTCCTATCAACACCTTCACGACCAAAAGCTCCATTATTTTCCTACCAACACCCACCTCCAGCAGGGCGAAGCTCGATCTCAGAGTGAAGCGTTCTGGTTCTCTTCATAAATAAAAAGGGCAGACTGAACAAACAGTCTGCCCTTTAAGAACTAGAGTATTATCTCTCGTCTTTTAGACGTAAGTCCCTAACAAAAAAATCAGTGTCAGAGACTTACTCATCAGCTATAACGCGCACCTCTCGAAGGACGAAGTCCGCTCTCGATTCTCGGAGCGAAGCGTTCTCCTACGCCCCTTCGTTATGCAACTCTAAGTTAGCCAAATCCTGCTGGATTTCACGCTGAATCTTAGCGTCATCACCACGTAGTGACTCCAAGAAATCTAAGTAGCTTTGGTCGATGTCACCAGTAACATATTCACCGTTGAACACTGAAGTTTCGAACTTAGCAATATCGGTATTACCCATGCCAACGGCTGCAACTAAGTCTTCAAGTGTTTGGAAAATCAGTTCATCAGCGCCAATCTGCTTACAGATTGAGTCGTTGTCACGGCCATGAGCGATCAGTTCGCTCGCACTTGGCATATCGATACCATAAACATTCGGGAAACGGATTTCCGGAGCCGCTGAAACCATAAATACTTTCTTAGCACCTGAATCACGCGCCATCTCAATAATTTGCTCAGATGTTGTACCACGTACGATTGAGTCATCAACCAGTAGTACATTCTTATCTTTAAATTCAGAGCGAATAGCATTTAGCTTGCGACGTACTGACTTCTTACGTTGCTGTTGGCCCGGCATGATAAAAGTACGGCCAACGTAGCGGTTCTTAACGAAGCCCTGACGGTAAGGAATATCGATCGCTTGAGCAATTTGCAGGGCGATATCACATGATGTTTCTGGAATTGGGATAACCACGTCGATATCAAGGTGGCTGTACTCGTCACGAATGCGTTCGCCGAGCTTTTTACCCATTTCAACACGTGCGCTGTACACTGAAATTTTGTCGATAAATGAGTCTGGTCGAGAGAAGTATACAAACTCAAAAATACATGGGTTAAGTACAGGGTTGTCTGCACACTGTTTAGTGTGTAGCTGACCATCGAACGTCACGTAGACCGCTTCGCCCGGTGCAACATCACGAATAAAGTCGAAACCAACAGCATCAAGAGCTACTGATTCAGAAGCTACCATATATTCGGTCGCACCGTTAATGTCGCGTTTTCCCAGGCATAGAGGGCGAATGCCGTTTGGATCGCGGAATGCTACCATCCCATGTCCGATGATCATGGCAGTAACTGCGTAAGCGCCACGGATAGTACGGTGAACGTTAGTCACAGCACGGAATACATCTTCTGCCGTAACATTACCTTTTACTGTATCGATTTCATGAGCAAGTACGTTAAGCAGTACTTCAGAGTCTGAAGTCGTATTTACATGACGACGATCTTTCTCAAACAGTTTTTCACGAACTTCTGCTGCATTGGTCAGGTTGCCATTGTGCGCCAGAGTGATACCAAATGGTGAGTTTACATAGAAAGGCTGAGCTTCCGATGCACTAGAACTACCTGCAGTCGGGTAGCGAACATGGCCAATACCAACGCTGCCTTGTAGTCTTTGCATGTGTTTTGCTTCAAACACATCCTTCACTAAACCGTTCGCCTTACGCAGACGAAAACGATTGCTTTCTATGGTACAAATACCCGCGGCATCTTGGCCACGGTGCTGCAATACCGTCAATGCATCATAGATAGACTGGTTTACAGGCGAAGTGCCCACGATTCCAACAATACCACACATGTCCTAACCCTCGATTTTGACAATGACTGGCGCGTTATAGCGCGCCAGATAAGAAACTAGATGTTGCTTGTAAGTGTTCAAAGAAAGGGGCAATGACGCGGCTAAATTCCGGCACCAATTGAGAACCTTTCCACCACTGTGAATCTGGAAACGATGTAAACGCATCCATAAAAAATAGTCCGGCAGAGACAATTAGAACACCACGCAAGCCGCCAAAGACGACGCCTAATACTCTGTCTGTTCCCGACAAGCCTGTTTTCTGCACTAGCTGAGAGATTACGTAGTTAACGAGAGCCCCCACGACTAAGGTTGAGATAAACAAAGCTGCGATCGCGGCTCCATTACGAACCATCTCATCTTGGATATTGGTAAAATAGACCGCTAGCTTCGCGTAGTACTGACTCGCGATAAAAAACGCCCCAAACCAAATCACCAATGACAACGCTTCTTTAGCGAAACCACGAACTAAACTGATCAAAGCCGACAGGCCGATCACACTTAAAATGACAATATCTAACGGATTCATCTGTTCTTACATCTTAAGTTGGCGCGCATTTTAACAGAAAAAACGCTGACGCAAACGTTTTCTTATGGATTTAACGGTTTAAATTTGAGCAATTGACCTTTTGAGCCAGTAATTTTTTCAAGTTCAATAACTTGTTGCTCCAACTTACTCTTCGAAACTTCAGGACCAATTATTACCCTTGTGAAACCATTTTCTGGTTTGGTATGAGCTTGGTAACCGCGCTTTTTTAAATCACTAACAAGGTTCTTAGCGTTTTCTGCATTCTTCAAAGCCATGAGCTGAATTATCCACGCACTATCTTGATATTCATTACGCTCAGGAACCTCTCTGACCACTGCTGTGACTTCTTTGGGCTGTTCGGCCTCAACTGGCTGAACTGGGGTTTCCTCGATAACCACTTCAACTGGAGACTCAGGCAGACTTACACCATCATCAATAGGATCGAGTACCTCGAAGCTCTCCAGGTCGTTCCCCGTTTCAGGCTTAATAGGGATACTGGTGATCTCTTCCTTGTAGTGTGTTTTTTTACCATCCAACACATCTGGTAAAACAATCACTCCAATAGAAACTAATACGATAGTACCAACCAATCGATTTTGAAATTTGCTTGCCATTTATACTCCTTTGCTCTGCCAGTGCTCCAAAACTTCTCCAACCGTATGGAAAGAGCCAACGACAAGAATGACATCCTCAGCCTTTGCATGTGTCATTGCAGCTTCAAAAGCCTTTACCGGAGAGTCATACTTATCATTGCTCCCCGGCAAATACTGACATAGCTCATCCGCTGACGCTGCTCTTGGTCCCTGTAGAGAGGCCGGATACCAACTTGACGCGATTCGAGACAACTCGCAAAGGGTCTGCTGAATATCTTTATCATGCAGCATAGCAACAACCGTATGGATGCTCTTACTGGCATACTGCTGAGCCACTTTTTCGACAAGGTAGCCTGCTGAATGTGGATTGTGGGCGACATCCAACAAGATCGTCGGTTTATCATTGATGACTTGCATTCGGCCAGGTAAGTGCGCGCCATTTAAACCATTGACGATGTTAATATCGGTAATGTCGAGGTGTGATGTCGCTAACGCCATGAGCGCTGTGGCCGCATTTTGCAGTGGTAACCCCGGAACAGGCAAGTCTTCAAGTGCATAGGAACCATGCACCCACTTCCACTTTAGATCCGATGTTTTCTCGTACGAGTACTGTATCCCGACTTGGTACAACTCTGCGCCAATATCATCGGCATGAGCGGCAACCGTTGAAGGTGCTTTAGGTTGGCCACATATTGCTGGCTTGCCGCTTCTATAGATACCCGCTTTTTCAAACCCGATGACGTTAATATCATCGCCAAGCCAATCAACGTGATCGATCGCTAGGCTGGTGATTACTGATACATCGTGGTCAACGACATTGGTCGCATCTAAACGTCCACCTAAACCGACTTCAAGTAGGACGACATCTACGTTCTCTGTTTGGAAAAGCCGTAAAGCCGCTAACGTGCCAAACTCGAAAAAGCTCAGGCTAATATCACCACGTTGCTGTTCGATGAAAGCGAATGCTTGCGCATGTTTTTCATCATCAAGATCATGGCCATTGACGCGTACGCGCTCGTTATAACGGATTAAATGAGGAGAGCTATAAACACCAACTGAATAGCCAGCATCGAGTAAGATGGCCTCCATGATAGCGCAGGTAGAGCCTTTGCCATTGGTGCCAGCAACGGTAATAACAGTAGGAGCAGGTTTGCTGAGGTTTGCAGACTTTGCAACAGCTTGAACACGATCTAAACCAAGATCGATCGCTGATGTGTGGATACTTGCTAAATAATCAAGCCACATCGCAAGTGGGGATGTGGCTTGTGGAATTTGGGGTTGATTCATCTAACTTAAACCAAAAAATTGCGGTTGTTTGTTAGTGTCTTACTTTACCCTTTTTCGTCGACTTCTGGTACATCATAAGCTTCTTCATTTGGCGAATCATTCACAGAAACAACCAATGGAGACGCTTGATCCGTCATTTTAGCAACCAGGCTCGCGATACGCTGGCGCATTTCACGGCGGTCAACGATCATATCAATGGCACCGTGATCCAGTAGGAATTCGCTACGCTGGAACCCTTCTGGCAGATCTTCACGCACTGTTTGCTCAATCACACGACGACCTGCAAAGCCAATCAATGCTTTAGGTTCACCAATGTTGATATCACCAAGCATTGCCAAACTTGCAGAAACACCACCCATTGTTGGGTCAGTCATTACCGAAATAAAAGGTAGACCCTTTTCAGACAAACGCTCTAATGCTGCACTGGTTTTTGCCATCTGCATTAGCGACATGAGTGCTTCTTGCATACGAGCGCCACCGCTTGCAGAGAAACAAACCAAACCACAATTGTTTTCGATTGCCGCTTCTACTGCACGAACAAAACGAGCACCGACCACAGAGCCCATTGAACCACCCATGAAAGAGAATTCAAATGCACACGCTACGATTGGCAGGCCTAGTAGCTCACCCTGCATAACAACCAGTGCATCTTTCTCACCACTGTTCTTTTGAGCAGCTGAAAGGCGGTCTTTGTATCGCTTAGAATCTTTGAATTTAAGCTTGTCTTGTGGTTCCAGATCGTTAGCAAGCTCTACGCGGTTACTTTCATCAAGGAAAGTTTCCAGGCGACGACGAGCTTTCATACGCATGTGGTGATCACATTTTGGACATACTTCTAGGTTACGCTCTAGTTCAGCGTGGTAAAGCACCTGTTCACAAGATGTACATTTAGTCCATACACCTTCAGGGATGGACGCTTTACGTGAACTTACGATGTTGCTTTTTTCTAAAATCTTTTCAAGCCAACTCATGGAAGACCTTTTCTCTATTAGTCCCGCGCAAAATGCGAGGGAAACAAATTCTGAATTTACGCGTGAGGATTAAAGCATATTAAATGCCAGCTGTAGATAAAAAACTGGTTGTACCTATTTTTGAGCTTATCTCTCACACACTAAAAAGATGATAATGTAGACAATTTAACACGATTTAGTTCAAATTATCTGGCAAAAATAGTGGCCCAATCGGCACTCTTGGTAATTCGAACTCTTCCGGATAATCAACATCCACCAAGTACAAGCCTTCAGCCTTAGCGGTTGCCCCAGCTAGCCTACGATTCTTCTCTTCCAGCAACCACTGAATCCACTCTGGTTCTTGCTCACCGCGCCCAACACAAATTAGACTGCCAGTGATATTGCGCACCATATGGTGTACAAAAGCATTCGCTTTAATATCGATCACAACATACTGGCCATGACGTGTAACGTTCAAATGCATCATATTTCGCCAAGGACTGCGAGACTGACAGTGAACGGCTCTGAATGACGTAAAATCATTTTCACCTAGCAGATATTGCCCTGCACGATGCATTTTTTCTTCATCAAGTTGGCCATGGTAATGGCTTACCCCGGAAGATAAGATACCTGGTCTCAAGGCACTATTAAAAATGATATAACGGTACCGGCGTGCGGTTGCCGAAAAGCGAGCATGAAATTCTTCAGGAACCTCTTTAGCCCAGCGAACAGCAATATCACTCGGTAGATTTGCGTTCGCTCCCATCGTCCAGGCAACCGTTTTACGGTTTGCTGTTGTATCAAAGTGTACGACTTGGCCAGTACCATGTACCCCTGCATCGGTACGCCCTGCACATTGAGCTTCCACAGGGTGGTTTGCAACGATGCTCAGAGCTCGTTCCAGTTTTTCCTGTACACTTTTAACTTCTCTTTGACGCTGCCAGCCAAAGTAATGAGTGCCGTTGTACTCAATACCTAAAGCGATTCTCATCTTGGATTTCTCTTAGAAAATGGGGCGGGAAGTATAAACATTTTTGATAAAAAAAATAAGGTTCATCGCGGATAAGCGGGAACTCAAAACAAAAACGGTAGTAAGTGATAGAGTTTTATCGCCAAACAAAACTT
>ENA-OWNT01003056-OWNT01003056.1-seawater-metagenome-genome-assembly--contig:-NODE-3056-length-16348-cov-5.535185_pt1 | contig 16348 bp, 15 predicted proteins | sample MGYA00238136_ERZ651165 | MGnify/ENA primary metagenome ERZ651165 (study PRJEB26861, sample SAMN08777766) | seawater metagenome | isolation source: coastal seawater | place: USA: Florida | collected...
GGGTGGCTCCGGTCCCGGGCACGACCGACGCCCTCCGGGCCCCCCGCTGGTGTCGCCGCCGCAGCCACCAAATCCGCACGGATCCGCGCCATGGAGCCTGGCGGTCATCAGGACGGCGGACCGCACCGATTTGTCGTCTGCGTCGGCGACGGGGGGGCCCTCCTGGCTACTGCCTCACGCACAACGACCCGTTGGTTTCGCTCGCAAGCTCGCGACCGCTGCGCGGGCCGGGTGCGACCACCTCCGGGGTGTGGGTGGGATGGGCGCTCGCCTTAGGAACGGGTGCGATCGGGCCGCGAGGCCGAGGCGACCACAGCTGGCCCGCGCAGCGGTCGACTGCGAAGCAGGCGAAACCAATGGGAAGTCGTGTGTCTTGCTGCAACAGGAGGGGCCCCCCGTCGCCGACGCAGACGACGGATTCGTGCGGTCAGCGGCCTTGAACGGCGCAGACCCTGATCGCGCTGAGCCGTGCGAATCCGGCGGCTGCGGCGGCGACCCACTGGGGGCCCCGGAGGGCGCGGTCGCGTTGCACCTTCAGAGGACTGCCCGGCCCATCCGCGCGGTCCCAAGCAACGAGCGGGCGCCCCCCCCTCGAGGGAGCGCCCGCCAAGCTCAGAGGCACCCGTCGCTACATCACGAAGCTGAGGGTGAAGTTCACCTGCTGCATCGAGTCGTGAGCATTCGGGATGTGGATGACCAGGGCCTCCACCATCGCCTTCACGCCGATCTGCTTGTCGTACGGGCGCAGGATCCAGCCAATCTGCGGACCGAACACGACCTGCTCACCCCAGCCGGGGTGCGCCGTCTTGTGTCCACCCGCTCCGAGCTTGAACCCGATGAGCGGGTGGAACACCGGAACCGGCACGGCGACGCCGGCCGCGACGAAGCCATCGAGGAACAGCGGGATGGACTCCGTCCCACTGATCTGCAGACCACCACTGACGTACAGCATCGGCACGTAGAAGCCGACCTCGAGCTGGAAGCGACCCAGCTCCTCCGGCTTGTGCTTCAGCGGGTTCATGAGGGCGCCGACGCCCCCACCGATCGCGAAGAAGGGGCTGTGCAGATCGCCGCTGAGGCGATCGTCCCGCTCCTCGCTCTTCTGGAGGAGGTCCGCGTCCTCCTCGTCCTCCGGATCCTGCGGATCCTGGTCACCGGTGTCCGGCTCGTCGGCCAGCGCGGGCGCAGGCAGCGCGAGCGGCGCGACGAAGAGGGCGAAGAGCAGCGGGTGCACGTTCAGGGTGGGCTTCATGGTTCGTTCCTTTTCTCTCATCCATTTGCTCGTCCGCACCATTTGCGACGACGAGCCCATCCACGAAGGGGCCGCTCCGAAGAGTGGTGATGCGCCCCGTTGACAAGAAGAAGATAGCCCGCAGCAGGGACAGAAACCGTCCCTGGTCACCAACTGCGCGATGCGCCTCAACTATTTGATTTTACATTGGTTTTCGACCACGAAAACACCAGCACGGAGAGAGTTTCCGGGGAGCTTGACCCTCTCCTCCGGCTGTTCTATCAATCGATCGATTGACACCTCGGGAGCCCTCATGCCCGCTGTCCCCAACGCCCGCCTCGTCCACCCTCACGCCCACCCCATCCATCGGGTCGCGAACTGATGGGGCGGCCTCGAGGGTCCAGGCCGCCGGCCGTCACCCGGGCGCGCGTCGTCGCCGCGGTCACGCCCGTGTTCGCGGCCGATGGGTTCGTCGGCGCGAGCACCCGCCGGCTCGCGGGGGCGGCGGGCATCAACGTGAGCACCCTCGCCTACCACTTCGGCGGCAAGGAGGGCCTCTACCACGCAGTCCTGGACGCCAGCTGTGCAGCCCTGCTTGCGTTCCCGATGCCCGCCTCCCTGCCTCCCGAAGTGCCCGATCGGCTCCGGACGGTGTTCGCGGCGCTGTACCGCTTCGCCCGGGAGCACCGGGACTCCGTGCGGCTCCTGGTGCGCCACGAGCTCGAGCACGGGCTGCTCCCCGACGGAGTCCGGGGGCGCTGGGCCGAACGGTCGTTCGAGCGACTCGCAGCCCTGCAGGCAGCGCTCCCTGGCGTGCCGCTCCTCAGTCGTCGCCTCGAGCTGATCACCCTCCGCCACCTGATCGCTGGCCATGCCGTCGCCTCGGACGATGGATTGGTGGGCATCGCCGAGGGCGATCACGACGACGTCGTCGCCGCGCACCTGGGAGAAGTGGCAGTCCGGCTGCTTCTGGACTAGATCTGCGGCCGGATCCCCGACCGGAGCGCCCATGTCCCGCCTGATCGCCCTGCCCCTCGCCCTCCTCTGCCTGGCGGGCTGCCCCGCGGAGCCCGACCCGGTCAACGAGCCCGATCCGGTCGTGCCGCTCGAGCCGCCCCCGGCCGACCTGGGCTTCCAGCTGACGATGTTCACCACCGCGCCCGCCGGCACGGAGGTCTGGCGCTGTGAGGTCTACGACCTGCCGACCACCGATCTCGCCGCCGTGAACTGGGTCGAGTACCAGCAGAACCCCGGCACTCACCACATGACGCTGTCGACGCTTGGGCTCACGCCGGACTCCACCATCGAGATCGGGCAGTACGACTGCCAGGACCTGTACGGCGACTCGTCCCTCATGCAGGACCAGATCATGTTCTTCGGAGCCCAGGGGACGGACCAGGACACGATGCACCTGCCCGAGGGGGTCGCCGCCAACTTCCCGGCCGGGCTGCGCATCATCCACGAGGTCCACTACGTCAACACGACGGCCGAGCCGGTGGACCTCTACTCCCGCGTGAACGCCTGGACGATCCCGCAGAGCGTCGTGGAGGAGCAGATCTGGGGCGGCCAGGTGCGGGACGAGACCATCTCCATCCCCGCGGGCGAGACCGTCACGGAGTGGACGCGCTGCGTCATGAACCGGGACGTGGAGGTGCTGTTCCTCGCGTCGCACACCCACGAGCTGGGCATCGAGTTCACCGTGGCGCCCTTCGACGGCACCACCACCGGCGACATCTTCTATACGAACGACGACTGGCACGACCCGAAGATCATCCAGTACGACCCGCCCCTGGTGATCCCCGCGGGCCAGGGCTTCGAGTACGCCTGCACCTGGCGGAACGATCGTGACGAGGACGTGAGCTACGGCCTCGAGTCCACGGACGAGATGTGCAACCTCGCCATCGTGCACACGCCCATGGATCTCAACGCGTTGTGCGAGGTGGTCGAGACGTCCGACGGCGTCCTCTGGGCGCCCTGATCCAGAGCGCCACTCACACCTAGCGCAGGACGATCGCGACGTCGGCGACGTTCGTGCCCGTCGGGCCCGTCTGAAGCAGCCCCCCGGCGGCCTCGAGCCAGCGCGCCGAGTCGTTGTCGGCGAGCGCCGCGTCGATGGGGCCCGGCGCCGCCTCGAGCACGCTCCCGTCGAGCAGCGCGCCCGCGCTCCGCGAGCTGCCGTCCACTCCGTCCGTCGCGAGCGACAGCACGAGGTGCTCGTACAGCGCCGGCGCCGCCCCCAGGACGAGCTCGCCGTTGCGGCCTCCGCGTCCGGCGCCCCGGACGGTGACGGTGGTCTCCCCGCCGGCGACGAAGCCGTCGATCCACGGATCGAGCGCGAAGCTCCCGGCGGCCTCCTGCATCAGCCGCTGCCCCATCAGGCGCGCCTCGCCGCCGAGCCGGCCCGCGGGCTCGAGGAAGATCCCCGCGTCGGCTGCCGCGCTCAGCACGCCCTGCACCGCGGTCTGGTTGTTGGCGGCGGCCACGGACTCGATGCGCGGATCGTCGAGGACGGTCGGCCCGGAGGCCACGACCGACAGGGGCTGCCCCGGGACGTCCGAAAGGATCACGTTCACCACGCGAGCGGGCAGGAGCGCCCGGGCGAGCTTGCCGCCCTTGAGCTGCGACCACCCGATGCGGGCCGCGTTCAGCTCTTCGATGGGCGCCCCGGCCTTCATCAGGGCGTCCGTCCGCGCACGGATCTGATCGATGGTCACGCCATCCGCAGGAAGCTCCAGGAGCGCCGAGCCGCCGCCGCTCACGAGGCAGAGCACCACCTCGTCCGGCCCCTGCGACCGGGCCAGCTCCAGGACCTGCCGGCCGACCACGTGCGCGTCCCGGGCGGGCAGCGGGTGCGCTCCCCGGACGACCCGCAGGGGCTCGAGGGCCTCCACCTCCGGCGCGACGACGATCCCTGCCCGCGGCGCACAGCACTCGATCGCGGCCCGGGCCATGGGGATCGCGGCCTTGCCGAAGGCGAGCACCGTGCATCCGCGCAGCCCCTGACGTCCCACCAGGACCCGCGCCGTGGCCGCCTCCGGCTCCACCGCCGCGAGCGCCGCCTCCGCCAGGTCGAGCGCCCTGCGCCGTCGCTGGACGATGGCGGCCGGCAGCGCCGGATCGAGCAGCCGTCGCCGGTCGATGCGGATCACGGCGCGAGCTCCCCCGTCTGGACGGCCCAGAGCCGCGCGTAGGCCCCCTTGGCAGCGAGCAGCTCCTCGTGGGTGCCGTCTTCGACGATGCGCCCCGCGTCGAGCACGACGATCCGGTGCGCGTGGCGGATCGTGCTGAGCCGATGGGCGATGACGATGGTGGTGCGCCCGCCGGTGATGCGCGCCAGGGACCGCTGGATCGCCGCTTCGGTCTCGTTGTCGACGGCGCTGGTCGCCTCGTCGAGCACCAGGATCGGCGCCTCGGTCAACAGGGCCCGCGCGATGGACAGGCGCTGCCGCTGGCCGCCGGACAGGCGCCCTCCCCCTTCGCCCACGTCGGTGGCGAACCCCTCGGGCAGCTCCGCGATGAAGCCGTGCGCCTCGGCGAGGGTGGCGGCCTGGGCCACCGCGTCGTCGGAGGCGTCCGGGACGCCGTACGCGATGTTGTCCCGCACGCTGCCCGGGAACAGGAAGGTGTGCTGGTCGACGAGCCCGATCGCGCGCCGGAGCGATGCCAGCTTCAGGTCCCGCACGTCCACGCCGTCGATGGTCACGCGGCCCGCCTGGGGGTCATGGAAGCGCAGCAGCAGGTGCGCCAGCGTGGACTTGCCGGCGCCCGTCGGCCCCACCAGGGCCAGCGTCGTGCCCCCCGGGATCCGCAGCGTGAAGTCCTCGAGCACCGGCTCCCGACCGGGCCAGGCGAAGGTCACGCCCTCCCACGCGAGATCGCCCGCGCCCCCAGGCGCCTCCTGGGTCCCGTCGGTCAGCGACACCCGCGTGTCCAGGAGATCCAGCACCCGCTCGGTGCTCGCCATGGCCCGCTGGTAGAGGTCGAACATCGATCCCAGCCGCGTGAGCGGCCACAGCAGCCGCTGGGTCAGGAACACGAGCACCGAGTACGTGCCCACGGCCATCCGCCCCTCCAGGGCGAGCCAGCCGCCGTACACGAGCGTCGCCACGAACCCCACGACGATGGCCATGCGGATCAGCGGCGCGAACGCGGCCGACAGGCGGATCGCCTCCCGGTTGGCCTGCCGGTACCGATCCGAGGCCGCCTCCACCCGGGCCGCCTCCCGGTCCTCCGCCACGAAGCTCTTGATGGTGGCGATGCCGGCGAGATTGTTCTCCAGCACCGCCGACAGGGCGCCCACCTCGCTGCGCACCGCGGCGTACCGGGGCGCGATGCGGGTCTGGAAGCTGAAGGAGAACCAGAGGATCACGGGGATCGGCAGCATCGCCAGGCCCGCCACTCCGAACGACAGCCCGAAGAACGCCGCGCCCACCGCGAGCACGGTGGTCAGGACCTGGATCAGGTCGTTGGCGCCGCCGTCGAGGAACCGCTCGAGCTGGTTCACGTCGTCGTTCAACACGGCCATCAGCCCACCGCGCGACTGCTGCGCGTACCAGGCGAGGTCGAGATCCTGGATGTGCCGCCAGGCGTCCAGCCGCAGCTCGTGCTGCACCGTCTGGGCGAGGTTGCGCCAGAGCACCCCGAAGGCATATTCGAACACCGACTCGAGCCCCCAGACCACCACCGTCGCCACGGCCAGCACGAGGAGCTGGTCCATCACGTCGGTGACGCCGAGCCGCGCGATCAGGGAGTCCTCCCGCTCGACGACCACGTCCACGGCGGCGCCGATCAGGGCCGGCGGCGCGAGGTCGAACAGCTTGTTGAGGACGGAGCACGCTGTGGCCAGCCAGACCGTCTTGCGGTGAGCGCGGGCGTGGCGGAGGAGGCGGCGGAGGGGAGGCGTGGGCACGGGGGCGCAGAGTAGCCATGCGTGGCACCCTGGGCGCTCCGTGCGCTGGCTCCCTCCCCCTCGCCCCATGACGGGCCGTCACCTGCGGATGTACCGGCTGCTGGCCCTGTCGGTGGGCGGGACGGTGCTGCTCTACCACGGCGTGGCCGTGCTCTCGGGCGCGGAGCAGATGACGGAGCGGCTCGCCTACCGGGTCCCGGTGGTGCTCGCGTGGTTCGGGCTGTGGGTCGCCAGCTTCGCCTCCCGCGTCGTGCAGGACCGCCTGGTGCAGCTCGTCCAGCTCCTCTGCTACGCCACGGCGCTGCGCGTGCTGCAGATCGCGGCGGCGGCGCACTTCTCCGGCGAGCGGATCCTGGTGCTCGTGCTCGTGGTGTTCGGCACCGCGCTCATCTTCCGGCGCGCCCGCGACCAGCTCGTCTTCTACGCCGTGATGCTCGTGGCCACGACGGTGGCGGTCGCCATGCGCCCGCCGGCGGACGTGCACCCGGCGCTGGTGGTCTCGATCCTCGCGGTGGTGATGGGGCTGTCCGTCATCGTCACGAAGGGGCGGGAGGACGCGAGCGTCGAGCTGGAGGAGCTCGGGCTCGTCGCGTCGAGCGTGCACAACGGCGTGGTCCTGACCGACGAGCGGGGCCGGATCCACTGGGTGAACGAGGCGTTCGTGGAGCTGTCGGGCCAGTCCCTGGCGGACCTCAAGGGGCGGCTGCTCGCCGACGCGCTGGCGGGGCCATCGACCGGAGGCGAGGCGCTGGATCGGCTGCGCCAGGCCATCGCCGAGGGCCGCAAGGTCCAGGTGGAGCTCGCCCACCACCGGCCGGACCGGGATCCCGTGTGGGTGACGCTCGATCTGACCCCGGTGCGGGCCCACGACGGCGCCGTCGAGCGGTTCATCGCCATCGAGGTGGACATCACCCGGGCGCAGGCCTATCTCGCGCAGATCCTCGACTCGATGACGGATCTGCTGCTCGTGTTCGAGGAGGGACGCGGGGTCCGCACGGCGAACCAGGCGGCGTGTCGGCTCCTGGGGGTCAGCGAGGCGGAGATGCTGGGGACGCCTCTGGAGTCGCTGGTGCACGCCAGCCAGCCCGGCGATGGCGCCGAGCGCCTGGCCGCGCTGCTCGACGGATCAGAGACCCAGCCCGCCGCGGACCTCGAGGTGACCCTGTCCACCTGGGCCGGCGCGCCCCTGCCCGTGCGGACGAGCGCCGCGGTGGTGCCCAGCCAGTCGGACCGGGGGCGGCGGATCGTGATCGTCGCGCGGGACATCCGGGAGCGGCTGCGCATGGACGCCGAGCGGCGCGTGCTGCAGGACCGGGTGCAGCAGGCCCAGAAGCTCGAGAGCCTCGGGGTGCTCGCGGGCGGCATCGCCCACGACTTCAACAACCTCCTCGTGGGGATGCTCGGCAACACGTCCCTCGTCCTCGGGGATCTCGACCGGAACCACCCGGCGCGGCCGCTCCTGCAGAGGGTGGAGGCGAGCGCGACGCGCGCGGCCGAGCTCACCCGCCAGATGCTCGACTACTCGGGCAAGGGGCGCTTCCACGTGGAGGTCGTCAACCTGCCGGAGCTGGCGCGGGAGATGGCCGACCTGCTCGAGGCGTCCATCAGCAAGAAGGCGCGGCTGGTCTTCGACTTCGACCCGGCCACGCCAACGGTCGAGGGCGATCCCGTGCAGCTTCGCCAGGTGCTGATGAACCTGATCACGAACGCGTCGGACGCCCTCGGGGCCGACGAGGGCGTGATCACCCTGCGCGCCGGGCGCATGACCGCGGACCGCGCGTGGCTCGACGCCACCTGGCTCGCGGAGGGGTTGCCCGAGGGCGAGTACGCGTTCATCGAGGTCGCGGACACGGGCGGCGGCATGGACGCAGCCACCCGCCAGCGCATGTTCGACCCGTTCTTCAGCACGAAGGCGCACGGCCGCGGGCTCGGACTGGCGGCGACGCTGGGCATCGTGCGCAGCCACGCCGGCGCCGTGCGGGTGGTCAGCGTGCCGGGGTCGGGCACCTCGATCCGCATCGCCCTGCCGCCGAACAGCCGCGTGCCGTCGGGTCGGACGCGGGCGCCCACGGTGGATCCGCAGTGGTCGGCCTCGGGCAAGGTGCTGCTCGCCGACGACGAGCCCGAGGTGCTGCGGTTCGTGGGGCGCGTGCTGGAGCGGGCCGGGTTCGACGTGGTGAGCGCGGTGGACGGCGCGGAGGCGGTAGAGCGATTCACCGAGGCCGCCGCGGACTTCGATCTCGTGGTGCTGGACCTGTCGATGCCGCGCATGAACGGCGAGGAGGCCTTCCGCGCCATCCGCGCCCTGCGCCCGGACATCCCCGTGCTGATCACGAGCGGCTACGACGAGGCGGAGGCGCTCGCCCGGTTCGACCGGACGGACGAGCGGCTCGGCTTCCTGGGCAAGCCCTACCGCGTGGCCGAGCTGCGCGGCCGCGTCCGCCAGCTCGTGGAGCTGGTTGACCTCGAGCCCGAGCCCGAGACCACCTGATCAGTCTGTCGACGGGCCGTCACCAGCCTGCTTCGGCACGAAGTCGAGGGAGACGCTGTTGATGCAGTACCGCAGCCCCGTCGGCGCGGGCCCGTCGCGGAAGACGTGGCCCATGTGGCCGCCGCAGCGCGCGCAGTGCACCTCGGTGCGGGTCATCCCCCAGGTGCGGTCGGTGTGCTCGCCGATGGCCGTCTTGCTGATGGGCTCGTAGTAGCTGGGCCAGCCGGTGCCGGACTTGAACTTCGTGTCGCTGCTGAAGAGCTCCGCGCCGCAGCCGCCGCAGACGTAGGTGCCCTCCCCCTTGTGGTCCCAGAACTCGCCGCTGAACGCGCGCTCGGTGCCCTGCTCCCGCAGCACCTTGAACTCCTGGCTGCCCAGGCGCTCCTTCCACTGCGCGTCGGTCAGCGTGACCTTGCCGTCGGGGCCCGGCGCGGGATAGTCGGCCGCGGTCTTGGGCGCGGTGGGGGCGGAGGGCTCATCGGCGCCGGCGCCGCGTAGGGCGAAGACGACGGCGGCGAGCGCGAAGACGAGGATCAAGGCGACGGACTTCATGGTGGACCTCCCGGCGCCGTCGGTGGCGCCTTCCCCGGGTTCTATGGGCGAGGACCCGACCCGGTTACCTCGTCTACGGCGCGGGGGGCCGCGCGGATCAGTCGCGGCTCCAACGCCCCTCCCGCAGCTGGACGCGGTACTCCCGGCAGTCGGTGCCCCGCGGCAGCGCCACCTGGGTGCTCCGCGCGGCGCCCGGCGCCAGCGGATCGAGCCCGACCGCGAAGCTCCGGTCGCGGCAGGCGACCTCCACGGTCAGCCCCTCCATGGCCGCGCGGGCCCGGTTCTCGGCCGTCACGTCCACCTCGATGCGCTCGTCCGTCCAGACCCGCGCCGTCGAGTCGAGCTGCACCCAGTGGGTGACGTCCTCGTGGCGATCCCCGTGCTTGGGGCGCCGCGTCAGATCGATCTCCCGCTCCTCGTGGTCCAGCGCCACCTGGAAGAGCCCGGTGACGTTGAGGCCCAGGAGGCCCGAGACGCCCCCGTCGGCGCACGCCTCGCAGACCGCCACGGTCGCCCAGCGGATCCGCTCCTCGCCGAGCCACACCGCGTCGAGCAGGACCAGCGGAGCGTCCACCTGGCCGTTCGCGGTCTGCAGCGTCACGACCGGCGCGTCGCTGGGGACGACGATCCCCAGATCGCCCAGCGTCGATCGGTCCAGGGTCGTCAACGTGGCGCCCGTGTCGAAGAGCATCGTCAGCTCCTCCTCGCCGCCCGGCCCCGTCAGGGTCACGGGCACGCGCATGGAGCGCCCGGCGCCCTCGTAGGGCAGCACCACCCGCCCGGTGGGACCGTCGACGGGGTCGGCGTCGGGCTCGTCGAGCAGGGTGGCCGATCCCACGGGCACGGAGCGGGGCGTGCGGGGCTCGTCCGGCTCGGCGGGCAGCGTCTCCGCCATGGGGAGCGGCTCGACGGCGGGCAGGAGCGCGACCAGCGCGTCGGATCCGGCGCGGGCGACGGCGTCGGCGCGATCGGGCCCCAGGGGAGCGAGCAGCCAGGCGATGCCGGCGCGGCTGGCCTCGGGCTGGTCGTCCGGGAAGTACAGGGGCGTCGCGAGCAGCAGCCCGGTGGCCCACAGCCAGGAGGCCAGCGCCAGCGGCACGACCTTGGCGCGCGCCCGGAACGGCGAGGCGAGCCCGAGGATGGGGAGGACCGTGAGGACCAGCGCGAAGAGCATCGCGCCCTGGGCCGGCAGCTGCCGCGCGAGCCCGACGCCGAGCAGGGTGGCCATGGCCGCGAACACCGGCAGCGACGCCGTGATCAGCAGCGCCCAGGCCGCCCCGCCGGCGCCCTCACGGGGCCGCTCCCGGCGCTCACGGACCGGCAGCTCGCTGCCCTTGCTTCGGATCACGCCGCTCACGCCGGAAGGATCCCCCGCGCGGCTGCTTTGTTCCAGCGTTCTGGTCTACTGCGCGTCATGGTCGTCGGCTCTCTCCGCCTCTCGCTGCGTCTTCACGACTCCCACTCCCTCAAGGACAAGCGCCGCCCGCGCCGCATGTTGACGGACCGGATCCGCCAGCGCTTCAAGGTCGCGGTGGCCGAGGTGGACGATCACGACACCCTGAACCTGCTGACGCTCGGCGTGGCCACCGTGGGTCCGGATCGGGCGCCCGTCGAGGCCGTGCTGCGCGCGGTGGGCGACTTCGTGGAGGAGAGCGGCGCCGGCGAGCTGATCGCGGAGCACCTGGAGTTCACGCGGCACTGAGGCTCACTGCAGCGCCTGCAGGGCGACGTCCACGCGATCATCGCCCGTCCGGTAGCCGCGGATGTAGGCGGTGACGGTGTGGTCGGCGTCCAGCACGAACACCGACGGGATCGATCGGATCTGCGCGACCGCGTAGGCGCCGCGCCCGCTCCAGGCCACGGTGAAGGCCGTCTGCGCGCCGTCGAAGAACCGGGTGGCCTGCTCCTCGCGCTCGTCCAGGGACACGGCCAGGAAGGTCACGTCCGGATGGACGCGGGCCAGCTCTTCGAGGTGGGGCATCGCCTTGATGCAGGGGCCGCACCACGTCGCCCACAGGTCCAGGACGACGGGGCCGGGAAAGTCCGCGAGGGTGCGCTGCTCGCCGTCGACCGTCAGCGTCAGCTCCGGGAACGGCTGCCCCACCAGCGGATGGGGCGGCTCGGGCGGGCGGACGGAGGCCCCGGTGGGCTCGCTGCTGGCCGCCTCGGCGCGCGCGGCGCGGCGGCTGTCGAGGAGCCCCTGGACCCCGTCGTGGTGCCACTGGGCCCGGGCGGTGGGCAGGAGGTGATGGAGCAGGGCCTCTGCGGCGGCGGCGAGCGCGGGCTCCGGCTGACGGATCGACTCCAGCCCCAGCAGCAGGTGCTCCACCGCCTCCTCGTCCCGCCCGAGGGCCTCGTGGATGAAGGCCATGTGCAGGTGCCCGACGGGCGTGGCGCGCAGGAGGAGCGCCGCGCGCATGGGGACCGCCGCCTCCGCGGGCCGGCCGAGCTTGTGCAGCACCCAGGCCTTCGTGTCGAGGTAGGAGGAGCGCGTGGCGGCCTGGCCCTTCGCCCAGCCCTCCCAGTGCTGCTCGGGGACGCCGAACGCGTGGCCGTCAATGGCCTTGAAGTCCCGCTGGTCGAGGATCGCGAGCGCGGCGTCGATGGCCCCGAGGGCGTCCTCCAGGTCCCGCCCGGCCTGGGCGGCGGCGTAGGCCCACTCGTTGGCCGTGCGGGGATCGGTGGGGTCCGCGCGCCAGGCCGCCGCCAGTGCGGTGTAGGCGGCCTCCTCGTCTCCCTGCAGCTCGTACTTGGCCTGCCGGGCGAGCTCGAGTGCGGCGCGCAGCGGCCCGTCGGGCGGGACCTCCGCGGCCAGGGCCTCGAGCACGTCGAGTGCGGCCTGGGGATTGGCCCGCTGCCCCGCCTCGCGGATCCGCCGACCGAGGGGATCGCCGAGGGCGCGGGGCCTCGCCGCGGGGTCGAGGATCTTCAGCCGCTCCATGGCGGCGGCGAGCTCGTCGGGCCGGTCCGCCTCGCGCAGGACCCACCCGGCCCGCAGGACCACCACGGGCTCGTCGGAGCGCGTCAGCGCGCGCGCCCGCTCCAGGGCCAGGGTCCGGGCGTCGGCCAGCAGGGGGTGCTCGGTGTCGCGCCGCCACAGCGCCGTGGCGGCCGCGATCGACGCCGGGTCTGCCCTCCAGCTGCGCTTCGCCCGCGCCAGCACGGCCCGGCTGAGCGGCTCGTCGTGCAGGGCGTCGAAGAGGGCAGCTCCGCTCATGGCGGGATCGGCCCGGCGGGCCTGCTTCACCGCGTCCCCCAGGCCGGGATCGTCGATCTCGCAGGTGCGGTTGACGGCCTGCCGGATCAGCAGCGCCCGCGTGCGCGCCGACGGGTCGGACGGCAGGGGTCCGAGCAGCGCGTCGGCCTCCTCGCACCAGGGGCCCTTGCCCCAGTGCACGGTGTGGAGCGTCCAGGCGAGCGCGGCGCGCCGGACCGGGTCCTCGGGGGACTGGGCGAGCCAGCCGCGGTACTGGTGCTCCAGGAACGGCCCCTCCCCGAGGCGCCAGTGCATGAGGCCGATGTAGGCCTTCTGGGCGCGGAGATCGGTGGGCGCGTCCGCGAGGTGCGCGGCGAGCAGGGCCGCGGCGGCGGTGGGCTGGTCGGTGGACTGGAAGTAGGCGGCGCGGGTCACCACGTCGATCTCCCCGGCGCTGGCGCGCGCGGGCAGGAGCAGCAGGACGAGAACGAGCAGCAGGCGGCGCATCGCGGGATGGTACGCGCCGACGCGACTACACTGCGTCGCCATGCGGATCCTCCTCCAGCGCTGCCGCTCCGCCTCCGTCACCGTGGGGGGCGAGGTGGTCGGCTCCATCGGCCCGGGGATCGTCGCCCTCGTCGGGACGACCCACGGCGACACGCCCGCCATCGCCACGCGGCTCGCCGAGCGCCTCGCGGGGTACCGGATCTTCCCGGACGCCGACGGACGCACGAACTGCTCGGTGCGCGACGTGGGGGGCGCGGTGCTCGTCGTCTCGCAGTTCACGCTGTACGCCAACACCCGCAAGGGCGCGCGACCGTCCTTCACGCGCGCGGGTCCGCCGGACGAGGCGCGGGCGCTGGTGGACCTGGTGCAGTCGACGCTCGACGGCCTCGGCGTGCCGACGGCGGCGGGGGTGTTCGGCGCGGACATGCAGGTGGAGCTCGTGAACGACGGTCCCTTCACGATCCTGCTCGAGAAGGACCCGGAGTAGGCAATGGCAGGCATGGCCCCAACCAACCGACTGGCCTGGACGCTGGGCGCGGCGCTGCTCGGGCTGGGCGTCGCCCTCGGCGCGTTCGGCAGCCACGGGCTGGAGCGCATCGTCCCGGACGCTCACCTGCGCGACGTCTGGGAGACCGGCGTGCGGTACCACCAGCTGCACGGCCTCGCGATCCTCGTCTGCGGGGCGCACCCGGCCCCGCCGCGCGGCGTGGTGTGGTTGTTCGTCGCCGGGATCGCGCTGTTCTCGGGGTCGCTGTACGCCCTGAGCCTGACGGGGATCGGGGTGCTCGGCGCGATCACCCCGCTGGGCGGGCTGTGCTTCCTGGGCGCGTGGGGCTGGCTGGCGGTGGCGAGCTGGCGCGCCCGGTGAGGGTCCCGCGCGTTCTCTCCATCTCGCCGCCCGCGGCGCGCGACGCGGAGGAGTGGGTGCGGCGCGCGCCGGAGCTGGTGGACGCCGGGGCGGATGGGCTCCTGCTTCGGGTGTTCGATGGGACTGGAGTGGCGTTGGTGGAGCGCTGGCTGGATGCGCTCATGGCGACCGGCGCGACGGTGCTGGTGCACGCGAGCACTCCCGGAGGGGTGCCGGCGGCGCAGAAGCGGGGGATCGGGCTGCATCTTCCGGACGGACCGGTGACGCGGCCGGCGGGGATCGGCGTGCTCGGAGTGAGCCGCCACGCGGCGGGTGGCCACGCGGCGAGCGGACACGCGGCGACCGGACACGCGACGACCGGACACGCGGCGACCGGACACGCGGCGACCGGACACGCGGCGACCGGATCGGCGCCGCAGGACACGACACCGCAGGGGACGACACCGCAGGGCACGGAGTCCGAGGTGGACTACCTCCTCCTGGGTCCGGTGTTCGCGCCCCACAGCAAGCCCGCTGCGCGCGCGCCTGTCGGCGTCGACGTGCTCGCGAGTGCGCGGACACCGACCCTGGCCTTGGGAGGGATCGACGCCTCCAACGCGGCGGCCTGCCTGCGCGCGGGCGCGCACGGGGTGGCGGGCATCGGGCGCTTCGGGGATCCCGGAGAGGTCGCGCGAATCGCCGCGGAGATCGCGCGCATCGTGGCGGCGACTGCCGGCGACGCGGAGGCCCATCCCCCGCGCCGCCGGCCCCACTGAGTCGGCAGGACGCCCGGGCGAGCGTCCGTCACCGGAAGAACGCGGGACCGGCGGATCCGGGGCGGGTTTCGTAGACTCGGAGCAGGAGGAACCATGGAGGGACTGCATCTGCGCGGCATCGTCTTCGGAGTGCTGGTGGCGCTGCTCGGGGGGCTGCTCTGGATCTGGCTCGGCGCCTCCTCGGAGGACGAGATCGATCGCAAGCTCGGCCTCAAGGAGCGCTGCTCGCTGGTCCAGCCCGGGTGGGAGATCGAGCGACTGCACCGACACTTCGCCCGCAAGGGCTGGCGATCCGGCTGCAACCCGACCGAGGAGTGCGCCACCGTGGACGTGGAGGGCGAGCCCCGTCGGTTCCGATGCGACGCCAGCGGCTGCAACGTGATGTGGCAGTGGGAAGACTGGCGCTGCACGGTGCCGCTGGCGCCGAAGAGCCGGCTCTCGATGGGGCCCGGCAAGCTCGACCCCAACGTCCGTCACTGACAGAGAACGCCCGAACGCACACATCGGGGGGGAGCTCGGCGGCCTCACCCCGGAGCTGTGCGATTGAGGGACCACGAACGCACACATCGGGGGGGAGCTCGCCGGCCTCACCCAGGATCTGTGCGATTGAGGGACCACGAACGCACACATCGGGGGGGAGCTCGCCGTGCTCACCTCGGATCTGTGCGATTCCAGGACCACGAACGCACACATCGGGGGGGAGCTCGCCGCGCTCACCCAGGATCTGTGCGAGTGAGCCGCCAGGAGCATCTCTTTCCTCGCTTCGCACCCGTCCGGAGCCGCGTCCGGAGCCCCGCGCGGCCGGGATCCCGAGCGCTCTGCTGCGTTCCTGCCTACCCTGTCGCCGCCATGCTCCGACTCTCCTTGCTCGCGACCCTCGCCCTTGGGCTCCTCGTCCCCACCCCGTCCTTCGCGGATCCCCTGCCCGCCTGGCTCGCCGACCGGGCCGAGGACGCGCAGTGGCTGACCGAGAAGGGCGAGAACCCGCGCGCCCTCATCAACCTGTGGCCGTCGGGCGTCGAGGTGGTCATCTACCTGCCCGGCCTCGACACCGCCGATGTCGTCTCCCGCATCGAGCGCTACGACATCTGGAACAACACGGACATGGTCGAGTCCGCCCTGTGCACGGACGGGGCGTTCTTCACCGGGACGCGGGTGCGCATGGCGGGCCTCAGCGCCTTCAGCCCGACCATCACCAGCTACCGCAAGGACGTGCGCCCCGAGGGGTTCACCATGAGCTGGACGTTGCTGAACGAAGAGGACAGCAACACGTGGCTCACCCGGAACAAGGACGCGCTGGCGCAGATGCTGACGCAGACGGCGGTCGACGTGGGCATCGACGACTACCTCGAGGAGGTGCGCGACAAGATCGGCGGCGTGTCGTCGGTGGAGGGCAGCCACACCTACGAGGGCGGCTACTACCGCTACATGCAGGAGATCCACTCCCGTTCGAAGGTCCAGGAGTCGCTCGTCCGCAGCTTCGGCCAGGGTCCCCAGCTGCGCGCGGCGCTCAAGTCCGCGCTGTTCAGCGCCGGCCGCGTGGACCTGGCCGGGAAGGCCGGCGACAAGGGAGTCGAGTTCGACGTGCGCGGTGCATCCCAGAAGACGGTCAAGCCCGGGACCTGAGACGGCGTCCACAGCCGCGCACACCCGCAGACGCCGGCCCAGGCGGCCAGATCACCCGACGAGCTGACAGTTCCCCCGCCGTTCTGGCCGCGGACACGCCCGAACACGCCCGCCAGCGGACAGATCACCCGACCAGCTGACAGTTCCCCCGCCGTTCTGGCCGCGGACACGCCCGAACACGCCCGCCAGCGGACAGATCCCCCGACCAACTGA
>ENA-OWNT01003057-OWNT01003057.1-seawater-metagenome-genome-assembly--contig:-NODE-3057-length-16339-cov-6.551593_pt1 | contig 16339 bp, 11 predicted proteins | sample MGYA00238136_ERZ651165 | MGnify/ENA primary metagenome ERZ651165 (study PRJEB26861, sample SAMN08777766) | seawater metagenome | isolation source: coastal seawater | place: USA: Florida | collected...
CCGCCTGCCCGGTCTCTCCCGCGTCGACAATGCCGTCTCGATTCAAGTCGGCAAAGACTTTGCCGGACATGTCCGCCGACAGCAGGATGCGCGAGCTGTTGGGGCGATAGCGCAGGGCCAGCACGCGGCCGTCGCCCGAGATGCGGCCCTCCGAGACGTCCGCCGGCTGCCGCCAGATCTGCGCCAGGGGTTCCACCGACCACACGGAGAGGGCCTGCTCCTCGATGCAGAGCAGGCGGTCGCCGTCGGGGAAGACCTGCACCATGCGTTCGACCTGAGCGCGCAGCACCGCGAAGGCGTGGGCGTCGATTCCCTCCGCCGCGGCAGACGCAGCGCCGTCGGTGTGGATGCGCACACCCGAGAAGTCGGCCCCCCCGAAGGCCGCTTCAAGCTGGGCCCGAAGCTCGGTCGGCAGCGGGCGCCCGCCGCGCTTGAGGGCGATGTCGACCTTGTTGCCGGCGTCTGCGCCGAAGTCGGTGCCTGCCGCATGCCGCCGGACCTTTCGCTGCACCCCGAAGCCAGCTCCCGGTCCCGACGTCGACAGCTGCTGGCCCATGAAGCCGTTGGAGAACAGACCCGAGGTGGAGTCGGCCACCTGCATGCCCGCGGCACCAAGGGTGAGGGCGCTCTTGATGAGGGCTTCGGGACCGGTGTCCATGCCATCGAGGGCCGCGCTCACGATCGAGTTGCCCAGCATCGAGTGCAGATCGCCGGCGAGCGCGGCGTGGGCTTCGCGGGCCGGGCTGCGCGCAGCGTCGAGGTCCGAGGAGTCGACCCGGGTGCTGGACGCACCAGTGCCATCGATCCGGCGGTTGCCCTCCTGGTCGAGAGCGCCGAGGTCACCGGGCATCTGGCGCAGGGCACCATGGGGGGTCGACGGGGCCGTTTCAGTGTGCTTCATGTCGATAGCCACGCGGTCTTCGGGGTGTTGTCATCGTACTGCACCACCCTGGGTCGGGTGGTTTCGTGGCGGTTTCGCGGAGCAGTCAAAGATGACGTGCTGCGGCCCATCCTGATCGGTTTCAGGGGGACCGTCGGGCAGCCACCGCGGTGTCTGGATGGTCGGAGAAGATGGCGTCCACCCCGAGCGAGAAGAAGCGCTTGAGCTCCGAGGTGGCGGAAGGCTCCTCGGGGGGACGCTCGGAAGCCTCGTCGCGGAAGGTGTATACATGCACCTCAAGCCCCACAGCGTGGGCATCCTCGACGACCGTACTCGGTTCGGCGTAGGCCCCTTCCACCACGGGTAGCAGGTGCATCTTGTGGACCCCGATGGCATCGGCGTAGGTGGCAATGGCGGTGAGGCCGTCCCGGGTGAGCATCTCGCCGTAGGTGGGGCCCCCATCGGCGGGCGAGTGCAGCGGATGACCGATGAGCTGCACCAGCCGCAGGTCGCTGGCGGCGTCGAGCTCCTTGAGCGGCCCTACGTCGAAGCACTGCACCCACACGCGCTCGTGGGGGAAGCCGGAGGCCGCGAGGTCGGCGAGGAAGGGAGCGACCGGGTCGTGGCCCCGCGCCCGCAAGTGGGTGGGGTGCTTCAGCTCCGGCGCCAGTCCGATGGGACGGGGCTGCGCGGCGGCCCACGCCAGGATGTCGGACCAGGTGGGAACGGCGTGCTGACCGTCGTGTTCCTTCGAACGGTCGTCGCGCGGCTGGCGGGCCTTCAGCTGCTGGACCTCGGCGAGGGTGAAGTCATCGGTGAACCAGCCGGTCAGGGTCTGACCGTCGACCGCGCGGGTGGTGGAGCGCCCGGCCCACACCGTGGCAGCGTCGGTGGAGTGCTGCAGGTCGAGATCATGCCGGGCGACCAGCTTGCCATCGGCGGTGGGCACGAGGTCCGGCTCGATGTAGTCCGCGCCCATCTGCACGCCGAGCGCATAGGCGGCGAAGGTGTGCTCTGGACGGTGACCACTGGCTCCCCGATGCGCGATGATGACCGGCTTGAGGTCATCCTGAGGGACGGCAGCGTCGGCCGCGAGGGCGGTGGACAGCGACAGGAACAGCAGCGAGGTCATTGCAGGAGCATAGCTCAGCCAGCCCGGCGTCCTGCCGGCTGAGGCCAGGAGCCAGGACTGTCCCACCACCGATCCGGACACGTCCCGCACGCCGCCCCGTCCACCGAATGAGCCCCGTTCTCCGAAGACGCCGTCCCTCAGGTCACAGCGTCGACCAGCAGCAGCGCCTTCACCACACTCGGGTGCTCGCTCACACCGGCCTCTTCCGCCAGCCGCACAGCCTGCAGACCGGCAGCTCGGGCCAGACCGGGCTCGCCTTGTCGCCCGAGCAGCCGAGCCAACAACGCCAGCGACTCCACCTCCATCACCGAGGAGCCGGCCGCTCGGGCGTCATCGCGGGCCCGTCGCGCACAGGCAATGGCCATCGAGAGCCTCCCCCGTCGCTCCGCCAGCAGCGCCTGGGTGCGCCTCAAGCCGGCGGCCCGGCTCCGAAGCTCCAGTGCATCGTTGATGTGGGCGGCCTCCTCCACCAGCTCCGCCACACGGTCGAGCGCAGGAGACGGCTGCTCCAGGAGCGCCTCGGCCAGGTTGCTGAGGGCGACCGCCAGCAGCGGGCGATGCTCGATCTGCCGGGCCTTGCGAACGGCTGCACCGAAGTGCTCGGCTGCACGCGCCGGCTGCCCTCTCTGGCCGAACAAGATGCCCAGGTTGTTGCGGGTGCCCACCCACTGTCGCCAGAGCTCGGCCTCCCCGGCTTCGTCGAGCACCTGTTCGAAGCGGGCCTCCGCGGTGTCCACATCCCCCCGGCGCCACGCGGCCCGAGCTGCATCGGTCAGAGCCATCACCGCCTCGAGCACCTGCTCGGTGTCCAGACACAGCGACCGTGCGGCCAGCAACGACGCCTCGCTGTCGGGTCCCGGCTGGCGCACCTGGCCCATCAATGCCTCGGCATAGGCCAGCCTCGCCAACGCACCCGGGTCGTCCTCCCGCTCCCAGAATGACCTCGCAGCGGCCATTCCCGTCTCGGCCAACGCCAGCTCCCCGCGGCGAAGGTGCACATGGGCCATCTCCAGTTGGGTGTAGGCGCGCCAGTACTCGCTCCCCGCCGCCTCGAAGCCCGCGAGCGCCTCCCGCAGCGCATCGAGCGCCTCCGGCGTGCGGCCCTGGCTTCGATGGCACAAGCCCTGGTTCATGCGTGCGCTCACCTGGGCGAAGACATCGCCGACCTGCCGCGCATGGCGCTCGCCATCCACAGCCAGCTCCCAGGCCCGCTCCATCGATCCGTGGCGAAGCTCCAGCAGGGCCGCATTGAGGTTGGCGTAGGCGGTGAACCGGGCATCGCCGGTGCGGCGTGCAACCTGCACGGCTTCGGAGAACAGCTTGCGGGCATCCTGCACGCGTCCGCGGGTGGCCAGGTCTCCGCCGAGGTTGAGCGCGGTCCGGCCGAGGGCCTGGTGAAGGCCGGCCTGCCGATAGAGGCGGAGGGCCTGGTGATAGTGGGCCTCGCCGTCGCCGTACCGGGCCCGGTGGGACATCCAGATGCCGGCCTGGTTGTGGACATGCCCGGCAAGCACATCGGGCACATCTGGATGTCGGTCCAGCATGGCGAGGGCCGCGTCGAGGTGCACGCCCGCCTGCCGGATGTCGCCCGTGCGACGGGCCGCGTCGAAGGCCGACAGCAGCACCCGCAGCCCTTGGTGGGGTTGGTCGGCCAGGGCGTCGAGGTCGACCTCGCCCAGCACCGCCAAGGCATCGTCCGCTCGGCCCACCCGGCACATCAGCATGGCCTCATACAGGCGGAGCTCATGGGCGAGATCGGCCGGCAGCACGGGCTGTTCGAGCAGCCGCTGCACAGGCTGCAGCCCGTCGTCGAGCGGACCGTGCATCAGGTGGATGTGACCCAGGCCGAGGGCCAGCTGACCGGCCAGGCGCACCTTGCGGGCCTCGACGGCCCACTCGAGCGCCGCCGCGAGATCGGAGCGGTGCTGGGGTGCGGTGGCGGCGAGCTCGGCGTGGCGCGCGACCGTGTCGGTCCAGAGCGCGCCGAGCACACCCCAGCGGGCCGCCCAGCGGGCATGTTCGCCAAGCTGCTCCTGGTGCCGCTCGGCAGACACCAGCTCCTTGCGCCGCTGCTCGGCGAAGGCCCGCACCGACACGTAGAAGTCGAAGCGTGGACCCGGATCGCTCGCCAGCCGCCGCAGCAGGTTGTGGCGGGTGAGCTCGTCGATGAGCTCATCGAGCCAGGGGGCATCGAGGGGGAGCGCCACCACCGCCTCGGCGTCGGCGACCGTGAACGGCCCCCGAAAGACCGTGAGAGAGGCGAGTGCGAAGCGAGCCGCAGCCGACTGGAGGTCCCATGACCACTGGATCGCGGCTTCAAGAGTGGCCTGGCGACCCGACCGACCACGGTGTCGGAGCAGCCGAAAGCGCTGGCTCATGCGGGCGAGCACCTGCGCGATGGACAGGGTGCCGAGGCGGGCTGCGGCGAGCTCGATGGCGAGGGGCCATCCGTCCAGCTGACGCACAAGCTGCCGAGCGAGTGGCCGATCCGCCGGGGAAAGCACAAAGCCAGGCGCCTCGCTCCGGGCCCGGCGGACGAGCAGGTCGACGGCCGCAGCGTCGTCCAGCGCGCCCACCTCGATGGCTTGCTCCTTCGCCAGCCCGAGCTGCACCCGGCTGGTGGCCATCACCAGCACCCCAGGGGCATGCCGGCCCAGGCCACCCACGAGCTCGGCGACCGGTCCCAACACCTGCTCCACATTGTCGAGCACAAGCACCAGCGGTCCGCGGCCTCGGAGGCTCTCGGCGAGCACCCGACTGCGCACAGCCAGCGTTCCGCCCACCGGAATCGGAAGTCCCAACGCACTGCAGACACCCTGCAGCAGGTCGATCTCGTCGAGTGCATGGACGAGGTCCACCCACCACACCCCGCCGGGCGGCCCGACCCTGGCGAGGTGGTCGGCGGCCACATGCCGGGCCAGCAGTGTCTTGCCCGCACCACCGGGTCCGACGAGCGTGACGAGGCGGTGTCGGGCGGCCAGCGCAGCGTGAATGGCCGCTCGCTCTGAATCTCGGCCCACGAGCGCCGGCAGCTCGCGCTCCAGGTTGTCCCGGCGGGCACTCGTGGTGCGCAGTGGCGCGAAGCGGCGGGTCGACAACGCATCCGGCACGACCATCACCAGCTCCGCCGGCTGGCGCAGACCCCGGAGGCCGTGGCGTCCGAGCGGCACGAAGGACACGCCCCCGCAGCCGACAGCCCCGTCGGCCACGGCCCGGGTGACCACGATCTGTCCGCCATGACCCGCACTTCCGACTCGCGCCGCGCGGTTCACGACAGGGCCGAAGTAGTCCATACGCCCGGTGACGGGGTCGACCTGGCACGTCGGCCGACCCAGGTGCCCGCCCATCCGCACGGACAGTCCCGTGGGGCCGCCCAGGGTCTCCAGCAACGGGGGCCAGTCGGCCTCCGCAAGGGCGAGCTGCGCCTCCGCACACCAGGCCACCGCCTGTGCGGGATGCTCGAAAGCGACCATGAATGCGTCGCCTTCGGTCTTCACCTCATACCCTTGGTGGACGACGAGCAGGGCCCGCAGCAGGCGATTGTGCAGGGCAAGGGCGTCGGCCATCGCGCGCGGCGAAGCCTCCCAGAGCTGCGTGGACCCCTCCACATCCGTGAACAGGAGGCAGACTTCTCCTGTGGGCGCCCGCACATCGTCCTCCAGCCAGTCAACTGCCTGCCATATGTCCCATGCGAAGGTCGCACACCAGACATTCAGCATTGGCAACACGGGGCAAGACCAGCAGACCTCGGGCCTCGTACACCGCGCGGCCAACTTTAAGGAATTCCACGGGGATCACTTGCGGACCTGACGAACGGATCCGTTCGACTCCTCAGCGGGGAAGGAACCCGCACAGGAGGTCCGAAATGATGAACGCAGTCATCCTGCTTGCCACCGCCGCTTTCGCCGATCCGCTCAACGCCTGGCCAGGTGCCGCGGGCGCTGGAGAGTCCGCCATCGCCCCCAGTGTCGTCGCCAGCTCCGGCTCCACCGAAGGCAGCATGACGGTCACCCAGGGGCTCGGCAACGGCGTCGAGATGAATGCTGGCTTCGGCTATGCCAACGCACCCGGCAGCGGCTCGCTCGCCCTCACCCCCCGCGTCTTTGTCATCGACCAGCTCGGCTTCGCCGCCGACGCCTCGATGGATGAGGCGGGCGGCTGGTCGGTCGGTCCGGCCGTCCACGGTGTCTTCGAGGGAGACAACGCCACCATCATCGCCAACATCGGCTGGCAACACACCGACGCCGACACCGACGAGGTCGCCCTCACCATCGCCCCCGAGTATGGCTTCACCAACCGCCTCTCGGTCTACATGGAGGTCTCCCCCTCCGTCGACCTCGTCGAGTCCCTGCCGGCCCTCGAGCTCGTGCCGGGCGTCGGCATCAGCCTCGACCGCGAAGGCAACCACGCCCTGTCGATGGGTGTCGGCATCCCCACCGGCGCGCCCGAGGAGGCCTACGGTGGCATCTGGTACGCCGCCGGCTTCATGGGCTCCCAGCGCCTGGCCGACCGCGAGGCGGCCAAGACCGGCTCCACGGTTGCCTCCCGCTGAGTCGATGCCTGCGAGTACACCCCGGAGTTGCGGCCCCGGGGCGTCTTTCGTTCTTGTCAGGCCGCTGCGCGCACGCCGTCTTGCAAGGGAAATCTGAAGCGGAAGGTGGTGCCCTGTCCCTGGGCGGTCTCGATGGAGATGGTGCCATCGTGTTCCTCGACGATGGCAGCCACAGCGGCCATCCCCACCCCGCGGCCCGAGGTGGCGCCCACCTCGGTGCGGCTCGACACACCGTCGGCGAAGATGCCCGCCTCCAGGTCGGCCCGGGTCTCATGGGGCAGGCCACGGCGCGCCAGGCTGGCAGCCAGGGCCTCCCAGTTGATGCCCTTGCCGTTGTCCGACACGGTCACCTCGAAGCCGGACGACGAGCAGGAGGTGGTGAAGCGGACCGTCGGAACGTAGCCCTCCGGTGCGTCCCAGGACTCGGGAAGACCGTGGTCCACGGCGTTTCGGATGACGTGGGCCAGGCTGCTCCAGAACGGACGCCACGATTCTGCATCGAGGAGCACCCCGCCATCGTCGTACTCGGCGGTGATGTCGCCTTTGCCCAGGCGATTCGCGAGCATCTTCGCCCGGTCGCACTGCCGCTGCAGCTCGGTGGAGGCGGGCTGGAGGGCCCAGCGCTCGATGGTGTCGAGAAGATCGGGCTGGCCGCTGTTCACGATGCGAGCCTGGAACTGGGCGAGCTCGTGGGCGCTGATACGGATGACCCCGGAGTCCTCCTCGCCGCCGAGGGCGCGCACCGTGGCCCGGATGGCGTTCCAACGCTCGACGAGACGGTCCACGTCTTCGTTGGAGGGGGCGGCGTTGCGTTCTTCGACCCGGTCCTCCACATGGTGGCAGATCTCGGCCAGCACCTTGAGTCCCATGAGCGAGGCGTTGCCCTTGAGGGTGTGCAGGGCGCGCTTGAGGGTGACGAGGTCGTCCTCCCACTCGCCGATTGCGAGAGAGCGCACGGTCTCGCCATTCTCCTCGATGTAGGCCCGCACACCCTGCTTGTCCTTGGCCAGCCGCTGCGCGAGCTCCATCGTCTCCTGCTGTTCCTTTCGGGACTGGGCCGCTGCCTCACGGTCCGTGACATCGGCGATGACCACGAGCAGACCGCGGAAGTCCTCCTCACCCCCGAGCACGACGCAGCCAAGCTCCAGCTCGGCGCTGCCAATGCGCGTGCGGGACGGCATCTGCTCCTTGCAGAGCTCGAAGGGCAGCATGCCGTCGGTGAAGGAGTCGAAGGCGAGGCTCCAGTTGAGGCCGAAGTTCTCGTCGAGTCGGGCGAGGTGGTCGCCGAAGGGGGTGCCGGGCTCGTAGCGACCGAGCCAGCGGAGCAGTGCCGCCGAGGCACCGGGCTGCATGTTGCCGTCCTGGTCGACCATCACGAGGCCCTGCTCGATGGTGTCGAGCACGAGGCGGTTGCGGTCGTTGGCTTCGCCGAGGGCGTCGTTCGCACTGCGGGCGTCGTCGAGGGCAGCAGCGATGCGGGCCTGTGCACGGGCCTCTCGGGTGAACACTCCGCACAGACCGATGGCCAGGAAGCCCAAGGCACCCAGGCGGAACCACAGCGTCGACTCCAGATCGCTGATGGTGGCCTCGAGCACGGGCATGTCGTAGGCGTAGACCAGCTCCCAGGTGCCGGCACCGGGCATGGTGGCCAGCGACATGCGGGTGGAGGTGGCGGTGTCGCCTTGCGCGAAGCCCCGGGCATTCGCGGTCAGATCGGCGTTGCGCCGGTCGTTGATCACAAGGTCGAGGTCGGGGGACAGCAGCGCGAAGCGGGAGTTGTCCGGCATCGCGAAGCCTGCGGCGGTGGCCTCCTTCTGGTCGGCCTCGGTGATCACGAGGAAGGGCACGTCGAGCAGCAGCGCTTCGAGCTGGTTGGTGCGGAAGATGCCCGACAGCACACCCAACAGCTCGCCACCCTCGCCCTCCCGGTAGACCGGAAGCGACATGATGTGTCCGTGGGCGTCCCACTCGTCGTGGTTCTTGATGGAGTAGAACTGCGAGTTGTCGCAGGTGCGCAAGGGGGCCGTGATGAGGGCCGGGATCTCGTTGAAGTCGCTGAAGCTGAAGGTGGGGTAGCGCTTCTCGAACCAGGCGAGCTGGTCGACGAGGGCGTCGTACTCTTCATCCTCGGCTTCTTCGGGGAAGTCGTGCTCGTCGTGCTCCGCGCCCTCCGCTCCGGCACCACCCAGGATGAGGGCGTCGTACATGAAGAAGGGCGTCTCGCCGGCCTCGGGGTCGAAGCCGCGCATGGTCATGTAGACCTCGGAGACGGGCACCGTGAGCGCGAGGTTGTTGTAGAACTGCTGGACGACGTCGGAGCCTTCTTGCGTGAAGATGCCCTCGTCGACGGCAGACTCGACGCCTGCAGGCAGGTTGCGCATCTCCTCGATTCGACGCATCGGCGGGATGAGCGACACCGCTCGCAGCGACTTGTAGAACTCGCCAAAGAAGCGCTCGACCTCACCCGCCTTGTTCCGAGCCAGGTTGCGTTCCTTGTCCTGGAAGGTGGCTGTGGCTGTGTCCACCTGCGAGACATGGTCGAAATACAAGGCAGCGCCAACTGCCGAGGCGACCCCAAGCGTGATGGCGTAGCGGGCCCAGGGCAGGTTGATTGGGCTGTCAGACATGGGGCGACCTCTCGTGATTGGAGCCCCGGCCGCCGTCCTCTCCAGGCCCTTCCTTGCGCCGAAGCTGGCCACTGGTCGGAACCGGGCCCAGGAAGTTGAGGGTGGGATCCGCAATTCCGCGTGGAATTCCTGAGAAGGTGTCGGAGGTGGGGGGGGACTGTCGGTCGCCCCGCCGCCGACGCTGCCGTGCGGTAGGCTGCGCCGCTGGAGGTCGACATGTCCCGGTTGAATGCGGTGCGTCCAAGTGCGCTCGGTGCGCTGGCCCTGCTCGCGGTGGGCTGCAGCGGTCCCGAGGCGGCCAAGTCCACCCCGGTCCCGGGCGAGAGTGCAGACACAGGCGAGCCGATCGACGCGTACGATCCAAGCTTGTCCCTGGTCGAAAACTGCTGGTCCCAACTCGACACGACTGCGGCCCGATTCCCCGACTATGAGGCACTGGGCGTCGTTCCGGGCTCCTGCAGCGGCTCGTCCCACCAGACGATTGGACAGGTCGAGCGCCTCGTCTTCCTCGGCGACTCGGTCACCGCAGGCACCCCACCTACCCACGAAGACGACGTCTACAGGGCCGTTCTCACGCGCGCAATGCAAGAGCGATTCGGCGACGACCTCATCGTTGACGACTGCTCCAAGTTTGGCGCCCGCACCGACGACTATGTCCCGACTCAGATTCCCGAGTGCTTCCCGGACGTGGAGGACCGGCACACCCTGGTGGTGTCCACCATGGGCGGCAATGATCTGTTCGCCGCGGCCGAGGAGGTGCTGGAAGGGGGGTCGGAGGAGGACGGCCTCGCGGTGCTGGAGCGCGCCGTCGAGCATCACCGCGCGGCAGCGATGTGGTTCAAGGACAACCCCGGGCTGTTTCCCGGCGGCGTGGCCGTAGTGCTGGCCAATGTCTACGAGTTCACCGACACCACCGGACACCTCAGCGGCTGCGATCTGGCCGACGGGCTGGGGTTCGGCGGACAGGTCGACGCCGTGGTGGACGCCACCGAGTACCTCAACGGCGCCTACGCCGAGGTCGCGGTGGAGACTGGCACCGACATGCTCTTCATGAACGAGGCCTTCTGCGGACACGGCTTTGGACGCCTCGAAGAAGACGGCCCGTGCTACCGCGGTCCCGATGCCGAGCTGTGGTTCGACCCCACCTGCATCCACCCGAGCACCGAAGGACACGCCGCCATCGCGGAGATGTTCGCGGAGGTGGTGGACGTCGCCCGAGGGGTGCCCTGAGCCTCAGCTCTCCCAGCCGGCGAAGGTCTGGGTGACGTCGCCGGTGCCCAGCACGCGGGTGATGGCCGCCACCAGCGCCTCTCTCCTCGTCTCGTCGACCGGCACATGGAAGAAGCGCCCTTGCGGCAGCTCGTCGGCGATGGCCCTGGCCACGTCGGGCTTGTGGATGTCGTCGGTGGAGCCCGCAAACACCAGCACCTCGCGCTCGATGCCACCGAGGCGGCCCCGAAGCTCGAAGCGCGCGGTCTGCTGAGCGGCCTTCTTCCAGCGCACGGGGTCGGCCGCATCGATGAAGGCCTTTACGCGGGCCTTCTGATGGGGCTCCTGCATCCGCCGCAGCATCAAAGCGCCCACCGGTCCGCGCAGGGCGCCCAGCAGGCCTGCCGGAAGCCTCGGACCCACCCACTCGGTGAGCCAGCGCGGCACGTACAGGCGGTCCATGGGGTCGAAGGCCACCGCCACATCCGGCGTGAGAACACCCATCCGCAGGCCTTCCAGGAGCACAGCGCCGCCATGGCAGCTGCCGATGATGGGGGCGCCTGACAGCCCCAGCCAGTCGAGGGCCACCCCCACCTGCCGGGCCAGGCCCGCGATGGAGAGGTCGGCCTGCGCGGGGTCGGTCAGCGGACCCGAAGACTTCTCCAAGGTCTCGACGACCACGTAGTCGGCGTGGTCCATCACGCGGCGGTGGCAGTCGTCCCAGGGCAGGATGGGCGCGCCGAAGCCGGGCAACAGCACCACGGGGCGGCCCGGACCGCTTCGCCGCAGCACCCGCACCTGTCCGCCGGGCACATCGACGAAGGTGGCCTCCGCCGCACCCGGTGCGCCCAGGCTGAGGGGATGCTGGGGCACATCGAGGAGCGCGTCAAGGCTCATGGGGTGTCGTCCCAGGTCAGCTCGGTCCACTCGTCGCACGACAGGCTGTCGAGCACGCGGTCTCGGTCGCGGCACATGGCATCGACCGAAGTACCGTCACCACCGGCGTCCTCGTCAAGCAGGCGCAGCTCCCAGGTGTAGGTCTCGCATCCGCTCGCAAAGTCCGCAGCATCGTCGTAGCCCGCCGCGGCCCAGTCGGTGTCCCACTCGCCTTCGAGGCACTCGCCATACACCTCGGCGGCCTGGGCGCACATCGGCACACAGGGGTCGGCGCCGGGGGAACACCCAACCAGAACCACGAACAGCAAGGCGTTTCGAGACATCAGTAGAATGCGATATCCACGGGGGCGAGCAGCGTCTGGAGGGGCGTGGTGGTGCGCTCGGTGCAGGCGGAGATGTTGTAGACCCGGGTGCCCGTGGGCGCGTCGGGGTTGGACCAGTGGGGCCGCATGCTCACCCACGCACTCCCCAGTCCGTCCCCCACCAGGCTCGGAATGTAGGAGTCGACCGGCTCGTGGGACACGACGCTGCCCTCGATCAGGTCGATGCATCCGATGGCGTAGGTCTGGTCGGCATCGGAGAGTGCCACCAGGGCCACCGCACCGAAGGCAGCCAGGGCGACCACATTGCCGCCCAGATCGTCGGTCGACACCAGCACCCCCCGCAGCTCGCCCGACTCCTGGTCGAGGATGCGGATTCCCACGTCCTTTTCGAAGACGAGCAGCTCGGTCGGTCGCGTGGGCCAGGGGTAGACGTCGGGCACCGAGGCCGACCAGCTCGCGGTCACCGTGCGGCTGTCACAGTCCACCTCCACCACCTCCCCTTCGGCGGTCGCCCAGCCCTCGTCGCGCCGAAACTGGTGCAGACCGACATACAGGCGGCCATCGTGCCCCTTCACCATGGTGCTGGCCTCTGGAATGCCATCCGCGTCGGAGTGGGCGGACAGGTCGACGGAGCCGCTGAGCAGGCCCGTGTTCGGATCTACGAAAGCAAGCTGGTCGACGCCATACTGGGACACCACCGCCTGCTCCCCGCACAGGTCGACGTCGTGGGGATTGGCGAGGTCGGCGAGGGCGAACTCGGAGTCGGGCGCCCCCCAGCTACCGGGCGTGTACACCCGCACGCTGTCGTGGCCGTAGCGGTTGAGCTGGAAGATGTGGGGCCCCGCCGCGACCACGCCGGGGTCTCCGGTGAGGTCGGTGATGGTGTCGGTGACGGTCCAGTCGTCGAGGGAGATGGTGGCGAGGGCGCCCACCGAGTAGTCATCGGACACGGTCGCGAGAACCGCCGTGGTGACGCTGTCATCGACCACACCCGTGTCGCCGGCGGGAGGCTCGTTGTCCGGCACCTTGTCCACCTCGGCTTCAGGCGCACACGCACAGGACAGGAGGGTCAGCAGGGAGAGCAGGCGGTTCATGTCGCCTCCGGAGCAGGACTGGACGGCGGCTCGGGCGACCAACGCAAGGTGGCCATCCAGGTGCGGCCGGGCAGGGGGTAGCCCGTGAAGTCGGTGATGGGCTGCACGATGCGAGCGCCATCGCTGGGGTCGAGGGGGTTTCGGGGGACGACCTCGACGGTGCGGTCGAACAGGTTGCGCACGCCGAGCTCGATGTGGGGCCCACGCTCGAGGGGACGCACCCGAGCGAACGCGCCATGCAGAGTGCGGGGGGCGGCCCGGTAGAAATTGGTGCGGTCCCAGTAGTTGGCCGCGGTGTGCGACAGCGTGTGCCCGAGCCGCACACGGTCTCCCCAGGCCAGTGAGGTCGCCTGGGACAGCTCCCACAGAGGGACTCTCGGCAGCTGGTTGTTGGCGTATTGAGGGCGGCTGCCCAGGTCGGCGCTGCGGGTGCGGGTGGCGTTGGTCTGGCTGTCCAGCGGACCCAACCCAAGATGCACGCTCGACTCGACGCCCTGGACCCAGGCCTTGGACAGGTTGACCGGAACGCCGGTGCCCTGGGAGTTTTGAACGACCACGATGAGCTCGTCGGAACGGTTCTCGAAGAGCGTGACCTCCACGCTGGCCTGGGCTTTGGCGGTGGACGGTGTCACGGCGCGCAGACCCACGTCCCACTGGAGGCCCGACTCGGGCGACAGCTCGGGGTTGCCGATGATGGCCCCACGGTCACCGTACAGCTCGGTGAAGTCGGGGGGACGGGTGGTCCAGGCCACGTTGGACTTGACCGCCAGGACCTCGATGGGACGCACCAGCAGGCCGGCCCGCGGGGTGGGCGCGAGGATGGGGTCGCCTTCGTTGGAAAGCAGCGCCACCCCCTGCAGGACGGGGGACAGGGTGAGCCGCTCCTCGGCGAAGCGCAGGTCGGCGGACACGGCAGGGGTGAGGGACAGGCGGCCATGCTCGGGCCCGGCGGACCCGGCACCCGCCAGCAGATCGGTGGACGCATACCCATCATGGCGAACCGCGAAAGTGACCGCTGGTAGGACATTGTCACTCACGCGCCGGCGCAGGTGGGCCTGGGCACCCAGCGAGCTGAAGCGGTCGTCGGTGTGCTGTTGGCCCGTGCCGAGCTCCCCCAGCCGGTCGTCGTAGGTCTCCTTTCTCAGCCGCGCCCAGCCCCGCAGCTCGCCTCTCCAGGTGGCGGTGCCTCGCTCGACCGCCAGGGCCGTCACCGACTGCACACTCCGCAAGGAGACCGCAGTGGTGGGGCTGCTCGCATGGCCGGCCAGCCCCTCGTCGCGGGAGACGAAGGCCTCCAGCAGGGTGAGCCGGAGCGCGCGGTCGCCGAGCCGGAAGCGCAGGTGGGCGGTGGCCTGGCGCTTGTCGTTGTTGGCCCGCTCCTCGATGCTGTCGTCGAGCAGGGCATACTCGGTGCCGTTGTCGCTGAAGTAGGGGTAGTCGCCGGCGGTGCCGAAGGCCTCGGCCACCACGAGCGCATCGGCGGGGCGCTCGCCGAGCGTCGTGGGCACATGGGTCATGGCGGACAGGCGGAAGGTGTCGTGGGAGCCCCAGGAGACCGAGCCTCCCGAGCCGGCTTCGTCGCGGTCGCCAGTGCGCAGGTCGACGACGCCCCCGATGGGAGCCGCTCCCAGCTCGGGCGGGGCATTCCCGCGGTACACCTCGATGGTCTCGAAGGCCCACAGCGGTAGCTCCGAGAGGTTGACAGCGCTGGTGCCGTCGGGATTGAGGGGAATGCCATCGAGGCACACCTGCACCTGGCGCATGGTGCTGCCGCGGATGCTCACGCCCGACCAGTCCCCCAGCCCGCCCAGGCGCTGCACGGTCACTCCCGAGGCCCGCGACACCACGGTGGACACGTCAGAGCTGGCCGGAAGGCGCTCATCGACGGCGATCACGGTGACACTGGCCGGCGTGGCCATGGGGTCGGCGCGGTCCTGGGTCTCGGGGGCCGTCACCACCACCTCGTCGCCCTCGGCATCCGCACCGGGGTCGTCGGCAGCCTGCACAGCCGCGCTGAGGATGGCGATGAGGTGGACCACGACACTCCGAGACCGAGCGGTCGACGGGTGACGATGGCGGAGTCCGCCGGAAGATGCCGGCAGGCCCAAACCGGTCCTGTACCCGAGGACAGCTCGTGGACGTGCCCGCGGGGAGGTTCCCGACTCGCGACATGGCGTCGCTCACGGTGGCGGGCCCGTGCCGGACTTTCACCGGCTTCCCTGGTCCCACAGGCGCAAGGCCCCATAGCCCGGCGAGGGACCCCGGCCTCCCGAAGTCCCCCGCTGCGCCTCAAGTCGTCAGCGGAGCAGCGACTTGGCCGCCCGCTGCAGGTTGCCGTCGGAGTACAGCAGGTCGATGCCACACGGCAGCCCCGCCAAGGCGTCGAGGGCCTGGCTCACCATGCCTTCTGGAATCACCGAGCCGTGCTGAGGCAGAATGGCCTTGATGGGGAAGGGGCGCATCTTGTCGACAAAGCCCTTCAGCGCGCGGTTGTTGGCCATGTAGAAGACATGGAAGGGCACCATCGTCTGCCAGTGCGCGTCCCAGTCGGTGACCACCAGCTGCCAGTCCTTCTCGATGGCTGCGCCCACGTCCCCCGTGTACAGAAAGCCCGTGGTCTCATCGAAGGTGACGCAGGCCTCGGGGAAGTGCAGGAAGGGGGCGGTGAAGAAGGCGAGCACCTGGCCGTTGGGTAGCTCCAGCACGGTGTTGTCGTTGGGCGACACGTCGAGCCAGTTCACCTTGTCGGGCAGGCCGAAGTAGGGCAGCAGCACCCGGGTGCGGGGCGTGGTGACCACGACCAGCTCGGGGTTCAGCTCGATCCACTTCGGCAGGGAGCTGATGACATCGGCGTCCTGGTGGTGGGCGACGATGTGGGTGACCTCCTCGGGCGGCAGGATGCACGACACCCGGTGCGACACCTGCTCGAAGTGATGAGAGGCCGAGCCCGGGTCGAGCAGAATCGCCATGTCCCCATTCACGATGAGGTAGGCGTTGCAGCGGAAGGGCGACTCCTCGGCCGAGCCCACCCAATACACCTGGTGGCCGTTGTCGTCGTACAGACACACGGGCTCGCGAACGTTGGGCGGTGAGGTCGCCAGCTGGTCGATGCGGTTCATGCCAACCTCCTCAGGCGCTGAGCTTGCGAATCCAGGTGCGAAGCTGGAAGCGGAGGAAGCCGATGTTGCCGTTGGACGACAGCAACACCGCGATGAACCGGCGGCTGCGGTGGTCGACCTTGATGAGCAGGTAGCCCTTCGATGCGGAGATGAGCACCTCGTCGTTGGAGCCCATGTCGATGCGACCACCGAGGGCTTCGTAGGTGTCGGTGTAGGCCTTCACCATCGCGACGAGGGGGGCGGCGGCCTCATCGAGGGACAGGCCACCGGCTGCATGGACCGACATGGCGCTGCTGTTGTCGAGAGAGCCGATGGCGGCGGACAGGTAGCCGGGCATCTCGCGTTCGATCTGCGCGAAGAGGGGATGGGACATGGGGCAATCCAGGAGGTGAGGAGGACGGCCAGGCCGTCACTCGGAGGGAGGGGTCGCGAGCTGGGTGCGGAGGTCGGCGTCGGTGGGAGCCAGCACGCCGAAGGTGACCTCACCCACGGAGAAGAGGACGAAT
>ENA-OWNT01003059-OWNT01003059.1-seawater-metagenome-genome-assembly--contig:-NODE-3059-length-16331-cov-4.056109_pt1 | contig 16331 bp, 11 predicted proteins | sample MGYA00238136_ERZ651165 | MGnify/ENA primary metagenome ERZ651165 (study PRJEB26861, sample SAMN08777766) | seawater metagenome | isolation source: coastal seawater | place: USA: Florida | collected...
TCTATCTGGTCTATCTGGTCTATCTGGTCTATCTGGTCTATCTGGTCTATCTGGTCTATCTGGTCTATCTGGTCTAGCTGTCTATAGCCAACACCATAACTCATGGCAGCAGTCAGGGGTTTGTGGGCGTGTGGGCGATTGACTGACTGACGTCGATGTACAACATCACTCACCCCTTCGTGCACTCAACTCACTCTCACAATGCTCACTCACTCACAGAGTCACTGTGTCACGTTGTCACTGTTCATTCATTCGTTCGTTCGTTCGTTCGTTCGTTGTCGTTCTTTCGTTGGTTCGTTGTCGTTGTGTTCGTTGGTTGTCGTTGTGTTCGTTCGTTCGTTGTCGTTCGTTGTCGTTGTGTTCGTTGTTATTGTGTTCGGCGTAGTTCGTTGTCGTTGTGTTCGTTGGTTCGTCGTCGTTCGTTGTCGTTCGTTGTCGTCCGTTCCTTCGTTGTCGTTCTTTCCTTCCGTTGTTCGTTCCTTCGATCCTTCGATCCTTCGCTTTTCGTTCCTTCGTGAGTTGACTGTATCATTGATGCGTTGTCACGACGCCGAACGTCACGACGTCGATCATCGACGTTCGTCACGTCGTGACGGTGTGTTGTATTGTGTTGTGTTGTAAAACGCTTTGGTGTTGTCGTCGTGTTGTCGTCGTCGCGTTGTCGTCGTGTTGTCGTCGTCGTCGTCGTCGTCGTCGTCGTCGTTGTTGTTGTTGACGATGATGATGACTGTGATGATGACTGTGATGATGACTGTGATGATGATGACAGTGATGATGAGAGCACAGACTCATTGTCCACTTGATGCATCTCGCTCCATCGCTCTGTCAACTGTTCGACTTCAACTTCAAGTTCTTGCGGCGCACTACGATGTGTGTTTGAATGCCTTGCTGCTCGTGCCACGCGCGCGTCTTTCTGCTGCAACTAGTTTGCTTCGTTACACCTGCTCGCTCGCTGATAGCTTTGGTGCCAGGGAAAAACAGGGACGATCCGTTCGCAGTTTTTTTGCGGCATTGCCGTGCGGCGTGTGATCTGTCGGTGATCTCAGCGCTGCAGCGACCGTTGCTCCCGCACAATCAACACGCAGAGGCGCTGAACCGAACGCTGCGACCCGCACCGTGTGACATGACATACATATTCGCCAAATCCAAAGGTGCCACATCTGAAGGTGGCGGCTAGGGTGCCTCGACCATCACAATGCCCACCAGGCGTGCCGTGGCTGCTGGCAGCCTCTATGAAGGCAAGCGCGCGAGAAGCCATCAGCAGCAGCCGCTTCCGCCACCACGGAACACCATGTCCAAGGTTGGTCGTTCTTTGTCGGTGCCCATGGTGGAAGTTCGTCCGTTTTCGTCGTGTCTAACTCACTGCGTGTTCGTTGGCATGCATTGTGTATGAATCTCCCGTCGCTTCTTTCCTCCAAACACAACACGCGGCTCCTCCACAACGGATGAAAACCACTCCTCCAGTCTTTGTGTCTACTGGCAGTGGTCGTTGTCGTTGTTTGTGCGGCCATGGTGGTGCTTGAAGTTCCCGTGCTTCAAACCTTCGGTTTGCCTCAGCTGCACGAGTCGGTCCCTGGCACAATTTTGATACAGGGTACGTCTCCGCAAACTCAGGCACACAACATGGTACGCAGTGCCGAACATAACCCTCTCAGCGAGTTGGCCAGCGAGTCGCGCAAGACCACGGGCAACACCGATTTGGTTGCCGCCGATGCTGTCACCACAGATCGAGGTGCCGTTGGGCACAATGCTGTCAGGCACAATGGCGCAACGGACGATCTACGCAGTCGACAGACCCGATCCACCACTTTAAGCCCGTTGACCGTCGCAACAGCCACCACCACGCAAACCGACCAACAACTGGCCGTCCACGGCAGTGACAGAGCAAAGCTTGTCGCAAGTCACGCCACCGCCGCACTCAATGCTTCTGACCTCGTTGCGGCGGCTGAGAATCTCAAAGGCAACGCGGCCCAGCGGTTGCGTGCAATTAGGAGTCACCTGGAATCCCTGCGTGCTTCTTCCATCGAGCAGCCGGCCGGCAGCTCGAAAACTTTACCAAGGAGCGCCACGAGCAACGCTGGCGGCTCCCCTGCTAGCATACCGACTAGTGCAACGCTGGCTGGTGCTGAAGTCGCTCGTGATCCCAGTGTTCCCGCTGTAGTAGATCATCGCACTCGAATGCCCACATACCCCCGCAGTTCAGATGTGCCGCAATGGTTTCGACAGCCAGCGAACGTGACGTTGCCAGTCCCGCGGGTGTGTATTTTCATTCCTGCCCGTTATAGCCATACCTTGATGTCAGCACAGCGACCGGCGACTGCCAATCAATGATGCTGAGGAATGTATGCATGTTACGTAGCTTGTGGAAGAACATGAGGTCAAGTTGGGCAACATGGATGCAGGGGATTGTGCTCGAATCGGTGGCAGTGTGTACTGTCTGCCCGTACTGGTGTGCATTGGAATGAAGAAGGCGGGCAGTGGTGAAATTCAAAGATGGGTACGTTGCCAACGCCGGTCTTGCTCGTCGGCCCCATTGACAAGGTATGTTCGCGGTGATGCGGGGCATCACGTGAATTGACCAAACTTGCTCTTCTTTTGATGCTCTCGCAGCTGGTCAAGCATCCCAACGTGACAGCAGGCTTTTTCAATCCAGCTCATTTAAACGGCATCGGAGAGGTGCGACACACAACCCGGCTCCCAGTGTGCCATGGACGCGACGCATGCACGAAGTATGAGGAACAATATCTAAACGTGGTTTGGTGTCACAGGTGCAATACTTCAATAATCTAGAGAGAAGAGGTATCTGCGACGACTGTTGGTCAGCGGTAAGCGCGCGGTGCAGCTCAGCGTGGTGTCTGTGCATACCACAGTGCGGTTTACTCTGCATGTGCGACTGTTCGCGTGTGCATCACAGGCGCCTGGTGGTCCCACGGACGACTTATTGATCAAGTAAATCCTGTTGTTGCACGGCAAAACCACCTTTGTCGACCGTGAGGTGCGGCGTTCACACGTTATGTGTCATATTATGATTGTTAGGTACTTGACCATGGAAGATCGCAACGCGCCCTTGTTTAAGATGCGGCGGTCAAATGAGGTAGGAGTGATTCATCAGGTGCGTGCGAAACCGCGCGAACTCCTCCGCAATGCCTGTCGTGGTCGGCCATTCGACCTCTGAGCTCTCCTGTTGCCTCCAAAACAGACGGAGAAAACTCCCGGTTACTGGGAGCGTGCGGACCCGCTGGACCTGTATCGCGTGATGCCGTCTGTGCGCTTGGTGAGATGGTCTTGTGTGTCGTGTGAGGGCCCCGGGTTGGGTTCCAACAGTTGGCATGTTGTGTGATGAAGGTGGTGCTCTTCCGCAAACCGTCTTCGATGGTGTACTCTCGCTATTGGTACTGCCGGTCACTGCGACACTACGACAAGTGCGATCATGCGAATTTGCTGTTCTTGTCCGAAGACCGCGCTGCTCGTTGTTGTGCAACAAAAAAATGATCTCTTTCCACCTGCAACACTGTACATGTTGGCGGATCAGGTGCGGCGGGCCCAGTTTTGATGACTTTATTCGCCAAGCCTTCGATGACGAGGAATTTGATGCGTTGACGTGGGAAGACAAAGCCTCTAAAGGACACCTGTACGATCTTGTCCGCTCGCTGTTTAGCCTATGATCGTCCATGTCGTACGGGTGCAAACTCGACGTAATTGCGCCGTGGCTGGATAGGTTCCCGCCAAAATACAATTCTAACTATCCTTGGAAACCTCCCACGACACTTATATGCCCATCAAATTTCTTCACGGACACGCTGCGACACTGGTACGTCACCCACCTCGATTCGCTGTGCGCTGTACTTTAAGCAGCGCGCAATGGCATAGCTCACCCCAGCGTGCAAGTAAAGTTTCTGTCGTCTTGTTCTGTCGATGGCGCTTGCACACTGTCAAGGTTGCGCGTGTTTTCAAAGGAGCAGCTGCTCATATGGTTTGCAGAAGATTTCATCGTGAAGCCGTTTGAGTTTATTGCCGCTGTTGAAGCACACACAGGCCTGCCACCTTTCGATTACCACAGTACGAAACTCCACATACATGCTTAGTGGCGCTGTTGGGCACCACTCTTGCTACATTGACCTTTGGCGCTCGCTTGAAATTGAACAGAAATTGCATTCAAGAATGAGAAGGGGGTGTTCACAGTCACGGGCACGTCAAAAAGTAAAAGTATCGGAGACCGTTATCCAGCTATATCACCATGGGTAACAAACAAACAAACACATGTGCACGTGCTTGTATGATGCGCCCTCCCTGTTCTTGATGCAGTTTGGTCTGTTGTTGCCAGGCAAAGAATTTGCTCGACCGTTACTACCTGTCTGAAATCAACTCTTTGCAAGCATTTCTCCATCACGGCCAGCGCATCCCATCGTCTTGGTGGGATGTTGCGGCACCGGCGAACGAATCGTTAGTCTCTGAGTTGACAGATGACAATTCCCACAGTCGACGCCCAGCAGCTTATGACAGTAGTGATTAAACGGCTGCAGCCTCGTCTGTGGACCTTGGATCATCAAAAGCGCGGTGACATTATTTCCTACTTTTAGTGTACAGAAAGAAAAAGTGATGAAGTTTCATTCAAAACATTAGAATAAATAAGTCTTGCGATTCTGCACGGCTTCTTGCGTCTTCGACGAATCTGCCGCACTGGGTTCAAACCGTGTCGTTACAATCTCAACGTGCTCCACCGGACTGCGTGGCGCCTTGTCCGTGCGGTCCTTGGTCTTCAAGGAATAACCTCGAGCCCTGCGGTGCACCGGAGTGTCTTTTGGAACAATTTTGCGCGGCTTCTGTTTCAGTCCACTGTGAAAACGCGAAGCTTTTGTTTTGCTCCCCCCGCCTTTGTGGTGCGTTGCGTTCGCCATTCGGCCCAGATCAGCGGGATTGGCTTGACCATGGGTGAAAGGTGTGGCATCCACCGTGATGTTACCGCCGTGCGCATCAGCCTCGGCTTCGACGGTTGTCGCTGTCACTGGTGGACGCTTCAACTTCAATCCTGCCAGATACGATGGCACCGCACGACGAACGGATCTTCGTCCCATTGCTTTGGGTACTCCGGCCGCATCACTATCAGCACCTCCATGCCCCAGATTTGCTGTGCTAGTGCTGGTTGGCTGCAACTCCAAGTCGATCGCGTGTGCAGAATGCACAATCGCGTGATTTGGTTTCTGTCTCAAATTTGACTGAGCGTCTGGCGGCGAAGATTTGCTTGGCGCATTGTGGCTACCGTCAACAACACGATGAAAATGCAGATCTCGGGACGGAGGGGCCGACTGCTCCGTTGCCAGTGCTTCTAATCTTTGCGAACCTTTCAGCTTCAGAGGTAGGCCTTGTTCTTTCTGACGCTGTCGGGTCGCTCTTGATGCCCGTGGCTTTGTCTTGTCCTCTGTTGCTGCTGCCTCATCGAGGACATGCGTTTCGCCATCGTTTTGCGTCGCGTGGGCGTCCACTTTGGCCCGTGGAGTTTTACGTGGTGCTCGCAATTTCAGCCCTGCTACTGGGGCAACGGCGCGCCGCCTCACAGGTTTGACACCTGTGGTGAAGGATGCTGCTGAAGAAGTCTGTTCGCCGGTCACCGCAGTCGGGACGTCCCCGTCCTCGTCGTCGAGCGACGCCTGGCCAGGAACAATCACTGGTTGAGATGAGTCTCCGTTGTCGCTACCCAGTATGGCTGTTGTGGTCGATGCGGAACTACCCCGTGTGCTCTGACCACTCGGCAAACCAATTGCCGCAGTGTCTCGTGGCTTGGTGTGCGTCGGTGACCGCTTCGTTTTCAACGAAAGCCTTCTACCACTTGTGGCGTCTTCTCCAAACTTCTGCGTCGCAGCAGTGCGGAACTCAGGTTCGTCAACGGACCTTTCCTCCACATGATTAGCCGGAATCAAGCCAACCAGCAACTTGTTACGGACAGAGTATCCGACCCACCACAGGTCACTTGCTTTCTGCAAACCGACGAGGGGTTCCCCGCGACGAAACCGGACCAACTTCACATTCAGTGGCATCCCTTTGTTATCGCGCAAAGTTTTCAGACGGAAGTCATGCAAAGCAACTAGCGGCGTGGTTTGAACTTCGGTATCGCTGCTCCGCACTGCGCTCCCTTGTGACTTCGACGCAGCCTTTTTTGCCTCAGTGGGTGGTGGTTTTGTGCGTTGCATTTCGATGGCGTGGTGCTTTGACTCCTCAACCAGCTTATTGGCCTCGTGTTGTGTAAATGAAAATATGTCAAAGCCTTCAATACCTCTGTCGTCGCTTGGCAAATGAGTTCCGCTGGTGCGTCCAGGGCCTCCTTTACCCATGCGCAAATCAAACTCGGCAAGGCGCCTGGCCATGATTGCCTTGCGCTGCTCTCCAACTCTTTTCTCTTTGATTTTGCGGGCCACGAACTCGCCCAATGGATACAAAATCATCAAACCCCCAAGGATCAACGGCAAGCTGGACACCCATGTCATTGCGCTCGACAAAGCGGCTTCCGCATCATCAAAGCGAGCCTTTTTGAACATTGCAGTCATCAGCAGGAGGAACAAAGACAGGTGAATTAGCGTGTACATAATGCTCTCCGTAACAGCCACATGCGGTACAGAAATCGCAATGAATCCTGCAAAAAGAACGATTTCCACCATCGCAACAGCGAGCTGTGTCGCTGACCCTGCGTCGAGAAACACAACCAGGACCACCAGAAATAACTTGTGGAACATGTTGAATATTTCGAAGTGCCAGTGGTTCTCTTTGTACCCTTTCACGAGCTGAGAAAATCGCAAAAAGAAGACGGAGTCAAATTTGACATTCGGCATGTGGTATCCTCGTCGAAGATACTCGCGATTGTTGATTTCTTCGTGTTGCATATGCTTGTCGTAGAAAATAGGGACGAACTTTGATTCTGGATCATCCAGCAACTCGATGTTGCAAGCGCCACAGTTTTCGTCGCAAGAGTCGTTCAGCTCATGCCGAAAACGGTACAAAATCACGAAAAGAGCAATTGGGAACCCAGCAGCGTACAATGCAGTGAAAAGCACCGCTAAAATCACCAAAATCGCGTGCCGCTGACCCTGCCAACAAATTAGAGCATAATTCGCGGCTTTGAGACGGGCTACTCCCTCGGCCGGAAACTCATGACAATCAAATATCCGAATCACAGTCCTCGACACTTGTGCGTAAAGAACGTAGGCAACGAGAATCGCGACTCGAACAAAATACGCGGACATGTACAACCATCGCGCTTGTGTACCCATACACAAGGAGAACAACCAGTGCACCAGAAGAAAGAGCGCTGCTAAAACAACGGGCACCAAAGCGAAAACTAAAAACTGTACGGGGTAGCTCAAGCGTGCGGAGCATCCAACCACTGCCATCACGTCCACATTGGCGAACTCCATCCATGACATAGAGTCTGTGTAATTTTTGTCGAAATCAGCTTGCAACGTTTCTGGCCGCATGAACATAGCTTGGATTTGCATATAGTTCAGCAGCATCAACGCTTTGGACATTATTGAACCGTCCGGATCTCGGCGCCGCGGGCCTGCGCGCCCGGTTTTTAAATTCTCCCGCACTTTCGGCCACCACTTGTCCTTAAACTTCCACGCAACAACGATTATGGCAACTCCTACCACCACCAGTCCAACAGCCCAAGCGACGGCTGATTGGATGTTTTCCTGATACTCAGTTGCACTCTGGTCACAACTCTGACAATCATAGCCATCTTTCGCGAAGTGCACATCTTCGCCCACCATTATTTCGAACAAAAATGACGAGTTACAATTGAACCCATCCTGCAGCTCCCCATCGCCTTTCTCGTCTACACAGAAGGTAGAGTCCGAACAGGAGTTGCATAAAATCCCCGAGTTATTGCCAGTGCAGCCAGACCAATCACCCTCGGCACACACATCAGTGAAACAGTTTTCGAATAGTGGAAAAGATGACCCATTCGAAGACGAAACATCGGCGCCACCGCCATAATTCAGCGCACTCACGCGACCGGCACCACTAGAGTCAAAATATAAGTTCTCGTCTTGCCAATAAAATGCAGCTGACTTCACTGCTGTTTGCGGAAAGATGCGGCCGTCAAGAAACTCCGTTCCACCTGCACATATAGAGGTTTCCGTGGGACATGGCAAGCAAGAAGCATGTGATCGATCCAGTGAAAACGCGATACTGTGCAACTCGGCCAGCCGACCATCGTCGTCGAAATCAAGGACGTTGAGTGCTGGGGCCAACAGTGTCTCTTGAAATGGCACGAGTAGTTCGTCCACGTAAACTTCAACTGCATCGAGGTCACCGCCAAACTCTGCTGCAATTCGTGTTTCGTCGGGCGTAGCGGCTTCAAGAGCAGCAGAATAATTCAAAATGTTGATAGAATATCGGTCCAATTGAAACCCAGTACGGAAAAACAAATCGTCATCGACAAACATGAAATAGTCAGGTTCACAGCTGCACTTAAAGTCTCCCTCGGTTTCTGAGCTTGTACTATCGGGACATGCCCAGCATTCAGTAACGTTCAGCAACGGGGCGAACCGACCCACAACGCACTTTTCGCATTGCGAAGACGCCGACGATCCTTGGCTATAGCCACGCGGACAGGGCAATTCCCGATATAAAAAGCGACGACCTCCACAAAAGTGACCAGGTGCACACTCGTGGCATGACAATTGCGCGACCTCGGTGGCAGCATACTGCCCAGGCAAGCATTCATCGCAATAGCTCGCTCGGACGTTGGCCGCAAAAAAGCCAAATGGACAAGGCATTTGTGGCGTGTGATTGCCAAGACAGTAGAAACCAGCCGGACATTCGTGACACTGTGACTGTCCGTAGTCTTCTGTGTTGTATCTGCCAGGCGGACAAAGTTCGCACGCAGTCATCGGGTCATGTCGATACCAGCCAGGCTTGCATGCCTGTTGCCGGTCTCGCTGGAAAGAAATGCACTCGAAGCCGTCCTCACAAGGATCACATGCATATGACAAATTGTAAGCGCCATTGAAGCGGCCACTGGCACAGGCCAAGCACTCAGTTGCGCCATCAAATGAGTAATTGCCTGGAGCGCATGCAACCGGTGGTAATTTCGGGTCGAGGCACACGAAGCCTTCTGGGCATGTTCCGCATTGTGATAGGCCAGTGCTGAAAGCGAAATCACCAGTTGCACACGAGGTACAGGTGGATAATCCCGTGCCGTTGGCGAATCGCCCACTGTCACAGCTCAAGCAAGTGGTGCTGTTTGTAGATTGCTGATACTGTCCCAACGCGCATTCCACACACACAGTTTGGGTGATAGTGGGTGTGTATTGCCCAACACCGCATGGTTGAGGTGGAAGCGCACTGTTGTTACACTGTGAACCGGCTGGGCATGCCTTGCACCTGGATAATCCACTTGATGATGCGTACCTGCAAGTCCATGGGTGATCCGCATTCATGAGACTACATGCAGTGCAATACGCATCACAAAAAAGTTCAACTCACCTTCCACGATCGCACTCCACGCATTTGGAGGAGTTGTAATCGCGTTGGAAGAAGCCATGTGAACACAGTTGACAGATGGTTTGCTCTTCGGCGTTAGTAAATGTTCCTGGTGCACATGGTTGAGGGTCCACGGATGCGTTCGCACACTGAGCACCGATGGGACACGAGCGACATGGAAAGTCCGTTTTGAAATGGCTCGTGTAGCGGCCAGTCTGAACAAACAGCAACAACAAGACAAAGAAGCAAGGTCAAGCGTTGCACAGGAAACATGCGGTAAACTCCAAGCCAAGCGCACCTGACACTGCGAGCAAGTCAGTTTGCCTTCTTCGTCGGTGTAGAATCCGGGGGTGCACGGCTTACATGTCACATCGGAATATGTCCCCACAGCGCAGAGAGTTGGCGAGCTGGTTACAACAAGGCATTCTTGACCTTCTGGGCACGGGATGCATTGTGTTAATCCCTCGCGGTCCGCATACTCAGAAAAATCGCTTTTGCACTGAACACAAGCCGTCGCAGCCGTTTGATTTTGATATTTTCCCTTTTCGCACAAAACACACTCCGTCTCCCCCCAATCTTCCTGGTAGTCTCCGCCTGGATCTTTGGTGTTGTTCAGCCCACACGGTACGCAAGCAGTTTGCCCAGTTTCATGCTGGAAGTAACCTGGTGGACAATCCACACATTGCGTTGCTTTGTCTGCGTTCGAGAACTGGCCTTCACCGCATTCTACACACTTTCCGGCGGCCTTGGGATCACTTGGACTGAACATTTCTTCGGCACGGTATGTTCCAGCTAAGCACGGAGTTGGTTCTTGGGCTGGGTCGCATGTTTCAGTACCCGTGGCATACTGACAGCGATATCCACCCTCCACGCGGTTGCATAATGTAGCAGCTGTGATATTCGAGAATAAGAATGGGTAAAAGGATGCTTGGGTTGGCACACTGACCACACTCTCTGGCTCGCCAGCACTGACGAGTGTTGCAAAATCGCAAACCTTACACGCAGTGGTCCCATCTTCATTTTGGAATTGACCCGGCTCACAAGCCTTACACTCTGTCAGATCACCAACGTCCGCGAAGTATCCCGGGGCACAGTCAGGGGCATCGCCGTCCGGTGTGCAGTACTTGCCCGCAATGCACAACGCACATCCGTCGACTTGTGTTTCAGGGCACCCAATACACTCAGTGAGTCCGACACGCGCAGCGCCGCCATTTGGCAGCGAAATGTCGAACGTCGATGTTTTGTCCGGGCAAGGGATGGCCTCTGTCATGCCAGCGAAGGGGCAGTAGTGGTGCCGCATACAGGGCGGGCACGATCCATTGTTGGCTGCAGGTGTCCCATCTGGATACTCAGTCCCGTTATCCCCGAACTCCGTGGGCACCAGTCCCACAAGTACATAGTCTTCGCCTGGCGTTGCATAACCATGGTATCGACCAACGGGACAGGTTTCACATTTTGTAGACCCTGGCTTGTCTTGGTATCTGCCGAGCGCGCATTGTTCTGGAACACGTGTTGGGTCCGAGCAGCGGTGACCGACAGGACACTGCACACACGTCACGGTGCTGTTCTGGTGGGCATAGTACCCGGCAGCACACACTTCACATGTTGTTTGCTGCGTGTCGTTTTGGAACATTCCTGGTTTACATGGCAGTGGTAGCTGCGACGCCACTGGGCACTCGTGCCCAACAGGACAGTCAATACAAAAACTAGCATTTGATCGCGAAAAACGTCCGCTGGCGCAATCCAAACACAGTGATGCGTTGAAGCCGTTTTGGTACTTCCCGGATGGGCACGGCAAAATTGATGTTCTATTTGGGCAGAAGAAGCCCGGACTACAAATGTCGCACACTGAGCTGCCTGTTCCAGAGTTGAACCATCCTGGCGCACATTCCAAGCAATTGGTGGACATATTTTGGGGCTGGATGACTCCGGGAGCGCAAAGTCCTGGTGGCGTGCTGGCACATGCACACTGTGAACCGGGTGGACAACTTGAGCAAAATGTTGCATTGAAGCCAACAGAAAAAGTCCCATTTGCGCAGGCCGCACACTCGCTCTGTGCTTGCTCTGCAGCAAAATATCCCGGTACACACGGGATAGGTTGTTCTGTTGTGTTTGGGCACATGTATCCCGGCGGACATGCAGTGCAATAACTTGCGGCTGATGTCACTGCATATTTGCCGGACGGGCACGCAACACACTCTGTGTCTGCAGATGCCCAGTGCGGTATAAAGTACCCTGGTTGGCATCGCAGGCACTCAGTTTGCCCGGCCTTTGGTTGAAATTGTCCCGGAGCACAAGCACTTTGGTTAAGGTTCGCAGCGGCACAAGAGTGGCCGGGTGAGCAGGCTTCGCATGTTGACAATACCCCACTTTTATTAAAGTTGAACCGCCCTGCCGGGCAGTCCACGCAGACCGAAGCACCAAACGTGTCGATAAATTTGCCAAATTCACAGGCACGGCATGTCGTTGCACCCTTTTCACTGTTCACAGCACTTCCAATACCAATGAAACCAGGGCGACATGTGCATTCATAACTTGTGACACCAAAACTTCCGCCATCGGTTGAATAGTTTGCGGGCACGTTCCGGCACGACGCTGCTCGTGACACAACAATGCTGTCCAATGGAGGCACCGCCGACGCGACAATACCACACGGATCAGCAGCACATAAATCCTGTGGCCGCTCACAAAGCGTGCCCTCCCAACCTGAAGCACAGTCGCAACGAAAATTTCCTGCGAAGTCACCCAAGTTTACGCATGTCGCTCCATTGGTGCACGGTGCGGAGATGCAGTCGTCGTAATCTTCATCGCAGTAGTATCCACCATAGTGCTCAGAACAAGTGCATTTGTACAAGGCGTCACTAATGCCGAATTCACCCCGACCATACCCTGTATCTCTGATCTGGTGGGCGTCCTCGACGCCATCGCTGTCCCGGTCTCGGCCTGGCTCGAAGAATGCTGACGCAAAGTAAGGAAATCCATCACTGTCCCCGTCATGCCAGCAAAGTTGGTCCCCAAAAAAGCGACCCTCTGCGATGCATGTGCTGCACAAGGATTGGTCCACGAACACGGGCTGCATACCTTTCTGTGTACATCTGAACCCCGTAGGACACTCAACGCATTCACTTTGTGCCTCGTTCGTTTGAAATTGGGCATCTGGACAAGCTTGGCAGTAGTCCCGCGAGTCCTGCTTCGTCGCCATTCTTGGTTTCACGTTCCCAAAAGTGACAGTCGTGACGTTCAGCCCGAAACGACCGGGTGGGCATGCTGTGCAAGCTGTCAGCGTTCTGTTGACTTCCGAATAGTATCCGAACTCACAGTCATGGCACCGCGAAGTGCCTGGCAGAGGTTGGAACTTGCCGGCGGCACACGAGTCACAAGCACTTTGGAGGTCAAAGGACGTCATTCCCGGCGGACACGTAGCACATGTGACCGCACCATTGGTGACACCATCTCCGTCTGTATCGCCAACCAACGACGAATACGTGCCAGCGAGGCACATGTCACAAACTGAACGAAGAACGCTCCAATTACTTCCGGAAAAGAACCCCGCCTCGCATGGTATACAGCTGCTACCACTTCCTTCAGAATTTTGATAGTGGCCGGCAGCGCAAGCTGTACAATTAGATTTGCCAACTGTGTCCTGGTACTGCCCAACAGGACAGTCCGTGCATGTCAGCTCCCCGGCTTCCCCTTGATACTGGCCCGCCTCACACAGTCCACACGCGGAGCGTCCGGCCTGAGCCACAGTTCCCGGTGGACAGGTGGAGCACACGACTGCTCCCTCTTCCACGCCAATGCCGTCTCCGACGCCAGCTCCGTCATTTGATGAGTAGAAGCCGGACTCACAAATCTCGCACAGGGATTGATTAGTTGTGTCCGCAAAGAAGCCAGTGTGGCACAGGATACAACTTGAGTTGCTGGCTGTGGTGTTCTGATACTGTCCTTGCGCGCACTCGATGCAAACTGAGGTTCCGGACGATGGTTGGTACTCGCCGACGCGGCACACAGGACACGAGCTCCGACCCCTTTTACCCTGATACCGGCCCGGGATGCAGTCCAAGCAGCGATCCTGCTCGGCGACTGCCGCCTTGCCTCGAGGGCAGATGGAACAAACCGTGCCCTCCTCGTCGACCCCGATGCCGTCGGAGTCGCCGTCAGCAGCCGAATAGTATCCATCGGCGCAGATGTCACAAAGGGATTGGTTCGTCAGTGGTGCTACACGTCCGCTCTCGCACAGGATGCAGCTTGAGTTGCTTGCTGTAGAGTTCTGATACTGGCCTCGTGCGCACTCGATGCAAGCTGACGTTCCTGACGATGGTTGGTACTCGCCGACGCGGCACACAGGACACGAGCTCCGACCCCTTTTACCCTGATACCGGCCTGGGATGCAGTCCAAGCAGCGGGTCTGCTCGGCGACCGCCACTTTGCCTCGAGGGCAGATGGAACACACAGTGCCCTCCTCGTCGACCCCGATGCCGTCGGAGTCGCCGTCAGCAGCCGAATAGTATCCATCGGCGCAGATGTCGCAAATTGACTGGTTTTTGAGCGGTGCTACACGTCCGCTCTCGCACAGGATGCAGCTTGAATTGCTTGCTGTAGAGTTCTGATACTGGCCTCGTGCGCACTCGATGCAAGCTGAGGTTCCTGACGACGGTTGGTACTCGCCAACGCGGCACACAGGACACGAGCTCCGACCCCTTTTACCCTGATACCGGCCCGGGATGCAGTCCAAACAGCGACCCTGCTCGGCGACCGCCACCTTACCTCGAGGGCAGATGGAACAAACCGTGCCCTCCTCGTCGACCCCGATGCCGTCGGAGTCGCCATCAGCAGCCGAATAGTATCCATCGGAGCAGATGTCGCAAATTGACTGGTTTTTGAGCGGTGCTGCTCGGCCGCTCTCACACAAGATGCAGCTTGAGTTGCTTCCGCTGGAATTTTGGTACTGGCCGCGTGCGCATTCGATACATGAAGACTGTCCCGGTGATGGTTGGTATTGGCCTGTAAAGCACGGCAGGCACGTCGACTTCGTGCTGGCAGATTGGAACTGCCCAGTTGCACAGTTGATGCACTCCGTCGTGGCCAGGGCGGGCTGGTATTGGCCTGGGTCGCAGACCTCACATTCACTGAGACCGAGTGAAACCCCGAAGCGTCCTCTGGGACATTCTACGCACACGCTTCGAGCTGGCAAGAAAGACACAAATAATAGGCACAAACGAACAAAAAATCAAACGAGAAAACACAGACAGCACCGAGAGGGCTTGGAAGATGCACAATACAAATGGGCAATTATGCGGCAGGAGCGGTGCGGTGCGGTGCGGTGGCGTGGTACGGGTGTTCGGGAGTGGTGCAGCGGCGGCGATGGCGGCGGGCAGAATCGTGTTTTCAGCTTACCGCTTTCACCAGTGAACCACGCTTGGGCGCAGTCGATGCATTTCGTGGCCGTGCTGGCGGTGCGGTTCTGAAACTGCCCTGGGGCGCACTCTTTGCACGCTGATTGCTTGGACACGGGGTTGTAGAAGCCGACGGCGCACTCGATGCACACTGTCGCAGCATCTTCGCTGTAGTTGCCGGCGCCGCACGGACTGCACACGCTCATGCCGGGGTCCTCCTGAAAATAGCCACCGCTGCACTCCTGGCACTCGGAAGTGGGTGGTGTGCCGGTCGCGAAGTAGCCCTTCAGGCAGTCCACGCACTTCGACTTGCCGTCGGCCTGAAATTGCCCTGCGGTGCAGTTTGCGCACTGCGTGCTGGCGAGGCTGCCCGTGATCTGTCCGTCCGCACACACCTCGCAGAAGGACCGCCCGCCCACGGGCCCGTACTGGCCCCGAGGGCAGCCGATGCAGTCGGTCGAGGACGCCGCGCCGGCGTCCTCGAGGTAAAGGCCGGCGCTGCACGGCTTGCACACGGAGACCCCGCCATCGTCGTCGTAGAATCCGGCGTCGCATAGGGCGCACTCGCTGAGAGCATCCGCGGCAGTGAACTGCCCTTCGTCGCACGGCTCGCACTCGGACTGCAGGGAGGATCCCTGGAACTGCCCTGCGTCGCATTGCGTGCACGTGGTGGACGCAACGGTGCTGGAGAAGTAACCGACTCCACACTCTTTGCAGGCGGACGACTGGCCCCCGGTGGAGTCCTGGTAGCGGCCCTTCTTGCACGCTTTGCACACGGTCTTGGCGGTGCCGTCGTTGTAGTAGCCCCTGGCGCACACCTTGCACGCCGAAGACTGCCCGCCGGTGCCGTCCTGGTAGCGGCCCTTGCCGCACGGTTTGCACTCGCTCTGCCCCGTCGCGTCGTTGTAGTAGCCCTCGCCGCACAGCTCGCAGGCGGACGATTGGCTGCCGGTGCCGTCCTCGAAGCGCCCTTTCGCGCACCCCTTGCAGACGGTCTGCGCCGTCGCGTCGTTGTAGTATCCCTCGCCGCACACCTTGCAAGCGGAGGACTGGCCCGCGGTGGAGTCCTGGTAGCGGCCCTTGCCGCACGCTTTGCACACGCTCTTCGCCGTCGCGTCGTTGTAGTAGCCCCTGGCGCACGCCTTGCACACGGTCTGGGTGGTGGCGTCGGTGTAGTAGCCTTTGGCGCAGACCTTGCACGTGCTCTTGGCGGTGCCGTCGTTGTAGTAGCCCGTGGAGCACACCTTGCACGCCGAAGACTGCCCGCCGGTGCCGTCCTGGTAGCGGCCCGTGCCGCACGCTTTGCACTCGCTCTGCCCCGTCGCGTCGTTGTAGTAGCCCTTGGCGCACAGCTCGCAGGCGGACGATTGGCTGCCGGTGTCGTCCTCGAAGCGCCCTTTCGCGCACCCCTTGCAGACGGTCTGCGCCGTCGCGTCGTTGTAGTATCCCTCGCCGCAC
>ENA-OWNT01003061-OWNT01003061.1-seawater-metagenome-genome-assembly--contig:-NODE-3061-length-16325-cov-3.219535_pt1 | contig 16325 bp, 20 predicted proteins | sample MGYA00238136_ERZ651165 | MGnify/ENA primary metagenome ERZ651165 (study PRJEB26861, sample SAMN08777766) | seawater metagenome | isolation source: coastal seawater | place: USA: Florida | collected...
GCGAAGCGTTGATCGAACTTGCCGACGTTCACCTCAGTCTTCCGGCCCAGGCCGGGGACGTCAATATTCTGCGCGGCATTACCCTGAATATAGGCCGTGGAGAGCGGGTTGCCATACTGGGACCGTCCGGATCCGGCAAATCAACCCTGCTGTCGGTGCTGGCCGGGCTGGAAGTGGCCACACGGGGTACGGTCCAGGTGGCAGGCCGCGACCTGACCACCATGTCCGAAGATGCGCTGGCCACATTCCGCCAGGACCACATTTCCATCGTTTTTCAGGCCTTTCACCTGCTGCCGACCATGACGGCGCTGGAAAATGTCGCCGCCCCGCTGGAACTGGCGGGACGCGCACGGCCCTTCGACAAGGCTGCCGATGCCCTGGCCCGGGTGAAGCTGGCGGACCGGGCGACCCATTACCCGGCGCAGCTGTCCGGTGGTGAACAGCAGCGTGTCGCCCTGGCCCGCGCCATGGTAATGGAACCGGATCTGATTCTGGCGGACGAGCCCACCGGCAATCTGGACGGCGCAACCGGTCAGGCCGTGGCGGAACTGCTGCTGGACGGTCATCAGGATCGCGGATCCACCCTGGTGCTGATCACCCATGACGAAGAACTTGCCGCCCGCTGCGACCGCATCGTGCGCATTGCCGACGGGCTGATCGTCGCCGACGAGGCGGTTCCGGAACCCATGGCGATGGCGGCTGGGTGATATCATGACCCAGGACACCACCGATCTGCTGAACCCGGAAACCGCAATCGATCATTTCCATGCCCATGTCTATTTCCGCACCGACGAGCAGCGGGAGATCGCCATGCAGTTGCGGCATGTGATCGAGCAGACATTCGACGTGGTCATGGGCCGGGTGCATGACCGCAATGTCGGCCCCCATACGGCGCATATGTATCAGGTCGCGTTCAGACCGGCGGAATTCGACACTCTGGTGCCCTGGCTGATGCTCAACAATGGCGGCCTCAGCATTCTGGTGCATCCGGGCACCGGCAATGACCTGAGAGACCACACGATCGGCGCAGCCTGGATCGGCGAACAATTGCCCGTGGATGTCACGGCATTCCGGCGCTGATCAGCCACTTGCGCGAACCCCGGGGCCTCTGCCCGGCAACGCCATCATATTCCATGCACAAGACGGGCTGGAAATCGTCACAATTTGCGCCTATGTTCTGCCAATGCAGACCCTGAAACTTACGACATTGTGTCGGCGGATCGCGCCGACACTGGTTATCCCTGTTCTGGCAGCCGTGCTTCTGACGCTGTCCGGCACGTTGTCGCTTGCGCAAACGCCCAAGGAAATCGGCAAATTCCGTGACTGGGTGGCCTATATCTACAAAACCGATCAGGATCATGTCTGTTACGCCACATCCTGGCCGAAGAAATCCGCGCCCAAGGGTGTAAAACGCGGTGAAATCTACCTGGCGGTCAGCCATCGCCCGCGCAAGAAGGTCGTGGGCGAAGTGTCGGTCGTTGTCGGTTATCCGTTCAAGAACGGGACCGAGGCCATTGCCGAGATCAAGGGCAAGACCTATTCCATGCCGACCCGGGGGGAACGCGCCTGGGCTGTCGATGCGGCTGAGGATCGCCGCCTGATCAAGGGTATGAAGGCAGGCAGTCGGGCCATTGTCCGGGGCATTTCATCCCGGGGCACCAAAACCACCGACAATTATTCCCTGCTGGGCTTCACGGCCGCCTATAACGCCATTACCAGGGCCTGCAAATAATGTCAGAAGCCGCGATTACTCCAGACGTCCAGGCATCGGACCGCCCCTTTGCCGACGGATTTGACGACCGGCCGAACCTGATCGGCATGGATCGCGACGACATGGCCATCGCCCTGCTGGAACTGGGGGAAGCGGAAAAGAAGGTGCGCATGCGCGCCCGCCAGCTTTTCCACTGGGTCTATCATCGCGGCGCCACCGATTTTGATCAGATGACGACGATTTCCAAGGCGTGGCGCAAGGATCTGGGCGACCGGCTGCGGCTGGAACGGCCGGGGATCAGCGTCAATCAGAAATCGGTCGACAATACCCAGAAATGGCTGCTGAAATTCCAGGACGGGCATGAAGCGGAAACCGTGCACATCCCGGAAACTGATCGGGGCACGCTGTGTATTTCCAGCCAGATCGGCTGCACGCTGACCTGTTCGTTCTGCCATACCGGCACCATGAAGCTGGTGCGCAATCTGACCCCCGGTGAAATCGTCAGCCAGATGATGGTGGCCCGCGATACGCTGGGGGAATGGCCGTCACCGGCCAATGCCAGCCGCCTGATTTCCAACATCGTCATGATGGGCATGGGCGAACCGCTGTACAATTATGAAAAGGTGCGAAAGGCACTGAACATCATTATCGACAGCGAAGGCATCCAGCTTTCCCGGCGGCGCATCACGCTGTCCACGTCCGGTGTGGTGCCGATGATGCAGAAATGTGGCGAGGAGCTGGACATCAATCTGGCGATCAGCCTGCATGCCGTCCGCGACGACCTGCGTGACGTGCTGGTGCCGATCAACAAGAAATACCCGATCAGGGAATTGCTTCAGGCCTGCCGGAATTACCCCAACGCCTCCAATTCCCGCCGCATCACCTTCGAATACGTGATGCTGGACGGGGTGAATGATACACCGGCAGATGCACGGGAACTGGTGCGCATGATCCGTGGCATCCCGGCCAAGATCAATCTGATCCCGTTCAATCCGTGGCCGGGCGCCCCCTATGACCGGTCCAAGACCAAGGCGATCATCAAGTTTTCCGAAATCGTCAATGATGCGGGCTATGCCAGCCCGGTCCGCGAGCCGCGCGGGGAAGACATCATGGCTGCCTGCGGTCAGCTGAAATCGGAATCCGTGCGCAAAAAGGGCGAAAAAGTCGCCCTCTGATCCGGTATCAGCCCGCCGCGCCTGACGGTTTCCGGCTGGCGATTTCTTCGTCAACGATACCCCGGATTTGACCATCCGGTACCGGCGCGCCCGTGTCATCCACCATGGCAAGGCGCAGTGGTCGACCACTTTCCCGGTCCACCATCTGCACCAGCCGGTCATCCTCCGCCACGACATTTTCGTAGCCGAACTGGGCCATCGCCATGATGACCCAGCGCAGTTCCCGCCCCCGTTCGGTCAGCAGATATTGCATGCGGGGTCGGAGGCCCGGTTCCCGATATTCGGATTTTTCCAGAATACCATCACCACAGAGCCGTTTCAGGCGTTCGGCGATGATTGCCGATGATGCCCCCGTGTGCCGCTGCAGATCGTCAAAGCGGGATACACCCTGAAAAATGTCCCGCAGGATCAGGATCGACCATTTGTCCCCCATGATCCGGGCACAGGCGGCAACCCCGCAATGGGTGGTGTCGACGTCTTTCCAGTGCATTCTTAACCCCGCGGAATCCAAGCTTCCGGCCGCCCGTCGCGACCCACTATCCCTATATGGCATTCCAGCGCCGCCAAATCAAAACATCTTGCTTTTTTTTTCAAAGTCAGCATATGAAGGATTAGCTGAATTTAATTATTGAAGGAAGATGATATGACTTTCCCCGCCAACGAAACCGCCCTGTTGCTGGTAGACCCGCTGAACGAATTTCTGGCTGAGGGGGGCAAGCTGTGGCCCCTGACCAGAGGAACGGCCGAAAAGGCGGGGACCATCGCCAATCTGGAACGTCTGGTCAGCGCCAGCCGCACGGCGGGACTGACCATCGCCTACGCCCTGCATCACGCCAGTTCGGAAGGGGACTATGCCAATTGGCAGTTTCTGAACCCGTCCCATCTGGGCACAAGGGACCGGAAACTGTTCGAAAAGGGCAGTTTCGGCGCCGAGGTGCTGGCATCCGTCGCCCCGCAACCGGGCGATCTGGTCGCCCAGGAACACTGGACCGCCAGCGGTTTCGCCAATACGGATCTGGATTTTCTGCTGAAACAGCACGGCATCCGCCGCCTGGTCATCGTCGGCAACCGGGCCAATACCTGTATCGACGCCACCGGCCGGTATGCGGTGGAGCTTGGCTATCAGGCCGTGCTGATCTCAGACGCGATCGCGGCCTTTTCCGACGCGGAAATGGCAGCCACCATCAATGTCAACTGGCCTGCCTTCGGCCATGGCGTCATGACCACGGAAGCGTTCCTGGCTGATCTGGAACCGGCCTGAACAGACGGTTCCCCCTGATCCGGACACGTCCGGTGCCGGATCAGGGCATTTCGACAATGCTGAGGAAATTACCGTCCGGATCTTCGACATGGGCCAGGGTTCCGCCCCAGTCCTGCACTTCCGGCTCCCCGGCGAATTCGATATCCCGGTCCAGCGCCTGCCGGTAAAATCCGGCGATATCGTCCACACCAATGCTGAGGCCCAGAAACCGGCCCGCCTCGAACTCGCCAGGCTCTTCCGGTTCGATGATGAAATCGCCGTTTTCCAGATGCCAGACCATAAAACCGGCATCAGCGTCGCCGCCTTCCGGTGCCTTGCCCAGCAGGATGGTGTAAAACTCACCGGATTCCACCATATCCGTTACCGGTACCCGCATCGCGCTCAGACGCATGTCAATTCCCTGAATCCTTGTTTTTGTTCTTGTTCCGGTCTTTTTTCTTCAAGATCGTGCGCACCCGCGCCGTGACGGAACCGGCCCCGTCCTTCAATGCTTCATTGAACAGGGATTCTTCCTCCGGCTCGAAGATCGGATATTGCTGCGCCAGTTGATGAAACCCGCTGATCGCCCAGGCCCGTACAAAGGGCCGGTCGGACGACATGCTGGTGCGCAGAAATGCCGCCAGTTCATCCGCATGGCGGGCGGGAATGGGCATGTATTCCAGACATTGCAGAAAATGCAGCCGGCTTTCCCAGTGTTCCAGGCTGGGCAGGGAGGAGAAAACCACATTGACCGCCAGATCATCCAGCCGCCCCTGCTGCGACAGATGATGTTTCAACAGCCAGCTGGCGCCCCGCTGCAGCCGTTCATTGCGCAACAGGTCGGCAAGCTGTCGGCCATAGCTGGGCTCCGCGACATGCCGGTCGTGTATGTCACAGATATCCTGGACGGATTTCCCCTGCCAGCCTTTCAGTTCCTGTTCCAGCGACATCAGTCAGTTCCCGATCAAGGCCATTTAACCGTTGGCGGCATCGACATCAGAATGGCTTCAGTATTACCACCTGTTTTGAGACCAAAGGTGGTGCCCAGGTCATGCAGCAGATTAAATTCTACATAACGGCCGCGCCGGATCAGCTGATGATCCCGCTGTTCCTCGGTCCAGGGTGTGTCCAGATTGCGCCGGACAATGGCGGGATAGGTTTCGAGAAACGCCAGGCCCACATCGCGGGTAAAGGCGAAATCCTCATCCCAGTCATTTTTCAACTGGTCATAGAAAATCCCCCCGACGCCCCGGGGTTCCTTGCGGTGCGGCAGATAGAAATATTCATCACACCATTTTTTGAACCGGGGATAATAATCCGGATTGTGAGCATCACAGGCCGCTTTCAACCCCGCATGGAACATTTCCGTATCCACGTCTGCCGGATACATCGGTGTCAGATCGGCACCGCCGCCAAACCAGCCATGGGTCGTGCGGATATGTCGGGTGTTCATGTGCACCGCGGGAACCAGCGGGCTCTGCATATGCGCGACCAGGGAAATGCCGCTGGCCCAGAAACGGGGATCGGCATCCGCCCCCGGAATCTGTTTGCGAAATTCTTCGGAAAACTCGCCTTCGACGGTGGAAACATTGACCCCCACCTTTTCAAACACCCGGCCGCGCATCACCGACATGACACCGCCGCCACCGCCCGGGCGTTCCCAGGATTTGCGTTCAAACCGGCCTGCTGGCTGATCGGCAAGGGGTCCTGAATAATCATCTTCCAGTTGTTCGAAGGCCGCGCAAATCCTGTCCCGCAAATCGCGAAACCAGCCCTGAGCCTCCGATTTCTGCTGCTGTGCCACTGCTTCGGAAGTCATCTCACCCCTGTTCGTCATATTGCCCGCCGACATGTATTCCCCCTCTGACGCCACGCTATGCCCACCGGACATCGTCTTATTTTACAGCGGTTTGTTTCGTTCCGCATCCTTTATGAACCGGGAAAATTCATCCTGCTGACGCAAAGCCTCCGCCAGCACAACCGCACCGGAAACCACGACGTTCAGCGACCGGGCACCCGGCGCCATCGGAACCACCACCCTGGCATCCGCCAGGTCATGCACATGATCCGGTACACCACTGCTTTCCCGGCCCAGCAGCAGGATATCATCCGGCTGGTACCGGAATTCCGTATGGGGCTCTGCCCCCGACGTGGTCAGCAGGACCAGCCGGGCCCCGGCAGGCCGGACGCCCAGAAAGTGCTGCCAGTCATCATGCAGCACCATTTCCGCCTGGGCACGGTAATCCATGGCGGCCCGGTTCAGTTCCCGTGCCGACAGGGGAAAACCGCAGGGCCGGATCACGTCCAGTGCCACGTCAAAACAGGCGGCAAGCCGGATCGCGGCCCCGACATTCATCGGATTGTCCGGCTGGTAAAGGGCGAGCCGCATGAGCGCTTCCTTTCTTCGTCCCCGTCTTCGGGCAGGCAAATATCTGATTTAATTACGAATTCGGGCAAGGTTTCTATCCCGCGTTTTGATGCGGCGCGTTGTCACAATCGTCACCCAGTGCTGGACCATACACCCGGTCAGGGGATGAAATGAACGTGGTGATCCGTGTTGGCGCGGGCGCGTACCTGCCTGCAAATTCTGAAAATATCGAAGGTGCGGGCGCATGGGGGCGGTATCTCACGAAGACGGAGACATAAAAAGGCGCGATTTCCTGGTCATCTCGGCAGGTGCCTTTGTCGGTATCGGCGTGGCGGCTCTGGCCTGGCCCTTTATCGATCAGATGAATCCCTCGGCAGACGTTCTGGCCCTGCCGCCCATTGATGTGGATCTGTCAGGTATCGATGTTGGTCAGTCGATCAGGCTGAACCTTCGTGACGGGCCGGTTTATATCCGCCGACGCACACCGGACGAAATCGCCCGGGCCAGGGCGGATGACAATGCCCGTGACATGATTGACCCACAGCCGGATGCCGACCGCGTACAGGAAGGTCACGAAGAATGGCTGATCATTGATGGTCGCTGCACCCATTCCGGCTGTACCACCGTTGGGGAAAGCGGCGACCATGATGGCTGGTTCTGCCCGTGTCATGCCGCCCATTTCGACACGTCCGGCCGTGTCCGCAAAGGCCCGGCACCACGCAATCTCAGGATTCCACCCTACAGGTTCAAATCCGATACGCTGGTCTCCATTTCCCAGCCGGGTCAATCAGACATTGCCCCCGGCAGGTGAGGGGGAAATCCACAGGGCCGGATCCCGCTTTGCACGACCTCAAATCAGCCCGTGAGCCCGACCACCACGCCAAATTTGGGCGAATTGTCCGGTTGATACGGCGCATGGCCCATGTGCAACCGCCATCCGCCTCCCCCGGGTATCGAACTGGCAAATACCTGATTCAGTTACAAATTTTGTTAGGATTTATGTCGCGCGTTTCGATGCGGCGTGTTGTCACAAGCGCTTCGCATTGCTGGACTTCAACACCAGAAATTGATTGAAACGGCATGCGTCGATCCCCGTCGGCGTAGGGCATCTACGTGCCTGCTTGTCATGAAATCAGAATAAGGGTGCGAGCTCATGAGTTCAGCGTCCCACGAAGGTGAAGACGTAAAACGGCGCGACTTCCTGGTGGTATCTGCTGGTGCCTTTGTCGGCGTCGGCGTGGCCGGTCTGGCCTGGCCGTTTATCGATCAGATGAACCCGTCGGCGGATGTTTTGGCACTGTCGTCGATCGAAGTGGACATTTCCAATGTTGAGGTCGGTCAGTCGATCAAGGCGACCTGGCGCGGCAAGACGGTGTTTATCCGTCGTCGCACGCCGGAAGAAATCGCCAAGGCGAAGGCCGCTGACACAGCCAGCGACCTGATCGATCCGCAGACGGATGGTGATCGGGTTCAGGCTGGTAAAGAAGAATGGCTGATCGTCATCGGTGTCTGCACCCATCTGGGCTGCATTCCGGTGGGTGAATCCGGCGAATATGACGGTTGGTTCTGCCCCTGCCACGGGTCGCATTACGATACGTCAGGCCGCATCCGCAAAGGCCCGGCACCGCTCAACCTCGCGGTACCGCCTTACGTATTCAAGACCGACACTCTGGTCGAAATCGGGTGAGGCTCTGAGACATGGCATTTCAACCGAAAAACAAAATCATCAAATGGGTCGATTATCGTCTGCCCATTTTCGGCACCCTGCATCACACGCTGGTTGACTTCCCGGAACCCCGCAACCTGAATTTCTGGTACATGCTGGGCTCCATTTCCGGCATCGTGCTGGCGCTGCAGATCGTGACCGGCATCGTGCTGGCCATGCATTACACGCCGCATGTGGACCTGGCGTTTGAAAGCGTCGAGCACATCATGCGCGACGTGAACTATGGCTGGCTGCTACGTTACCTGCACGCCAATGGCGCATCGATGTTCTTCGTTGCCGTCTACATCCACATTCTGCGTGGCATGTATTATGGCTCCTACAAGGCACCGCGCGAATTGCTGTGGATGATCGGTGTGGTCATCTATCTGGTGATGATGGCAACCGCCTTCATGGGCTACGTTCTGCCCTGGGGTCAGATGTCCCTGTGGGGCGCCACCGTGATCTCCAACTTCTTCGGCGCCATTCCGTTTGTCGGTGAAGAAGTTCTGATGTGGATCACCGGCGGCTTCTCCGTCGACAATGCAACGCTGAACCGGTTCTTCGCCCTGCATTACCTGCTGCCGTTTGCACTGCTGGGTCTGGTGATCCTGCACATTCTGGCACTGCACCACCACGGGTCCAACAACCCGCTGGGCATTGATGTGAAGGGTCCGCAGGACACCGTGCCGTTCCACCCGTATTACACGGTCAAGGACATGACGGCCTGGACCATCTTCGGCCTGTTCTTCGCCGTGATGGTGTTCTACTTCCCGAACTTCCTGGGTCACCCGGACAATTACATCCCGGCCAACCCGCAGGTGACACCGCCGCACATCGTGCCGGAATGGTACTTCCTGCCGTTCTACGCCATTCTCAGGTCCATCCCGGACAAGCTGGGCGGCGTGATCGTGATGTTCGGTGCCATCGCCATCCTGTTCATCCTGCCGTGGCTGGATACCAGCCGCATCCGGTCCGGCCGTTTCCGTCCGGTGTTCAAATATGTCTTCTGGCTGTTTGTCATCAACGGGCTGGTTCTGGGTTATGTCGGCAGCCAGCCGGCGGAAGGCTCGATGCTGATCATCGGTCGCATCTCCACCGCTCTCTACTTCCTGTACTTCATCCCGGTCCTGCCGCTGCTGGGCCTGTTTGAAAAACCATTGCCATTGCCAACGTCCATTGCGGATCACGTTCTGGGCAAAGATGGCGCCGCCAATGCCGGATGTGTCGGTGGCCTGGCTGCCATCATCCCGGTCCGAACTGGCCGTGCGGTACCGGAATTTCGCGCCAAGTGCCGTACGCGCCTGCACCCGGTAGGTAACACCGCCATCCAGCCGGATGGCGTTTGCATCCCCTTCCACACCGGTCCGATCGTCATTGGTGAAGGACCAGGACCCTTCCAGCCAGGCGTTCAACCGTTCATCGGCCAGCAGACGCGGCAGTGTCGAGACACCTGCTGCCGTTCCGCCATTGCTGACGCCCAGGCGGGCGCGCATCTGCTGGCGCGCAAATTGTTCCGACCGGCGCAATCCATCCAGCGACCAGCCAAAACCCAGCCGGTTGCGCCGCTGCCCCTGATGCATGGAAAGGCGGAATCCGCCCGGCTGACCATTGAAATTCGCAACCCCGAAATCCGGTAATTTCTTTTCCGCCTCTTCGATCTTGTCTAACTGAATCAGCAGCTTGTTCAGCCGAGATTCCGCCAGTTCCACCAATTGTTCAGCCGTGCGTTTGGGGCGTTCATCAACAACGCGCGCGGCCTGCTCTTCCGCTGCAGATTCCTGATCCGCCAGCTGGGCAAGCTGAACCCGTATCTCCCGATCCCGGGCTTCCGCTGCCTCGCCACTGCCGGTGAGATTGTCCAGTTCCTCAACCAGAGCGGCCCGACGCCCCCGGAACCGGTTTTCCACTTCTTGCTGGGCTGCCTGACGGGCCTCCTCAAACGCATTTCCTGCCGCCTCAGCCTCCGCTTTCAGGCGATCAATTTCGGCCTGCTGCTCAGCAATCAGCACCTGCAATTGCGGCTTGGTCTCATTAATGATTTCGCGCGCAAATGAGCCATCATCCGATCGCGCGGGCAGTAGCAAAGTGTCCGCCAGTCGGTCCGCCTCGGCGATCAACTCCTCCTGTGTCGCGGGTATGGCATTGGGGATTTCGCTCACCAGCACATCGGCCCTGGCATTATTGGCCAATTGCTGGGTATTGCCATCGGCCTCGTTCAGGGTCTGCTCCGCCCCGTTTTGCGCCCCGCCATCATCCGCCGGCGTACAGCTTGTCTGTACCCTGGACGGGCCGCCGTTGGAAATGGCATCCAGAACCCCGCTGACAAAGGCACCGGTATTCGGGGCGACCAGGCTCAACGTGCCATTGCCGGTCACGTTGAATGTCTGTCCCAGAAAGGAGATTGTTGTCACAACACCTCCATCGGCGAATATGTTCACGTTCAGCGTGTCACCGGGAACCAGATTGAAGGCGCCGACGATGAATGCACCATTGCCGGACTGGTCGAAGGCAAGCCCGGCACATTGCTGACCCGCCTGAGCCCTGACCGGATCCGTCGGGATGGCGAGCAGGGTGGCGGCAAGAGCGGCCGCATACGTAGCCCTGTTCAGGACACCACAATACCGAAACATTTTTACTCACCCTCCTGCGACCGAGACATCAACGACACATGACCCGCGCAGTAAATGCCGAAGAGGCAGGGAGTGAAATTGAGGAAATAGTACCCGCAATTATCAATGCCGGTACCTAAGTACCATCGCGCCAAAAGGACCAACTGATCCCTGGAACACCGTAAGCCGGGTAAGTTGACGACACGGCCGCAGCAAGCGAACACAACCAGTTAGTGTGTAGTCTTCAATTCTCTATCACCTGACGTGATGGTCGTTTCGCGAAACGGACAATCATCCAGGGTCACAACGGTTTGACAATTACCAGAATGATGATCAGCACAGGCAGGAGCATCAGCAGGGTCGCCGGGTGTTTTCCGAAAGGAAGACCTCCTTCACGGCCGAGACGACCGGAAAGAAATCCATATACGCCGGATAGAACCACCACGAGGATCAGCTTCGCCTGCAGCCAGCCCGCATCCCACCAGCCCGCCTGTTGCGCAAGGGCAATCCCCAGCGCCCAAACGGCCAGCATGGCGGGGGTACCGACCCGGCGGTTGAACCTTTGTATCTGCACGCCCACCGCATCCCGGTTGAAGGACGCGTAGACGGTTGCGGCAAGGCCGGTCAGCCACAGGATCACCGCGATCAGATGCAGGGCCTTCAGCCAGAGATAGATCATGCGGTTTGCCGCTGCCGCTTCAGCCAGCGTTCATTGACCAGCCCGCCAAACGGGATGCAGGCACCAATCAGCAGCCGCACCGCAATGTTGCGGGAAATTGTCCCCTGCCCCAGATGTTGCGCCACCACCCAGACGAAGGAAATGAAGGCAAGACCGTGTACCGGTCCCATGACGGTCACGAATTCCGGCATGCCCCAGATACGTTTCAGCGGAACAGCGATACAGACCAGCAGCAGAAGCGTCATCGCCTCTGCCACCGCCAGCAGGCGGAGCCAGCGAAATTCAGCCATCAGACTTCCTTCAACAGGGTTTCGACGGATCGCAGTCTCTGATCCACGTCACTGACCTGTCCCTGCATGTCTTTCACATCCCGTTGCAGCATGGCGATGCCATCCAGCACCTGATCCAGCTGGGCCGATTGCGCCTTTGCATCTTCGCCCCCCTTCCGGACGGCGAAGTATTTCATGGCGAAGATGGTCACAATCGATGTCAGGACCATCGCCATTGCGATCAGAAACATATACCCCTGTGGCGACATGGCAGCCTCTCTCAGGTTTTGCGTTTGGGCGGCGAAAGAGTTTTCGCCGCCTCGGATATCGTGTCCGGCGTCAGCGTCAGGGCAAAATCGGTCACTGAATACCAGTTCAGCGCCTTGCCATCCTCTGACAGGGCAAGCTCACCGGTGACAAGCCCCGCCCCTTCCAGCTTTTTCAGGTGCATGTGCAGCAGCGGACGACTGATGCCGAGGTCCCGGGCCATCTGGCTGATCCAGACACGCCCTGCGCCGTGCAGATGCGCCAGAATCCGCAGCCGGTGCGGATTGGCCAGCGCCTCCAGCGCTTTCAGCAATGCGTCTCCGTTATCAGTCAAGTCGATACTCATCCCTAACACATGTCAGGAATTTATTACATATAAGTCTGAAATGCAAGAAACGCTCACGACGAACGGCAGGGTCGACGGATGCCCCGAAACCCCCGCAAATGCCCCGGTATACTACCCCGCGATCGCGGGATATTTGCCTGACAGCAGTACGGCTGATTTGGGGGCGTGCCATATCCCAGCCCACCGGTCCTTATCTGTTTTCAAGCGCGCACCGCGTGTCCTGCGTTGGCGCAAGATGCAACGGGACGGATCAACGACATAATGAACAATCAAAGAGTTTCAGTCAGGCTGGGCAGGTAAAGGCTTTCGTACCAGGACAGCAAAGTCTCCAGCGCCTCTTCCAGTCGCGCTGGATCATCCGACATCACAGAATCCAATATCAAACCGCGATATCCGCCACCGAGGACGGCTGCTATGCGATCTGACTCCTCAACCGGGACACCGTCCTGTTCTATCAATTCCCTTAGTCGGCTTCTACGGCGCTCATTGCCCCGCTCCACCCGGGACAAATATTCAAACGGCAGATTCCGCCAACGACTAATCAGCTCAAACACCGCATAGATTTCTCGCCGTGCACTCTCTTCTGCATGCATGGCCCAGAGGTTCCGCAGGGCTTCTGCTGCATTCTCTGCGTTTTTCGCTGCCTCTACGAAATACTCTGATTGCTTGTTGGCCATATACCCACCCAAGTGCAGAAACATTTCATCCTTCGGACCAAAATGATGCAACAGAGTTGGTCCGGTCATGCCAATTTTCGCAGCGATTTCCCGAACGGACATATCGCCAAGTCCTTCTGCAGCAACAATTTTGGCCATATTTTCCAGAATCTGTTCCCTACGCCTGTCACCGTAGGATCTTTCCTGACCCTGTTTCGGCTTCATAAATCGCACCCCATTGCCAATTGGTTAGAGATCAGATTGCAACTATCTGACGGACAAACCACACACCGACGACTTAGAGAGAAGCAAGCCAATCTGCTACCTTTATGGCAAAAGCTGATCCGGTACCAGAATCGGTTGACATCGGAGATATTCTCCCAGGCTCTTGGCCATGCCATCCATACTGGTAGAGGCGTTTACGCCTTCGCCGAGATAGCCCTTGATCAAGAAATTCAGAGCCAGAATATTCGGCAACTCATAACGCTCAATCTCAAATTCAGCAGTGTCCGGCAGCAATTGCCCGAGCTTTTCCACCGTCAGGAATTGATACAGAAAACCGTATGCTTCCGATGACCTGGCCCACACTCCAAGATTGGCGTTGCCGCCCTTATCCCCGGCCCTTGTCCCAAACAGACGGCCAAAGGGCATTTCCACCGGATCACCGGCAGGTGCCATTGGAATGGCAACCGGAATCTTCTGGTAATATCGTTCCTCATTGCAAACTTTCTGGGTCGGCAAAACATCAATGGTTTTACCTGCCACATTTACCCGCTCGACAATATGCTGACTGCTCACCATAGCCGGCCAATGGACGACAAAACTCTTGGTCTGCACTCCCCCGGTCGCAATTGTCGATACCCAGCCCGGCACCGTCCCGAGAGCAACTTCAACTTCGCCTGCTGCAATCGCCCTACCGATCTTCGACTTGTCAGTCGACTTGACTGAAATTCGAAAAAGGGACAACGATTCCTCGATTGTTCTGGGTTTTCGATGCCCGGAATGGATGATTTCTTCGCTGACTTCATCAAATTGTTGACGTCCGCCGATGGCCTTGAACCAGGCATCCGCAAAAATACTTGCTTTGGCGTCGACATCCAGTCCGCCGACAGCCATGGTCAATGTGCTGACATAGCCCCCAAACGTGTTGATGCAAACTTTGTGTGTTGGTGGTGGCATCGACCCGCGCACCCCTGTCACACGAACACGATCATTCCCCTGATCCTCAATCCGCGCAGTGTCAAAATGGGCAACCACATCAGGGTTCGCGTATGCTGGCGGGCCGACCTCATACAGCAACTGGGCGATCACCGTTCCTTCGGAAACCAACCCTCCCGTTCCCGGATGTTTGGTGATCGTGAAAGAACCATCAGCTTCAATTTCAGCGATGGGAAAACCGATATTATCAAAACTCGGCACTTCTTCGAAAAACGAATAGTTTCCACCGCAGGCTTGCGGACCACACTCGATAATATGACCGGCGGTCAACGCCCCTGCCAGAGCGTCGTAGTCATCACGTTTCCAGTCGAATTTCCATGCTGCAGGTCCCAGGACCAAGGCTGCGTCCGTCACCCGCGGCGCGATGACGACATCCGCCCCCTGATCCAGCGCCTCCTTTATACCCCAGGCCCCCAGATAGGCATTGGCTGTACGCAATTCTCGCTGACACTCGGACCAATCCTGCCCGGTGTCGATATTGGTAAACTTTTCTCCCTGCCCCTGTAGCTCATCAATTCGATCTATCAGGTTGTCACCCTCAATATAGGCGAATTTGGCTACCAGTCCTTCAGATTCAGCAAATGCCTCCAGGTCAGCAACCAGGCCCTGCGGGTCCAGCCCGCCAGCATTGACCACAATCTTGATGTTTTTTTCCAGGCAATCCACCAATACGTCTTTGGCCTGTTGAAAAAAGGAGCCGACATATCCGCCTTTCGGATTCCTCTTTTGCCAGGATACCAGGTACCCCATCGTCAATTCGGCGAGGAAATCACCGGACAGAACGTCAATTGGACCGCCATCGATCATTTCCCTTGCCGCTGTATGCCGGTCTGCAAACGATCCGCTGAAATTCGCAATACGAATTGTATTCTGTGCCACGCAATTTCTCCCCAAAAATAGCCAAGCCAGCAACCAATATCTAGCAGTTGCTAGAATATTTAGCAATTGCCAGATATAGTAACGACGATCGAACGTTCACAGGCGCAATTGTCCTGTCTCATTCCGTGATTACGCGAGAAATAAACCTGGATTGGTCAGTAAAATTTCAGTTGGTGAAACCGTTTTCCGCCGCCACACGGGCCGCCCGCCATTTGCGGGAAGACGGGCAGATCACAATCAGGAAGGCGGCAAAGACACAGAGACCGATACAGATCATCAGGACCGTGTCATAGGAATTTTCCCGGTCATACATGTATCCGGCAAACCAGGGACCCAACAGCACCCCCAGACCCACTGCCGTATACAGCCAGCCAATGATGGAGCCGGCATTCCGGACACCAAAATACTCGGTCATGACGGTAGGCGAGATGGCAACGAAACCGCCGTAGGACATGCCAAAAACCAGTGCGAACACGGCCAGTTTCCAGAAACTGTCCCCGGCGATCAGCCACAGACCCAGCATGGCGCCCATGACGATATAGAGGAAGATCATCGTGCCCAGCGATCCCAGCCATGCAGCCAGCGGTGACAGGACCAGCCGCCCGACGATGGAGCCCAGCCCCAGCACCGCGACCAGCGTCAGTCCGGCGGCACCACCCGTGCCCACCAGCGGGTCAATCATGGGGTGCAGGTCTGCGGTCAGCTGCAGGGTCTCGGAATAGCGGGGCAGGTGTACCGGCGGGATGAACAGGCCGAAGGACATGGCCACAACGCCGAGATAGACCAGCCAGAACGGCAAGGACGTTACCGCCGTCCAGGTGCCGACACTGACCATGCCCTGTGCCGCTGCGGGCAATTGCAATTGCCCGTCCGGATGCTGGCCCTTGTCGGCCGGGTCATTGACCAGCAGCCAGGCCGCGATCAGCCCCAGGGCCAGCGGCACCACCAGCAGGACCTGCGGCAGGGCGATCCACAACAGCACCGACCCGATCTCGAGGCTGCGGAACTGCTGGACCTGCGTCAGGTAGGCCGGGATGACCATCGCCGTGGACAGGATGATGAAGCGATACCCGGCCAGCAGGGCAAACAGCACGAGATAATGCAGCCGCACCACCTCACCCATATGCACCGCAGGGGCGCGGGCCGTGCGTTCACGCACCAGGAAAGACACGCAGGCCAGCAGTCCCGCGCTGGCCAGACCGA
>ENA-OWNT01003062-OWNT01003062.1-seawater-metagenome-genome-assembly--contig:-NODE-3062-length-16323-cov-11.526468_pt1 | contig 16323 bp, 12 predicted proteins | sample MGYA00238136_ERZ651165 | MGnify/ENA primary metagenome ERZ651165 (study PRJEB26861, sample SAMN08777766) | seawater metagenome | isolation source: coastal seawater | place: USA: Florida | collected...
GTTTTAGTATTGACTATATCGATACGGCGACTTTGCTGAGCATCCATTTTGAACAACTGAGTAATGAGATCAAGCTGCTCTGCAGTAAAGTCTTTGCTTTGTGCTGAAGAGACATCTTTAAACTCAGTCGGTGATACTAGCAGGTAGTTATCGCTGATATCCCAGCTACCTGTTTCGGAGATATTAATAATGCTTTCATTGTCAGCATCGTTACCGTAGAGGCGAACGGTTGCTACACGAATATAAGTATTATTTGGCAGATACTTAACGTTAGAGACAACGTTAACTTTACGTAACGGGCCTACAGACTCCTCTTGAATAGGTTCTGCAATGACAGTGACCATCTCTGACTGCCACTCATTAGAAGTCAGAACTTGTTCAACTTTAAGATCGCTGCCCCAATATAGCCAACCGCTAAACAGTGCTGAAACAATAAGTAGGCCTGCTGCAATTTTCTGATTCATCTTAATGTTTCCTATTGGCAAACTTTACTTAGATCTTTTTGTTCAGCGAAGATTCGCAGAGTCACGTTCTCGCCTGAGTTATCCAATGCATGGATATAGTTAAGTACTAACTGATTGTTCTGACCACCGGTTGCAATGACCTCAACAGGAGCAAATTCACCCACATGAGTCTCATTGTACTTAATCACACACTGCTCGATAGATGGATACCATCTGCTTAAATCAGGGTGGTTAAGTGGCGTTTTTACTGGAATGTTGTCAAATACAGCCAGTTGGCGGAACTTGGACTCAGAAGGATTGGTAAATAAGACCACGCAAAGTGGTAGTAGTACTGCAAGCGCAATCAACACCTTAGCCATCAAGCCTGAAGATGCATTTGATTCAGTCGCTGGCGCAGCGGCTTGCGGCTGAGGTTCCACAGCTTTGGCTGGCACTTCTGCTACAGGCTCAGTAGATGGCTGAAGTTCAACCTCTAGCTCATCGATTACAGCTGGAGTGGGTTCTTCCACTTCATTATCACCACTCATTAGTGGCGTTGTGCGTTCGACAGTACAAATAAGCTGGTAACCACGCTTTGGCACCGTCTTGACGAACATTGGTGACTTAGTCGAATCTTTTAGTAGTTTGCGCAGTGTAGAGATCGCTTGTGTCAGGCTTGAGTCATCGACTTCAAAGCCTTGTTTACGCCACACAAAGTCATGTAATTCGTTGCGAGACACGATTTCACTTGGCTGCTCACATAGCAAAAGAAGGATACGGCTTTCGTTACTCCCTAAACGAATAAGCTCATTCTCGCTTTCTTTGTCTGTGAGGGAGTTGGTATTGGGATCAAAAGTAAATCTGTTCGCGAGATTAAACTTAGTACCTATATTACTCATTAATGATGGCCATTTAATTTTAAGTTTCAGAGAGTTATTTTAGTAAAGCGCTTACTAAGACTAGTTCAAATCTTTCTAGTTTAGATTTTTTGATTTTTTAGTGAGGGCAAGGATATTAAAAATTAAGGAAAAAAAACACTGTTTTTATGATTCTTGACCTTGAATTTACATTTGTCACCCTCATGTTAACTGTCAGATTTAGGCCAAACTACACCCGATTTTATCGAGGTATTGGCTTGATAACTATAGAACTAATGGAGTTATCATGAGCGAAACAGTAACACAAAATAAAGAAACTCGTGGCTTTCAGTCTGAAGTAAAACAATTACTTCATCTAATGATTCATTCTTTGTACTCAAACAAAGAGATTTTCTTACGCGAGCTGATTTCTAATGCGTCTGACGCTTCTGACAAACTGCGCTTCCAGGCACTGTCAAATCCAGACCTTTATCAAGGCGACGCTGATCTTGGCGTAAAGCTATCCTTCAATGAAGAAGCGAACACTCTGACAATCTCAGATAACGGTATCGGTATGAGCCGTGACGATGTGATCGAACACTTGGGTACGATCGCGAAGTCAGGCACTGCTGAGTTCTTCTCTAAGCTATCTGAAGACCAGTCGAAAGACTCTCAATTGATTGGCCAGTTTGGTGTTGGTTTCTATTCGGCATTCATTGTCGCTGATGCAGTAACCGTCCGTACTCGTGCAGCGGGCCTTGCGGTGGATGAGGCGGTACAGTGGCATTCGGCTGGTGAAGGTGAGTACACCATCGAAACTATCTCGAAAGAGACACGTGGTACCGATATCGTTCTTCATATGCGTGAAGAAGGTAAAGAATTCCTCAATGAATGGCGTCTGCGTGAAGTGATCAGCAAGTACTCTGACCATATTGGTATTCCAGTTGCGATCCAAACTGCGGTTCGTGATGAAGAAGGTAAAGAGACTGGCGAGAAAAAGTGGGAGCAAATCAACAAAGCTCAAGCACTATGGACACGCAATAAGTCTGATATCTCTGAAGAAGAGTACCAGGAGTTTTATAAACACGTATCTCACGACTTTGCTGATCCGCTGGTTTGGAGTCATAACCGTGTCGAAGGTAAAAACGACTACACAAGTCTGCTTTACATCCCGGCTAAAGCTCCGTGGGATATGATGAACCGCGACCATAAGTCAGGTTTAAAACTGTACGTGCAGCGTGTATTCATCATGGATGACGCTGAACAGTTTATGCCGTCTTACCTGCGCTTCGTTCGTGGCTTAATAGATTCAAACGATCTACCGCTAAACGTTTCGCGCGAAATTCTGCAAGATAACAAAGTGACTCAATCTCTGCGTAACGCCTGTACGAAGCGTGTTCTGACTATGCTTGAGCGTATGGCAAAGAATGACGAAGAGAAATACCAGTCATTCTGGAAAGAGTTTGGCCTGGTACTAAAAGAAGGCCCGGCAGAAGATATGAGCAACAAAGAGAAAGTTGCTGCGCTGCTACGTTTTGCCTCTACAGAAGTTGACTCAGCAGATCAAACGGTCGGTCTTGCCTCTTACATTGAGCGCATGAAAGAAGGTCAGGATAAGATCTACTACCTTACTGCAGATAGCTATGCAGCGGCGAAGAACAGCCCTCACTTAGAGCAGTTCAGAGCTAAAGGTATTGAAGTTATTCTGATGTTTGACCGCATCGATGAGTGGCTGATGAACTACCTGACTGAGTTTGATGGTAAGCAATTCCAGTCGATCACTAAAGCGGGTCTGGATCTCAGCAAGTTTGAAGATGAAGCTGAGAAAGAGAAACAGAAAGAGACTGAAGAAGAGTTTAAGTCTGTCGTTGAACGTACTAAAGAGTATTTAGGCGACCGTGTTAAAGAAGTTCGTACGACCTTCAAGCTAGCGACAACGCCAGCGGTGGTTGTTACTGACGACTTTGAAATGGGTACTCAGATGGCGAAACTATTGGAAGCTGCTGGTCAGGCTGCTCCAGAAGTGAAGTACATCTTCGAGATCAACCCAGAGCACGCTTTAGTTAAGCGTATGGCTGATGAAGCTGACGAAGAAGCGTTTGGTCGTTGGGTTGAGCTTCTGCTTGGTCAAGCTATGTTAGCTGAGCGAGGTTCTATGGATGATCCGTCGCAATTCTTAGGCGCTATCAACTCGCTTTTGACTAAGGGCTAATAGCTCAAAATTGCCAAAAAGCTCGCATCTTGCGGGCTTTTTAGCTTATTTGCGTTAATTGTGAATAAAGCGCGTTAATTAAGCGGCAAATGTGAGTGTTTAAGCATTCTTTAGTCGTAATTCGCGCTTTGGTTTTAAATTGTATGATAGAATGCAATCTTGAAACCAAACGAGCGGGCGTGTAATGTGCACGCCTGTTTTATTGTTAACTGTAATAACAGTTATACCGAAACTTACCGTGAGCTAAGGCTGTGTGATAGACGACACCATAGTGAGCTTCGGTATAAATCATCATTATCTTAAGAGGATTCAACATGCGCATCATTCTTCTAGGTGCTCCAGGTGCAGGTAAAGGCACACAAGCAAATTTCATCATGGAAAAATACGGTGTTCCGCAAATCTCTACTGGTGACATGCTGCGTGCTGCTATCAAAGCAGGTACAGAGCTTGGTAAGCAAGCTAAAGCTGTTATTGACGCTGGTCAGCTAGTTTCTGATGAAATCATCCTTGGTCTAATCAAAGAGCGTATTGCTCAAGATGACTGCGAAAAAGGTTTCCTACTAGATGGCTTCCCACGCACTATCCCTCAGGCTGATGGCCTTAAAGAAATGGGTGTTGCTGTCGATTACGTTATCGAGTTTGACGTTGCTGATGACGTGATTGTAGAGCGTATGGCTGGCCGTCGTGCTCACCTGGCTTCAGGTCGTACTTACCACGTTGTTTACAACCCGCCTAAAGTTGAAGGCAAAGACGACGTAACTGGTGAAGATCTGGTTGTTCGTGATGACGACAAAGAAGAGACAGTACGTGCTCGTCTGGGTGTTTACCATGACCAAACAGCTCCGCTAATTGCTTACTACGGTGCAGAAGCTGAAGCGGGTAACACTAAGTACCTTAAGTTTGATGGTACTAAGCAAGTAGCTGAAGTAAGTGCTGATATCGAGAAAGCGCTAGCATAAATAGCTAACAGCGAATTTTGAAAATTTGTTATAGTGAAGGCGACCTGACAAGGTCGCTTTTTTTATGCTTATACGTGATCTATCAAGATCTTAAATACGTAAACAACCATTTTAGAATCGATAGGAAGCTATGCAAAATAGTAAGAGACAAGGTGTGCTACTCGTTAACCTGGGTACCCCTGATGAAGCAACGGCCCCGGCAGTGAAGCAATTTTTGGGTCAGTTCCTCCATGACAAACGAGTGGTCGATATGACGCGCTGGTTGTGGTGTCCGATTTTGCATGGTGTGATACTACCTATCCGTGCACCGAAAGTGGCTAAGCTGTATCAGTCAGTGTGGATGGAGCAAGGATCGCCATTGATGGTCTATTCAAAAAGGCAGGTCGAGAAGCTAAAAGCTTTAATTGATATGCCCGTTGAACTGGGTATGACTTATGGCAATCCTAGCCTACAAACCGGACTAGAAGCGCTGGTGGCACAAGGTGTGGAAGACATTATTGTTCTGCCTTTATATCCTCAGTATTCAGGTACAACGACAGCGGCTGTTTCTGATGGTTTGACTAAAGCCTTTAAGAAGATGCCGGTCGTGCCAAACTATCAGTTTGTTCGCGATTATCACGATCATCCTCTCTACATTAAGGCACTTGCGGAGAGCGTGCGACGCTCATGGCAAGAGAATGGCAAAGGTGACTACCTACTTTGCTCTTATCACGGCATTCCTAAACGCTATGCCGACAATGGTGATATCTATCCGCAACATTGTGACAAGACAACAACGTTGCTGGCTCGCGAACTTGGCTTGGCTCCAAACCAAATTGGTATGACCTACCAGTCTCGCTTTGGTCGTGAAGAGTGGCTGCAGCCATATACCGACAAAACTCTGGAAAAATTACCAGGTAAAGGCATTAAGAAACTCGATATTCTTGCTCCAGCTTTCTCTGTTGACTGTCTTGAAACACTGGAAGAGCTTTCCGACCAATGTTGCGAGATTTTCACTGAGCACGGTGGTGAGCAATTCACCTATATCCCTTGTCTTAACGACGACGACTTACATATTGAGATGATGGCTCAGTTAATTACTAACCGTTAATCGATAGAACTGACTTCATCAAAGGCTGCCATTGGCAGTCTTTTTCGTCTCTGGCTACGTCAAAACGATCGGCAGCGCTCGTTCAAATCAAATTAGCGTCTATTCATTTAGCGGATATTTAAGTGATCGGGATCGGATTATTATTATCGAAAAATAACAAAAAGCTAAAATGGCTGTGATCCAGATAAGTCTAATCGGCATTCGCAAGTGTATTGATGTGAGTTAGATCTTGCTTTTATCTATTGCTAAGTTTTTACATTTTTCAACTATCTGATTTGTAAGGGTTAAATAACTTTTCTGTTTTTTACGTTGAACCGTGTCGCACAAAATTCGGATTTATTTTTTATCGTAAATTAAATCCGACATTATGAAAGCCAAGCCAGGGAGGCAAACCTTCTTTGCGGTCGGCGGTGAAGAAATACCGGACAAGAACCGCGGCTCACTTTTGTATTTAAGGCAGATTACAATGAAAAAACTATTTACTCTTAGCGCACTTTCTCTTGCATTCGCTTCAACTGCTTTCGCAGGCTCATCTTACGTAACAGGTAACGTTCAGTTTCATGATGACGACCTGCACGGTAACAGCGCAACATCAACGTTAGAAGCTGGTCATACATTTGATAACTCTGTTGGTGGTCTAACGGTTTACACTGAGTTTGACGGTATCTCAATTGGTGACCCAGTGGTTGATGGTGAAAACTACTCTATCGGTGTAACTCTTGGTGGTGAGCAGTCATACAACATTACTGATAATTTATGGGTTGCTGCAGGCTACCAACACTTGTTAGTTGATGGTTCAACAGCTCAGTACCGCCCACTGGTTAAGATTGGTTATAACTTTGATAACGGTCTATCAATTAGCAACCGTACTCGTCTGCACATTAACGAAGACAGCAGCCTGGATAATGACATCCGTTTCGATAACCGTATCGGTTATGTGCTAAATGAAGATGTATCACTAAGCTATAACAACGTCTACGTGATTGCCGGTAACGAATCGCAATACAATCTTGCTGGCGATATGAAGAAACAGGACACAATGGACCACGAGCTACGTGTAACTTGGACACGTACTGGAGTTCAGCCTTACTTTGAATTCCGCAGTCAGGCTAACGGTGCTGACTACGCCGATGGCTCAAGCAAGCAAAACAACGCATTCGTATTTGGTGCATCATACGGCTTCTAAAGCGAATAGATGACTGTCCAATATAAAGCCCGGCATTTGCCGGGCTTTGTTATTTACGTTTTGTTGATAGGCGCACAAAAACGCTCAACTCCCTGCCAAAGGATGCTATTAGGCATATGGATATACTCAATATTAGATAGTGCATCTTTCCATAGGCCTAAACAGGCCGATTGTTTATTTTGACTGGTGTAGTGGTCGAGTACTTGCTGGGCAGGCAAAGTAATGGTTAATGCGGCAGTAGCCTTAAGATAATTACTTAAGTACTGCTCCATGTTACGTTTTTTACGGCTAATGTTCGCCTGAAGCATCAATATCAGCGCATTACTCGGTATTTCAGCAACATACTCTCTTTGTAACATCTGCAGACTTTTCTCGATGTCACCAGCGCGATACGTGAGCAGTGCCAGCAGCATATGAAGCTCGGGAGAAGGTGTCGGCGTCGTTTGTTTTACTTTATTGATCCATCGAGTCAGCACTTCTGCTGGCTGAGTACTGAAAAGCAGTTCTCTGGTATAAAAACTGATCTCTGCACCACTCATATCCTGGTTTACCAACTGATCAAAATCCGTTTCAGATAGCTGACTTAAATTAGTTTGAAGTTGCTGCTTTATCGATACGATTGGTGCGGGCAGTTTGAAATACTCTGTTAAGTCGGCATTGAGTCTGTTGATAGTCTCTATTAGTTGATTACTGTTCAAGGTGTATAGGTTACGCCATGCCACACGTGCTGAAGCAGAATGGTTTAGGATAACTTCTAGTTTATCAACGTCATGACTATCTTTTATCAGGTTAAATGTAAGTTGGTAATCAGAGTCGCTAAGTGCATCTGCCCCCGGAAAGTGGCGGTGTTCGCTCAGACTCATTAGGTAGTAGCTTGGTGAACGCATGTTTGCCAGATGGATATAAGGTGAGTGGCTGTAGGCGTGCAGTAACAGAACTTTGAGGCGAAGAGCGTCTTGATGTGTTGACTGTTGGGATGAAGAGATCTGATCAAGTAACAGACGCACCTGAGGTACGTACAACGCTTGTCCCTTTGATTCAACTTTTACATCAAAGAAGGTATTTACCACCGCGATCAGAGCGAACAAGCTAGCTACAGTAAGCGCAAAGAGGGATAAAAATCGCTTAGTTGGTTTGAAACTGTGACGTGGTTTGTCACTCTTTCGTACTTCTTCTGAATGAGAGACGCAGCTTGCAGGTTCAACTAATTGAACATAATTACCCGGAATATAGTAGCCTCTTTTCGGGTAAGTCACGATAAGCTTAGTAGAGTCGATATCAGGAACATTTTCGCGCAGTAGGTTGCGCAGTAAGCTAATACGGTTAGTGACTACATTTTTAGAGATGTATTGACTGTCCCAGACTTGTTCAATGAACTGCTCGATAGACGTAGGTTCGCCAATATTTGATAATAATACTTCCAGTAAGGCGACATTACGCGGCTCTAGCGCAACTTGCTGACCGTCATTGGTCAGAGTTTTATCTTTAGGATCATAGATTAAGTGGGCAATAGCAATATGATGACCACTTTGTTTGGCCTGAGCGAGTAAGTTCATAGAGGGTATTTAGAGAGCAAAAAGACGCCGCGCATTCTACAAAAAGATCATCGCTACTTATAGAATCCTTGGCGCCGAAGTGTGCGTGTCTCACTTTTGAGATACTCGGTGCGTCAGGGGAAATGCACCGAGTTGAATCAGACTAGAACTTGTACGTCGCGTTGATGTAGCCCTGGTTTGACGAGTTAAACTTAGCTAAAGGTTCGTTGCCAATTTTATGCTCGTTGCCAGAGTAGTAGTTGAAACGGTAACCCGCTTCCATACCAAAGTGATCAGTGAACATGTAGCCCATACCAGCGTTTAGGCCATAGGTCAGGCCTGAGTTTTTACTCGTTGTAGTCGCTATGCTAAGGCCTGATATGTTAACGCTTGTCTCCAACTCACTCTGGTAAAAGCCCAGCGAGCCACCTGCTAGCAGGTAGAAGCTATTATCCAGGTGGTAAACATAGTCCGTACCAGCGCCAAATTGATAGCCTTCTAAACGAAACTTGGCAACCTCAGCAGCAAATGGATCTATATAAGTAAGCTCACTTTCACCGTTATATTGTAAGTAACCATAGACGCGTACGTTGTCATTCAAGTAAGAGCCAGCTTTGATAGCGATAGCCCCTGCGTTGTCTAGGTTGTCCGCGATCGTTTGATCTTCTGCCTCGGAGACTGAGGTGTTGTATGCACCGCCGGCTAACTCCACAGCTACGTAAGGAGAGTTAGCAAATGATGGCAAGGAAACGACTGCAGCTGTCGCAGCAATAAGTAGATGTTTACGCATAATAGTTCTCAAATGTATCCGATATAAGTGTTTAACTGTGCATCTCAGGTTATGTGTTGATGCAGCAAGTATTGGTGAACGCCAGAGAGCAGGGCGTTGTTCAGCGGAAGAGAAAGTTATCTGAGGGCGGGTAAGAATGCTAAAAACAAAACTACACGGAGTTAAACTTGATCTATATTTAGATCTATGCGACTGATTATTAAGCAATAAACAGCGCTTTCATCAGCAATGTTGACAATGAAAGCGCCATTCAAATCAGTTCAACAAAATTGGTTATTTGTTGCCTTGGTAGTGGCGGTACTCGAATACCTGACCTTTTTCGTTGAAGGCATAGACCGAATACTCGTCTTTTTCATTGCCATATTCCATACCAGGAGATCCCATTGGCATTCCAGGGACAGCAAGCCCCTTGGCATTACGCGGTGGGTTTTCAAGAAAAGCTTTAATGTCTTCCGCTGGAATGTGACCTTCAAAAACGTAGCCGTCAATTTCTGCTGTATGACAAGAAGCAAGTTCAGGTGTAATGCCAAGCTTTTGTTTAATCGGGTTCATGTTTTCATGCAGTTTTTCTGAGACAGTGAAACCTGCATCTTGCATATGCTTTGTCCACTCGGTGCAACAGCCACAATAAGGTGATTTATGGTTGATTACGTCTGCAGCTAACGCATGGCCAGAAAGCAGAGTCAGTGTTGCCAGGGCAAAAAAATTACGATTCATAGTAACCTCTACGAAATTTTAAACAGTCTTAAACGATTAGCGTTGCTTACTACGGTAATCGAGGAAAGTGCCATTGCTGCGCCTGCAACAACAGGGCTGAGCAAAAAGCCAAAGCTGGGATAAAGCACACCAGCTGCAATAGGGATGCCTAACGAGTTGTAGACGAAGGCTCCAAATAAGTTTTGTTTCATATTACGCACCGTTGCCTTAGACAGCTCTATGGCTCTGATAACAGACAGCGGTGAGGAATTTAATAGTGTCATCTGTGCACTTTCGATAGCGACATCACTACCACCACCCATAGCGATACCAATATCAGCAAGAGCAAGGGCTGGGGCATCATTAACACCATCACCTATCATTGCAACGCAACGACCTTCATTTTGTAAACGAGCGATATGGCCAGCTTTCTCATCAGGTAATACTTGCGCGATTACTTGCTCAATTCCTAACTGATCAGCGATGGCTTGGGCAACGCGCGGGTTATCGCCAGTAAGCATAATCGGCGTGATATGGTTAGCTTTAAGTGCTTCTACCGCTTCTTTAGCATCAGACTTTATCGGATCGGCAATAGCGATAACGCCAATGACCTTGTTATTCGCAGCGATAACGATTGGAGTCCAGGCTTTGTCTAAGTATTGCTGTAGCGCATCATCAACCTCGGTGAGATCCCAAGATTGTGTTTGTGCGTAACCGAGAGAAGTGACGGCGATGGTTTGTTGTTCAACAGTGGCAAACACTCCCTGACCTCGGCGGTTTTCAAAGTCTGTAACTTCAGACAGGGTAAGTCCTTGTTGATTCGCTTGACTGACAATAGCTTTGGCTAACGGGTGCTCTGACTGCTGCTCTATTGACGCGGTTAAAGTTAGTAGTCGCTCGCTATTGTCATCGACTGCGTAGACGTTCTGCACATTAGGTTTGCCTTGAGTTAATGTGCCTGTCTTGTCGAATACAACAGTATCTATCTTACTTGCCGACTGCAGAACATCCGCATCTTTAATCAGTATGCCCATTTCGGCAGCTTTACCTATGCCAACCGTGACGGAAAGCGGTGTCGCCAAGCCTAGTGCGCAGGGACAGGCAATAATAAGAACGGTAGTAGTGACCACTAACATATAGCTGGCTTTCGGTTCCGGACCCACCATAAACCATACCAGCGCAGAGAAGATCGCAATCGCGACGACTACAGGAACAAACACCGACGAAATCTGATCCGCAAGCTTGGCGATCGCGGGTTTGCTGCTTTGTGCCTCGCGGACCATAGTAATGATGCGCGAAAGCATGGTATCGCTGCCTACGCCAGAGGCTTGAATGATTAAACTACCGTCTTGGTTGATAGTGCCTGCAGAAATCGCATCGCCGGATTGTTTATTTACCGGTACTGGTTCGCCAGTTAGCATTGACTCATCAAGATAAGATTCACCCGACTCAACAGTGCCATCGACGGGCACTTTTTCACCAGGTTTCACCCGCAGTCTCATTCCAAGACTAATTTCGTCGATAGTGATGTCTCGATCGCCTTGTTCCGTCACCAGAGTCGCCACCTGAGGCTGAAGATTAATCAGAGCCTGAAGTGAGCGGGTGGTATTCGCCTTAGCTTTGGCTTCTATATAGTGACCAAGCGATATCAGGCCAATAATCATCGCGCTCGCTTCAAAGTAAACATGTCGTGAAGCGGCCGGAAACCATTGTGGGAAAGTGACCACTAACATAGAGAAGAGCCAAGCAGCACCAGTGCCTAACGCGACTAAAGTATCCATAGTGGCTCGCTTGTGAGTGAGTGCTTGCCAAGCATTGGTAAAGAAGGTTCGCCCTGCTGTGGCAAGTAGCCATAAACAGACAAGACCAATGACCCCCCAAGCTAACTGATCTTGGCTATTACGGATCATCATGTTCCCGCCGACGATGCCCCAAAGCATTAATGGTGCACCAATAATCAGGCCTAACCAGGCACTCTTTTTATGATGTGCCTGTGCTGCTTGTTGCTGTTCTAGCTGCTTCTGTTGTTGTGTCTCGGGATCAGCAATGATTTGTGCCTGATAACCTGACTGTGAGACTGAGGCTAGCAGATCTTTTTCAATGACTTCGATAGGCTGAGTGGTAAAGACCAATGCACTCTGCTCGGCAAGGTTGATCTGGGCTTTAGTCACACTGGCGACAGAGGTCAGCGCTTTTTCTACTGATGAGACGCAGCTGGCACAGGTCATGCCGGAGATAAGTAAATGCGCAGAGTGAGTCGATGATACTTCTTGCTCTGCCTCCACTTGAACATCTTGCTCTTCCACAATTTGTTCTGGTTCTGATTGGGGAGAGGCTGTACTGGCTTTATAACCAAGAGACTCAATCAGCTGAATGACTTCCTGTTGCGAATGGAGTGAAACGAGATTGAGTTCAGTTTTGGTAACTGTGAAGTCGCCATTAAGGTCAGATTGCTTTAATGCCTGCTCTAGTTTAGCCACACATTTAGCGCAATTTAGACCGGTTAAGAATAAATGATATTTATGGCCAGCCTGATAGCCGAGCTGCTCTATAGATTGAGCAATAGTGGAAAATGAACTGTCAGTTTCTACAGAGACGAAAGTCGGCGACAAGTCACTAATCTTGACCGTATGTTCTGCTGTGATTGCTCGCTCAACTTTTCTTGCGCAACCCATACAGTTTAAGCCTGTAAGCGGGATATCAAACTTAGTCATAACACCACCTCAATTATTTACTGTCGTTAAGCCTAAACCTTACCGCAAGGGTAAGGTCAAGCATTTAAACAAAACGTCAAAATCGGCCATTTGACGGAGATTGGCACCTCTTTGCCTGCGAGACATTTCAAACTTTTTATTTTGGAAATATAAAGTTCCGTAAATAGATAAAAAATCACAGTGATCTCAATTGCAGATTTTGTCGAGTGTAAGCTTACTGAATACTCATTAAGGTGACTTTGACGTTTATGTTTCTTAAGGTTTGCATCTAAGTGTCTGAATTTATTTGTTTTACTTTGTTTTATATTTTATTGATTTGAAGCCAATCAGATTATTTTTTCTATCTTTTTTCGCCGCAAAAAAAGTTTGTCACCATGACCCCGTCCATAAATAGTTCCCCTCGAAACATACAGTTAGATATGTGAGAGGGGGACAAGGAAAAATTCAAAAACAATAGGGGTTAATCTTATGTCTCACTTTAAAAAGACTCTTCTTGGCGCAGCAATCGCCGCAACTACCATGGCCGCTGGTACTGCTAATGCGTATATGCTGGGCGATCCGAATGACGCTAACGTAGAGGTTTACGGCGTTGTCTCTATCTCTGCTGTAGATTACGGCGCGTCTAATGCAACTGGTCCAGATGACGGTTGGGCGCTTGAAAACGAAACTCGTATTGGTTTCCGTGCAGCGAAAGCGATGACTGACAATGTAACGGCATTTGCTCAAGTTGAGTCTGGCTGGGTACTTGATTACGGTGCTGATTTAGGTAACCGTGACACTTTCGTTGGTCTACGTGGCGACGATTGGGGTCAAGTTCGTTTTGGTCGTATGTTGACACCACTATACGAACTTGTTGACTGGCCGTACTCTGCATCAAACCTAGGCCGTACATTTGACCGTGCATGGCGTAGCGGCGAGCGTTACCACTTCGACCGTAAGAGTCAAATGGCACGCTACGACTCACCAATGTTCGCTGATATGGTTAAGTTCAGCCTGGCTGGTGGTAACGGTAGCGAAAACCACGAAGATTCAAACTTCTTCGGTGGCTCTGTGACCGTTGCACCAATGGATATGCTAACGCTACACGCAGCATTTGAAACGGCGAAAGGCACAGAGTTTGAAAGTGCAACTGACAACGTGTTTGACACAAACAATGCAACTCCTGGATCTCCTTTAGACATTAAAGAGGTAGGTAAAGCAGCTTCTGTTGGTGACACAGACTCTTACTTTGTAGGCTTCGAACTGCGTCCAATGGATAACTTCAATATCTTAGGTGCTTACAAAACAGGTTCTTACGATTCAACCAACGGCGGTGGCGATTACGGCTACACCAAGCGTGAAATCGATGCTTACTCTATTCAAGCTAACTACTTCTTCGGTAACGCGAACATCCGTGTAGGTTACGCAGACCAAAGCGGTGAGCAAGACGGCGTTGATAACAAAGATCTAGATTCAACCTCTATCAGTGGTGAATTTGGTTACTCATTCAACTCTGTTTACACCTTCCTACGTCTAACTCAACAAGACGACTCTACGTTCGATGACGACCTAATGGTTCGTATCGGTACAGAGTGGACATTCTAATAACTAAGCCATGATCAGGCGGACACTGTGTCCGCCTTTTTCCGTTTGTAAACCGTGAGGAAGAGAGTATGAAGCAACTATTCGCAGCCGTAGCTTTAGTGTTAGTCAGCAGTATGGCTAATGCCCAAGTCACTATTCACACCGATAACCGTGTAGAAATACTGGCGGTTAACCAGCAGATAAACCAGATTCCGAAAAAAGCCAAAGGTGATCTAAAAATAGCCAATGGACACAATCAGGTCTTACTGCGTGTTACGGCAATGGTTGATGGAAACGGTGGTAAGCAAAAGTTCAACTCTAACCCAATGGTTGTTACCTTTGATGCAAGTAATGAAACCTTGCTGTTTGAAACCCCATTTGCGATTCGCGACCAGCGCGGAGTGCGTAAGTTTGAGAAGCAACCGACAGTTAAAGTCACTCGTAATGGTCAGCCGGTAGCCATTATTACAGAGCAGATTTTTAATCAATCATTTGCTCTGATCCATGATTACGACGCAATGCTTGAAGAGTATAACTTGGCTGGTGGAGTGGCCGCTGTATCAGTAGAGACTCTTACCTTGAGAAACAACGATAAATTGCAGTCTGACAAGGTATCTAAACAGGACAAAAGTCGTCATAGCGGCGCAATTCAAAGTGATTTTCTATCGATGAGTCCGGCTGAGCGCCAAGAGTTTATCTCTTGGGCAGTAAAACATATTAACGATTGATTGTAGATTTGCATATCGGTGCTAAAATAACGCGCAATTTTGGCACCATTCCTCTTCTTTAAAACGGAGTGGTGCGGTCATTCAGACAATCAAGGTATTTTACATGACGGTTAAAACTCGTTTTGCTCCTAGCCCAACAGGCTACCTACACGTTGGTGGTGCTCGTACTGCACTTTACTCTTGGCTATATGCTAAAAACCAAGGTGGTGAATTCGTACTACGTATCGAAGATACTGACCTTGAGCGTAACTCTCAAGAAGCAGTAGATGCGATTCTGGAAGGTATGAAATGGCTAGGTCTTGAGTGGAATGAAGGCCCTTACTTCCAAACTCAACGTTTTGATCGTTATAACGAAATGGTTGATAAGCTGCTTGCTGAAGACAAAGCTTACAAATGTTACGCATCTAAAGAACTGCTTGATGAAATTCGTGCAGAGCAAGAAGCGAACAAAGAGATGCCTCGTTACGATGCCAACCATCCTAAGATTAAAGCGGCAAACGAAGCGGCGAAAGATGGCGACCCGTGCGTTATCCGTTTCCGTAACCCGAAGCAAGGCAGTGTAGTATTTGATGACCAAATCCGTGGTCGCATCGAGATCCGCAACGATCAAATGGATGACCTAATCATCCGTCGTACTGATGGTTCTCCGACTTACAACTTCTGTGTTGTTGTCGATGACTGGGATATGGGTATCACTCACGTAGTTCGTGGTGAAGACCACATCAATAACACGCCTCGTCAGATCAACATCTATGAAGCATTAGGTGCACCGGTACCAACATTCGCACACTGTGCAATGATTCTGGGTGATGATGGTGCAAAACTATCTAAGCGTCATGGCGCTGTATCAGTAATGCAGTACCGCGATATGGGTTACTTACCAGCGGCACTAAACAACTACCTGGTACGTCTTGGCTGGTCTCATGGTGATCAGGAAATCTTCTCTGAAGAAGAGATGATCAACCTATTCAGCCTAAATGCAGTGTCTAAGTCAGCGTCTGCGTTCAACACTGAAAAGCTTCAATGGCTGAACAACCATTACATCAAGAACTCAGATCCTGCTTATGTTGCTGAGCACCTGCAGTGGCACCTTGATGAGCAAAAACTAGACGTGACTGACGGCCCGGCAATCACAGAAGTGATCAAGCTAGTTGGTGAACGTTGTAACACGCTAGTTGAGCTGGCAGAGCAAATCCGTTACTTCTACGAAGATTTCTCTGAGTTTGAAGCGGGCGCGGCGAAGAAACATCTGCGTGGCGTAGCGAAAGAGCCTCTAGAGCTTGCATTGGCTAAAGCTGAAGCTGTTACTGACTGGACAACCGCTAATATCAAAGACGGTGTTATCACAGCAGTATGCGAAGAGCTAGAAATCGGTATGGGCAAGATTGGTATGCCACTACGTGTAGCCGTAACGGGCGGCGGTCAGTCTCCTTCTGTTGACGCCGTAATGGAACTCATTGGTAAAGAGCGTTGTATCGCTCGTATCAAGATGGCGTTGGAGTTTATCGCGCAACGCGAAGCTAACGCATAAGCGTACTACCTTATCTAAA
>ENA-OWNT01003064-OWNT01003064.1-seawater-metagenome-genome-assembly--contig:-NODE-3064-length-16316-cov-4.415728_pt1 | contig 16316 bp, 14 predicted proteins | sample MGYA00238136_ERZ651165 | MGnify/ENA primary metagenome ERZ651165 (study PRJEB26861, sample SAMN08777766) | seawater metagenome | isolation source: coastal seawater | place: USA: Florida | collected...
TTTCTGAAAAGTCCAAGGCATGGGTCGCCGATCCTGCGAACCGGCTCTGCGACGTGCCTGGTAGTTGGTTCTGCCCGGGCCAGTACCCTCCCGCGCTGCACAAACTAATTGCCAAGCGCAAGGATTTTGCTCAGGTTTGTGTCGCAATCTGTGCGCGTGCGCATGTCGTTGCGACGGTCTTAACAGCTCAACTTGTGCCTGCTGCATCCAGCTTGAGGACTTCAACACCAACTCCGCGGCATCCGAAGAAGCTCGCGCATACCAAGAAGAGTATCACGCACGCATGAGCGGTCGCAAGCTCGGCAGTTTGCACTCCGACGCATCGCGCCGTGCGTCGCGGTACGACGACATGGATCCTGAAGTCGACGACTTTGACGAGATCGATGTCGACGAATACGTCAACAACCCTGACGCCGATGACGACTTCGAGTTGTCGCCCATTAAGAACCCCGTCATTAACCTCTCCACGGAGTGGAAGGCAAGATTCAGTGCTCTTTTTTTCGGGGAGCATGCTCAACTTGACTCTCACGTGACCTGTTTCTGAATGCAGGACACCCCGTTGACGTCTCGTTTGTTCGAGCTTGTGTCTGGCAACCGTTATGCTGAGCTGAAAGAGCTCATCGACGCACAGCCTAGTGTGGTGAGTTGCCCCGCAAACATGATCCCGGCCCCGCCCCCCCGGAAGAGGCATGCGTTCTGACTGTGGGTATTGTTTATTGTGTAGGCGACTGTTCGCTCCCAAGACGGGCGCGGTCCATTGTGGTGGGCGTATGAGTTTGACCGCGCAGACATTGTGGAGTTGCTGATTTCCAACGGTGCCAAAACTGATGAGCCGGACAGCAAAGGATCTCTCCCGCAATCTGCAGCAAAGTGAACGCACAAGTGGCACGGTTGAAATGTTATGGTGACATAACATAAGTAATCGAAAACAAGGAGGGTCAAACAGTGCTGATGTGATTTTAGTTTGTTATTTTATATTTCACGGTGCGTTTGCTGTGGACAAGCTGAGTCTGCGAATCACGTCGCCTTGCTGCGGTACGCCACGCGGCAGCACGCTTGATCCACAACGACTTGACGCTATGATATCACGCAACATTTTTGGTTGTCGTGCGCGATTTGAATTTCGGCGTTTGAAGCGAAGCAGTGGGCTAACGCGTCGACAACGAGAGTCCGCGACCACGGCGAAGGCGCGAGTATCTTTCGTTGTTTGAGCAGGATCAACAGTTCGGCGTCGGTCGCATTTTCCAGTTGCACAGTGGCCTCCTTGAGGGCCTCCCCGTACACATCCGGTTCTCCCAGCGACGCTGCAGGGTGGATGTACACTGGCATAGATAGTTACGTGGCTAATTGGTGACCACGTATGTCGGGGAATTTTATGGCTCGCGGTCACGCGGTCGTTTCGCCGCGTATTCTTTGAACTCGCATCGCGAGAGGTTGGACGGATCGAACCTACCCAGGGCGGGTGCTTTCAGCGGACCTGGTAACGGAAGCGATTGGATGCCGGTTGACTGACAGTTCACAATGAAATGCGAGAAAGGCAATGAGGAGAAAATGTCTCCACATCCAAGAAATATCGGCGTATCCACGGTTTCACGCTATCTTTCCAGACCCAGCACGCAATAACTTCCTTCGAACTCGTACGTGTGCTCGACTGATGCTGCCGATGCTGCGCTTGGATGGGAAACTGCCTGCCGGCTGCTGCAACGTAACTGTGTTCAGAGCGCGATCAAGGAGCAAACGAGCAGGACAGAGGTGCCTGCTTGCCAACAAACTGCCATCAATCACAGCAACATCAACTGACTCCAGCAAGTACGCAAGTCACCACGTATCAGCAGCTGTCAGAAATAACAACCACAACGAGCAAACGAACGGACGAACAACGGCAATGAAGCACAACGAACAAACGAACAAACAAACAAACGAACGGGCGATGGAACAAACGATGAACAAAAAAACGACAACAACAACAACGACGACGACGACGACGACGACAACGACGCAACGACGACAACAACGCACGACGACGACGGACGACGACGACGGACGACGACGACGACGAACGAACGAACGACGACGACAACAGCGAACGAAAACGAACGAACGAACGAACGAACGAACGAACGAACGAACTGAGAAGGTGAGTGAGTGAGTGAGTGAGTGAGTGAGTGAGTGAGTGGGTGGACGCGTGAGTGAACTTTGTCCGTTTGTTCCTTCCTTCGTTCGCTGTCCCACTCACTCGCTCACCCACTCACTCACCCCACTCACTCACTCACTCACTCTGCCTCACCCACCCACCCACTCACTCCCTCACTCACTCAAACTTACAAAATTGTTTATTCCAAGTTTCAGTAGTACCATCAGTACACAGTATCAGTACTACGGTATTACGAAACTGATGTTTGATTGATGGTTGTTGTGCGTTGCGCGAAAGATTTTGAAATGGATTCTCGGATGCAGAGAGAGAGAGTGCGCCGCGCGCTGACAAAAACGCAGAGTAGTGATAACGGATACATCGCGGCCCAAACCCAGTGCGGCATTTGGCTCACCGAAGCCTTCAAGATAAGACTATCCAGTACAGCAATATGAAAACGATACATGTGCAAAAGTGCGAAGCGAATTGTTATTGTTGGACCGTTTGCGGTGTCACTGCGTCGCTGCACTAAAATTCATCGTCTGTTGAGATGTATCTACAATCGGGAATTAGCGTCAAAAGTGGCAGACTGGCTCACACACTTACTCACTCACCAATCAACCAACCAACCAACCAACTGGCAGCCTGCTTCCTTCCCACTCACTCACTCACTCACTCACTGACCAATGACCTAGCACGCACAGTCAATGTACACATTTCACGCAGCGGTGCACTGTAGAATATGTTTTCTAGAAGCGTCATGACCGTAGGTGGGTGGGTGGGTGAGTGAGTCAGCACGTGATGTCAGCGCACTCACTCAGTTGGGTTCGTTCGTTAGTGTTTAGTTGGTGGTTGTGTGAAGCGACGGAGGTTTCAGGGTTCAACGCACTGTTACGCACTGAATTAGTTTCGTGAATTCGGATGGTAGGGTTCTTTTTTGCTTTCCGTTCGTCGCTCTGTTTCGTTGGTTCGTTCGTTGGTTCGTTGGTTCGTTCGTTCGTTTGTTTGTTTGGGGAATTCTCGTCGTTCGTTTGTTCGTTCGTTCATTCGTTCGTTGGTTTTCGGTTTTCGGTTTGTTTTGTTCGTTCGTTTGTTGTCGAGGGACGGCGGATGGCGGACGGCGGACGGCGGACGGTGACACACATGCATGCCGCTCCACGCCGCGGCAGTTATGAATCGAAGCAACGACGCAAGAAGCACTGACTCCACTACGCGTACTCAAGAGCGACGGTCACTTGCTTCGGGAAAACCAGTGTCCCAAATCTGTGGATGTTTCTTTCCTCGTGACTACTCGTCCGAACTCACTCGCGACTATGCTTGCACTGGACTGCAGTGCAAGCACTTGCTTGCTGTCGGGTGTTGTTGCAGAGCCGCGGACGATGGAGCGGAAATCGAGCGAAAGAGGTACACGAGCGGATAATGTACCTCAAAACTGCCAATGCAGAAGCGCTCACACGATGGCACAGTTGCTTGGTGATGACTTACACTGTCACTACTTGCCGCGGTGTGCGCAGCCGGCGAGCGATTGAGACGGAACTGCGTCGCAGCGCTGCATTTCCGCGGTGGGCAAGAGGAGTTGTTTTCACGTGGTGTGTTTCAATTTTTATTATTTTAGCAGCTTTCGCATAACACTCTGCAGTGGACGTCGCCAGGCCAGAGGCTTTTCTCATAACAACACAAGCATGATTGCTCAGCGAACCGCGGGTCGCCCTCGCGCGATTCACGCGGCGTGAACTTTTCTTGTGGTTGAGCGTCAAGTCCTCGCGGACTGGTGCCCTTTCCAGCGCGCGCACCACTATGTCAGAAACAGTGGGTCAATATCAACACAACGAAACTCGTGGTGCGGAGGCTACCATGGCCACTGTGCTGCAGCCGCAGAGAATCCCGGCGTCGCACACGCGGTTTTCGTGGGAGCAAGTGTGCAAGGTGTATCAGCGCCCGCTCGTGAACCTCCTCTCGCGACTCCGAGCACCGGAGGCCCTGGACACATTCGTTGCTATCGCTTCCTTTCTGGACCCCGCATCCTTGTTGCGTCTTTCTCGCGTCAGCATCGACTGCCTGATCACAATGGAACGAGCTGTGTGGTGGAGGCTGCTCGGCGAACCACCAAGCCGCCTGAAGCAACTCGCTCAACAGTTTACGCGACAGGCACAGTCGCGGCCCGAACAGTCGCCGGTACACAATAGAAATTCGCTAGCCAGCGCCGCTGCAGTGCCACCGCCGTCATGCTGGAGGCACCTGTTCATGCGCCGTGTGTGTAAGCCGTGGGTGCCCAGGACCCAGCAACTGGTCGCCGGCGTGTCGCGAGTGTACAGCGATGGGAGCTATCGCGACAAGTTCGATTGCCACTTGTTTGAAGTGAGCGTGATCGGGTATGGCGCTGAAGATCTCGTGCGTGCGCACTGTCAGTGGTCGCCGCGACATGGCGGAAAGAGTCTGCCGACCGGACCAGTATCCGCGGCGCAAGAGCGCAGCAACGCGTATTTCACCGAGCACTTTTACGACGACGTCCGCCCACCCTACCAAGCTACGCACATCAGGTACGAACGAAGCACCCTAAACTGACCTAATCATGAACTTCCGCTCCATTGTGATTGAATTCATGGACTGTTGCATTGCAGATATCAAGGCCTCGTGGCGCAGCTGCAAGTGTCGTCGCAAACAATCAGTACCGGGTATGGTGCGGAGTTCGCGTGTGCAGCCGCTCTAGTGTTCGTGTTCAAGCAAAACGACAAAGAAGCTTGGACACAAATCGCTTCTGTCGACATTCCGATTGTGCAGTCCACTGTTGAGCCTTCCGTTCCACGCTTCATCGTCTGCATCGTCGACCAAGCTTGCAACACCTGCCCCAAGCTGGCGACCGCGCAGACAACTCCGCTGCCGCGCAACCCACCCGCCCGTCGGAACCGCCTGGCGCGTGACCTGGCGTCGCCTACGGCCAGCCCACTTTATCATGCTCTGCAGAGTGAGGTGCGGAGCCTGTTGTGCTGGTTGCCAAACTCTGCATAGCAATGTACGGGCCGTGATGCATATGTCAAGCATTGTTTGTGCGGGCTTTTTGTTGGACTTGCAGGCTCGCACAAGGAACTGCCTCAAAGTCGGAGACGCAGCTGCTTTCGCCCGGCAGCACGGGTTCTTTTTCATTGAAGTGCCCGCGCAATCCAGCAGCTTGGACCGCGGAGCTATCGAAGTCACTCCCGGGCCTGCTGTGGATGCGGTGTTTTTCGCGGTTGGGGCCACGTTGCTGGACAAAGCGAAGCACGAGCTGGTGCGTTGCGCTCGTTCCGCTTGCCGTTGGTCGCCATTGTTCTCACTGCGTCGGCTGTTTTCTTGCAGGCAATGGTGGACCCGGAACTTGACATGCGCGAACCCGCGTTGGCCCACCGTTTCGCAGAGGAACCTTCCGCCAGCGAAGGGCACGACGCTGAACATCGCACGCCACAGGCTGCTTTTGAAAATTTCGAAACTGGTTGGATCCATGTCAATCCCAACATTAGTGCTCCACATACAGTTGAGTCCCTGGCCGACAGCGTGGAGTCGACTGGAAAGAGCGGCAGCCCGACCGAAGATGCTGATAAGCATCGTCACGAGGAGGCGGATGTGTTGTCAGATAGCGACGACTCCGTCGGCGAAGTGCCGCGGAAGCACCACAAGTACGTCGCATGCAAATTCGAGGGTGATGCCCGAGTGTTATACATGACATCCTCTTACTTCGCGTGTAGATTCGGAAGTGGGAACAGGCGTAAGGCGAATCGCCGCCGAAGAAAATCAGGTAAAACTATGTGCACCGTTTCCGTTGTGTTGCATCGTCGAAATCCACTGCGTTTGCAACATGCGACTCACGTAATTTTCTGTTGTGTAGCCACCAGTGACGTCGGGTGCGACGTATCGTGCGGATGCGTCATATGTTAGTAATTCTTCACACCGTGCTCTTTGCGAATAATAATTTACGGCACGAACGCAGACAAGTTTTCTGATAAGCGTCGAAGTAACAGTCCACGTCACAGCTCGTCTGCGCTTTGTCGTACGTTGCGCCGACTCTCCAACCAGTCCCACCCTTCTTTCAAACGCCCACTGGTTTCATCCGCGATAATGTCAGAGACGACATTGAAATGCCCGACGTCGCTGTACTCGTTGTACCTGCAAACAGAGCCCGATCAGGCGGCCACAATTGGTTCAACGACCGACACCCTGTTTGCGAGGAGGCGAACAACAACAAAAGGCGAACCTGAAATCGGGGTGATTCAATTTTTCAAGGACGGCTTTTGTTTTTGCCTACATGACACAAATGTGGGCATTTACTTGTGCGTTGCCGTGTGTGGCGTTTGCTTGATTCACTGCTGCGAGGCGGAAAGGTACCATAGATTGATGAAATCTGAAGCAGTCTTTGTCGCCGACGTGCATCCAGATAGGAATATCTGACAGAGGCCTGCCAACAAATGGACACGCTGTTATTAAGAAGACTGCTTTCAAGGGCCACAACAATCTCGCAGCACGGCAACTCACGCAAGAGCATTCAATGCCGCTGTCGATGACAACTTCAACGCGGCTAACGAAAATCCCGTGTGAGCAGTGATCTATGTTGACGAGGGACGAGGGACAGCAAGCGGTGCAACCGTGGTGAGGCAGATGCAGCGTGTGTCGCAAACGCAATAAAAGGACCGCTTTACCGAGTGAACAAGATCTGGACTCTGCAATGCGGCATGAAAACAACTGACGCCGCCGTTACTGTTGCCAATGCAATGGAATCCGTTGCCCTTCAAAATATCGTCAAAATTATGATGCAAGCGGTCAATAATAGTAGGGACATGCATCACACAGTTTCACCTCCGCGGTAAAGTCTAGCCCGTCTTGCACTGCCTTGAAAATCGCCGGCACCAATGCCGCCCCAGCATCGGTAAAGAAAGTGATGCCCGACTGGGAAGGAGCAATGGGTGAGATCACTATCCAATCATCGCCGAAACCTGCATCGGCCGACACCTCAAAGTAGCGGGCAGCCCAGTCGTTCCAGTTGAAGAACTGTTGCGGACCACCAGAAAACGCAAGGATGACAGGGTAGACACGAGCATCGTTGCTTTCCGAATAGGAAGCTGGCAAAATGACTCCGCAAGATACTTGTAATGAATCCTGCTTGAGGACACTGGCGACTTCAGAGGGAACATCGATCGTGACGGATATCTCACGAAATCGCCCGGTTGTATTGGCGAGGCCTTGCAAAGTGTACGGGACGCCGGGGTCGTTGCAGGGAGAAATCACATCGCCGGCTTTCTTCAGTTGGGGCGTCCGTTGCCGGCCACGTGTACCCCCAACCGATACGCTTGCGCAAGCTACTAACACACATTTCACTACGATGGAAAGGAAACGTTGCATGGTGCTGGCAACGAGTCCCGGACGTCGGCAGCCGTAGTCGAGTCCGTGCTCGCTCGCTGGCTCGAACAAGAGTGCAGGCGGACAACAAATCTATAGGGAGCCAGCAAACAAAATACGGTTTGGGCAGCAACGCCATTTTTTTTTTGTGCATTCACGCAAAGTCAGTTCTCTATTGCTGGATAGTGTGGACAGTGAACATCCACACGCTGATGAGAGCAGCAACCCTTGAATCGAGAGTGTTGACATATTTGTTGACGTGCGTGCATGCGTCTGCACAAACGCATGAGCCAGTCCTCAAGCATCACACTTGCCAACGGAAGCTGATCTTGACATGACGGAACATGCCACTCTCTCACTCCCCAAGCGTGTTGTTGAACACTGCGATGTTGTAAGAAGACTCAGCGACGCGTCACAAGCACGCATGACGTTTCGAGCCACAAGTTAGTCGACGTGTGAGTTGACTGGGGTCTGGGGTCTGGGGGTGCGGGGTGGTGTTGTTGCGGAGATTCCCGCGCAAACGCCCCACAGGCTGCGGACTGACCGACACCACGCACAACACCCGACATCATGAAGCCCGTGCTGCGGGTACGCTGTTGCAAGAAAGTCAGTCAACGCACTTTACACGATAACCCAAAGCACGAGTCCCGTCTTGGTTGTGGCAAATGCAGGCTACTTGAGGATGAATTGGGGGTCAAGGACGTGGGGGTGCAGTGTCGGTGGGGCAATGCGAACGAAAGCATCCTTTGAATGCACGTTACGGACATGTGTGCAAACAGAGCACATTCAAACGTGACGGCTAACGGGATCTAAAAGTTATGGGAAAGTGGGCCACTCAAGCTTTGCCAAACTTGTAGATGGTGATGTTGACGGTGTCGTCAGGGCAGTAGCGGATGTTCTCCTCGGAGTGGCCGTTGCAGATGGTCTCAGTGTCTTTGGAGATGATGGTGTTGAAGCTCTCGTCGCAGACGCCAAGGACGAAACCGTTCTCTTCGTAATGAGCGTCGGTGTAGTTGGTCTCGTAGCAGACAGCTTCCATCTCAGCCACCAAGTGGTATTGGGGGGAGTGCGGGGGGTCCTCGACGTCATCAGTGGCCTTGCCAAGCTTGATGACTTCAATTTCGATCATGGAAGTTGGGCAGTTCTTCTCGTTGATCTCGGAGTGGCCGTCGCACACCTCCTCGTCGTCTTTGGCCAACACGGAATCGTACGATTCGTCGCATGCGCCAATGACGAAGCCGTTCTCTTCATAGTGCGCATCGATGTAAGTAGTTTCGTAGCACACGTTCTCCAATGCAGACTCCAGGTGGTAGAAGGGTTTGTGGGGGTCTTCCACGCCGTCGCTGTCGCGGCCAAGCTTGTAAACGACAATGTCGATCACTTGAGTCGTGCAGTCCTTGATGTTGACTTCGGAATGGCCATCACACACCTCGACAGTTTCATGGCCCAGGTCATCGGAGTACTTGCTGTCGCAGGCCCCGATCACGAAACCTTGGCTTTCGTAGTTGCCGTCGATGTACGTGGTCTCGTAGCAGATGGGGTTTCTGCGGCTGGAGCCTTCCATGTGGTAGAAGGGCTTGTGCTCCTCGGTGGTGACGCCGCGCAGGGTGGAGGCAGCGGCGGCGCATGCCGCAACGCCGCAGGTCGCGACAAACAGCTTCATGTTGGACAAGATCGGATCAGACAGGGAAAAGAGCGAACCTTTTGACAAGAAAATCCACTAAAACTTGTGGAGGCCTACCACTGTCTTGCCGCATTTAAGAGTCGAACGTGAGCTCACGCATCTCAGTCGCATGCTTTGCGGCGTTGGCCACAACCAACGCCACCTTGGTTAAGTTATTCGAACACCGACGACCGCCAATGAGTGTGGTTGGACCGATCTTTTGCGGGCCAGTTGTCGGTCACTCGCCATCGTAACGCTGTCTGTGGTTGCTTGCTCAAAGTTGCCCCTTCATTCGACAGTCACTTGTCCGGTTGTTCCTCTCGCCGTCGTTGCTCTCCTCTCTCTCTCTCTGGCTTCACTTCGTGCGTCCTTCCCTCCTCCTCCACTCTCCGTCGCCGTTTCTCCTTCGGCGCCGTGCTTTCTCCCTTGAATGGCTGCGAGTGACCAGCGCGCGTCTCCGGAATTCCGCGAGCTTCCTTCGCCACAACGCAATGAACGAACGAAGAGCGACTGTGAGCAACAGAGAACACAACAACAAACCAACAAAAGCAGTGAACGAACGACGGCGAACGACGAACGGCGAACGGCGAACGGCGACCGACGCCAACCAAAACGGTGAACGCGCTGACAGCGACGAATGCATGAACGAACGATCGAACGAACGAACGAACGAAGGCTGAGAGCTGAGGGCTAAGGGCCGAGGGCACTCAGTCTCATTTACGATAGTACGTTGGATTTTGGTTGTTTTCGAGTGTACAGTTGTAATTCGAGTGTTTAGATGTATTGTGCGTAGTGAGAGTAATATGTATTTTGAGCGAGATGGGAGGATTTCATTTCGCGCGGAGAAAGAAGAGCGCCCGTCATTCATTCATTCATTCATTCATTCACCAAACTCACTCACTCACTCACTCACACTCACTCAAACTCACTCACTCACTCACTCACTCACTCACACAATGTCAGCAAGAACGTCGGAACGGCCGCTCACCACTCACTCACTCACTCCCACAGTCAAGTGACTCCCGCAGTCACAGTCACAATGTCACAATCACAATCACAGTATCACAGTCGCAGTGAGCGCGACAGTGAGTGTGAGTGAGTGGGTGGAGGGTGATCAGTTAGCAGTGAGTGACTGTGAGTGAGTGAGTGAGTGAGTACATCACCGTGTGAAGGTGACTGACTGACTGACTGACTCACTGACTGACTGACTGACTGAGTGACTGACAGACACGCCGACACGGCAACTAGACACAGTGAGTGAGTGAGTGAGTGAGTGATCAGTGAGCGACGGTGAGAGATCTGTGAGTGACTGTGAGTGAGTGAGTTGAGTGAGCGCGCTGGCCGTTCGCCATCTGTCTGTCGGTCGTCTTGCTGTCTTGTGTGAGATCGATCGGCGACCCATTCACACTCACACTCACACTCACACTCACACGACGACTGATTGATTACAGTGCCCTGGCAGTGAACGACTGAGCATAGATACTCTCACAAGATGACCCGCCCGCCGCCCGCCGCCCGCCCGCCCGACTGTGGACGGTGGACGGTGGACTGTGGACTGTGGACTGTGGACTGTGGACTGTGGACTGTGGACTGTGGACTGTGGACTGTGGACTGTGGACTGTGGCATAACGCAGTGCCTGACTGTACTGGATACCTGACTGATTTGTGGGTACTGACCGCGAACGACTGAGCGAAGGAGTGCGCTGTGAGTTGTTAGACGTGTTTAAACATGGTTACTGCGCCTCCATACACATGATTACACTGTTCGTCACCGCAACGCGGTGTTCAATGGAAGTACGTGTGATATCAATGCGTTAAGATGAAAAGATCTTAGAAATCAACACTCAGTGCAATATTTGATTGCGTGGCTTCGTCGTTTTTCGTTCGTTCCTTCGTTCGTTTGTCTTTGTTCGTTCGTTTGTTCGTTTGTTCGTTTGTTCGTTTGTTCGTTCGTTCGATCGTTCGATCGTTCGATCGTTCGTTCGTTCGTTCGATCGTTCGGTCGGCTGGTCGGCTGGTCGGCTGGTCGGCTGGTCGGCTGGTCGGCTGCTTGGCTAGTTGGTTGGATCGGATCGGTCATTCACACGGCACCCGTTCGTGCGGTGTTTCGTTCGCTTGGCGTATGGCACAGCCGGTTTGTGCATGCGTCGGTGCAGTTCGTGGGGCTTGCTTGCTTATCTAGTTGCGCATGGTAAATACAAGCAAGGAGTCGTCGATTGCGCGAGGTGCCACCATCTCAAAATTAATGGACGACTTGGACAAAAGAGCGCGACCTGTGTTCCTCCTCCGTTCCTCGCAAAGTTGGGAAGTCGTCGCTCGACATGGCCACTGCAACAGAATGGGGACGTTGCTCGTTCAACAACATGGGTCGTTCTCTAGCTGTTGCGATCAACAGTTCGGGGTTGTGTTGATTTTTTTCCCCTAAGTTTCTCAGGTGGTGTTTGTTGCGCTCGCTGTCGCGCCACATTCGCCGGCGTCGGCGCGGGATGGCGACAACAACTCCGATGGGGCCAACCAACACGCGTAGCACGTCGACGACGTAGGGGGACATCTTGCCCGTCTGTGGCGCAAGGGTCTGCGGAGGCGCCGCTCGGGAGGTAAAATGGAAGGTGCCGCGCGCCCCACCGACGGCGGCGGCAATGGCACACACACCCGTCGTCCTGCGCGCAACTCCGCTGACGGAGACACCGTACCGAAATCGCGCCGACCGAAGTTTGTGTATTTGTACAGCAATCCGCTGGTTCACGGTGACGGGGAAAGCATGCTCGACCTCGATCTGTCGTCGGAGATAGCAGCGGTACACCAAGCCTTGGCCGCATCTGGCAAACAGGTCGACTGGATGCAGTCGCGAGCTGTTAAGGACAGGCTTGTGGACGTAACCACGATGGGATGCACGCTGGTGCACTGGGCCGGTCACGGGCACAAAAACGCCCTTGTCGCAGAGGACGAGTGGGGTCGGCTGAACGAAGTGTCGCCGGACATTCTCCAGTCGATGTGTCAACGCGGTGTGAGCGTGGCCATCATCACTTCTTGTTTTTCTGAGTTTGCTGGGCGCGCGTTCGTGAATGCCGGAGTACCACATGTGGTTGCTGTGCGCGGCTCGATGAGGATATCGAGCTATGCGTGCAAAAAGTTCACGCACGGATTCTACCTTGCGCTCCTCTCCGACCACACCGTGCAAGAAGCCTTCGACATCGGCGTTTCGAAAGTGCGGGTGTCGTACCATTCCCACGAGGCGGACGGCTTCATTTTGCTTCCTGAGGTCCGCGGTGCAGGATCCGCCCTACAAAATGGCACTGGAGCTGGAAGTTCCACGGCGTTCCCGTGGGAGATCCCCAAGTTGCTGGAGTCAGATGTCGACCCTGACACAGTCCCCGCCTCGCATCACGACGTGCGATGCTTAGGAACACTAGCCGAAGGCCGTTGGTCCAATGTCACGAAAGTTGTGGAGCACATGCACCCGTTTCCGCCATCTGTGTTGGTTCCACGGAAGAAGCACACGTTTGAGATTCTCAAACACTTTGCACAATTGAATCGTGTTGTTGTGCTCACTGGACCTCCAGGCATCGGCAAGCACACCATTGCCCAATGGACGTGTGAATGGCTGAAGCGAGAGTTCTTGTTCCCAGACGGGATCTTTTGGATCAACTGCGGAGCAGCGGCGTTCCGGCAAGCTGCAGTGAGTGCAGCTGGACCGCGATCCAGTCATGCCGACGTAGTCGCCGCGGTGCGCAAGCAATTTCGCAACGCCATCAGCAAGCTCAGAAGTGTGCAGCAGCACAGTTTGGGTGACGCTGACTTGGACTTCCAGCGCGATCTGCGCAACTGCCACGATGCCAAGTTTTTACTGGTTCTGGCGCGCTGGGACGCGTTGCCGGAGCCCATCGTCGAGATCATGCGTGACGTTGTTGCCCAGTTCATGGACCACACCCGAAATGTGAAAATTTTAGTTACGTGCCGCAACATTGGCAGTTTGAACAGACCACCGCTCACGCGTGACGAGTCGGCCCGACCCGAGCACCCTGCATCGCCGCCGTACAAATCGTGGAAGGGTGTCGTTGTTGGCACACTAAGCAAGCACAAGGCAGCTACTCTTCTGTTGCAGCTCCTTCCGCGGGTGGTGACGTTGCAGGAAATCGAATCCTGCTCCGGACGCGCCCCTTCGCCACAGGGCGACGCAAGCAGTGAGCGGGGGGGCGACGCAGCTGCCACGCCACAACAAAAGATCAAAGCGCTCGAGGAACACCGTGTCATGGAAGTCCTGGATGGAAATCCACGCAATATTGTGCAGTTCGCGGCCCAACTTTCTGGCGATCGACGATTTGCGCAAGTTTTAAGCGACTACGAGAAAAGCATGCAAAGCGCGGACACCGCTGTCCAGCGCAATCCTCCCTTGGTCGCAGCAGCGTACCCGAGGATCCCGCATGCCACGACACCACCTGCCAATGTGTTTGTGACGCAGGCCGGGCATATTGTGTCGAAATCCGTGCTGCGTGAGGTGCATGCCCTGTTCGAGGCTTGCCACGCTCGGCACGAGCAAGGGTCCACCGTCGATGACGACGCGCATGAGTTGTTGCGCCGTGCACTGGAGAGTCAATTAAAAGTCGCTGAAAGCCTGCGGATGGATGCCAGTGACTGGGAGTCGCTCGCTAGCCGCCTACGGGGAAAGACACGCCAGGAAGGTGCGATGGATGGGTTGCAAGAGTTTCTCCATCGTTGGAAGGACGATTTGGCGAAACATTGGCATGCTATTTGCGAGATTCGGGTCTGCATAGACGAATTCTGCAATGAACCGTGGCCAGACCTTGCCGTGAGACTGCGGTATATTTGTTCTGGTGGCAACCGCCTTGCGGCGTCTCTGAAGCGCCGTTCTCATGGAACATTTGCCTTCCGGTGCAGTTCATCCAATCCTGCGGCCATGGTTCTCATGTGGACTGATACACGCTCACGCCTGTGTGGCCGGATAGACAGTGGGCGCAACCCGAAAGTAGAAGTTCACCAGTTTCATTTCCGGTTCGTGAACGGTTTCTCTCGAGCAGTGGAAGTTGCAACTCAGCGCGGGACGCAGACGTATGAAACGCTGACTCACTTTCTGCGCGCCGCAGACTATCTTGTGAAGCCACTGGAATAGACAAACAAGATCGCTTATCTTGGTTTCCTTTCCCTAACTGCAGCTAGCGACACCACGTAACCACACACACCGTGTCCATTAATTTATTCATCATCGTATCTGCAAGTTTGCTGTTTTCCACGCATCGCATCGCGAATACTCTAGTCAAGTACACAAGCCCCGTTGTAACAGAAGCAGAGCGTGCCGATACGCTGATGCATGTGGATGATGCTCGATAGACAGGCTCTTGCCCTCCACCGCGTGGAGTTCATGCAGGAGAAACACGGGCGGAGTCCACAGGGAACACGGAGGGCGTCACGGCAACGGAGTGCACAAGTTAGTCGGAAAAGTCCCTGCAACAACGTTGCATCACACTGCAACACACAAAGCGGTCGAATAAACGAAAAACCTGCATCTTTTGTTCCCTTAGACAAACCATCTGGTTCATGGTAGATGTGCTAACAATGCCGGGGCGCTGGTGTGTAAGCTGGTATAGTCGGGTAAGTGTTATCGAAGCTGGTTGGGGCTTCGCATTCGGGTTGTTGATGAAGTTGGGGATGCTCAGAGCGATCGAGACAAGCTTCAAGCTTCAAGGCATACTCGTACTAGTACCATGCATAGTACTATTGGTACACGTCGCCATGTGAATAACGTGCTCTCGGATGACTGTTTTTATTTTTGATCATCGATCTTCGTGATTTTGTGATTTCCCATAATTGCGTAGCAGAGGGAAAGCGGAGTGGAAAACAGAAAATTGAACGTTATTGTCAAACTGTGAAGCTATCATGCGAAGTTATGACCTGTGACGCACGATGCGAGATGACTTTGTTTGGTGACTCTCTCTTCCTTCGTTTTTGTCAGCACCTTGAAATGAACTTGACTTCTTGACTTCTTTCTTGCTTGGTAAATGAACGACACTCGACACTCGACACTGCACGCTGCAACGACGACGACGACGACGACGACGACAAGAAACGACGACGACGACAAGAAACAACACGCAAACACTCAGACTGGTTGTTGTACAGATTCAAAACGGTTCATCAATCCGCGAAAAGCGATTGCTGTACAGATTCAAAACGGAAATCGGCGAAAAACGATAAACACCCAATTTTGGAAAGTGGCAACGACACCAGAATGAGTCTTCTGCTTCCGTAGGCACTTGTCTGTTTTTTTGGTTGGTGCGGTAAGAATGCCGGGGAGTCACATTACCGACTAAGTTGGGTTCAAGATGGATGCATCCAGAGATCGAGGCGAAGTACTACAGACAGCCCACTGCGGTAAACTTGACTGTGTGGAAGCATCAACTCACCATGACCAGGTGTCCGTCGGCGAAAAGCGGGATGCAATGCTTGGTGTCGATAAAATCGTTGATGCAAAGACAACGTCACAGCATCTTCACGTGCAAATGCCGTCGCCGCAGGTGGTTCACCGCAAGCATATGGTCAGCCTCGACGGTGACAAGTTTCTCCTGAATTCAATTTCACAGCGTCTCTTGCAACAAATTGAGAAGCAAGCGGGCGTTCAAACACACGTCGAGCCGACGCACGTCATGATATGGGGTCACAAAGCCCCGTCAACGAAACCATTGGCCTGCGTGTCTCAAGACGGACGTCTTAAGTTGTTGGATCTGTCGAAGCGAATGTTGGCCACGTTTGTCACCACGCACCACCAGATCCTTAGTGTTCGAATCTTGATTGCTCCGCCAAATAATGTCGCCCAGGTCAGCAATTCGCGGTTATATTTCTTCGTGGTCACGCAGCTCTCACGCATGTCGTTGTTCGTGCTTGGTAGGACTGGCACCTGGACTATCGGTCGTACCCCGGCTTGTATAATCAAACTCTGTTCATCGCCATGACGCCGGCAACTGCTTCAAATTGCACAGAGTGCGTCAAATTTGCCTCCACGCAGCAGGCTCGCGATTTCAACGTTCGCGTGGAGAACAGTGTTCTGCGAGCGCGGGAGGCACAGTTGTCACTGCCCGAGGCCAAGGCTGCGCTTGTTGCAGACATCGACGCCGCAACAATCGCCACGCAGCGTTTGCT
>ENA-OWNT01003065-OWNT01003065.1-seawater-metagenome-genome-assembly--contig:-NODE-3065-length-16313-cov-4.075819_pt1 | contig 16313 bp, 21 predicted proteins | sample MGYA00238136_ERZ651165 | MGnify/ENA primary metagenome ERZ651165 (study PRJEB26861, sample SAMN08777766) | seawater metagenome | isolation source: coastal seawater | place: USA: Florida | collected...
TCGTTCGTTCGTTTGGTGTTCGTTGTTCGTTCGTTTGGAGTTCGTTCGTTCGTTTGGAGTTCGTTTAGAGTTCGTTTGGAGTTCGTTTGGAGTTCGTTCGTTTGGAGTTCGTTCGTTCGTTTGGAGTTCGTTCGTTTGGAGTTCGTTCGTTCGTTTGGAGTTCGTTCGTTCGTTCACAAACGGTTCGGTGCTTGTCTTCGCGTGCTTCTTCTCGTGCTTCTCGTGTTCTTGCGCTTGCGCCTATGTATGTTCTCGTGTTTGTGTGTCTTCGTGCTCGTGATTTTGTGCTCGTGTTCTTGTGATGGTGTGCCTGTGTTACAAGTGTTCTTCTGTTCTGCTATTACCCTTGCTTGTGTTAACCTTACTTGTGTCTTGTGTCTTGTGTTCTCGTGTTCTTCTCGTGTTCTTCCTCGTGTTTTGTCCTTGTCGACCCAACGGCAGAATCCGTGCGTGTCAGGTTTGCCGCTTGTATGGAATACAATAGACACGTAGACTCTGTCGACTTCGACCTACTGTTCTCCGTTCGTTTGTCCTTGATTGGTTGGTTTGCTTGTTGGTTTGGTGCTGTCGAAGAGCGCGTCACGTTGGGGCCATTGTGACCGTGGAAGGCGTCGACTCCTTTTGCGTGATTTGACAGAGACGCATTTTTTTGGTTTTTCATACGAGCTGCGCCACCCAAGGGGGGTCATGTGTTGAGGGACATCGTTTTGAACTTCGTCCTGCACGTCTGGCGTCGGCGTTGGTCACAAACGCGGCAATATGGCGGCCGAGGCACTCCGCCAGGAGAACGACGAACTCAAGCAGCGAGTGAAAGACTTAGAGCATGAGCTACGAGTTCAAACCTTTCGGGCAAAGCGCCTTCAGAAAATTATGGTCCGTAACTTCATGACAAATTACGCAATTCCAAAAATTTCACGCGTTAGGAAGGCAATTGACAAACGTGGCCGGATTATGGTCGAGATCATTCAAACTGAGCAAGGGTTTCAAAAGAATTTAAGGACGGTCATTACAAAGTACTTGAATCCCCTTCGCAAAGAAACTTCGCGGGAGCTGCTTGGTGCGATGGGACTCTCCTCATCAACTCTGCTCAACACTGCAAATCAGTACGCGCTCACCAAAGAGGAACACTCCGCTTTGTTCAACAACATCGAAGACCTTTATTTGGTTCTCTCAGATTTTTACACCGATTTGGGCCGCGCTTTTGGGTTGCATGAGACGTTCGTGTTTGACCGCAGTGAGCGCAAGTCTCTCGGAGTGATTTTGAATTGCGAGGATGGCACAAAAGATGTGGAAGTGTCGGCGATTTCGCGCGAAGCCACGGTCAGTTCAACACATTGCCAGCTTCAAGATTGAAACCGTGCACTCAATTTTCGACCCTGTTTTGTCTTGTTCAGTCTCAAAGCGGTTACACACTTCAAATTGGAGACCGAGTTGTTCGCATCAATGGAATCCGCGTCCACGACACGAAGGAAGTTGCCAAGGTCGTGGATAAAAGTCCAAAAGAAACAACTTTCGAGGTGTCGCCTGCAAAATGGCGTCCTAGCCCTGAGCAGGTCGGTCTAACGTGAAAGGTGCTAGCGGACGCCCTGTCTCTAAATTGTGAATGCTTTGATGAATTGGTGCAGATCGCCCGTCTTCAATCTCCGTCATCATTGGATATTTTAGCAAGTGTGTTCGAAAAATTCATTCCGTCATTCGAGGACGTTTTCTACACATTCGCGAAAAACACGGACAAGATGAATAATATGTGGCATGAACTGACGAAATCCGAAAGGGACAATGAAGTATTCACCAAGTGGTGCGAGCATATCATTATGCAGCCTGGGTCGTCGGGTAGGTGCCTGCCTCCTGCTCTGGGTGGAACGATCTGTGCCTTCATTTTGTTCATGCGACAGGCTTGCCGCTGAATAGCCAACTTGTAATGCCAGTGCAAAGACTGTGCCGTTACGGACTTCTCCTCGGAGAGCTGCAGAAGCAATGTGCAAAAAGCACTTTGGATAGTCACCCGCTAAATAGCCTTGTCGCCAAAATTGATCGTATGAACCACACTTGCGATGACGAGGTGCGTGATATCCTGGAGGCGGTACGCGGCATTAGTACATCCTAGCGACCGTCGTGCTTGCAACGCAGGTGCAAAAATTGGACATGCGAAAACTCGAAGACCGCATTCCCTTTCTGCAAAGAACACCAGACATGTCCCGTCGAATCATGCATTCAGGCAACTTGGAGAAGTGTAATTTGAGCCGAATTGTTGGTCGGTGGACGCGAAAGAAGGTTTGACTCAAAGCCGGCCGTTCCAGTATTGCATCTGGAAATTTGTCAATAATTTGCGCGTTGTTTGGTAGGCATTCTTGTTGTCAGATATGCTGATATATTATCGCCACTCACATCACGATGAGCCGCCTGCTGGAGGTATTGTTCCGAAAGTTATATTTCTTGATCACACTGTGAAGGTGTGTTCTGCGTTTGGTGGCGATGTTTCATTCGATGCGGCACGCATCGACCGCGTTATTCTCTTCCCCGTATGCACCAAGGTATTCGAGGGAGCGAGTGCTGACGCGCATGGCCTGGGTGAGGGATTGATATTCCGTCTCGAGTTTGGTGGACGTGGAACTGGTAGCGCCGACGGACCACAGGTTAGGCGTGATACCGCATTGTGCAAGGTCGACCCCCAGTATTCACAGCTGCACTTGCGTGTTTCATTCAGCGCGACAGCGATCCCTCGCCCGAACAACAACTGGCCATGTCCCACAAAACATACTTGTTCAAGGCAGACACTGCTGAAAGTTTGAAGCTGTGGGTTCAGAACCTGCGCGCATGGGTTGAGGAAGGAAAGAATCGTAGGAAGTCAACACGCATAAATTTGACTCCTCGACCGTCATTTGGTGCTGAGTCGTTCCCGTCACGCGGGCCGTCCCCGACCAAATCACGAAACAAAACCATGAAATCTGAACCAAGAAACATTAGGCATTCACTCAGTGGTGGTATGGTTGAATTTGACAAATGTCGCTCTTTCAGGGCACTGCGCTGAGCCATCACCTACCTTGTGCTACAGGTTTGAGTGACCACCTCCGGTACATCCCAGTGTCAATTGGATCCAAAAATTGCCCTCAGGACTCCATTCAATGCGCAGTGCCGGGCCAGCAAGCGGTTTTACACCCAACTGGAGGGATAGAGTCAGCATTTTTAGTCACGCCGGTGAAGAACCCGAACACGTAAGTGATCAACAGAGGTGGTTGTAGTGACTGGAAGTTGATGCCTCCGTTTTTCTCTTCGCAGACACCTCGCTCTTCAATCCCGCGGATCCAAGGCGGAAGTTGTCGTGATCCAATCTGCAAAGCACCCGGGGCACTTTTTAGTTGCAACAGCCCCCAGTGAGTTTAGTGTTGAGATTCAACTGGTGAAACAAGATGACGACAGATTCAGGGCCGAGGGTTCGTTCGCTATGCTGATACTGAAGTTGATGTGCGCAATCTTTACGATACACAATCGGTGGTCTCAGGAGCCAGCGAGTTCATTCGATGGAAAGACAAATGGTTCCCAGACCATTTCTCTTTTGAGAGTGTGCACTGTCCACAACATTTTGTTGCCCACCGAGACGGGAAAATTGTAGCAGAACGCGAGACGCAGGTTGTTTGTGATGTTAATGACGAGTCGCCTGTTCATGGCAGTGTGAGTGAGTCCCATTGTTTCGCGTCATGCAGGCTGTTCACTTCAAGAACTGTGCAAGTTGGTGGCAGCGTCGCAAGATGGTGCCTGCTGATATCATCGCACAATTATCCGCCAATGTCGCCGGTACTTTCCATAAATGTATGATGGTCCACTCACCGTTTGCGCGACCCTCAATCTGTGTTTGCCTTTGCATGATAGCCATCAGTGCGGAGACTTCGCCGCTGTCAAGAAAAAACAGCCTGCAGTCTCCGCCCCTCGCGCCCATGGTGGTATCACAGCGGCGCGGGAGCTTTTCACGGCGTGGTAGCTTCAGCACCGGACGGCCGGGTTCCCGGGACGGAGAAAGGCCGAAGTCTGCAGGCAAACTCCGACGTCGGGCTACAGACAGTTTCCCTTTCGGAATATTGTCAAAGGATGCACCCACGTTGTCATTATGCCCAATTGATGCACTGGGCAAGCTCGGATTGAACGAAGGGCTCAAACATTGCTTCTTTCGTACGGTACGTACACCCAACAAGTTCGGGCAACGGACAAAACTTTGAACTGCTGTTGGTGCTCGACATAGGACGTCGACGGAATTACCCGCTTCGAGTCCGCCATAGAACCAGGCTCATTTTTGTGCTGTTATCGTGATGCGACTTCGAGAACAGTCGTGGTGGCTCTTGAAGCTCCAGATCCGATTCCTCAGCACAATGCGGACGATCCCGAAATGTGGTACAGGCGTTTTGCATTTTACGTAACGGGCTCATCATCGGAATTTTTTTTGGAATCTGTGGCTTATTCGGGTGGGTTTCTGCTGTGCGTGGTACCGTCAATTTCAAGTTCTCAGAATCGAATTGATCACTTGCTTTATTTTGTCGTCTTACTGCTGAAGGCCACTTCGTGGCGCATGCTGGTTACGCTGTGTTCGCGACGCCAAATGATCCGAGCGACCCCACCTTCACGGAACGCTCAACCTGGTGGAAGAGAACAACAGTATGAGCACGCCACTTGTTGATTGTTAGTGCACGCGACGTTTCACCTCGTAGCGGCTGATGTGCTTAGGCCCTCAGCAAGATGCAGCCACCAACGCCCCCTGCGAAAAAACGGGACGCAAGCAACAGGATTTCGCGATCCAAAAGTGGTGGACCTCCTCCGCCAATCCGCAAAACCAAATCAGGTACTCCTATTGCACCGACATCGAGCCACCCAAAGCACCACAAGCAGGGTAAGACGTCAGTCGTTGGGTCCTCAGACACACCTTCACAATCCAGCCACAGCCTTGACGGGTCGCAACGCAGGCGGCCACTGCCCGTACGTGACGTTCAATATCGATCACTGTCAAGGCTTGAATTTGGTTTGGTTGATTCTTCGATCATTGGCGTTTTGGTTGCAGGCTACGCCAGTAGCACCACAACGAACTGATCGCCCGCGCGCGGGAATTTTCGAGGTTCGAAGATGTGCAACGCGCTGCTGTGAATGTAGTCGCACACCGACCTTGTTGTGTTGTCTGTCATTCAGCCAAGGATTCCTAAGCGGCGAGCGATCCCGGTGCCGCCTCCAAGCAGGAACAGCTCTCGTCCAACACCACCATTGCCGAAGGGTCCACCGCCTGCATTCAACTCGGACGACGACTCAGACTCTGATGAACCCATTGTGCCCCCTCCCGCCGTGCCAAAAGTCCCCCCAAAGAAGAGGCGGTCCTCCAATTCGAGAAAAGGGCCACCTCGGGTTGACACTGTAGTTGTCAGCCGATTGAAGGACAAAAGTGATCCTTCACGAAGCCCGCACAGATTGAGCCCACGGGTAACAGCCGCTGTTGCCGCGTCTGCGCGAACTCGTGGTGGAAGTCGAACGCCACCTGCACGCCCGCCGCCTCCTCGTCGTAAAACTTCTCGCTCCGGTTCGGTACCACGGCCGAAGGGCCCACCGCCACCCCCGAAGCGTCGCGTTGCATCTGATGAAGACGATTCAAGTGACGACTGCATGATATGAACTAATCCAACCGCGCAGGTCGCTAATCATTCTCCAAACACTGTTTTCGGAAGCCACACTTTCTTCAACGAAGCGGCAGCAAGCACAATTCGATGTATTCAACGAAAAAAGCCGAGATGCCCGACCATGATACCATCAACCGCAACGCCTCAACAGTATAACTATGGTAATGTCTGAGTCGCGTATGACCATATTAGCAACAATGCCCGACTGTGACATGAGCACTGCCAACACCATCGACACTACAATAGCAAACGCTACGTTGCCAAAACTGTGAACACATGCCACCACACACCAACACGAAATGCTCCACACAATCAACACAACCAACTACTGCCATCGACACTTTCACCACTATCACTGCTATCACAACTATGACGGCGAGATCAACTCTCATCAACACAATCAACACTACACTGTTAGGTAGTTGTAATCAAAACAATCAACAATACCGGGTAGGTAGTAGTGTAATCAACACAATCAACACTACCCGGTAGGTAGTAGTAATCAACACAATCAGCACTACCCGGGTATGCCTTACTAATTTAAAAATCAACAGATTGATGTCATCATTACCCATCAACACCGTCACAACGACATTATCATTATAGTGCCATGCATGATGATGGATGGACAACATCGTTTGTCAATCAATGGTGCTCTTGCATTCGCGCCGCTGTGCTGTGTGCTGTGTGCGAGCTTGTCAGTTTGTCATCTCATCCGCGGTTCAATGACTGAAAATGACTGGCTGGCAGTGGGAGACTGAGATGGAGTGGCTGACAGTGAGAGCTGGACTCGCCTGCTGTGGTTGGGTGGGTGGGGTGCAGTGCGGAGTGCGGAGGGCAGCTCCACTCACCCACTCACTCACTGAACGGGTGGACACGTTACCGACTGCGACACTGCGACACTGCGACACATTGGATACCGACCGTGACTGTGCCTTTCTTTTGTTTGCCTTGATTACCATAGGCCTTTGGATACCATCAACAACCACACAAGCAACCAACGACAATGTGAACGAACCTAGGACGACGAAAATGGCAAGGTCGCAAAGTCGCAAGGTAGGTCGCAGAGATGCACGGTAGTAAGTTCGGCAGCGTCACAACGCCGCAACGCCGCACCGCAGCAAGGTCGAAATGTCGAAATGTCGAAATGGGCTGCATTTCGAAGTTGCGAGCTGTAGGCGAACCATATCTCGGATGCAGCGCCCTCCGCTTCTTTCATCACAGCCAACATATTGCGTTGATGCTCACTGTGACGGCAATGACCCTTTGGTGGCAAAATTGACTTATTCCACAATTTGAGATGTCGATTTGAGTCCGCTTTGAACAAAACCGGGCGGATGTTGACAACGTCACTCCCACCCTGCTTGCCACGCGTTGAGCCCGTCGTGTGAGTTCTATTGCCCCAGAAACCCATTCAATTCACAAGTAACGGCTTGGATCGGACATATGATATTGTGTGAGAATATAACAAGAGCAGGTGGAAGCCATGCCACTGTCGTAGCCGCAGCTTTGTGAGTTCGGCACCGTGGCCCAAGCTGAGCAAAATGCACATGGCCATGTCGGAGACGAAATCGCTGCCCGGCATTCGCACCATTTTGGAGAAGAAAGAAAAGAAAAAACGCATGATTCAAAAAGCCAAGAAGCTTGAGACTAATGCTCTCGCGATCGCTGAAAGCAAAGTGAATCAAGCAATTGTGATGGGCCATCGAAAAGTGCAGCTCAAACGTTACCATCGGTCGGTCGTGAAGGGACGGCACCCTCGTTCATTTCCCGCAAAATCCAATTTATCGTCGTTTATACACAATGCCGAAGAACGAGTGTCCCTACTTCAAGCAGGACAGAACGCGAGACACGTAGTCAAGCAAAAGAAGAGGGAATCGTTGCTTGCGAGTCTTCCTGTCGATGGGAAAGAGGTTGAACAAGCTGTAGTTCAGCAGGCACAAGCTGAAAACGAAAGGAATTCGAGCCCATCGCGTCCCTCCACCGCAAACTCGATGCCGATTCAGGCCCGGCGCCACGCTCGTGGCATGTTCAAAGGGGTATTAGCAACTTCGTTTTTCCGCAGTCCCCTTCGTTATGTGTCTGACGCTGAACGTCAAAAACATCGTGCGTCCCTTTTGTCCATGGAAGGATTTGATGAAGGTCACGCTCGCATGCGTCGGCTGAGCTCGCGCGCTGAATCTCGATATCAACGTTCTGGACGAACCCCACGCAGCAGTCGACATCACTCAAGCTCGTTAAGGGCATCGGAAAGGCCCAGAAGTAGACCCAGTAGCGCAAACTCCTCTTCAACAGTGACTCCCAGAACTCGGCCGTCAAGTGCCTCGTCCAAGCGTCGAGCTCACAGCTGTGACGATGCCAGTGTGCAACAAAGTGTTCACAGTTTCGACGCAGTCGAAGACGACACTCGGTCGGCCCTCCTTAGTTACGGCAAGGAACATTTCGTCGCCATGCCGGGGGTAAAGATGTTCTATGGAGCAATGGTGGCCTTCGAGCACGTGAGCACAGGAAAGTGGCTGACCGCTAAAATGACGCATACCCGGACCGACAAAGGCGTCCGCCTGTCCAAAGCGGAATATTGCGTTCAGCCCATGGAGTCTTGCGGACCTCAATGGCAATATGTGTTCAAATTGGTGAATTTGAAGGCCCCGAAAGATGCTAGTCGATTATGCTTCGGCAATGATGTATGGATTTGCCTCGACGAAGGGTCGAAGGAACATTGCGGGTTTGTGGTTGGGACCAGGAGCCGCAAAGCGGTAAATTTGATTGAACTAGAGGATGAGCAACGCTTCCTGCAGCAGGCAGGAAACTCTTCTAGTTACCGAAGCAGTTCTCGGCCGTCGACTTCTGCGGGAGAAAGGACGTCAGCGCCTGCTGTCAGCGCAAGCGATCGGCCAGCCACTGCACCAAAGAGCATGCACACTCGATTCCAATCAAAAGCAACCGCAGCGTTGGCCAATGCCGCCGCAGAGGCACTGGTCAGACAGCACGACGAAGATGTCAAAAATGGCCGGCGTGGGAATCCCATGTTTGATGACACCAGGAGAAGGAAAGTTCAGGAGCTACATCGCCGCGCGGCACGCCGGCGATCAATGAAAATGGGCAACATCATCGCTGCACGGGCAACGCTTCACTTGGAGCGAGGCGTGAGCGAGATGACTCTGCCGTCGGCAGAGTTCAACACACGAGCGACCACGATTGGACGCTGGAAATTCAGAAATGCTGTGGCAGACAAGTCAACGTCCGCCGCGTCGTCCAAGTCGCGCAAGAATAATACGAAGACACACGCGGTAGACAAACTCGACAGCCAATTGTACAATGGCTGCGAGGTGTTTCTCGAACAAGATTGGTTTTATGTCGCCTCGGAACAAGATGACGGGGGCGATGTCATCATTCGCACAGTTCCGTCAACGTTCGAAGCTGTCGGCGGTGACAACCCGCAGAGTTCCGAGAAATACGCTGTTCCACCTGCAGGAGTGTGGCGCTTGCACCTCGTGGAGAAGCCAAGATCCACTGAACGCAAACGTGGATCACTTCAGGAAATGGAGACGCTGCTTTACACTGCGAGGCATCAACTAGTAGCGTCGGAGGCGCAACGTGGCGGTGCTCAGGTGCACGATGGGAACATTGCAAGCGGCGAGAAGTTTGCTCGACAGCTACGTGAATCCCAGTACCGCAAGCAGTGTACCATGGAGGCACAGACACTAGTCGGTGCCGTTGATCAGGAGAAAACCATATTCGAGAACGTTATGGATCAAGACTTGGAGTGCTATGAGGACGAGTTATCTGACAACGAGCGCCGCGCGCATGAACGGGTACAACAAGGCTCAATGCCCAGTGGAGCTGGTCGACTCACCACTCGTCAGCTGCGTATCCAACGTGAGGCCCGTCGACAACGTAGGGAGCGACGAAAATCCGCGAGGATGATTCAAGCAGCAGAGGATTATCGGCGCTGGTTCTTGAGCCAAAATATAGAAAAAGTGAGTTTCAACTCAAGTCAGGTCACTCTTCGAGTGTGTTTCGCGGCTCAAGCTTCGTGTGACTTGTTGATTTAGATGTCACAATTTGAGCGAGATCACTTTTTGCTCCGCGTTGCTGGAGAAGAGGCTGAGGCGCTGCTCCATCAACACCAAAACAGCTCTCTGCCTCCAGAATTTTTCCGGGACGAGCTTGCAGCTCACGGTGAGACTCACGAACTAATTTGCTGCAACAGTCTCTCGCATCATGGTGTAGAATGATCGGTAATATTCTGCCACAGGTGCATCTATGATGCCTTTTGGGACGGACAACGAAACCGCAAACTCTCCCTCGAGGTTTTTTGAAGAAGATGAGAAAATCAAAGGCATGATTGAGACAGATTTTGAGATTGAAGGACAACTTGCGCAAGGGCAAACGGAAAACGTGCTGGACAGTGTACTGCCGCAATCAGGGTCATCAGCAGTGCCGGTCTCGCACACAGAAACACCCGCTCGCGCAGCTGACCGTTCACAACGTTACGCATCGCCAGCACAATCGTGAGCTTGTCTCTCTTGTTGAAAACAACTAAGTTCAAAGCCGAGTAATTTAGCTATGATATACCGTCGACAAGGCTCCTGGAGTCGGGATGGAATTTATTGTTCAGCTACTGCATACTGCCCGGGTTCTCTGCCCAATGCCAGCTCTAGTTCGCTAATAATTTCAACAATGGAATTTCGACGCCGACGTTCAATTCTATCACCACCAACGACCACGTATTTTATGAGGTGTTCGAGCGAGGCGTCGTAATTGTTCTGTCGAAGATAAATCTGCCCGAATACGAAATGGACCTCGTAGTTCGACGGAGCAATTTTGGTGGCTTGTTCGAGTAATTGCAGTGCTTGTGGGACAAACTGTGGACCTTCTTCCGCAAGATGCGCGGCGACCCATCTGTAAACTGAAATTTCCGTTGGGTGGATTTTCATCGCGCGACGCAGTTCCTGAAGTGCCGCTGGATCCGTGCCAAGTGACGGCATGGCCCTGTTCATCAAGGCGAAATGGTGGTTTGGATCCAATTCAAGACACTTACTGTAGAGCAACAACGACTTTGCACAAACATGCAGTAGAGTGACCAACCTGACAGTGTGAGACAATGCTACACTTCAACAGTCAACTACAACACGACAACGTACCTTTTCGACAGCACCGGCATCGTAGAGCAGGACGCCGAGGGAATACAACGCATATGCAAAATCCGGAGTTTGTTCAATGGCCTTCGTATATGCATGCGCTGATTCCTGCAAATCTTGCGAGATGTAGTGTCCGATGACACCGCTTAGCCATTCCAACATAGGCGCGCTAGGAAAATGAGAGCGCCCTTCTTTAAGGATACTCTGCGCTGCTGCTGGCTGGGCATCTTTGTAGCAAAAGTACGCCAATAGATAAATCGCATCCCCGCGTATTCGCCTATCGTGCGCCCGATCGAATTTGACTGCTGTATTCGACGCATGTCTCAGGCGTTCCTTGCTCTTTTGATGAGCCAATCCCCCGTCCGGTTTCATTGCCGCTTCCACTCGTGCGTAGATACTCTGCACAATTGCGGGAGCCATGGACAGGGTTGGGTGCCCATATGAGGGAGTTGTCCCAGTGAACTCCAAGTTGGCGATCAATGCTACTAAAGGCGGACTCGGATGACTTTTGTTGCCATAATACGCCCTTACTTCTTCGAGAGCCTTGCCCTTGAAATGTTCAAATACCTCTGCTCGATGTTGTGGAGTGCCGTCCTCACCAAACACATCGGAGTGCGCGAGCAGTAGGTAGCGGTTGAGTATCCTGATCGGTGTGGGAACGTTCGGCATCACTGCAACAAAATCGCGCAGCAATTGCTCGGCTAGAACGACCCGACCCGCCGCCACAAGACTATCTATTTCGTCGACGACATGTTGCGGTGACGTCCAGCGCTGACAATGCTTCATCAGTGTACGAAAGTAGTGACTACACTGCTGCAAACGGACAAGATCACGGAGCGGCAGCCACTGGAAAATGTGTCCAAGTGGGAGCTTTTGAGGACTTGTTCGCAAGAAGTGAGATGCCCGTCTACTCCACTGTTGGAACTCTTGGTCGAGGGTATCTTGGCTGCTTGGGGCAGCATCGACCATGTTGCTCAATCAGCAAGATTACTTGGACACGCAATCAACTGCACACAAAAGGGGAGAAAATATATACACTCTGCCAACTGGCGGTGCCTAAAGTATCTTGTTGTTTTCGACAAAGCGAAATTTCCTCGGACTCTTTGGCTTATGACCGTTGTAACATGTCGTCAACACACAAAGCATTGCATATTCTCAACATGCTACAGGCCGTCAATGATTGAATGTGGTTCTTCGTCGCTCATGGTCACTGATGCTTCAACGTCACCCAGCATGGCCACACTGCCGCAAACGGCGACTGCAGGACCCCGTGCACCACCCTACTTCGCGTCCCGAGTGCCGAGTCACAGATCGCAAAGCCGTAGCACGCGGGGACTTCATCAATAAGGACGCAGGGTACGAACGTTCCGCGGCCGCCGCCACCATCACAACTAAACCACCGCCCATCGTCACGATTGACTCAAGCAAGGCAACATATGTTGCAACCACCAACGCCTTTGTCATTGTCGTCGCTCACATCCCACATCGAGCGCCGCAGCAATGGACCGAACAACGGAACAGAGTGAGGGAACGGAACGAAATCGAACGAATGCATGGTATCCACGCTCGCACACAGGAAGACAGACATGCACCAACGCGCCCATTATGGCGCGCTTCTTCGGACGCCCAAACGCCTTATCGCCCAAAACAAAACAAAGGAAAGATAATAAATGATGCTTTGTTCACTGTCAACAGCAACAACAACGGCGACAACGACGGCGTCGACGAACGACGAACGACGAACGACGAACAACAATCAACAACAAACACCACCGAAAACCGCCAGCGAACTTCGAATCGTTCGCTGGCGAACCGATTCGAAGTTCGCTGGCGCCCTCCCTTCCTTCCCTCACAGTCTGACAGTCTCACTCACTCACTCCCACTCACTCACTCCCACTCACTCTCTCGCACTCACAATCACTCACACTCACTCACTCACTCACTAACTCACACTCACACCCACTCCAAAGATACGATGGTAATGACAACGCTGTCACATTTGTAAGTGTATTACTTCAACGCACTTTTAGAAAAATGGATACTGAAAGTGATGAAAGTGTGCGAAATGGCAAACTGCCAAACTGCCAAATGCCAAACTGCCGAATGCCGAAAATGCTGAAAATGCCGACTTCGCGGACGTGAAGTGTAAGCGTGCACGAAGGACGGTCAGTCAGACGGTCAGAATAATGCTGAATCCTACACCAACGAACGCATCAACAAGGAAAAAGTCGATGTGCTATCCGAATTGCCAGTCTGCCGCTTGCCTGAATACTGAATCCTGCACCGCTCAATGCATTTGTGAATGAACGAACACTGCAGAGATAAACACGACAACACGACAGACCGACGATACTGCGAAGAAAAGAAGATTGATGGCTACGATCGAGTGGACAAGGTGTATTAGAGGCGTATCAACATGGTACACAACTTATATTATTTACATCCAACTCCGACGACACAACACACATGTCAAAGCTAAAGACCACATAACATACAAGCTAACACTTTAATTAAACACGCCCCAAGATAGACTCCATCACTTCAGGCGTCAAGAACAGGTCCGTCGCAGCTCTGGCGCTGCGTTCCAAAGGTAGCCACATCTCCTCCGGCAGACGGATGGCACGTCCGTCATGCATGTGGTCACTGTCCGCAGGTGAATCACGCAACCGCTTCTTGTTTCTGTCCGACTTGTTCGTCGCCGTGCCCGACGGTGGCATGCTCACCAAAGTGTTTACCCACTTCAGCGTGTTGGGGTCGGGATCGCTGACGACACAGCGCCACAACGTTTTGCCGTACAAATGTAAAACCCGATTTTGAACCAAGCCGGAGTGCCTCAGAGCTCCCTGCTCACCACCTGCAATCAATGAACTGCCTTGCGTTTCAACTAGGGCCTCAATTACACGGCGCAGATGGCCACGGGCCACTGCGAACAACAGCATCATGGCGTGCCCGGACTCAACACTGGGTGTCATCGCAGCAAGGTCGTTTTGGCCTGGTGGCAAAGGCTCGGAGAGGAAAAATTGTACAGCCTATCCACAACGCACCCCACAACGAAAATGACAAACTGATCTGACCTGACACGACATGGCCGCAACATTACGTACCTCTCTGAACACAAGATCAACCACTCGGGACGTTTCGCCCTCGTCATCCGGATCGATACCGAACTCCAGCATTGCTCTGGCGTAGTCTGGACGCATGGGCAGGACAGTGAGACAAAATTAATATCAGTCTGCGCTCAATGCCATGCAACACTCAAAGAGGCCAACACTTGTTCCGTACCCGCGTTCTCCGAGGCGCCCACCAGGACTCGCCGCACTTCGACGGCCAACTCTTGAAGGGCAATGTTCTGGAATGGAGCTCCCGCATACATCGCCGAGAGCGACATGTGGAGGGGTGGATACTGGCGCGCAGCAACCATGTTATCGTCCACGGACAGTCGTGTGTCAACGGAAGCTTGGTCCGCCGCTTGCATTATTGCCTTGTGTGTTAGTATCTGTTCACTTCCGGTCGCCTGGCACCATAACATTCACACTTAAAGGTGACGCCACACAGTCTTGTGTGACCACGCCCGCACGGCGAACTGTGACGCACCCCCAGTCCACCGGATACGCCATCAGCGCGGCAATTAAAGATACCAATGGCAGTCAAAGAACCTCCAGCTCGGTTCTGTTGGGCTTGGTCGAAAAAAGTGGCCTAAAGCAACGAGAACGTTGTGACAACTGTCTGCACCAATAAGCAAGGCATTGCGCAAGGCGTTGCGGGAAGGATACCTGTTCGACTTGCGGCACAATTGTGCCACTACGCCCGATTACTTGCGCGAAGTCCAAGCAAGAACGCACATGGTTCGACAAGTCATCATACACGGCCACAACACGGGATCCGCTGTCTCGCAGTTGCATCGCCAGCGAGTTGCCAATGAAAGGTGCCAAGTACTCGAGGGCAGAATGATTGCCCGACTTGCGATTATTGGCAACTTGACCCGGATTGGCCGCAACAACTATGGTGTTGGCCAACGCTCCGGAGTGCTGCAGTTTTCGCATAATATCCTGAAACTGTGTTTGTGATTTTCCGACACAAACGTAGACACACACATCTTGAGGAAATATAACATCTGTAGGGTCGTCCGAGTTTGATCCAGCGGCTTCTTGAGATGCGGCGGCACCGCAAAATTGACTGACAATGTTTGCTGCCATAGAAGACTCAATACTACCAGAGCCGCTTTCTCCAAGCAGCGACACGCGACTGCCGTGACCAATGGGGTAGAGCGCATCGATGAGAGGCATGTCGGTTAGCAGCTGATCACGGACCTTGTCCGCAATCAGAAATCCACCCTTGGAGTCGATGTGTGTGTTCGGGAATACCGCCGGGATGATCATATCGCGTTTTATCATTCTTGTCGCCGCGTCACGAGCCGTTTGCAAACTTTCAAAGTTTTCGTGCTCAACGTCAGGGCCGATGTGCCCATGCACTGGAGTGCCAACCGGTGACCATGCACGTCCGAGCAAATCTGGGCCGAAGGGAAAGCGAAACGGGACGACACTCGTTGCTCGAACGATGCCAGCCTCTGTACTGGAGTTCTTTGGGTGCAAAGTGGATGCGACGCCAGTCTCCAAAATAGCAACGGTTACGCTCTTCTGGTTGATGCGCACAACGATGCCACAACTACCGTCGTCAAAGTGAACCAACGAGTTTTGATGTGCGTCGGTCAAGCCGGCAACTTCGACAGACATATTCGAGCTGGTTTTCAATACAACTCCTTCGAACTCGTCCATCCACAGCTGTTCGGCTTCCGAAGGCGTTGCCTCTCCACTGTTGCTGCTTGCGTAGTGAGGAGCACCGTCACCACGACTGCGTGAAACATTAGCAGCCCCACCTTTTTGTTTCTTTTCGTTCTTTTTCGCGCCCATTTTCTTCTCCAATCGCTTCATCATGACTTCTGCCTTTGCTGCTTCACTGGACTCATCGTGTCCATTTGTCGAGCTGAAATGTGACACAAGTGCCGGTCTCCAGAACTTCGTTGGACTTCGAGAAACGCTCGGCGCCAGGACATGGCGATGGAATCGTCTCGTGAGCGAACGCAAAAACATTTTGTGTGTTACAGGCAGGTGTTCACACGCACATTGTTGGCGCGGCTCTGTCCGCAAGGTCAATTCTAGCTTTGAGAAGTCAACAATAACCAACCACTCTATTGTTATTGTTTCGGTCCTTGGAAAAATCCGGCTGCGTTCAATTGTTTGATTCTTGCGTGCGTAGCATGCACGCCCTCGATTCAAGTGTTGGACTCACGGGTCCTGCTGTGTTTCGAACAACGACGAAGAACGAACGGCGAACGGCGAACGGCGAACGGCGAACGGCGAAGGACGAAGAACGAAGGACGATTGACGAACTCCGAAGGACGAAGGAGGATTGACGAAGGACGAAGGACGACGGACGATTGACGATTGACGATTGACGATTGACGAAGGACGAACTCCGAACTCCGAAGGACGAACGGCGACGGACGAAGGACGATTGA
>ENA-OWNT01003067-OWNT01003067.1-seawater-metagenome-genome-assembly--contig:-NODE-3067-length-16311-cov-3.020205_pt1 | contig 16311 bp, 14 predicted proteins | sample MGYA00238136_ERZ651165 | MGnify/ENA primary metagenome ERZ651165 (study PRJEB26861, sample SAMN08777766) | seawater metagenome | isolation source: coastal seawater | place: USA: Florida | collected...
AAACGCCGGTCGACCAGCAGACGGATTATGTCAACCAGTCCGCCTTCCTGCCGGAAACCATTGAAACGGCGCTGGACCAGCTGACCATGGTGCAGCAGGATCACGCCGAACGCCTTGCCCGCGCCGTGTCGGTCGCGGCCAGTTCCGACGATGACCCGGTGGATTACATGCGGGACATCGACATTGCCGCCACCGCTACAGCCACCCATGCAGGCAATGCGGTAGCAGCCGCCGCCACCGCCTCGGCTGCGGAAACCGCAGCGGTCACCAAGGCAGGCGAAGCCGCCACCAGCGCCACCACCGCCAATACGGACCGCCTGGCCGCCGAAACCGCCCGTCAGACGGCGGAGATGGCACTGGATGATTTCACCGATATCTATCTCGGCGACAAGACCAGCGATCCCACCACGGACAATGACGGTGACACACTGGTCACCGGTGCGCTCTATTTCAACACTGCGGACAAGGAAATGCGCGCCTACAATGCCGGGGACAGCACCTGGTATTCCGTCACCGATGCGGCGCAATCCGCCAGCGCCGCTGCTGCCAGCGCAAGTGCAGCGGCCACCTCTGAAAACAATGCCGGAAATTCCGAATCCAGCGCGAGCACATCAGCCGGGGCCGCGAACCAGAGCGCCGGCAACGCCGCACAATCCGCATCAGATGCGGCCAGCAGTGAAAGCAATGCCGGGAACAGCGAAAGCAATGCAGCCACATCGGAAACAAACGCTGCAACGTCCGAAACAAATGCCGCCGCATCCGCAATCGCCGCCGCCACGTCGGAAACAAACGCCGCCGCATCCGCAGGCGTAGGCCCGCTGCTCACGGACTATGCGCGCAGTGAATACAGTATCGCCACGCGTCCGCCGTCCGTGGTCCTTGACCCGGTCCGGAACCTGTTCATGCGACCGACGGGCGTTTGCGCCTATGCGGATCTGGTCACACATGTCCGGAACAGCGCGGCAGTTTTCACGGACGGCGCGGGCGCGATTGTTTCCAGCCCGTCCGATACCCCCCGTCTCGACCATCATGTTTTGAAAGATGGCATGTTCCAGCGCGCAGGCCTGCGGGTGGATACACAGGCGACCAACCTGTTTGCCGGGTCTGACGATCCGGCGGAATGGTCTGTTCCCGGCAATATGGAGGTCGACACCGAAGTGGGTATCGGCTCTGCTGGCGGTAATCTGTTTCGAATGCGTGGCGCAACCGGCGGTAGCGGTAATCTGCGGCTGGGCATCAACGCTCATGCCAATGCGGTCACACTGAATACACTTCAATGCTTCTCGTTCGACGCCCGAGCGGATGGACTGAACCGTGTCCGCTTTTCGACCGGCAGTGATGGACTGGGGATCGATGCGGCAACCGTCTGGGACGTTTCGACTGGCGATGTAATTGCGACGGGCAGTTCCGTTATCCGTGCTGGCATCTATGACCTGGGCGGTGGCCTGTTTCGATGCTTTACGGTCTGGCAGTCCTCCGCGACCGACGGCTCCGTCACCTTTGCCATGCAACTATGTTTGAACACCACCACCAGTTCAACCGGCAGCTCGGCAATACCGGTCGACCCTTCGTCATCTGTGATTGTCGGCAATTTTCAGCATGAAGAAGGTGTTGGCGCACCGTCTTCTTACATCAAGACCGCGACAGTACCGGTGACGCGGGCGGGTGATGTCATCACTATGGCGGGTTCAAATATCCCGTCGCCAGTTGACGGATTCACGGTCATTGTCGAGGGCGATGTCGACTGGCTGGATGCCGATAGCGGCACGCATACCTATTTTTTCGAGTGGTACAAGGCCACTAACCCTTCCGAGATTATTCGTCTGGGTATTGAACAGGCGGGCAGTGTCGTGTCTCGCGTGGTTGGTCAGGCGTTCAAGGATGGTTGGTCAGAATCTGAGGCGCCATCGCCTTATGATCCACTCGGCGAGGGGCTGGCTCGGCCATTCCGCGTGGCCCTGACGCTGTCCCCCACCCACGTCCAGACCGTCGCCAATGGCGTCGCCTATGCGCAGGTTGCCCTGCCAAACGGGGTCCCGGACCCCGCCGATACGGTGGTCGACCTGCTGAAAAACTTCAACGGAACGCTGACGCGGCTGCGGATTTTTGACACCGCCCTGCCGGAAGCGGTGCTGATCACGGAGACGACGATATGACCGACCATGTCTATCTGACATTCGAAGCCGAAAGTGGCTGGGGTGACCTGGCTGCATCAGCCTTTGGACTGATCGACGGTGTACCGAATATCCCGCGCGGCGTCAGTGTAGTCCGGCCGTTCCGGAAGGTTCTGACCCCTGCGCAGTTCGACGCAGAAGGTACCGTGATTTCGGCGGCGGTGTTTGACACGGGCTGGCGGGTCAACCTGGCCGCGCCCGATGGGTATCCCTGGCCAGCCGCCATTCAAGGTGCGCGGCTGCCAACACCGGCAACGCCGGACATGAGGTGGCAGTGATGCGCATATTTCTGTTTTTGATGCCCGTTGAACGGCCGTCGGTGATGTTGATCCCGGCGGCCGCCTTGTTTCTGCTGGCCGGGCTGGCCGGATGTGCCCAGCCGGTCAATGCGCCGGACCCGAAGCCGTCGGGCAAGGGGCGGCAGGATATCGGCACGATGAAATTCTGCATCGACAATCCCCGCGCTTTCGGCTGTGCCAGAGCGTGCAAGATTCTGGGAGTTTGCAAGGATGGCTGACCGTTTCGCGATCCCGCTGGACAAGGCGCGGGGCATCGGCAACCGGGTGCGCAATGGTATCCGGTACCGGAAGATTGACAGTGACTACACAGACTGGTCCGACATGATCAATGCCGGGGGCGTGGGCGAAGGGAACTGTAAGGATTTCGCCATGACCGGCGGGCAGATGCTGGCCCGCTGGCTGCAAAACATCGGTGTGCCGGATGATGTGGTTGGCCGGTCGATCCGCCTGGTTATATTCGACACGCGGGCGGAACATGACCCAAAAGCGAACCATGTCGCTTGCACGATCTGGGACGGCAAATGCTGGCGCGTCTGCGCCGACACGATGGAAAAGGCCGAATGGTCTGCGGCCATCGTCGATCTGGACTATCCGGCGATTGAATTCTGTCTGCTGGATGACCTTCTGCATTTCCATGATTGGGAGGAGGTTGCGTGATGTTACGCAAAATACTGGTGTCCGTGGTCGCCGTCTTGGCGGCCTTTTTTATGGGTGGTTCGGTGGTCTGGGCGCAATCGGCGTGCATGCCCCGTGATGCATTGCTGGAAAAGCTATCGCGGAAGTATCGCGAAACACCCATTGCTGCCGGTCTGGCGAGCAATGGGCAGGTGGTCGAACTGATGTCCAGCCCGGGCGGCCTTACCTGGACCCTGGTGGTGACAACGCCATCCGGCATTTCGTGTCTGATCGCGTCCGGTCAGGCATGGAACCAGACCCATACACCGAAGTCCAAAAAAGGGGATGGGGTGTGAGTGGGGGTGAAAGCGCGCGGCTAGCGGTTCTGGAAGAGCGCGTCACGCGTGCGCTGGAACAATTGGCCGAACATGAAGAGCGGTGTGACATTCGATATGCGAACATCGAAAAGGCGCTGGTGTCGCTGTTCACACGCTGGTGGACGGCTGCTGCTGCTGTGATCACCGCCTTGTTCGCGGCCTGCGGATACCTCTTGATCAATGGGACACCATGGCAATGAAAACGAATGATGCTGCGCTGAAAATCATTACGGAATTCGAGGGGTTCCGGGCGGACCCTTACCAGTGTTCGGCTGGGGTCTGGACCATCGGGTATGGGTCCACCCGTGATCCGGCGGGCCAGCCTGTATCGCCGGACACGCCGCCGCTGACCATGGAACAGGCATTCGCCCGGATGCAGCGTGATCTGGCGGATTATGAGGGGCGGGTGTCAGAGCTGGTGAAGGTGCCGATTACGGCCGACCAGTTCGGGGCGCTGGTCTCACTTACCTACAACATTGGCCCGTCTGCCTTCGCCCAGTCGACGCTGCTGCGGAAGCTGAATGCAGGGGATTTCGTCGGGGCGGCGGAGGAATTTCCGAAGTGGCGGAAGGCTGGCGGGCGGGTGTTGCCGGGCCTGGTCCGTCGCCGTGCTGCGGAACGTGAATTATTTTTATCAACGGAAAGGGACGTGTGATGTTCTCTGCATTGGCAACTATCATCGGCGGGGCTGTTGGCCCGGTTCTGAAGCACTATTTCCCGGATCCTGAGAAGGCGCAGGAAGCGGAGATGAAAATCACTATGGCGGTGATGGCGCAAGGTTCAACGATCATCAAGCTGGCCGCCGACAATGTTAAGGCGGAAATCGCATCCAAGCACTGGCTTGCGGCGAACTGGCGACCGATCAGCATGCTGACATTCCTGTTTCTGGTGGTGTGTGACAGCTTCAACTGGTTGCCGAACCGCCTGGCGCCTGACATGTGGGACCTGCTGAAAATCGGCATGGGCGGTTATGTCGGCGGGCGGACTGTTGAGAAAGTCGCGCCGATGATCATGGGCGCGTTCAAGAAAGAGACTGTTTAAACAGTGTATGGACTTTGTTGTCATGCATATGACAGAATCGCGTCGGGGCGGCACAGGGTCCAACCAACCGCCCCGACGCTTAGTAGCGAGGGATTACTTCTTAATCGTCTCGACTACATGCGTAGAAGGCTTAGCCTTCGCAGTCTTGATCGGTGTGAAGCGCCCAGTAATGGCGCTTCGCCCGATTTTGGTGGTGCTACCACCTTTTCCTTTGGCCATGATCGTATCCTTTCAATAGCCTGAAAACGGGATGGGCCCGTCGCCCTGGGTGCCGGATTGCACACAATATATCGCGCCCGAACTAGTGTGGCGCAATAGATACAGTATATATCAGAAAATCTCCTGTAAAGGGGTAGTTGTACCCAGTTTGTTCAGGGTGTTGAATTCGCATTTATGATCGCTCAAGAATTGTATCTGCACAGGTGGTGGAGCCTGGAATGCAAGGGGTGGCGGGATGAGTACTTTAGAAAAATTGGCAGAAACAGGGATAAAGGAGGGTAGCGCGGCGGCGAATGTTGCTCACGTAGCTATGGAAGGCGCCTTCTCCGCAATTGTGAAAACAATTTTCGCACTTTCGTCCGGCGCGATTGTCTATGTGGTGCATGTCCTGGTGCAGTTGAAGGCCAAGGATTTAGCGGGAGATCTATCTCCTTTGATTGTATCACTCATCCTGTTTTCAATCTCATTCATATTTGGTTTTGCAGCCATGGTTTATCGTTACCAAGCCAACAAGTTTTTTATGCGCGCGAAATGGACGGAAAGAGGCATGGGTGGCAAGTTGTTCCTGTCATCGGCCGCTTACAAAGGTGAGTTAATAAAGGAAACGGCGCACGGCCCTGTTCGGGTAAGGGGAGAAGACATACCAGCAGCAAAAGTGATCAATGAAGGCAACGCGGCCGCCGAAGCTCTTGAGAAGAAATGGGACAACTACAATCGGACGTCAATCATGCTCTCTGTTTGCCACATGATTGTATTTATGTTTGGGCTTGGTCTATTCGTGCTCTTTTTTCTTGTGCTTTAATAAATTAATTTTCCGATGGCTGAAATCAGATCTTCTGCCACTTCTCGCACCCCGATTGCTTCAGCAGTAATGTAAAGTCCTGTGCTTTTTATGCTCACTTTGATAGATTCATCTATGGCTACATCGGTCTTTTTAACCGTATATTTTCCGAAGGCTTCTGCAGTGGTGCTTATTGCGCTCTGTGTTGCAAGTCCAAGTTCCGTGAGTTTCCAGAGCAGCTGATCAATCTCGTTCCCGAGTTCCTCAATAAAATCTTGGATTTTCGGGGCGAATGGAACAGTTTCCAAAAGCTCTTCTTTGAGCTCTCGCAAAGTTCGCCGAATCTTGGCTGTGAGGGTGAAGTCAGAAACGGGACTTGAGACCACCGTTTCCTCCTCGGGTGGTCTGTTGTCCCCAATTCCAGCTATCGGCTGCTCGAGTTTGTCGAGTTCCGTTTCCAGGCTGGCGATCTGTTGCCGAAGGTGGAGTTTCTTGCGGATCACCTCAATGAGGTAAGCAATATGTCTCGCCCCTATCTCCCAATCTTCATTGGGAATTAGTGCAACCTCTCTCTGCAAATCCCAATCCATTGGGTTGCCGTCGAGAATGCCCTGGTACCACTCGGCCCAGAATTCCCATTCTGTGCCAGTTGCAACGGATTTGAAGCGGTCCCAACCTTCGGCCAAAAGATAGGGGATTGAGGTGGTGGGCCATAGTTTACGGGTCCAAAGTGCGGAAGTGTCTTCGTTCTTGTCCAATTGCTCGGCGTCGGAGGCGGCGGCGTCAACCGTGGCAGAGGCGGCGGCGTCAGCGGAGGGGGAGGCGGTCCTAAAGACGTTGGAGACGGCTTGGACGATGGAGATGTCGGAGGAGGCGAGGGCGGCGGAGGCGGAAGCGGTGGAGGCGGTGGAGGCGGCGGCGTCAGCCGCGGCAAGGGCAGCCCTGGAGGCGGCGTAGGAGGCAGCCCTGGAGGCGGAGGCTACGGCCCTGGAGCTGATGGAGCTGTTGGAGGTGGCTGTACGTATTTTTTTGCTCATCACCGGGGTTGGCCAAGTGCTAGCAACCCCGGTGATGAGCATACACCGAAAACAGGATAAAAGATAACTTGTATGTTCCGATAAGCCTACAGATTTGTTCTCCGTCGCATGCATAGTCGCCACAGGGAGAGTGCGAGTTGCTGCGCGATTGGCAAAAGCTACGACTGACTTACGTGGTATATCTTCTAACCAAGCCTCCAAATTCTTTGTATTGCTAGTATTAACCACACTTCACTCCGCCATATGGCATCGACTATCACAACCGTAGAGAGCTTGGCAGAGAGATGTGGATGGGGCAAGTGAGGCAGCAAGGATTGCCTGTCCATGCGCTGGTCGGGCAGTTTGGGAGTGGAGTGACTGAGCGTGCTGTTGTCGAGGGTTACATCCTACATAACGACTGTGTGGATCGGCGGAGGGATTGCCGGATGTATTTGTTTGGTCGTGATTTTGGTTCGCTGGCTTGTGTCAATAGACCGTAGCTGCTTAGTTGTAGTGGTCACCCCTACTGGCCCACCTTTCAAGGAGACTTCCAGCTGGGCACTGAAAAGTGGTTTCGGCACAAAAGGTAGTACTATGTGGTGATCACATAGTGGAGTCAGCGGGCTTTCACCCGCTGAAAGCCATTTGGAGCTAGTTAATGCGCCGCGATTACGCACATTGGGCGTGTCGCATCGTTAAGGTAATTCTGTGGGTCGTTGAAATTTTCAGCGACTTGCCGATAGCTTAGTAAGCAACGATGCGCGGTAGGGGTGGCGCCAAGCATCAAGCTCGAAACAAATATGTAGGGGGATGGCTGTTGCCTGCCCCCGCAACCAAATTGGAAGCCCGCTTGTTTCTACAGAAGCAAGCGGGTTTTTTCGTGCAAATGTGCCTGTCTTGGCATGTCAGGTAACATCGACAAGTGCTCTCGTTGCCGACGCGTCGCTTGTTGTCTCGTGAGCCGGTTCGGTCCAGTCGTAATTCCTGACCCAGAGGCCGATGCCCCAGCAGACTCCGTGCGTTACGACTTTTTTGCTGCCCGCAACGGGTTCCGGCAGTCAGCGATGATTAACAGCAAACGTACCCGGAATGCCCTGTTTGAGGGAATGCCAAGGCATTGATATCTCACATGTTCTGATCCGGAAGGTTTACAGGCAAGGTTGCTGATGGCGCCGGGAATGATCCCGGAGGTATTCCGCCTCGCCTGGGAACAAGCTACCAAAATGGTCGGTTCGAATTGTCTGCAGATGCGGTTCCGGGCATGCAGGTGGTATTTGCAGGAGAGTCCTCAATGTTTTCCGCCGGAACTTCAATTAAGTAAAACTATTTGGCGAGTGATTGAAATTTCTCTTCCAAAAAATAGTAGATGACGTAGAGTCGAATTCTAAAATCTGGTGGATTGAGCTCGTTGAATGAGATGAGCGATTGGTTCAGGGAGGGCGCGATGGCTGTTCTTGAGGCTGGTGTAGCATTTGCCGTTTTGATGATTGTCTTTTCGACGATCGCAACAAGTATTGTTGAACTTATACACAAACTGCTGGGAACCCGGGCCACACACCTGAAACGGGCGGTCGGGTATCTGTTTGAAAGCATCATCTGGCCACGGCTGGGCCAAAATCTACCGCGCCTTTCCGATCAGGAAACCGATGAGCAGGCGAAAGCGCGTCATGCCGAGATGTTTGTAACGCTGCTGACGGCAAATCCGATCTCGGTGTTGCGGGGCAAGGACAATCTGAGTATTGCGCGGCAGTCGGAAACATCGGAAACACTCGCATACGGTACTGTAAAACAGGAATTTCCAGGTCGTGATATCGACTACCTTACTCCGCTGTCCTTTGCGGAACGCCTGGGCCGAACAGAGGTTGGTAAGGTGATCCTGGATGAAGGCGAAGAATTCGTCGAAGACCTGGTGACGGACTTTGTACGCAGTTTCGACCGGCTTTCGCGCGCAGGAACGGATTTTGTGCGCAACCGCGCGCGCGCGGTATCGCTTGTGGTCGGAATCGGGCTGGCGCTGACTGTCAATATCGATGCGGGTCGTCTGATCACAACGCTGATTGACAATCCCGATCTCCGTCAAGGGGTAACGTCTGAGGCTGACCGGATCATTCAGGCCAATCAGCAGGCGGAGGAGAAGCTCGTCAGGACTGTGAGAGATCTGGCGGATAAGAAAGAAGGGATCAGCAAAGAGGAAGTCGAAGAGAGTCTGGATCAGATCAGGGTGCGCCTCGACGAATTGAAGGCCTACGGACTTCCCATCGGTTACGATTATTACCCCTGGGCGGAATTTGGGGCCTGTCCGGTCGGCCATTGGCCCTGTGCCCTGGATGAGAGAAATGAAGTGCCCCGGTTTCTTCGCTGGCTATTTATGTGCATATTATCCGGTGTGCTGATTGGGCTGGGGGGGCCGTTCTGGTACGAAGTATTCGGCCGGTTGTCGCAGATCACCCGGATTGTCCGCAGCCTCGGACTTGGCGGATCCGGGAAACCGGAGAAGGCCGGAAACGGTGTTTCAGATGATTCGCCAGTTGATCGCACAATATCTACCGGTCCAATAGATTCCTTCCTTGCCGCGGCAAATGTTCACCGTGCCGGAATGACGTCAGTAACAGGTTCCGTGGATGTTGAAGAGCAGGGGCGGCGAGCGCTGGACGCAGGCCTGGTCTATGCAAGCCGGAACTCTGCCACGAAACCTGACCAATCCGAGTGAGCCAAGGGATATTCACCATGCCGTTACCACTTGCCACCATCAACCTTGGTTTTTCCATCGCCAGCGGGGTGATCAAGCTCGGCGGTCGGATAGATCAGGCGATTGCCGAAAATACAGCCCAGACACGCGGGATTGTACTGCCGCAGAGAAATATCATTGAAACCCAGTCCCCCAACCAGATGAAAAGGATACTGACCCGGATCGTCAGGGACCATGATGAACTGACGGGTTCGGGGCTGCCAGCAGCGAGTGACTTTTCCCACAGGGATCGGTCAGTCATCGTGGATATGATTGGCGAACCGGATGCCCCCTCGAGAACGGTGCGGCAAGCGGACCTGATATCCCTTATGGAGAGATATGCGGGGGACGAGCTGACATTCTGGGCGAACAGTCCCGATGAACTGACGAACTATGCCGTGGGTCTGCTGGACGACAGCGTTATTGAGGAAAGTGAAGTCGCCAAGCTGGTCTATTATCTGGGGCCGGGCGCCGATAATCGCGAGCAGGGACTGGGGTGGCAATTGGGAATGGCCATTGCAGCCGGTGTTGCGGAAGTGGGTCTCGCCAACAAGGAATGGCTGGTCAAGGATCCAAGTATTCGTCGGGTAGCCGCAGCTGTTCTTGGCCGACTGGTTGAAGATGACATGCTGACCACTGCAAACGGGCGAGCGCTTGCCGGCAAATTGCTGGGCGCAACACTGAATGGTGCCCTGGATGCAAAGGCAGAGCTGGATCAAAACAACCCTTATCTGGAGGCTCTACTCAACGCCCTGAGCGATGCCCGTGCATCGGTCCCTGATCATGAGCAGGATGACTATCTGATCGGTCTGGTTCGGGGGCAGGGGTACACACGCCTGATTTCCGAACTCCTGGAAGAAGGGGGTAGCCGTCTGGGGGCGGACAGCCGGGCACCGCTGCAGCAGGTTATCGCTGGTGTCCTGCAGGAGGCCAAGACCCTTGTCGATTCAGGAAACTTGAGGCGATCAACCTTCGATCGGCACTGGCCTGACCTTGTGCGGGCGGCATTGCGGTCAGTTCATCGCAGCGGACCGGTGCTTCTGGCGGAACAGAACGCGCTGGTGCGGGAAGCGCTGCTGGCGGCCATCGACAACCTGGCGACGGGCAATGATCCCGAACTTTTGTCCGGGGAAGGTTTTTTGGGTGCGGTAGAGGCTGCGATTTCCGCAGTTGCGGCAAAGCCGGAATTACTGGGGTCAGGAGATCGCGGGCAATGGCTGCAGGCGTTTTACACGCCTTTTGCAGCCATGGTTGGTGATAGTGGTCTTCGCAGGGTGTTTGTCGCCGACAATCTCGAAAACATGGTCCGTGGCGTGGCAGAACAGATCGCGGCGCAGCCTGATCTCGTTTATGGCGCGGCCGGGTTGCCACAGGAGATGACCGGGGAAATCCTGTCCCGGGTGGCGGCCGCTGATACGCTGCGGCTGGACGGGCTTGCGCAGGCGGCGATTGATGGCGCCCTGGATGCCGTTGCGAAAAACCCGACCCTGCTGCACAGGGACAATGGCGGTCAGGCCAGCCCATATGCTTTGATCGCCGCCGATCTGGCGGGGTCGCTTGCGGAGAAGGTACGTGACGGTAAGGTCAGTCGGCAGGAGGCGGAGAGCCTTGCCCGTGACGGGCTGCGCAGTCTTGGCCAGCATGGTCAGGTACTGCTGAAAAATGAGCATCCGGTCGTGCAGACCGTTTTTGCATCAACGATTGATGCCCTGTCCGGCGGGTTGCCTTTCACTGGCTTCCCGGAGGTGGCGGCGTGTGTGGCGGAGACCACAATAGTTGCGCTTGCCGGACGTGATGATCTGGTCAATGACGCGAGTCGGCAGGCATATGTTACTGCCTTTCTCAACCCCTTTGCCGGAATCGTCAAAAATGACGGGCTCCGGGCTGTGTTTACCGATGACGGGTTGCAGCAATTGCTCGCCAGCGTTGCAGGACATCTTGCCAAGCGACCGGAGCTTCTGGTCGGGGGCAATCAGTTGCCGCAGGCGGTGATCGAAAAAATGCTCGGAGAAATAGCCGCGACCGGTGCCATTCATGTCCGTGCCCTGGCGGAGGCGGGCGTTGAAGGGCTCATGGTTGCGCTGTCAGAGCATCCTGGCCTGCTGAAGGATATCGCACCGGCACAGCCACATTCCTTCGCCGATGTCGTCGCTGCGATTGCCAAGGGGCTGGCTTTGCGGGTCAAGTCCGGCGGTCTTGCCGGATTGGATGCTGCCAGCATCATGCGGGTTGCGGTCGAAGCTGTCCGGTCCAATCCGGCTTTGCCGGAGCATCTGCAATCCCAGCTTGCCGGGAAAATCATTGAGCGTGTGCTTGATGCCGCTGATGGAAATCGCAATGTGCTGCTAAGAGGGGCAGCAATTGTCTCGGTTGTTCAATCTGCGCTCAGGGCTGCATCCCGGCACGCTGTCCTTCTTTCCGTGGACAGAGATGGCAATGCCGTTGGTTCAGCGACTATTGCCGAGTTCCTGTTCGGAATTGTGGATGAGGGGCTTAAACAGGCGGCCCGCGACCTTGGTCGGCGGCTTGACCTTAACTCCGTACCTTTGATCATCGGCCTGCTGATTGATCGGTGGGCTGCGGGCGAGATTCCGGTGATTTCGAACAAGGACAAGAAATTCAAAGCACTCTGGGAACAGCTTGCGGGTGAACTGCGACAACAGGCTTTGCAAGGCTGAAGGAGGGGAAACAATGAACATGCTGCAACGACTGATCGTGACATCCGGTATCTGTCTGCTGCTGCCCGGGTGTTTGCTGACCACGGATGTTGATGAACTGATGAAAAGGTTCGAGAGCAAGCAGCTTGAGATCGCAGAAGCTCAGCTTCGGGAAGCTGAACTTAGAAGCGTTGACCGGACGTTGCCGAAAGCTGATGGCAGACGGATTGGAGCAGACAGCCGCCTGCAGAGAGATATCGGGGATATTGTCGAGAAAACCCGTGCCGTCATTGAGATGAACCTGGATAAACCAAACCTTGTTTCCCCCCTTTATGTCCGGCTCGGGGTGCTGCACATCACGGCCGGGAACTACGTCAGCGCCGAAGAGGCTTTTCAGGATGCGGCGAAGGCGGGAGGGGAACTGAGTTCAACGCTGATGGCGTATCGCGATCTGGGCGGGTACCTGACATGGTGGTATGCGGTACAGCCCAATAAATGGACAGTCGAAAACGGTGATTTTGTTCGCGCCGCAGAAATGATTTCTGCAATCAAGGCCTGGATTGACCGTCGGCCGATTGATGGCACCAGGCGCGGCGACAGAGATACCCTGATGTGGCTTCACAATGTGAGAATGAGGGTCGCAAGCAGCTTGACCAACAGATTTCAGACGGAATCCATTGGCAGCAAGCCAATTGATAAACTGATGGCCCAGGTCATGGATGACTACCTTGATTTCTGGGAGGCAAATGGTGAAACCAGACTTGATGCGATGCACCTTGCCCGGGTTTTTGGTCAGGGTGTGAGGTGTCAGAAACCATCGGACGTCAATGACCCCGCCATTGGGACGTTGCTTAAGGATGTGAGGAATATCAGGTGGTCCCTTCAGGTCGTGTGCAATGTTTCCGGGCTTATGACATGGTATCATCAAAATGTTGCGGCGGTTTTGAATGTGCCAGACCTGAACGTATCCGGCCGGGACTGGATCCGATGTGACCTGAATGCCGGTCGGGAGGAATATCTTTGCCGCCCGACATTCCATTGAATTTTCAAGGGGTGACGCCTGATCTATTCCGGCACCAACCGCCACAGTGACCCGTTTTCATTGTGCTCGATCACCAGATAGACGAACCCGTCATCGCCCATTTCCACATCCCTGATGCGGCCGAAATCGGTGACCAGTTTTTCCTGTTCCACCAGTTTTCCGTCCCGGATGCGCAGGCGGTAGAGGGTGCTGGCCTTCAGGCTGCCGACCAGCAGGTCATCTTTCCAGCCGGGGAAGGCATCGCCGCGATGAAAGGTGAAGTTTGAGACGGCCGGGGCAGGCGTGAAGTCAACCACCGGCAGCACTGTATCTTCGAGCCGGAAATCCAGACCCAGATCCCTGCCGATGGAAATTTCTTCGCCGTTATAGTCGAGGCCGTTGGTGTAGAGCGGCCAGCCGTAATTCTGCCCGCCTTGAATTCGGTTGATTTCATCGCCGCCGCGCGGGCCCATTTCGGTGTTCCAGATGGCGCCGTTTCCGGGATGGGCATCCAGTCCTTGACCGGTGCGGTGCCCGAAGCTCCATACGGTATGGGCGGTGGATGCTTCCGGTCGTTTGTCCGCTGGGGTCCAGAAGGGATTATCCTTCGGCACCGTGCCGTCATCGCGGATGCGGTGCACCTTGCCGAACGGCGTCTCCATCTGATGCAGCTTGTCATAGGTGTTTTTACCGCCGATGGAGATGTAGAGATGCCCGCGGCCGTCAAAGGCCAGGCGCCCGGCGGCCACGGCGTCCGGCACCGGGGTGTAATGGTCCGTGTGTACCGACCAGATGACTTCCTGATCCACCCATTTCCCGTCCGTGATGCGACCCCGCACCACCCGGACCATTGTTGCGGGCACGGGCCAGCCGCAGGACAGCATGCAGCGGTCCGCATGAGACAGGTAAATCCAGCCGTTTTCCCGGTATTGCGGGTGCAATTGCACGTCCAGCAGCGAGCCGAGCGTGACCCAGGAACCTTCCACGCTGATCAGCCTGTCCCAGACTTCCGGCGTATTGGGGATGGGGGCGCTCTGCTGTCCCTGTGCATCCACCAGGGTCAGGCCCCTGACTTTCTCGGCGATCAGGATTTTCCCGTCCGGCATGTAGGCGAGGGAATAGGGGCGGCTCTGCAGTGTCGCAACCCGTTGCAGCCGGAAGTTGTGATGCTGAGACCGGATGCTTCGATTGCCGTTGGGTGTCTTTCTGTAGGACGCGGCTGTAGTTGGGTATTTTTCCCGATGCTCGCTGATGAACAGGGCCAGGCCCTTGATCAGTTGCGGGGGCAATTGTTCGTCCCATCCTGGCATGGTGGTGCCGGGTATGCCTTTGCCGATGACCGCCGTTAATGCGTCGACGGTGTCACCGTGTTTCAAGTGGCCGCTGAGCAGCGCAGTACCGGCGTCGGTTCCCCGCAGGTCGGCCCCGTGGCAACTGGCGCAATGGTCGTTCCAGGCGACGAGCGATGGCTCCCGTTCGTGGCGGGTGCTGATGAACCAGTATCCGATAGCCGCCGAGACAATGGCCAGTACGAGCAGGGAGAGCGCAATCTTGTGCCAGAGTTTCATGATTGTTTCCGTTCTAAAGGGCGCCGGTTCGTTTTGTCGATCAGGTCAGCAAAGGCAGCACGATGGCGTCTTGCAGCGCTGGCAACAGCCCGATGTGACCGGCCCGGTCCGGTTCGGCGAATAATTGCGTCGCGACCCCGCGCAGCGTGCCGACAATGATTGTGGCATGGGTGGCGGGGTCCGCCCCGGCGGCGAACTGGCCACGGTCGATACCGTATTGAATCAGGCCTTCGACATGGCGCCGGAACACCAGGTTAACCCGTTTCAGATCGTCCTGGATTTCGGGAATATTGCCAAGCCCTTCGCCCATGATGACATACAAGGCCCGCAATCGTGTCGGATTCTGTTGTGCATCCTCGATATAGCCCTGCACAAAGTCCCGCATCAGCTGTACCGCGTCGGGTGGCGTTTCGCCATCTTCCACTTCGATCGGGTTGCGCAGCACGGCGCGGGTCTGCTCTTCGCTTTCTTCGAACCGGTTCAGAATGCTGGTCAGCACGGCGCTGAGCAACTGGTGCTTGGATCCGAACCGGTTGCTGATCAGCGTGCCGGTATATCCCGCCTGCTTGCCGATCTGGATCAGGCTGGTTTGCTGATATCCCTGGCGGGCGAACAATTCCTGCGCCGCCTGAATGATCTGCCGGTCGGACTGGGCCCGCCGTTCCTTGTTGCTGCGGCGGGGTTTGACGGATTTGGCTGGTCTGGCTCTGGTGGAACTGGCGGTCATGAAACCTGATACTGCTGATTGGTCGGTCTGTTTGCAGGCTAGGGGATCAGGGCGGCAAGCGCAAAATCAAAAAAAGTTGTTGGTGAACAACAAAATTCGTGATACATGGAAAGCAACAAGGTGGAAGTCCGCCATTTTACGATGTTTTCGGGAGAGCAAGATGATCACCGTAACCCCGTCCGGTCAGGCCTGTGGCGCTTCGGTCACCGGCGTCGATCTATCCAAGCCGATGGATGGCACAACCCTGACGGAAATTCGCCGTGCCTGGATTGATCATCATGTTCTGGCCTTTCCGGATCAGAAACTGACGGACCCGGATCTGGAACAGCTGACCGAATGCTTCGGTGATTTTGGCAATGAACCCTATTTCGTACCGATTGACGGCAGCGACCATGTGGTGGCGCTGACGCGCCGGGCGGATGAAAAGGCCCCGGTCTTCGCTGAAACCTGGCATGCGGACTGGTCATTTCTGGAAAATCCGCCCATCGCCACGATCCTGTACAGTCTGGTGATCCCGCCGGTGGGGGGGGATACCGGCTTTATCAATCAACAAAAGGCGCTGGCGGACATGCCGGCTGACCTGCGGGCCCGGCTGGAAGGTAAAGTCGCCATCCATACGGCGGCGGGTGCGTATGCACCGGATGGCCGTTATGGCGAGGGGGAAAAGGATTCCGACCGGTCGATGAAGATCCTCTATTCCGAGGATGCCAAGAACACTCAGACCCATCCGCTGATCCAGGTGCATCCGGAATCCGGCAGGGAAACCCTTTACTGCACCAAGGGCTACATCATGGGCTTTGACGGCATGGACCGGGAAGAAAGCAAGCAATTGCTGAACGACCTGTATGCCTGGCAGACCCGGCCGGAATTCCAGTACATGCACAAATGGGAAGCGGGCACCTTTGTCATCTGGGACAACCGCTGCACCATGCATGCGGCGACCGGCTTCGACAGCGCGGCGCATCACCGCGAGATGTGGCGGATTACCCTGAACGCGCAAACGGGTGCGGCACAGGCGGCCGCCTGACCGGATTAAACGGCGCAAGCGCCTACCTAAACCCTTCCCGCAATAGCCCTAACCCCGTTAT
>ENA-OWNT01003068-OWNT01003068.1-seawater-metagenome-genome-assembly--contig:-NODE-3068-length-16307-cov-9.056500_pt1 | contig 16307 bp, 16 predicted proteins | sample MGYA00238136_ERZ651165 | MGnify/ENA primary metagenome ERZ651165 (study PRJEB26861, sample SAMN08777766) | seawater metagenome | isolation source: coastal seawater | place: USA: Florida | collected...
CCCATCGACGCGGCCATCACGAGCTACTACATCGGCCTCGATGTCGCGGACCAGCCCGGTGTCCTGGCCCGGATCGCCCAGCTCTTCGCGGAGCACGGCGTATCCATCGAAATCATGCGGCAGACCATCCACCGCGACGCCGACTCCAACGTGGAATCGGCCGAGCTGCGGATCGTGACACACCGTGCACGCGAATCCGCACTTGCAGCAACCGTCAAGGCCGTCAAGGGCCTGGACGTCATCAATTCAGTCACATCCGTACTGCGGGTAGAAGGGGTCTAAGTGGCTCACCAATGGCGCGGTGTCATCCGCGAATACGCTGATCGTCTTCCTGTCACGGAAGCCACTAAGGTCATCACCCTGGGCGAGGGCGGCACCCCGCTCGTGCCCGCCCGGCACCTCTCCGAGCTGACCGGCAGCACTGTCTACCTCAAAGTCGAAGGCATGAACCCGACCGGTTCCTTCAAGGACCGCGGCATGACCATGGCCATGACGGCCGCAGTGGCCGCCGGCGCCAAGGCCGTGGTCTGCGCGTCCACCGGCAACACCTCCGCATCCGCCGCGGCCTACGCGACGGCGGCAGGGCTGCAGTGCGCGGTGCTTGTCCCCGAGGGCAAGATCTCCATGGGCAAGCTCAGCCAGGCCATCGCGCACGGCGCCACGCTGCTGCAGGTGGACGGCAACTTCGACGACTGCCTGGACATCGCCCGCAAGCTCGGCGAGTCCTACCCGGTGTTCCTGGTCAACTCCGTCAACCCGGCCCGGATCGAGGGCCAGAAGACCGGCGCCTTTGAAGTGGTGGATTCGCTCGGCGACGCCCCCGACTTCCACGTCCTTCCGGTGGGTAACGCCGGCAACATCAGCGCGTACTGGAAGGGCTACAAGGAGTACGCCGCGGCATTTGAATCTCCCACCGCCGGTTCGCTGCCCGCCGTCGCCACCAAGACCCCGGTCATGTGGGGCTTCCAGGCCGCAGGGGCGGCCCCCTTCGTCGCCGGCCACCCCATCACCGAACCCGACACCATCGCCACCGCCATCCGGATCGGCAACCCTGCCTCCTGGGACACCGCCGTGGCCGCCCGGGACGAATCCGGCGGCGTGATCGAGGCCGTCACGGACGAGGAAATCCTGTCCGCGCACCGCTGGCTCTCCGCCCGGGAAGGCGTCTTCGTGGAGCCCGGCTCCGCCGCCGGCGTCGCCGGACTGATCAAGAAGCACGCGGCCGGGGAAGTGCCGGCCGGCAAGACGATCGTGATCACGGTGACGGGTCACGGCCTCAAGGACCCGCAGTGGGCCCTGCGCACCGAGGACGGCAGCGATGTGCAGCCGGTCAAGGTCTCCAACGACGTCGTCACCGTCGCCGCAGCACTGGGACTGGAAGAAAAATAACGTTGGAAACCACCCTCACCGTCCCGGCCGAATCAGCTGCCGGCTCCCCGGCCGTTCCGGCGGGGCAGCTGGTCACCGTGCGGGTGCCTGCCACCAGCGCCAACCTGGGCCCGGGGTACGACAGCCTCGGCCTGGCGCTCACGCTGCATGACACGCTCACCGTGGAAACACTGGCCAGCGGCGAACTTGAATTCGAGCTCAGCGGTGAGGGCGCCGAATCGCTGCCCCGCGACGCGACGCACCTTGTGGTGAAGGCCCTCACCGAGGCACTGCACCGCCTCGGATTCCGGCACGAGGGCCTGCGGATCACAGCGGACAACGTCAACCCGCACGGTCGCGGCCTCGGTTCCTCGGCCTCGGCCGTCGTGGCTGCCGTCATCGCCGCGAACGCCCTGGTTCCCGAGGCATCGCGGCGCGGCCGGGACTGGATCCTGCAACTCACAAGCGAAATGGAAGGCCACCCGGACAACGTCGCACCCGCCATTTTCGGCGGACTGGCGCTGTCATGGCAGGACAGTGACCAGTACAGCAGCACGTGCGCGACCGTGGCCGCCTCGGTGATTCCCGTCGTCGCCGTGCCGGACTACGAGCTCTCCACCGAAGCGGCCCGGGCACTCCTGCCGGCCTCGGTGGGCCACCATGCCGCGGCCATGAACTCCGGCCGTGCCGCGTTGCTGATTCATGCCCTGACCGCCAACCCGGACTTCCTGCTGCCGGGCACCGAGGACTACCTGCACCAGAGCTACCGTGCGCAGGCCATGCGGCCCAGCGCCGAGCTGATCGCCGCGCTGCGCCGGGCAGGCCACGCCGCCGTCGTTTCCGGTGCGGGACCCACCGTGCTGGTCCTGGCCAACGGGGAAGCGGAAGCCCGCGAGGTTGTGGACTTCATTGGCGCCCACACCGCGGACAACACGCCGGAAGTGGGCTGGCGCGTGATGAAGCTGGCCGTGGACGTCGAAGGTGCTAAAGTGGAAGTGCACCGGCGGTAAATACGCAGGCGGTCAGTCATTAACCGTTCTAAGACCGCGATGTTGGCCACGTAGCCTCTCTCATCTCTCACTGCGCAATATTTTCCGGTGCCACCTGCTTTCGGTCTGACGCAGGAATCAGCAGAATTGCTCTGCCCCGTTAAACGTCAGCCCGCCGTTCCTCATTTCTCGGATCGTGCATGGTGAAGCAGTATCCGGCCCTGCTGGCCGAAATCATCCGGCAAGGCCGAAATCACGGCTGCAGATCTGAACTGCAGCCCAGATCAAATCACCGCGTCCAGCTCTTAGCCTGGACGCCGTCGAGGGGGAAGGATCCTTCGTGACCGAAACCACTGAGCTGTCTCCGGCTGTGGATACATCTTCTGCTGCCGCATCAACGGCAGCACCCGCCAAGAGCAGCGGCCTTGCAGGCCTTAAGCTCGCCCAACTCCAGGCCCTCGCCAGCCAGCTGGGGATTTCCGGCGGTTCCCGCATGCGCAAAGGCGATCTGGTCACGGCCATTTCCGCCCACCGTGCGGGCACTCCGGTAAGCAAGGCTCCGGCCCGCGCTGCTGAGAAGGCGAGCGACAACGGCACCGTTGCCCGCGCGGCCGCCCCGGCAGCTGCTCCTGCAGCCGCGCCCTCCGCCGGCGAGGAAGCCCCGGAAAGCCCCCGCGCCCGCCGTGGCCGCAGCCGCCGTGCAGGCAGCGACGGGGTCGTCACGACCGCCGCCGCGGAAGCACCCGCCGCCGCCGCGGTTGAGGCCCCCGCGGTCTCCGTTGAAGCCGGCTCTGCTGAGCCTGCCGTTTCAGGGACCGAAGGCAGCGACCGCACGCGGCAGCCGCGCACCCGGAACCGCCGCCGTGGCGAAGCCGCAGCCCAGGCCACCGAGACCGCAGGCGAGGTCCAGGCCGAACAGCCCGCGGCCGAGCAGCGCACCGAAACCCGCACGGAACAGCGCACCGAGCAGCGTGAGCAGCGCACTGAACAGCGTGAACAGCGCCAGGGCGAGCAGGGCAGCGAAGACGGCCAGCGCCGCGACAACACCCGCACCCGCGGCGGCCGGGACGATTCTGCCGGCACCCGCGAGACGTCCCGCGACACTGACGATGCTGATGGCGGAAGCCGCCGCAACCGCCGGAACCGTCGTGACCGCAACGACCGCGGTGACCGCCAGGGGCAGCAGGACAGCCGCGACAACAACTCGCGCAACGACCGCTTCCGCGACCGCAACGACCGCCGCCGCGGGCGTGCGCAGGGACCGGACGTCGACGACGTCGAGGTCACCGAGGACGATGTCCTCCTGCCGGTCGCCGGTATCCTCGACGTGCTGGAGAACTACGCGTTCATCCGCACCTCGGGCTACCTGCCGGGCCCGAACGACGTCTACGTCTCGCTCGCCCAGGTCAAGAAGTACAACCTGCGCAAGGGCGACGCCGTCGTGGGCGCCATCCGGGCACCGCGCGAAGGCGAGGACCGCAGCCAGCAGTCCGCCCGCCAGAAGTTCAACGCCCTGGTCCGCGTCACCTCGGTCAACGGCAAGACCCCCGAGGAACTCAAGGACCGCGTCGAATTCGCGAAGCTCGTCCCGCTGTACCCCTCCGAGCGCCTGCGCCTCGAGACGGACCCGAAGAAGATCGGCCCGCGTGTCATCGACCTCGTGGCCCCGATCGGCAAGGGCCAGCGCGGCCTGATCGTTTCGCCGCCGAAGGCCGGCAAGACCCTCATCCTGCAGTCCATCGCCAACGCCATCACCACCAACAATCCTGAGGTCCACCTCATGATGGTGCTCGTTGACGAACGCCCCGAAGAAGTCACGGACATGCAGCGCACCGTCAAGGGCGAGGTCATTGCCTCCACCTTCGACCGTCCCGCCGATGACCACACCACCGTGGCCGAACTCTCCATCGAGCGCGCCAAGCGCCTTGTGGAAATGGGCATGGACGTTGTGGTGCTCCTGGATTCCATGACCCGCCTGGGCCGTGCCTACAACCTGGCAGCACCGGCCTCCGGCCGCATCCTGTCCGGTGGCGTGGACTCCGCGGCGCTGTACCCGCCGAAGCGCTTCTTCGGTGCAGCCCGCAACATCGAAAACGGCGGCTCGCTGACCATCCTGGCCACCGCGCTCGTCGAGACCGGTTCCAAGATGGACGAGGTCATCTTCGAAGAGTTCAAGGGCACCGGCAACATGGAACTGCGCCTGTCCCGCCAGCTGGCGGACAAGCGCATCTTCCCGGCCGTGGACGTCAACGCGTCCGGTACCCGCCGCGAAGAGAACCTGCTGTCCCCCGAGGAAGTCAAGATCATGTGGAAGCTGCGCCGCGTCCTTTCCGGACTCGAGACGCAGCAGAGCCTTGAGCTGCTGACCAACAAGATCCGGGAGACCCAGAGCAACGTCGAGTTCCTCATGCAGGTGCAGAAGACGACGCTTGGTGCGAAGTCCGATAACGACAAGTAGCTGGCTTTCGCCGCTCAAAATATGCCGGCCCCGCCCCTGGCCGGCATATTTTGAGCGGCTTCTGGTTTAACTCACCACCCCTGGCCGGAGCAACGCGGGGTCACATACGGCCCGTCAGGGCCGTTGGAATGGGCGGTAAGTGACCCCGCGTTGCAGTAACTAGACTTGAGAGAGTCGAAAGAGGTTTTGAAAATGTTTGAGTCCGTACAAGGCCTGTTGGATGAGCACGACTCTATCCAGGCCCAGCTGGGGGATCCGGCCGTTTATGCTGACCAGCGGCTCGCCCGGAAACTGGGGCGGCGTTCTGCCCAGCTGAACGGCATTGTGGAGGCCTACCACCGGTGGGAAGCCATCCGCGATGACCTGGCGGCCGCCAAGGAGATGGCGGACGAGGACCCTGAGTTTGCCGCGGAGGTGCCCGAGCTGGAGGCTGCGCTGGAGACGGCGGCGGCCAAGCTGCGCCGGCTGCTGATTCCGCGGGACCCGGACGATGCCCGCAACGTGATCCTTGAGGTCAAGGGCGGCGAAGGCGGCGACGAGGCTGCGCTGTTCGCCGCGGACCTGCTGCGGATGTACAGCCGTTACGCGGAATCCCGAGGCTGGAAGACCGAGATCATCTCCGCCACGGAATCTGACCTTGGCGGGTACAAGGACGTCCAGATGGCCGTTAAGGGCAGCTCGAACGACCCTGCCGAGGGTGTGTACGCGCGGCTGAAGTTCGAAGGCGGCGTGCACCGGGTGCAGCGCGTCCCCGTGACCGAATCCCAGGGCCGCATCCACACCTCGGCCGCCGGCGTGCTGGTGCTGCCCGAAGTGGACGAGCCCGAGGAACTGGAAATCAACCAGAACGATCTCAAGATCGATGTCTACCGGTCCTCCGGTCCGGGCGGGCAGTCGGTCAACACCACCGACTCCGCCGTGCGCATTACCCACCTTCCCACGGGCATCGTCGTGGCCATGCAGAACGAGAAGTCGCAGCTGCAGAACCGTGAAGCCGGCATGCGCGTGCTGCGCGCCCGCATCCTGGCGCACCAGCAGGAGCTGATCGACGCCGAGAACTCGGCCCAGCGCAAGTCGCAGATCCGCACCATGGACCGTTCCGAGCGCATCCGTACCTATAACTACCCGGAAAACCGGATCGCGGACCACCGCACCGGCTACAAGGCGTACAACCTGGACCAGGTCATGAACGGCGACCTGGAACCGGTGATCCAGTCCGCCATCGAGATGGACGAACAGGCCCGCCTCGACGCCATCGGCGACTAGTACGGATCCAGTTTTCGATGACTTCTGAGCCTGCGCTGAGCCTTGCCGACGCCGTCCGCGAGGCCACGGCCGTGCTGGCCGCCGCCGGCGTGCCCAGCCCGAAGGTCGACGCCGAACTCCTCGCCGGCCACCTGCTCGGCGTCGGCCCGGGCCGGCTGCGCGCCATGGTCCTCGGCGACACGACCGCGCCGGCAGGATACGCCGAACTGGTCGCCGAGCGTGCGCAACGGATCCCGCTGCAGCACATCACCGGCGTGGCGCACTTCCGCCACCTCGAACTCGCCGTCGGGCCCGGCGTGTTCATCCCGCGTCCGGAAACCGAATCCGTGGTCCAGCTCGTCATCGACTGGCTCGCCGCCTGGGCCGCCAAACCGGAGCGCGTTCCCGGGCAGCGGCCCAAGGTCGTCGACCTTGGAACAGGCTCGGGGGCGATAGCCGGTTCGATCGCCCACGAGGTTCGGGACGCCGAGGTCCACGCCGTGGAATTCAGCGAGTTCGCCCACGCCTGGGCGGCGAAGAACCTGCTGCCCCTGGGCGTCCGCCTGGTGCGCGGCGATCTGCGCGACGCGCTGCCCGAACACAACGGCAGTTTCGACGTCGTCGTATCCAATCCGCCCTACATTCCCGCCGAAGCGGTGCCCAACGAGCCCGAGGTGGCGTTGCACGACCCGCCGGAGGCGCTGTACGGCGGGGGAGCGGACGGCATGGAACTTCCGACGGCGGCAGCGGCCTCCGCAGCGAGGCTGCTGGTGCCGGGGGGCTACTTCGTGATGGAGCACGCCGAGGTGCAGGCCGGCTGGATCGCCGCGATGCTGGAGCGCTCCGGTGACTGGACCGGTGTCTCCACCCACCTGGACCTCAACGGCAGGGAACGCGCCACGAGCGCCGTCCGCAAACCCCGGGCCGGCAGTGATGAAAGGATAGGCCAGTGACGACTAGCTACGATTGCGCGGACGCGGAGCAGCGCGCCGCAGGACTTGAACACGCCCAGCGGGCCATCCGGGAACACAAATGTGTGGTTCTCCCGACCGACACCGTGTACGGTATCGGCGCCGACGCGTTCTCCCCGCAGGCCGTGACGCTGCTGCTCGCGGCCAAGGGGCGCAGCCGGCAGATGCCTCCACCCGTGCTGATTCCCCGGCTCAACGCCCTGGACGGCCTGGCGACCGACGTCCCGGCCGAGGCCCGCCGCCTGGCCGAGGCGTTCTGGCCCGGGGGACTGACCCTGATCCTGCACGCGCAGCCCTCGCTCGACTGGGACCTTGGCGAGACCAAAGGCACCGTCGCCCTCCGCCTCCCGGACGACGACGTCGCCCAGGACCTGCTCACCCTCACCGGCCCGCTGGCGGTTTCCTCCGCCAACCGCACCGGACAGCCCGCCGCGCAGAGCGCTGCCGACGCTGAGGCACAGCTCGCGGAATCGGTGGAGGTCTACCTGGAAGGCGGGCGTCGGCCGGTCGAAGGGAACGGCGCCGAGCCGTCCACGATCGTCGATGCCACCTCCCTGCCGCTGCGCGTCGTCCGCCAAGGCGCCATCAGCCTCGAACGCCTGCGGGAAGTAGTGCCGGACGTGCTTGGAGCCGGTGAAGAGCCGGCCGCCGCCAAGGACGCGGAGGCCCCTGACGCCGGTGAAGAGCCGGCCGCCGCTAGCGAAGTACCCGGCACTCCCGTTCCCGCCGACTCCGACGAACTCCCGAGGAACTGACATGCAGCCCAAAGTCGCCGTCGCGGCAGTCACTTTTGACCGTCACGAGGAACTTGCCCTCCTGCTCAAGGGCCTGGCGGAACAGACAGCCCCGATCCACTCGATCGCCCTGGTGGACTCCGGCACCGTTCCCGCCACGGACGTCGTGAACGCCGGCGGGGACAACATCAACTACCTGCGCTCCGAGGCCAACCTTGGCGGTGCCGGCGGCTTTGCCTACGCCATCCTCGCGGCGATGGCCAGCGGTGCCGAGTGGATCTGGATGATGGACGACGACGGACACCCCGAGGACGCCAGCTGCCTCGCCGAACTGCTCAAGGCCGCCGAGGAACACCAGCTCGACATTGTCAGCCCGCTTGTTGCCGCCACGGCCGATCCCAACCGGCTGTCCTTCAACTTCAGGATCAACGGCCTGCTGACCAACGACCGCTCCAAGCTGGCGCCGATGGGCTACCTTCCCGACATGGTGCACTTCTTCAACGGAGCCCTGATCCGCACCGAGGTCTTCTACAAGATCGGCATCCCCGACGTGAAGTTCTTCATCCGCGGCGACGAAGTCGATTTCCTGTCGCGCGTGAAGAAGGCCGGCCTGAAGTACGGCACCCTCGCCACCGTGGCCGTGCAGCACCCCGCCACCTGGACGGAGATGAAGCCCGTGTTTGGCGGCTTCATCACGCCGGTCATCCCGGAAGGCGAGTTCAAGCGCTACTGCTATTTCCGCAACCGGGGCTACCTGACCCGGAAATACCGGAACCTGCGCTGGTTTGGAGCGGACATGGTCGGCTTCCCGTATTACTTCCTCAAGACCGGGGACGTTAAGGGGCTGGCGCGCTGGTTCGGCGCGTATTCCACCGGTTTCCGCGGCAAAGGCTTCGGCTCGCCCGCGCAACTGATGCCCACCAACCGCTAGGCCGCCGTGGAGAACCTGTACGCCGTCGTCGTCACGTACAACCGTGCCGACTTCCTGCAGAACCTGCTGGACTCCTTTGCCCGCCTCAGCACCCGCCCGGCGCGGATCATTGTGGTGGACAACGCCAGCAGCGACCACACCGCCGAGGTAGTCTCACGGGCCATGTCCGCCGGCGTCCTGCCGATTGACTACGAACGGCTGCCGGAGAACGTCGGCGGCGCCGGCGGCTTCTCCCGCGGCGTCGAGCTGGCGCTGCAGTCCGGTGCCGAATGGCTCTGGCTGATGGACGACGACGTCGAGGTGCTTCCCGGCGCGGTGGAGGCGCTGGAGAAGTTCACGCCGGAGTACTCCTGCCTGATCGGCCGGCGCTACGACGCCAACGGCAAACCCTTCTTTTGGCAGCACCACTTCGTCGAGGCGCTGGGCGTCTTCCTGCCGGTCTCGCGCGATGTCTTCAAGCACTCCGAGGTCTTCCGCACCAATGTCGGAAATTTCGAGGGCATGCTGATCAAGGCCTCGATTGCCCGGAACATCGGGCTGCCGGACCCGCGCTTCTTCATCACCTGGGACGACGCTGTCTACGGCTGGCTCGCCGCGCAACAAACCCCCGTGGTCTACGTCAACGCCTTCGTTATCAAGAAGGTGCGCGCACAGCGCCAGGTGGACCTCGGCCTGCGCCACCTCAATGACTCCAGCGATCTAAGCCGCCGTTACGTGATGCGCAACCGCGGGCACGTCGCGCAGTATCTCCGGGCCCACCGCAAGTTCAGCCGGGTTGGTTTTGGGGCAGGCACGGCGCTGACCTTCCTGAAGGAAATCACCCGCCTCGTGCTGGTGGAACAGACCCTCAAGGGAACCGGCGCCCTCTTGCGTGGATGGCGGGAATCCCGGGCCATCCTCGCGGACCGCAGCTGGAAACCCATGCCCCCGCTGATGCCTTCAGGCTCCGCGGACCCCGGGAGCGGAGCCGGAAGAGATTAGTATCGTTTTAGGCTCCGCCGCTGTCCGACAGTTGCGCGGCGGGGTATTTTTTGAAACAGGCGCCTGGCCGCCGTGGTAGTGGAAGTCGGTTGCACCTCTGTTGAGTACGAAATCTGAAGCGCGCGGTTCTGCCGCAGCACGGGAAGAAAAGCCCGCCCTCTGGATCTGGATCCAGCTGTTCCTCGACTCCATGTCCTGGATCGTGGCGGTCGTGCTTGCGCTGCTGCTGCGCTACGAGATGGGGATCCGCGGGGAACAGTTCCTCGGCGCCTTCTTCATCGCCGCCCTCGCAGTGATCGCCCAGATCGTGGCCGGCTATGCGCTGGCCCTCTACCGGGGCCGGTACCCCTTCGGCAGCTTCCAGGAGGCGCGGGCACTCGTCTTTGTCACCGTGATTGTGGCTGCCACCATCACCGGGACCCTGCTGGTGCTGTACGGGGCCATCAACATCGGCCGCAGCGTCGGCCTGATCGCTTTCCCCTTCGCCTGCCTCTTCATGGGTGCCGCACGCTATGCCAAGCGGCTCTACGTCGAGGGCAAGACCCGGCCCGGTGACGAGGCGCAGAACACCCTGATCTACGGCGCAGGATTCCTGGGCAACTCGCTGCTCACCCGGATGCTGCAGGACCCGGATTCGCCCTACTTCCCGGTCGGCCTGATTGATGACGACCCGGCCAAGAAGCACCTCCGCCTCTCCGGAGTTCAGGTCCTCGGCAAGGGGGAGGACCTACCGGCGATCATCCGCCGGACCCGCGCGAGGGTGCTCGTCCTGGCGTTCGCCAACGTCGAAGCCGCCGTCGTCCGCCGCATCTCGGACGCCGTGGCCGGCCTGAATATCAGGGTGCTGGTGCTGCCCCCGCTGCGCGACATGCTCGGCGGCGGTGCGCCCGACGGATTCTCGGACTTCCGCGACGTGGCGGTCGAGGACCTGATCGGCCGCCGCCCGGTCGACATCAAAGTCGACGAAATCGCCGGGTACATCAAAGGCAAACGGGTGCTGGTGACCGGCGCCGGCGGTTCAATCGGCTCCGAACTGTGCCGCCAGATCGTCCAGTTCGCCCCGGCGGAACTGATCATGCTCGACCACGACGAGACCGGGTTGCAGCAGACCCAGATTTCCATCACGGGCCGCGGGCTGCTGGCCGGCCGCGACACGGTGCTCGCCAACATCCGCGACGGCGAAGCCCTGCAGGGGATCTTCGAGGACCGCCGCCCCGAAGTCGTGTTCCACGCCGCCGCCCTCAAGCACGCGCCGCTGCTCCAGCAGTACCCCGTCGAGGCCTGGAAGACCAATGTCTGCGGCACCCTGAACGTGCTCCGCGCCGCCCGGCACGCCGGGGTCTCGCATTTTGTGAACATCTCCACGGACAAGGCAGCCAACCCCACCACCGCGCTGGGCCACTCCAAGCGCGTCGCTGAGAAGCTGACCGCCTGGATGGCCGGCCAGACCGGCAGCACCTTCGTCTCCGTGCGCTTCGGCAACGTGATGGGCAGCCGCGGTTCCATGCTTCCGCTCTTCACCGAGCAGATCCGCGTCGGCGGCCCGGTCACCGTCACCGACCCCGAGGTCACCCGGTTCTTCATGACGATCCCGGAAGCCTGCCAGCTGGTGATCCAGGCCGGGGCGATCGGGTCCGGCGGTGACGTCATGATTTTGGACATGGGGGAGCCGGTGAAGATCCTGGACGTTGCCCAGCGGATGATTGCCATGTCCGGCAAGGACATCGACATCATTTACACCGGCCTGAGGCCGGGCGAAAAACTGCATGAGGAACTGGTCGGCAGCGGCGAACTGGACCAGCGGCCCCTGCATCCGAAGATTTCGCACACCAAGGCCACCGAGCAGGATCCGGCCAAGCTGGATCTCAACGTCTGGCTGGCACGCTGCGAGGCAGAACAAGGCATCAGCATCTCCGACATCCCCGACGACGAAGCTGACGAAACGGGTCCGATCCGGGTGGCGTCATGATGCCGCTGGTCGCGTTGGCGGGAATCACCCTGCTGGCGAGCCTGCTGTTTCCCCTGGCCGTCAAGCCGTGGCTGGTCCGGATGGGCGTCGTCGACATCCCCTCTGCCCGTTCCTCCCATGACAAGGCGACCATCCGCGGGATGGGCATGGCCGCCGCCCTCGCCACCGCCGTCGGCTACCTGGCTGCGGTACTGCTGAATGTCGTCACGGTGGACCGTTCGATTTTCGCCGTCGTGCTGGGCATCATTGCGGCAAGTGCCGCGGTGGGCTGGACCGAAGACCTGCGCGGTCTGTCCATCAGCGCACGTGCGGCCTTCCAGCTGGGAATCGGTGCCGCCGGTTCCGCGGCGCTGATTATCCTGACGGGCCAGTCGTTCTGGTGGCTGCCGCTGGCTGCGGTGGCGATCGCGGCCTACGTCAACATCGCAAATTTCATGGACGGGATCAACGGGATCTCCGGACTGCACGGCATCACCGCCGGCGGCGCTTACGCGCTGGCCGGAATGCTGGCCGGCCAGCCTTGGCTGACCGCCGGCGGGGCGGTGTTGGCGATGGCGTTCCTGGGTTTCCTGCCCTGGAACCTCGGCCGGGGTTCGGTGTTCCTGGGCGACGTCGGCAGCTACCTGCTCGGCGCCTCGGTTGCGGCCCTGGCGGTGGCGGGGTTCCTGAGCGGTGTCTACGTGGAATACGTCCTGTCGCCGATCCTGGTCTACCTGGCCGACACCGGGTACACCTTGCTGCGCAGGATCAACGCGGGCGAACGGTGGTACGCGTCCCACCGTGAGCACGTCTACCAACGGCTGACCGACGTCGGGTTCTCCCACCTGCAGTCGGCCGGCACTGTGTCGGTGTGCACGGCCGCAGTAATCGTCCTGGGGTTCATCGCCGCCACGGCACCGCTGCCTGTGGTCGTGCTCTGCGTGGCCGGAAGCCTGGCCGTGCTGGCGCTCTACGTTGCATCCCCGGACCTCATCCGGCACTTCCGGCGGCGGAAGAAGGTCACCCGGGTGCCGGCGTCCTAGACGCCGAAGCGGCCCACGGGGATGAACGGGACAACTGCATGTTCTATCTCGTGTAGAATTCAGGGGCGGCATGTCGCCGCGAGCCTGCCCACCCCCTGCGACGATTGGGATCCAATGACCTCCAACGCCGAGCCCGGACGTACGTCCGGCAGCGGTCCCGTTGGCGGCTCCGGTCCCACCAGCTCGCTGTGGCTGAAGCTGTTGGCCGTCAGTTCGGCGGCCGCTGCGGCAGCGGTCCTGCTGACCGCGGTCCTGGCCTTCGTCCTTGACGGCGGCTATGGTGCCCTGTCCAGCCTCTTCGGCGGCGGCCTGGTGATGGCGTTCTTCGGGATCAGCCTGGCGATCGGCCACTTTGTCGGACGCAACAACCCCTCCGGAGCCATCGGCATGTTCGTTGCCACCTACTTCGTGAAGGTGGTCGGATTTGCCGTGGTGCTGTTCGTCCTCGGAGCACCGGGCTGGCTGCACCAACGCTGGTTCGTAATAGGAGCGGTTGTCGGCGTCCTCGCCTGGCAAACCGCCGAGATCATCGGCTTCAGCAAGGCCAGGCTCCAGATCTACAACGACCCCGAATCTCCGGAAGGCGGCACCAATGTCTAACCGGAAAGCCGACGACGGCGACCGCAAGAAGACAGCCCGCACCCCTAAAACCACGGGCGGTGCCCCCGGCGTATCGCAGGACCCCAACGACGGCGGTTACAACGCCGGAATAGCCGTCTTTAGCTACATTGTTGGCGGAATCATCGTCTGGAGTTTGATAGGGTGGGGTCTGGATAATCTGTGGGGAACCCGCTGGATTGTGCTCGCAGGCGCCCTGCTTGGAGCTGCGGGAGGGTTCTATCTTTCTCATATGCACGGCCTCACCAGTCACCTGAAATCGACTGGCGAAGACGGCGCTGCAGGTGGCCCGTCCAAAGACGCGGAACAGTAATGCCAAAAAATTTCACAGGGGGAATGGCGGACAGGAATGTCGCCGCTCCCCGCCCGACGCCCAATGATGGACACTGCAGAGAGGAAACGCGTTGATCGCGCTTGCGCTCCCGGCCCAAGATTCAGGAACTTTCACGCCCCCTGGAATCGAAGAAATGCACCTGCCGGCTATCCTGCCCTGGGGTGCGGCCGAAGGATTCTCCAAGCAGATGCTGCTGGTAATCCTGTCGGTTGTCATTATCGCCACGTTCTTTGTGCTTGCTGCGCGGAAGCAGCAGCTCGTTCCCGGCAAGCTGCAGTTTGCGGGTGAGGCCGCCTACGGCTTCGTCCGCAACGGCATCGCCAAGGACATCATCGGCGGCAAAGACTTCATGAAGTACGTACCGCTCCTGTTCAGCCTGTTCTTCTTCATCCTGGTGAACAACATCTACGGCGCGATCCCGCTGATCCAGCTTCCGAGCTTCTCGCACGTCGGCGGCGCTTACGTGCTCGCTGGCATCGTCTACATCACCTGGATCGCCATCGGCATCAAGAAGAACGGCCTGCGGTACTTCAAGCTGGCCACCGTTCCGAGCGGCGTCCCGGTCTACATTCTTCCGATCGTCATCCCGATCGAGATCATCTCCAACTTCCTGGTCCGCCCGGTCACGCACAGCCTCCGTCTGTTCGCCACCATGCTGGCCGGCCACTTGATCGTGATGATTGCCGGCTCCGGCATCGAGTACCTCGTCATGCAGGAGAACGTTCTCCTCAAGGGCACCTCGGTCCTCGTGCTCGTCGGCGCGATCGCCATGTACATGCTGGAGGCGCTGATCATGGCGCTGCAGGCTTACGTCTTTACCCTGCTGACCGCCATCTACATTGAAGGCGCTCTGCACGCGGACAGCCACTAGGCTCCCAAATCTTCCCCTCGCGGGGATGAAGCACACCAAACAACCTGCCACATTGATGGCATCTTGAAAGGAAAAAAATGGAAGGCAATCTCAACCTCGTAGGTTACGGTCTGTCCGCAATCGGCGGTGGTATCGGTGTTGGTCTCGTGTTCGCCGCTTACATCAACGGCGTCGCACGTCAGCCGGAGGCCCAGCGCGTCCTGCAGCCGATCGCATTCCTCGGCCTCGCGCTGACTGAAGCCCTCGCCATCCTGGGCCTGGTCTTCGCTTTCGTTCTCTAGTCTGAACTTCAGAACAAGCGAACATCCAGAACCTAGTAGATAAGGACGGGAATTATGAAGCAGCTGATTGTCTCAGCCGCCACAGAGGCTAACCCTCTGGTCCCCAATATCTGGGAAATGCTCGTTGTCATCATCAGCTTTGCTGTCCTCATGGGCATCGTGATCAAGCTTGTGGTCCCGATGTTCGAGAAGACCTTCGCTGAGCGTGCCGAGGCCATTGAAGGTGGCATCGCCAAGGCGGAGCAGGCCCAGGCAGAGGCTTCTGCGGCACTCGAAGAGTACAAGCAGCAGCTCACTGACGCCCGCACCGAGGCCAACCGCATCCGCGAGGAAGCACGAGCCGAAGGCGCACAGATCCTGGCGGATCTGAAGGAGAAGGCAGCCGCTGAGTCTGCCCGCATCACCGCCCAGGCACACGCGCAGATCGAATCCGAGCGTCAGGCCGCCGTCGTGTCCCTCCGCTCGGAGGTCGGCACGCTGGCTACCACGCTGGCGAGCCGCATTGTCGGCGAGTCGCTCAGCGACGACGCCCGTTCGGCCCGTGTGGTTGACCGTTTCCTGGCAGATCTGGAGAACCAGAACGCAGGTGCAGCTAAGTAATGGCAGGTGTATCGAGCGAATCGCTGACCGCGGCACTCGTCGCGTTGGAGGCCAAGCTTCCCAACGCGTCGCTGCAGTTGGCTAAGGAACTCTTCGGAATCCTGGGAACGGTGGACAGCTCGGCTGGCTTGCGCCGTGCCCTGACTGACCCGTCCCGCAGCGGTGACGAAAAGTCGGCGCTGGTCAAGCAGCTCTTCAGCGGGAAAGTCTCCGCTGAAGCTGTTGAGATCGCCAGCGGGCTGGCCAGCTCACGCTGGGCGTCGGCTCGTGACATCGGCGATGCACTCGAGACTCTTGCCGCTTCAGTGGTGATTGCCGTTGCTGAAAACAAGTCGGCCGTCTCTGCTTCGGGGATCGGCGGACTGGAAGCGCTGGAGAACGATCTGTTCTCCTTCAACCAGGCCGTCGATTCCAGCCACGAGGCGCAGCGTGCTCTGTCCGAACCGCAGGCGAGCCCGGCCGCCAAGATTGCCCTCGCCGAAAAGCTGGTGCCCCGCGCCAGCGAGGAAGCGAAAGTCCTTATCGGACAGGCAGTTTCGCAGCCCCGCGGGCTCAAGGCGACCAAGCTCGTCAGCCGTTTTGCAGAACTTGCAGCCAAGCGCCAGCAGCGCTGGATTGCCACGGTCAGTGTCACCCGTCCTCTGACGGAGACCCAGACCGGTCGTCTGCAGGCAGCGCTCAACGCCCTGTACGGCCGCGAGCTCAAGATCAACATGAACGTTGACCCGGCACTGATTGGTGGGGTCCGGATCCAGATCGGCGACGAAGTGCTTGACGCTTCCGTCCTCGCCCGTCTGGGCCAGCTCCAGCGTCAGCTTGCCTAGTTAGCCGGACAAGCACAACTTACCGACAAGAAACCCCCGGTCATCGTGAGCAACGATGATCACGAAAACAGGAGAGCAGGGACTGCAGATGGCCGAATTGACCATCAACGC
>ENA-OWNT01003069-OWNT01003069.1-seawater-metagenome-genome-assembly--contig:-NODE-3069-length-16307-cov-4.483303_pt1 | contig 16307 bp, 14 predicted proteins | sample MGYA00238136_ERZ651165 | MGnify/ENA primary metagenome ERZ651165 (study PRJEB26861, sample SAMN08777766) | seawater metagenome | isolation source: coastal seawater | place: USA: Florida | collected...
CGGCGACACCACCCCCACCAACGGTGGGAACGGCGGCAACGGGAACGGCGGCAACGGCGGCAACGGCACCACCGATCCCAGCTACACCAACGGCGGCGGCAACGGCGGCAACGGCAACGGCGCCACCGACGAAGCCCCCACCACCACGGAAGCGGGCAGCGCCGACACGAAGAGCGGCTGCGGCTGCGACAGCAGCAGCACCCCCGCAGCGCCCGTTGGGGCCCTCGCGCTGATCGGCATGATCGGCCTGCGTCGCCGTAACACGCTGTAACCATCACTCATTTCGCCCTTGCATCCCCCGAAATTCTTTTCGGGTCTGCAACAACCGAAACCACTTTCAACATTTCCGGCTGCGTGCTGCGGACATAGCCGCTACACTGCGACTGCCTTGGAGGAGACACAATGCGCACCCCCCTGCTGATTCTTGCGGCCACCCTGGCCTCGACCACCGCCTACGCCAACTCTGGCTACTACACCACCTTCACCACCTACGGTGGTACCGGCTACACCACGTACACCACGTACGGTTCCACCGGCGGCACCGGCTACTACACCAACACCGGTGATGCCGACACCGACACCGACGCCGACGCCGACGCCGACGCCGACGCCGATGCCGACGCCGACGCCGACGCCGATGCCGACGCCGACGCCGACACGGATGCCGACGCCGATGCCGACGCCGACGCCGACACCGAGCCGACCACCGATGGCACCGGCGACACCGGTGGCAAGGACGACGGCGGCTGCGGCTGCTCCAACAGCGCCGGCGCTGCCGGTGGCTGGGCTGGCCTCCTGCTCGCCCTCGGCGCCGTGGCTCGTCGCCGCCGCTGATCGAGCGATCCCAGCTGGTCCCTCTTCGGAGGGGCCGCCAAACGCCAGCATGGTCCGCCCTGCTGGCGTTTGTCGCTCCTTGCCCTCATCCGACCCCTCTCTCAGGGTACGGTGAGCCGTGTCCACGCTGCTCCTGTCCCTGTCCCTGTTGCCCTCTGCCCACGCGGGCATCGTGGTCAACGAGCTGCTCGCCGATCCCGGCGACGCGGTCGATGCCAACTGCGACGGCCAGGTCGACACCACCGGCGACGAGTTCGTCGAGATCGTCAACGCCGGGCCCGGCACGGTCGACCTCTCTGGGGGCACCGTCTCGGATGCCACGGGCGTGCAGCACACCTTCCCCGGCGGCACCGTGCTGGGCGAGATGGAGGCCGTGGTCGTCTTCGCCGGCGGCACCCCTGCCCTCGATGGATCCGCCGCCGGGCGCGGCCCGTGGTGTGTCGACACCCGCAGCCGCGCCACGGTCCAGGTCTCCGGCGGCCTGAGCCTCAACAACTCGGGCGACACGGTCAGCGTGCACGACGGCAGTGGCACCCTGCTCGTGGAGGTCACCTACGGCAGCGAGGGCAACGACGACCAGTCCATCGTGCTCGACCCCGAGCTCATCGGTCCCGACTGGCAGAAGCACAGCGAGGTCGGGGAGCTCGTCTCCCCCGGATCCTCCACCCGCCTCGACGACTTCGAGATCATCATCGACACCGGCGGCCCCGACCCCGGCGACGCCTGCGATGGCGCGAGCGCGGCGGCGGGCCTGGTGATCAACGAGCTCGTGTCCAACGTCACCAGCACCGACGACGGCTACGAGTGGGTCGAGCTGTACAACGGCTCGGGCCGCAGCCTCGACGTGTCCAGCTACGTCATCGCCTCGGGCACCCGCTCCTTCGATCCCGGCGATCCCTTCCCGGAGGGCACGGTGATCCCGGCGGGCGCTCACTTCGTGGTGGGTCAGTCCCCCAAGGCTGGCCCCATCGACCTCGTCAACGAGGGTTGGGAGCTCGGCAACGCCAGCAGCAACAGCGACGGGGTTCGCCTCGAGGACTGCGTCGGCACCGTGATCGACACCGTCGTCTACGGTGACCCGAACGAGGATCTCCTGGTCGACGACAGCGGCAGCGAGGCCACCTCCCTCGCCCCCACCCCCTCCGAGAACGCCAGCATCGCCCGCGTCCCCAACGGGAGCGACACGGATCGCTCCGGCGACGACTTCGTGGAGCTCGGGCTCCCCACCATGGGCCAGGCCAACGACGTCGACGTCGACAGCCCCTGCGGCGGCCCACTCACGGGGCTCGTGATCAACGAGCTCCTCACCAACCCAGAGGGCGCCGACGAAGGGCTCGAGTGGATCGAGCTGTACCACGGCGGCACCGAGTCCATCGACCTCACCGGCTGGTCCTTGCAGGCCGCCACCACGTCGTGGAGCAACCTGGTCACCTTCGAGGACGGCCGGCTCCAGCCTGGCGAGTTCCTCCTCGTGGGCGGTGCCTCGGTGCCCGACGTGGCCGTCGAGTTCACCAAGACCCTCGGCAACGGCAGCGCCAACAGCGACGGCCTCCGGCTGCTCGACTGCGCCGGCTTCCCCGCCGACACGGTGATCTACGGGGGCCCCAACGAGGACGCCCTGGCCGACGACAGCGGCGAGGTGGCCGAGCGGACCGCCCCCGTGCCCGAGGAGAACGGCAGCATCCAGCGCGTCGAAGACGGCTACGACACCGACGACAACCAGGCCGACTTCGCCCCCTCCGAGGTTCCCACCCCCGGCGAGAGCAACCCCGAGGTCGAGCCGGTGGTGTGCGTGCCCTCCCCAGGCACCGTGGTGATCAACGAGTTCCTCCCGGACCCCGACGGCGCCGACGAAGGCCTGGAGTGGGTCGAGCTGTACAACATCGGCACGGAGCCGGTGTCGGTCGCCGGCTGGACCCTCTCCGCCGCCACCTCCGCCTTCGGCAGCGCCGACATCACCTTCCCCGGCGGTGCCGAGGTGCCTCCCCGCGGATGGCTCCTCGTCGGTGGCGAGAGCGTGGCCGACACCGATGTCGTGGCCGACTTCGCCCTCGGCAACGGCACCGGGGGCGATGGCTTGCGTCTCTACGACTGTGATGGTGCCCGCGTCGACACGGTGATCTACGGCGAACCCGGCAACACGGACGCCCTCGACGACGACCGAGGCGTCATCGGTGAGGCCTGGGCGGAACCGGGCAGCGGCGAGAGCATGGCCCGCACCGTCGACGGGGTCGACGCCGACGTCGCCACCGACTGGGAGCTCACGGCCGCCCCGACCCCGGGCGCGAGCAACGTCAAGCAGAACAACCGGGGCGCCCAGGCCGATGGGGTGGGCCTCGGGGTGGGCTGCGGCGCCGGCAGCAAGGCCGATCAGCGCCCCCCGAAGGATGTCCAGGAGGGCGGTGGGCCCGAGCCCCGCGACCCGGAGGCCAGCTGCACCACGGTCCCCACCTTCCCCGGCTGGTTCGCCTTGGCCGTGGTCGCCGCCCTGGGGCGCCGCCGGCGTCGGTAGCCGCCTGACTAGATCAGGTGCCGCATCCGAGTGGCCTTTGCGTCGAGGTAGCCCTGACTGTGTGGGTTGCCTTCCACCACGATGGACTTTCGACCGACGATCTCCACCCCGAGGGCGGTGAGCCGCTCGACCTTCCGGGGGTTGTTGGTCATCAGCCGGATGCCATCGAGGGCCAGGTCGTCGAGGATGGCCTTGGCGGCGTGGTATTCCCGGGCGTCGTCGGGCAGGCCGAGGGCGCGGTTGGCGTCGACCGTGTCGAGGCCCTTCTCCTGGAGATGGTACGCCGCAATCTTGTTGGCCAGGCCGATGCCTCGGCCCTCCTGGCGCAAGTAGATGACGACGCCATCGTGCTCGCGAATCGTCTCGAGCGCGGCGTCGAGCTGATTCTTGCAGTCACATTTGAGCGACCCGAGGACCTCGGAGGTGAGGCACTCGTCGTGGACTCGCACGAGGACATCGCGCCGGCCCTCGACCTGGCCGCTGATGATGGCGACCGGCTCGGTGCCGGAGCGAGGGTCGCGATACGCGCGGACCCGGTAGTGCCCCTTGTCGGTGGGGAGCAGGGTCTCCGCCACGAAGGTGACATCGTCGACGGCGAGAGTGGACACGGCGTTCATGGGAGCTACCTCGTGGGCCGACAACTGCATAACGTTCAGGTTCTGGAGTTGACGCCGCCGTGAGATCTCCCTTCGACGTACTGGCCGGTCTCGAGGCCCGTGAACCCGGCTCGCGGGCCCCGCTGGTGGTGCTGGACCTCGACAGCACCCTCATCGACACCGCCCCTCGCCACCGAGCCATCCTCGAGGCCTTCGCCGCCGCCGAGGCGCCAGAGCTCCGCGCCCTCCTGCCCCACATCCCCCCCTCGGTCATCGGCTGGTCTGTCAGCGACAACCTTCAGGAACACGGGGTCGAGCCGTCGCTCGTCGCTCGCTACGAGGCGTTCTGGGCGGCCCGCTTCTTCGACGGCGCCTGGTGTCGCCACGACACCGCCACGGAGGGAGCGGTGGCCTATGTGCAGCGCGTGCTGGAGGCCGGCGGGGTCGCCTACTACCTCACCGCCCGCCCCGCCCCGACGATGGGTCACCACACGGTGCAGCGGCTGTCCGCGCTGGGGTTCCCGATCCTGCGCGGCCGGGCGGTGCTCCACATGAAGCCCAGCGTGTCCCTCGACGACGGGCGCTTCAAGCGCAGCGCCCTCCGAGAGGCCGCCCAGCTCGGCGAAGTGGTGGCGAGCTTCGAGAACGAGCCCGCCCACGCCAACGCGCTGCTCGCGGCCTTCCCGACGGCGCAGCACTTCCTCGTCGGCGACGTGCGGAGTCCACGCGGCCCCGAGCCGGACCCCGCGGTCATCCCCATCCGCGACTTCCTCGCCCCCCGGTAGCCGCTCCGAGGACGCCCGCTACCAGCCCTTGGCAGCCGGGCGAGTGCGCTCGGCCACACAGCCCCCCACCTCGTGCATCCCGCGCACGATGAGGCCGGTGGCACCGAGGTCGGCCGCCAAGGTGTGCGGCTCCACCTGGAGCTTCGACACGCAGAGCGACGCAGACCGACCGTCGAGGGGCTGGGTGAGCACGCTCATGGACAGGCCGTCGACCACGTCGGCAACCCGCTTCTCCAGCAGATGATCCGGGGCGATCTCGGCGAGCACGAAGCCTCCCCCGGCAGGGTAGCGCGCCACCGCACAGCTCTCGCGACGGACCAGGGGGCCTCCGAGCCGGCGCTCCACGCGGGTGACCCACTTCGGGTCGAGGGGCTCGTCGGCCGGGAACAGCAGGCAGCGGCGCCCCACGCTCACCGGCTCGACCCGGGCACCGCGGCGCTCGGCGTCCCGAACCACGCGGTCGAGCTGGCGCAGGTCGCCGTCGGTGTGAGCCACCCAGACCTGCACTCCCACCTCGGGCGCCGCGTCGGCCTGGGCGAAGGCCGGCAACAGCGCCGAGAGGAGCACGGCCCAGCTGATCATGGCGTGCCCCGCTGCATCACGTCGTCGACGAGGGCCGCCGGCATCTCGCCGTGGGTCTGGAAGTGACGCATGTGCAGGATGGGCTCGCTGCCGAGGTCTGCGGCCGTCCGGCCTGCGATCTGCTCGGTGTACGCCCGCGGCACGAAGCCGGCGAGCTCCGCGGGCTGGTCGGCCCGCTCGATCACGTCGAAGAGAGAGTCGAGGGTGTTCATCTTCATGTAGGGGCAGGTGGCGCAGCCCCCCGCCACCGTGCACCCCTCGAAGCCCCGCACGCCGGGCACGAGGCCGAGGGGGTCCTCCTTCACGGGGGTGACCGCCTCGGAAGCCACGGGGAAGATGATCTGCACCTCGACATCGTCGCGGTCGGCCGCACGGAGGCGCTCCTGCACCTTGCGCACGATGCTCGTGACCATCCCGGCTTCCGTGCCGAGCACGACCGGCACCACCGAGGGGCCCTCGGCCTGTACCGCGGCATCGACGGAGTCGAGGATGAAGCCCAGGATGTTGGAGGTGGAGCCGACAACGCCCCGCCCCTCGGTGGCGGCGCGGGCCGCGAGGGCGAACATCTCACCCGGCACCTCGAGGTGCGCCGCGAGGAGGGCATCGGGGTGCTCTTCCTGCACCCGAGCCACCACGTCGTCGCCGAACATGTGGTGGACGACGCAGTTTCCTTCCTCGAAGAAGTGGAATCGGTCGATCAGGGCGCGCACGCTGGCCTGGTCGTGGGCCGGATGGATGGCGCGGATGGCGTCGTCGGAGAGCGTAGCGAACTGGCTCAGCATCGCGAGCAGGTTGCCGCCCATGTAGGTGTCGGGGCCGTACCAGATGGTCATGCCGGGGATCTGGGCCGCCGCCGTGAGGATGGTCTGTACGACGTTGGAGGAGGTGCAGGTGATGGTAGGCACCACCGCGTGGGCCTGCGCCTTCGTGAGGAGGCTGGTGTTGATGTAGACCACGTGCAGCGGCCGCTCCGCACCCGAGGCCTGCGTCAGCCAGGAGCGGTAGGCCTCGCCCTCGGCCGACTCTGCCAGGGAGCACCCGATGGGCTCGGTGGCCAGCCGGTAGACAGCCACGTCGCCGTGGCCCGCCGCATCGAGCACCGCGGCGACGTTCTCCGACATGAAGTCGACCCCGAGAACCACGATCACCTGCCGCCCATCACGGGCCTGCCCCACCGCCGCGTCGGCCATCTTCAGGCTGTCGGCGATGGTGACATAGGCATCGGGGAGCCGCGTGAGGACGCCCTGCAGCTCGGCATCCATGTAGTAGTGCGCGACGATTCCGACGTTCTTGTCGCGACAGAGGGCGACCAGCTCGTCGATGGTGCGCTCGTCGGGGGACAGGTAGGCCGCCTGGGCCTCCGCGAAGCTCCCGCGGGGGGTGAGCTGCTTCGCCGTGATGCTCAGGGTGGGAAAGCTCGACACGCAACCTCCAGCGCGATGCTGTATCCGACCCACGCTCCGCGCGGGCGCGGCGTCACCGAGTCAACACCTGGTCGCCCGTGGCGCAGCCCTCGGCGCCGAGGAGGTAGTCGTGAGCTGGCCGTTCGGTGAGGCCCTGACCCAGCTGCCAGGACACCCCGAGGCCCTCCGAGACGTGACCACGACCGGTCAGGATCACGAGGTAGCCCTCGCCCGACCAGCCACGCACCGCCGCCTCCGCGATGCCGAGGTCTCGCCAGGCCATGGACCGCACGAACACCTCGGGGTCCATGCCGTGGTGTGTGGCCATCGGGCCCAGCTTCTCCAGGTAGGCCGCGGGCACAGGCACGTCTCGCCCTTCGGGTGGCTTCCCCAGCGTGAGCCCCGCCGCCACGAAGGCCTCGGCCTCGGAGCGAAACACCGTCTTGTACGGGGCGAAGTCGTGCCCCCAGGTGGAGGACCAGTCGGTCGCGGCCGGAAGCTGACCCACCCGCAAGGCCCCTGCTCCCAGCTGACGCATCGCCTCCTGCTTCGAGCCATGGACGGCCTCGATCGCGACGGTCACCGGAGCGACCCCAGCGAGCTCGTCGATGGCCTTCCGCGCCATCTTCAGATCGCGCTTGTGGGCATGCCGCTCGCCGAGGACGACGATGGCCGGCGGCGGGAGCTCGGCGAGGGACGCCACCTCGACGCAGTCACAGTCCACGGGACACACGATAGGCATGGGCGCCTCCGCTGGGGATGTACCCACCTGGGCACTCCAGCGCCCCTCGGGCACGCTACCAAGGGCTCTCCATGACACTCCGTCCGACCCTGTGGTGGACCGCGGCAGCCCTCGCCGGGCTGCTCGGCGTCGCGACCGTCGCCGCTGGGCCCCCGGTCGAGGCGGCGCTGCGTGCCCAGCTGGGCGACCCCGCCCCCGACCGTGTGCTCGACCGCCGCGGCGTGACGATCGTCGCCCAGCTGATGACGGTCGACCCCGACCCGACGGGCCGCATCATCTCCTACGAGTACACCGCGGAGGGCAACCTCTTCGTCGGCTACCAGCGCCTGCCGGCGACCGTTCCGGTCGGACCCGCCCTGAGCCCCATCCGCATCGAGGTCGACCCCTTCCACCCCGGCCTGTCCCGGCTCGCCGGTCGGTGGCGGCGGCCGCGAGCTCGGTGGGTGCAGCTATGGCACGCCGCCGAGCCCTTCCGGCTGGGCGGCAGCGGCGCCCTGGGTCTGCTGGCGGTGGGGCTGTTCGGCGTCGGCTGGAGGCGCCTAGGCGCCTAGCGTCGACAGCGCCGGCCCAAGCGACGAAGCGTACTTCCGTACGCGAGGAGGGCAGGGCCAAGTTGTCGGCGAAATAGGCCGATGGATCGCCGTCCTAGGCGCCTAGGCGCCTAGGCGCCGCGTAACGCCGGCACGAGCTCGGTCGCTACGGGGTCATCGGCCGACACCAGGCGTAGGGCCTCGGCATAGGCCGCGTCGGCCGCCGCTGCGTCGCCCCCCAGCGCGGCCAGGCGCCCCAAGAAGGCCTTGGCCCGCGCCACGTGGGGATGCTCCGCGGTGCCGAAGGCATCGACGAAGCAAGTGACGGCCTGATCGAGGAAGGTGCGGGCAGCTGCTGGCCGTTCCTCGAGCAGGAGCACCCCCAGGTTGTGCAGCGCCACACCGGCCTGCTCCTGGTCGCCACGGGTGGGCTGGGACACGCCGGACAGGGCCTCCACCACGCTCTGAAAGACCCGCTTGGCGTCCTCGTTCCGCCCCGCTCGACGAAGGGCTTCGCCACGGCCGTTCTGCCCACGCAGGACGAGGTCGCCCCGCTGCAGCTCGTCACCGAGGGCCGACAGCTGCTGATAGGCCGACTCCGCCCGCCGAAGCTCACCGACCTGGAGGTAGGCGTGGCCCAGGATCTCCACGCTGGAGGCCCGCTGGGTCGACGACTCCCACAGGGGCCAGGCTTCCTCCAGCAGCGGCGCTGCTTCGGCCGCCTCCCCGCGGCCCAGGTGGCAGATGGCCAGATCATGCAGGCGGGACGGGAGGAAGGCCGACTGGCTGGACCGGGCCAGCGCGAGGGCCTCGGTCATGCGGGTCAGCGCTCCCGCTCGATCGAGGAGCTGGTCGAGCACGACGCCGAGCCCTCCGAGGGCCTGGGAGCGCTCGTCGTCGGTGCCCGCCGCGCCGAGGGCATCTTGGTAGGCGTCCTGGGCCCGGGCCAGGTCGCGGGCCCGGCTGGCCACCTTTCCGTCGCCCAGCCGCCGCTGGAACGTGTCGCTCATGCTCGTCCTCCACGCCGAGACGTCCGAAGCCCCACCCTACCGCAGCCGAGGCGCGGTAGGTGTGGGGCTCCGAGGGGCACCGGATGACCCGGATGACCCGAATGACTCGTGCCGTCGCTCAGCTGCGACGACGGCGCAGCGCGACGAGGGACACGGGCAGGAGCCAGCCAGCCATGCCGGCCGGGCTCATCACGGAGCAGTCGCAGGACACGTCGTCCTTGCCGCCGGTGTCGCCGGTGCCCTCGGGGGTGGTGGTGGTGCCGTTGCCACCGTTGTTCCCGCCGTTGTTGCCGCCGTTGTTGTTGCCGCCGTTGTTGTTGCCACCGTTGTTGCCGCCGTTCGTCGGGTCGGTGCCGTTGTTGCCACCGTTGTTCCCGCCGTTGTTGCCGCCGTTGGTGCCACCGTTGTTACCGGTGTTCGTGTAGTTCGTGTAGTTCGTGTACGAACCCGAGCCGCCGCCGGTGTAGTTCGTGTAGTTCGTGTACGAACCCGAGCCACCACCGGTGTAGGTAGTGTAGTTCGTGTAGGTGGTGTATCCGCCGGAACCACCACCGTAGTAGGTGTAGGAGCCGTAGCCGGAGTCGGCCATGGCGGGAGCGGCGAGCAGGGTCACGAGAAGAGTCAAGCTGGTCATTGTGCCTCCGGTCATGACCATAAACTCGCCGGTCGCCGTTTGTCTCCCGCAAACCACGATTCGTCACAGGCCTGACGCATTCACTGCCTTCCACCGTAGACATGCCGGTGTGACAGATTGAAACAACCGAGGGAGTCCCCGCAGAACCGCGCGGCGCTGAGATCCCGACGTCGTCCGTGTTGCGGGAGCGGGCCGTCATGGCGGATACTCGCATCCCGCCGCCTGGAGCGCCTCTCATGAAGTTCGAGAAGTACACGATCAAGGCCCGTGAGGCCATCGCAGACGCCCAGCGTATGGCCGGCCGACTCGGCAACCCCGAGATTCGCCCCGGGCACCTGCTCGCCGCCATGCTCACTCAAGACGAGTCGGTGATCCCGAAGATCTGCAACTTCGTCGGCGTGTCCACCGAGGTGCTGGAGCGAGAGGCCGCCAAGGTGCTCGACTCCTACTCGAAGGTCAGCGGCGGCGCGAAGGCCGGGGTGTCCCGCGAGCTGCAAGGCGTGCTCGATGCCGCCGACAACGAGGCCCGCGCCTACGGCGACTCCCACATCGCCACCGAGATGTTCATGGTCGGCATCGCCGCCGGCTCGTCCAAGGCCGGGGTCGCTCTCCGTGAGCTCGGGTTCACCAAGCCCAAGCTGCTCGAGGCCATCGAGAGCGTCCGGGGTGGCCAGAAGGTCACCGGCGAAGACCCCGAGAGCCAGTACGAGTCCCTCTCCAAGTACACGGTCGACATGACGGCCGAGGCCGCCGACGGCAAGCTCGACCCGGTCATCGGGCGCGACGAAGAGATCCGCCGCGCGCTGCAGGTCCTCGCCCGCCGCACCAAGAACAACCCGGTGCTCGTCGGGGAGCCCGGCGTCGGCAAGACCGCCATCGTCGAAGGCATCGCCCAGCGCATCGCCACCGGCGACGTGCCGGAGTCGCTGCAGGGCAAGCAGGTGCTCGCCCTCGACCTCCCGGCCCTGCTGGCCGGCGCCAAGTACCGGGGCGAGTTCGAGGAGCGCCTCAAGGCGCTGCTCACCGAGATCGAGAACGCCCAGGGTCGCGTCATCCTCTTCATCGACGAGCTTCACACCCTCGTCGGCGCAGGCAAGACCGAAGGCAGCATGGACGCCGGCAACATGCTCAAGCCGGCCCTGGCCCGCGGCAAGCTCCGCGCCATCGGCGCCACCACCCTCGACGAATACCGGAAGCACCTCGAGAAGGACAAGGCCCTCGAGCGGCGCTTCCAGCCCGTGCTGGTCGAAGAGCCCACCGTCGAGGCCACCGTGCAGATCCTGCGCGGCATCAAGGAGAAGTACGAAGCCCACCACGGCATCAACATCACCGACGACGCCTGCGTCGCCGCCGCCGTGCTCTCCGACCGCTACATCTCCGATCGCTCCCTCCCCGACAAGGCCATCGACCTCATCGACGAAGCGGCCAGCCGCATCAAGATGGAGATCGAGAGCAAGCCCGTGGAGATCGACCGCCTCGAGCGGAAGATCAGCGGGCTGCAGGTCGAGCTCATCAGCATCGGCCGCGGCGACGACAAAGACTCGTTGAAGCGCGCCAAGACAGCCCGAGAGCAGATCGCCGAGTGGCAGACCGAGCTCGATGGGCTCACCAGCCGCTGGCGCGCAGAGCGCGAAGCCATCGACGCCATCGCCCAGATCAAAGACCGCATCGACGAGCTGGCGTTCGAGGGCGAGAAGGCCCAGCGCTCCGGCGACTTCGACGCCGCCAGCCGCATCATCTACGGCGAGCTGCCCGAGAAGCGGCAGGAGCTGCAAGACCGTCAGGCTGCCCTCGACGAGCTCCAGAAAGACGGCGCCCTGCTCTCCGAGGAGGTCAACGAGGAGAACGTCGCCCAGGTCGTGGCCCGCTGGACCGGCATCCCCGTCAGCAAGCTGAAGGAGAGCGAGCAGCAGAAGCTCATCCACATGGAGGACAACCTCCACGCGCGGGTCATCGGCCAAGACGAGGCCGTCGTGGCGGTCTCCCAGGCCGTGCGCCGCGCCCGCGCTGGCCTGCAAGACCCCAACCGCCCCATCGGCTCCTTCCTCTTCCTCGGCCCCACCGGCGTCGGGAAGACCGAGCTCGCCAAGGCGCTCGCCGAGTTCATGTTCGACGACGAGAGCGCGGTCTGCCGCATCGACATGTCCGAGTTCATGGAGAAGCACAGCGTCGCCCGCCTCATCGGGGCCCCCCCGGGCTACGTCGGCTACGACGAAGGCGGCCAGCTCACCGAGGCCGTGCGGCGCCGCCCCTACTCGGTCGTGCTGCTCGACGAGATCGAGAAGGCCCACCCCGATGTGTTCAACATCCTGCTGCAGGTGCTCGACGACGGCCACCTCTCCGACAGCAAGGGTCGCCACGTCGACTTCAAGAACACCGTCATCATCATGACGAGCAACATCGGCGCCCACAAGATCCTCGAGGCCGCGGGCGACCGCGAGAAGGCCATCAAGGCGGTCGAGGCTGCCCTGCTCAACGCGCTGCGACCCGAGTTCCTCAACCGTATCGACAACCGCATCGTGTTCGACGCCCTCACCCGCGCCAACATGGACGACATCCTCGCCATCCAGCTCAAGCGGGTCCGTCGTCTGTTGGCCGACCGCGAGCTCTCCCTCGAGATCACCGAGGCCGCCCGCACCGTCATCGCCGACATCGGCTACGACCCCGCCTTCGGCGCGCGTCCGCTCAAGCGGGCCATCACCACCCACCTGCTCAACCCCATGTCGTCGGCCATCGTCGGTGGGGGCTACAGCGCCGGTGATACGGTGCGCGTCGACGTAGAAGACGACTGCCTCAGCTTTGAGCGCATCCCCGCGCCCCCCGAGGCCGACGACCAGCCCACGCCGCCCCAGATTGGAGCCCAGCCCGGGTGACCGACGAGGAAGACGAGCTTCCATGGCTGCCCGGCAGCCGCTATGCCCCCGAGAGCATCCTGGGGCAGGGCGGCAATGCCGTGGTCTACCGTACCTACGACCACGACCGCAGCGAGTGGTGCGCGGTCAAGCTCCTGCACAAGCGGCAGGCCAAGCACGAGAAGGCCCGCCGGCGCTTCCTCGACGAGGCCGAGGTCCTCACCCTGCTCGACCACCGCAACGTCATCCACGTGCGCGACATGATGCGCGACGCCGCTCGGCCCTACATCGTGATGGAGCTGGCCGAGGGCGGCTCTCTGATGGACTGGACGCGCCGGAACGGCCCGATGCCCCCCCGCATGGCCGTCGACATGGCCATCCAGATCTGCAAGGGCGTCGGCGCGGCCCACAAGCTCGGCGTCATCCACCGCGACATCAAGCCCCACAACATCCTGCTCAACCGCCGAGGCGTGGCCAAGGTCACCGACTTCGGCATCGCGCAGCTTCCCCGCAAGGATGGCACCACCGACATCCCGGACGCCCTCCAGGGGAGCGCCGCCGGCACCCTCGGCTACATGGCGCCGGAGCAGCGCAAGGACGCTCGGCTCGTCGACCCCCGCACCGATGTCTACAGCACCGGGGCCACGCTCTACACGCTCCTCACGGGCAACACCGTCACCGACCTCTTCATCGCCGAGCGTGAGACCGGGCTCCTCGACGCCATCCCCGATGTCCTGCGTCCCGTGCTGCTCAAGGCCATCGCCTACCAGATCGACGACCGCTACCCGAACATGCCTGCCCTGGCCAAGGCCCTGTTCGGCCTCCGGCAAGACCTCGAGCCCGACCCCGAGAGCACGCCGCCCCTGATCGACGCGCTGTCCACGATCGACCTCGAGCCACCGCCCCGGCCGCCGTTCGAGCCGCCTCCGTCCGAGCTCTCCGACACGGGCGCCCATCGGTTGAAGCCCGCCACGACGCCGCCCACGAAGCTGCGCACGGTCACGCCCGCGCCCCAGGTGCTGACCAACCGCACCGCGGCGCCCACCCGCCCAGACCACCCCTTGGAGCGTCGCCCCCTGCGCCTCGTCGCAGCCGTGCTGGTCGGCGTCGGGCTCACCACGGCGACCCTGGTCTTCGGTGCGATGAACGTCCGCTCGGCCGAGAGCAGCGTCACGGATGCCCAGAACGCCCTGTTCGCCGTCCTCGACACCGAGCTGGCCATCGTCGACGACCTCGAGGCCCTCGGGGCCGACGGCGACCAGCTCGAGAAGCGCTACCGAGAGCAGCGCACGGCGGCGGCGCGCGAGCGCATGGTGGTCGCCCGCCGCTACATCGAGCTGCTGGGGCGCAACGTGAGCGAGCACGCGGGCACCACCCGGTCGAGGGATGCGTCGAGCGCCCGCGAGCGTCTGGGGCGCATCGAAGGCGAGCTCTCGGCCTATGAAGACGACCTGGCCACCTGGTCCGCGCGCTCGAGATCGTTCCCCGGCTCGCTGGCGGTAGCACTCGGCCTGGCTGCCTCGGCCCCCTAGCAGAGGCCGAGGCGACCCCCCGCTACTGGGCGGCGTCCTGGAACTCGGTGGCCACCTCGATGATGGAGCCGGCGAAGGTCGCCTGGTCCTCGAGGGAGTTGAGGGCCGCCGCACACTCCTCCGGCATCTCGCTGCCACCGGTGATGCCGTCGCAGGCGATGTCCGACAGGACGGAGAGGCAGGTACGAGCCGCCTCGCGGGTGGTGTTCACGTCGGTCGCGCCGTCGGCGGGCTCGTAGAGGCCGTCCTTGCAGCTGGCCGTGAGAGGCTCGAGCTTCTCCAGGCAGAGCTCGGTGGGGTTGAGCCCAACCGCGTCGAGGACATCCTGCGGGATCGCCGAGTCGCCGAAGACGGTCTCGATGACGCACTCCTCGGTGCGGCCGCAGTACGTGTTGGAGAAGCGCTCGCAGAGCTCCTCGTTGGTCTCCTCGGTGGACTCCTGGGCGGCCTCGATGGTGCCGGTGTAGGTGCCGCAGGCCGCCGGGGGGGTGGCCAGCTCGGGCACCACGTCGACCTCGTAGATCGGCGTGAACTGGTCGCACTCGCCGCCATCGGCCTGGGCATCCAGCGCCGCCACACACTCGTCGTTCACCTTCTTGGTGGCGGGGTCGAGCTTGCCATCGGCGGCCTTGGCGCAGGAATCGTTCTCCGCCTGGGTGGCCTCGAGGCAAGCGGTGCGACGGGCCTCGACATCGATGTCGCGCTCGGCCTCGTGGCAAGACACCGCGAGGTCGCAGGATGCATCGCAGACAGAGCGGGTGGGCTCGCCACCGCAGGCAAGCAGCAGCACACCAATCAGGGAAGTGGTCAGCATGGGGGTCTCCTCCAGTGGATGACAGGGTAGCGCATCACAACAAGCGACGCGCCTTGATCTCCAGGTACCGCCCGAGCAGGTCGGACGTGAGCTCGTCAGGGCGTGCGTCGACGACGAGAGCGCCGCGACGCCGCAGGGACTTGAGGGTGTGCTCTCGCCAAGCAGCCAGCTCAGCGGCGGCTCCGCGCACGAAGGGGGACGGGCCCCCGGCCTCGAAGGGGTCGGTCAGGACGTGGTCGAGCTCGGGGTCACGCACCCACACCATCAGTGGGAGGTGCCGGGAGCTGAGCCCCATGGTCACGCGCTTGGCCAGCTCCGCGTTCACGTCGTCGACCACGGAGGTCAGCAGCACCACCAGGCTCCGGCGCCGAACCCGCGCCGAGAGATGCCGGAAGGCCAGCGCGAAGTCCGGCTCGTCGAGGCTGGGCGACAGGTCGTAGGTGCTCCGGATCAGCGCCGCCCCATGCCGCGCCCCGCCGCGAGGCGGCAGCCAGGCCCGCACCTGGCTGTCGAACGCCAGCAAGCCCACGCGGTCGCCGTGGCGAAGGGCGGTCTGGCCCATGATCACGGCCGCGTTCAGCGCGTGGTCGAAGGCCGTCATCTCGCCGAACCGCGACGACATCATCCGGCCACAGTCGAGCAGGAAGAGGATGTTCTGGTTGGACTCCTGCCCGAACTCGCGGGTGGTGAACTCCCGCCGCCGCGCGGTCGCCTTCCAGTCGATGTGACGGTAGGGGTCGCCCGCCACGTAGGGGCGCAGGCGCTGAAACTCGTTCTCGCCCCCGGGACGCCGCCGCACCCGCACGGGCACGCGAAGCTCGGCGGCACGCCCCACGAGCCCCGACGAGCGCAGCTGCTCGAAGTCCGGGTAGACGCGGAGGTTGTCCTCCACGGGGACCTGCCGCTGTCGCAGCCAGAGCCCCAGCGGCGACGACCAGCGCACTGTGATGGGCCCGAAGTCGTGACGGCCGCGTCGGGAGACGACCAGGCGATACGGCAGCGCCGCGGCCATCCCGGGGGCCAGGGCCACCGGCTGGGGCAGCCCCTCCGCCTCCCCGGGGGCGGCGTCGGTCGCGAGCACGTGCAGGAGACGCCGGCTGGCATTGCGCAGCCACACCGTCACCTCGAAGCTGCGGCCGACCGCCTGCACCTGGGCGACCTCGCGCTGGGCCTGCACCGCGCCGCGAGTGAGCAGGAGGTCGGTGAGGGCCACCAGCACCAGCACGATGTCGAGCGCCACCAGCGGGAACCAGACGTCGGGCACCGCGACCACCACGCCGCTCAGCACGAGGGGCACCACCCACAGCGCCACCAGACGCCCCGACGGGATGGCCGCCCACCGGAGGAGCCAGCGAGGCTCCTCGGCAGAGACGAAGGGGGCCGACGGCGCGACGCTCACGTGCGCGACTCTCCGCCGGGCACCGGCACGTCGAGGAGGATGCCCCGGACCACGTCGTCGGCGTGGGTGCCCTCGAGCTCGG
>ENA-OWNT01003070-OWNT01003070.1-seawater-metagenome-genome-assembly--contig:-NODE-3070-length-16304-cov-4.220127_pt1 | contig 16304 bp, 11 predicted proteins | sample MGYA00238136_ERZ651165 | MGnify/ENA primary metagenome ERZ651165 (study PRJEB26861, sample SAMN08777766) | seawater metagenome | isolation source: coastal seawater | place: USA: Florida | collected...
GGAACCTTGGAACCTTGGAACCTTGGAACCTTGGAACCTTGGAACCTTGGAACCTTGGAACCTTGGAACCTTGGAACTTTGGAACCTTGGAACCTTGGAATCTTGTTCGAAGCACCGTTGTGGCGTTGTGGCTGACGAGCAGCTACTCTGTTTTTGTGGTTGTGATGGTTGTGGTAGAGGGTTCGGTGATAACTTTACTTGTAATTGGTTGGCTGCTGGGGGTGTTCGAGGCAGGCGTTGAATGAAAAGCGTACCCTGACAAAAAGTTGAGAGAAGTTCTACCCCATTTTACATTGCACACTCATCTCCGCCGCGCCAACACAAACCACAAAACCACAAATCGGTAATCATGCGATTTTCTGCAACTGCATTGCTCGCCGTCGGAGGCGTTGCCTTCAGTGACGCCGCGCAACATGTCCGAGGCCCCATCGTCAAGGAAGACGGCCCCGATTCAATTTTTCTCACTCTGGCGTTTTGCCCAACTGTTTTCTCCGGAAAGGGTGCAGTTGTGCGAGTCGACGGCGCCACATTTAAGCCCGAAGTCGTCTCCAAGTTTGACTGGCCTGAAGGCATTGATGGCGACTGCCCAATGGGCGGAGAAGACCCCAACTTCTTTAGTGACACTGTCGTGGGAACCCGCCGAACTCACGTTTCCTTTGGTTCGGTAAGTGCTAGGAAATGTGCCGCGAGCGAAGCGGCCTTTGACTCTGCCAATAGGTGGAAAGCCTTGGTGCAACATAGCTCTTTTGTAACGCGCATTCGTTTGTCCGGGTGTGATTGTAGGAGTGGGGCTTGCTGACCCAGGTCGACGTTGACCATGGTCGCGTTCAACATTTCGCCAAAGGATCCAGCGGCGACGAGTACATGTTCGACGGCTTTACATCATTTGCCTTGGATGACGACGCCAAGCACGTCCGTGGACTTACACCTCACGTGACCGGTGAGACGCGCAACCGTAATTCTGTGGAGCGGTGAATGCAGAGTGAATGTAGAGTGTCTAACGTTGTGGTTGTACTCTACGGTGTACGCAGAGGATGGATTTTGCGATGACGGTTGCTTCCGTTTCGGAACTCAGCACGTTGAACTTGGAGTCTTTCTTGGCCTGGATAACGACGGACTTCCGTTCAAAGTGCGATCTATGCTGGGACTCACTGCTTTGTGGAACTGCCTTGTGACCACGCCTGTGCTTGTGACCTGATAGGCCATTTCAACGAATGTTGCGTTCTTGGACCGGGATGCACTGACGTACCACGCGCAAGGCTCGTATCCATTGACCAAGGAGGTTAGTACTGGATGGTTTTGCTGAGTAACGGCGTCCTCAACTGATTGTGAGACTCCTAATACGTCAGGCGGAATGCTCTGAGGACGAGACAAAGCAGTGCATGTTCACCATTAATGCCACCACCGGCAGTTTGATCAGCAGCGTCCCTGCAGATCGCTTTGAGGTGAATTGGAGTGTTTTGCAAACGTAGTCTGCCACAGGTTTCATCGTCTCGTTCCCCTGCTGTGGTCTGCGCGCCAAGGTTTACCATTTTCAAGATTTCCAGCGCTCTGTCGACACAAACGGAACAGTGCTGGCCTGGGGATACCATGAATCATGCGGAAAAGGCACGTCATGCACATTATGATGATACTCGCACACTACTCGGATATTTTCTTACGTGCACGCCTGCCTTGCTCACTCAGGCGATGATTCCTTCGGCTTTGCGCGTATCAACCCTCAGACTGGAACTGATACTTTGGTTTCGTGCATCAACCAAACGGATGTCGTCGTCCACACCACGCCGGACATGTCGGCGTTCAGTAGCGATGGTACACGATTCGCCACAGGTGTGTTGGAATTGTTCCCTTCTGCACATTGAACTGGTGCGCTCACGGACTTCTGATGGTGTCTTGTTGCTGTTGTCATTTGTCTTCCACAGGGAGTGGCAACCCAGAAACGGGCGAGGTCAGTGTTGAGCTAGTACTGCGGTGGTGTTTCGATCTGTGCCCCCAATCTTATTCCTTCGTTAATCCACTGCTAACGTAGATGCAACTCTTGGTCTTCGATGTGGAGTCTGGGGAGAAATTGTTGGACTCCAGCCTTCCAACCTTGAAGAAAGACCTTGGCGTCTCTGAAGATGCACCCTTCATCCAGATCTGGGGTCTGTCACACCTGCCCCCGGCCGACCTGTGAATTCTCCCAATTGCAGTGGTGCTGGCAGTGGTGCTGGCAGAGTAAAAGTCGAATCGTGTCGAAATAATCGCCGCTTGAGCAGCATCTAACTAAAGTTTTTATCAACATTGTTCGCCGCAAATATTGTCGTATTGTATGCTTTTGGATGTATCCAAAAGGTCTGTCAACAACCACGCGGGGGAGTAGAATCTGCAATCGTAACGCGGTGCGTTCCGTCGCGTGGAGGCATTTCATAGCAAATTGTCGAAAAACACGTTATCGTCATAGCCTTGTGGTGCCTGTGAAACCGCCGAGTCAGTGATGCATCGGGACCCATAAGCGACACCACGCGCGTCCACATACCTCAAATGCTAGCATCAGCGGCAGCGCATGCGAACGCATAACTTTACATTTCTCTGGGACAATGCTGCCAACTGTAAGGCCGAACGGTAGAACGACATTGTTACCAATCGTGACCTACGTTGCATACACAATCACAAATCCAATTCACGCGGCTTCTATGGGGTCTGCTATCAAACGTGGCAATATCCTACCTTGTGTCGCCGTAGCTCTCGCTGTAGGAGCGCAGTTCTTGCGATGCTCTGGTCAGTTGTCACCCACTTAATCTACACATACACAAGAGAGATTATTTTCCACAGTTTGGTCGGAGTGAACATGCAGTCGCCAGCATGCACGCACCAATTTGCGGCCTAGCTCGTCAGCATTGCGTGATCTAAGCAGCAAACGGAGCAAAGGAAACTTGAAATTCATGTATGCAGGTCACTACTCATTTTGCGGCCGTACGCACTTCGACGATACACACTGTCGCAAAAGGGACCTGGCAAAGAGAACAAAACAGCACATTGCAACAGAGACACATTAGTGCGACGTTTTGCATCCGTAGGAATCGCTCTGAATGGACGCTACGCACTGAAAATGATTCGAGGCCTACAGGTTCAGTTCGGCATTGGTGCGCGGTCAGTTGCGACGTGAGTGATGACCAGAGTTGAAGCTCACACGTGAAACGAACCTCGTCAACAGTTTCGCGAAGCCGCAGTGCGCTTCGCACATACTGTAGTGTGGCTTCGTCTAAGTCGTCGATACCAGCAGTTGTGACATGTGACATGTACAGCAATAGCTCGTCGGCGTTGGCCTGCAGTAGAGAGCCGTGACGAGAGTTGACAGCGCGGCGTTGGTCAACGAATAAGCTGCACGAACCCTCATCACGTTGAAAGCACGCCCACAGAGCTGTTCGAATTCCTGCAGCATGGTGTCACAGCGCCCCTTGCCATGGTCACGTCGCGCATTCGAACGCTGAGATTGTAGCAAGTCGGCCATGTCACTGGTGAAAACGAATGGAAATCGCTGGCGTTGCATTTTGAGGATTGTTGTTCGTATTCCCAAGCAAAACCCGAAGTCGATGTGAAAAAAACGGCCTGTTTTCACAACCGGACAATCAACCACATAGGTTTCAGGAGTTCACTCAAAACATAGAATGGTGAGTTCAATGCAGCGCGTCGACGAAATTACCGGTTGAATTGTGAACCATCACATTATCGTTGTGACGATCACCAAATCCCAGAAGATACGACGCGACGCAATACCCGGCGAGTGAACGCAAAAACACTCGCAACTTTGGATTAGGACTCCTTGTGTTCGTCCCGTTTTGCAAGTAGCCGGCGAGTCCACCAGGTGATTCTTGAATTTCCCCCAGCGTTTTTGAGTTTGGCACGACCTGCCACACAAACGTTTATCACAAATTTACTTGCGCAAAGCCGTGCAACGTCGAAACAATGCATTGTATGACGCACTTGCACAACACCGCCTTCTTCCCATGTCGGTACGACTGCGTATGGAGTGATGTAAAGATCACCGACGGACTGGTCTTTCTTCCAACATCTGTCCATCATCTTGAGAAGGTTGAGGACCAATTGGTCCTGGCGCAGGTCGTCACGGACTTTAAAAATAACTCTCACGACATCCTTTACACAACCACGGTCAAAATTAGCACGAAATGCAAGAGCAATCCATCATGTGATGATACATACCTGACTGTCGGGTTCCACCGGATTGTGTGACACAAGGCGTTGAGTTTTCACGCGACTTTTGCTTTTCGAGGCTTTTCGAGTCTTTTCAGTTGAAGAAGATGTCGACTCGCCGCCATTGTTCGAAGTGGACTCCGGTGTTTTCGGCTCTTCCATATGTGTGGCATGGTCACTGGGCCAACGGATCGACGTCGACGCCCTGGTTGCGCCTGTGGTGACGTTGGGCAAAGCCTGTTGCACGCCACCAGAGGCATGTTTGTGAACTCCAGGAAGTTTGTCAAATCGGTGAAGGTCGAACGAGTCGGCACACCCGTCGTCATTAGAACGTGAAGTGAATGTTGGTACTTTCTCTGGCAAATTTTGCAGGCGTGTTATTTCATCCACCATTAAAACGCCTCGGATTGCCATTGACCGTGGGACGCGGGCCCGGTTCAACGGGATGAGGAGCTCTGGAGGTCCACGTAAACGATTTCGTTGGCGCGATAATGACAATTCGCGATCGAGACCTTTGGAGTAAGTCCAGGCTGGAATTCGGAAGCGCATCTCAGATGCCAACGGACTACCGGAATCTGAGGTGCCTTGGTCACCGGTTGGGCCTTCTCGCACTGAAGACTTGCCGCCTAGTTGTACTACTTCGTTGACCCGCGCGAAGAGTCCATGTTCACTCCACAATCGCATCTGATCTTCGAATATTGGACGCAATGATGTCGACGCGGAAAAATGGTCTGCTGCGGCGCCACGTTCAAGCGAAGTATGATTTGATATTGCAGACATAAAAGATCTCAGTAAATGAGAGCAAAATGCGCGATGCTCCACAGCATGAATTCCTGCACCGGCCAAGGAATCATCGACCGCTGACGTTTCCACCTGCAGAATCCAGAACAAGGTGAGTCCGACGCTGCAGCGATGACCCGTGAAGCCTTCATCAGCGGCGACAGCTTGGAGCAGCACATATCCATGAAGGGCGTTATATTGTCGATGGGCCACACTTGAGTCACTCCAGCTCAGCCACTTGTGCGTCAGCACATGCAAGCCCTCTCGTAATGCAGCAAGGGGTCTTCTTTTGTGCAAAAAGTTCGTGGACTCCCAACGAAAAGACTGCACAATTTGTGGAAGAATGCAGTTTAACAACCACGAAGGAGCGTCCAGCGCAGCAAGCCGTTCGGTTGCATACTCTCGCAACAAAGGACATCCCGCAAACGAAGGGTGAAGTAGGTGCAATACCTCGGGCAGAGTGGGAGGTGTCCATAACTTTGTCCAAGCACCACTCAAAGTCGGTGACTTTTTTACACCTTGGCCACTCGACTGATGCAGCTTTTGCACGAGTTGGCAGTTGTCAATGGCCTTTAATACCACTTCAACTTGAAGCGGACACGCCCAATCCGTTGCGCGAAGGAGCAATGGCAAATCAGAAGTTAGTAACTGAATTGAGTCACCCTGCGTCCATGGTGATACACTGTCTGCGGTATTCGGAATCGCGGAGACGTGTATCGGCCGCAAAAGTCGGTGGAAGACCGCGATGGAGTCTGATTTTGTCAGTGGAGTGAGGACATCACAAGATCGACGTAGAAGAGAAATTCGGTGGCGAAGGGAAGGCACAGGGCCGAAAGCTAAGCTAGCACAATGAAACAGTACTTCGTAATTTTCCGCAATTGACGACAACTCCATGACATGTTCTTCCCGTGAAGTTCCAAGACCAATTGCCTGCGATTCAAGTATCTCATATTGAGATTCGAGTTTCACGAGACGGCGCTTGACCAGCGTCATGTGATCGCGGACAAATGCAGGTTCAAAAATAATCTTCAAATGCTCAGATACTTCTCGAACGTTACAACTCGTTTTCAGAGCTTCATTGATATCGACAGTGTCGGTGTCGCTGTCAGAGCAAATTCTTTGGACGGCATCGGCGACAATACGATCCGTTTGCCATAGCAATTTATGTACACGCGCACACGTCTTCCAAGATATTGCGGCGCTTTCGACCGCGTTGATCCATCGTACTCGTTCAGCATCCACGTTGCTGCAGCTCACGACTCGCACAGCAATCAAGACATCATTCAATTGATCGGGAATGACGATGTTCGAGTGAGCCTGCACACCACGGCGGTGCCAATTGTGAAGGCTAATGAAAAACACGCTGGGTGCGCTGCAGATACGGATTTTGTTGTTGCCGCTCAGAGCGAAGTCATCCCAGACAGGACTTCGTTGCGCCTCGATATGCCCGGCCATTGGTCGCCCAAGGTGCTGTTGCCCGGGCTGTGTCGCAGATGTTGACATTGGGCGAAAAGCTTCCCTTTGCAAAACGGGGTGTGGTGTTGCTTGGGACCAGGCAACGTGGGGCGCAGTCGAATGTGGACCGGTCCGAAATTCCACCAGCGTGTGCGGCACATGTTGAGTGTCAACAACACTTACAGTCATCCAACATTCAGACGCAACAGTTAAAGTGTTCAGCAAAGCCTCGGAAGCGGCAAGCCGGGCGGTTGAGCGACACACAGCTTCAGAACGCCCAGATACATCCGTGGGAGTTCTGGCTTTGCCTCGGTCAGAATCTTTGCAGACGCGGAAGTGAGCATCACAAAGAAAGGTATCACGCTTCGAAGAGCTGTGTTCCGCCTTGAGTAGAAACTCGGCGGGTTGACAACAGTACTTGACACTTTTTTGATCGCCAGGGCGGAACGCATCTTCGTTGCGACGACGATTCTTGTTATTTGCATCTGGGCTTGGCGAGCTGCTTCTGTCTGATGCGGTAATGACTGCTTCACAATGATGCCACGGACACGCACGGACTGGTCCTCGTTTGAGCACGGCAGGTGAAAACGCGAGCTCGTTGTTCACTTTGTTCAAACCTTTGCTCGAGACTGCAGGAGGCTCAGATTCAATGAGTGACTCAGGCACGTGACGAAATTCCATCAAAAGTTTGAACGATTGTCGTTCATTTGCGTCAGCAGCTTCTAGTTCCAGTTCTTGCACTTGCCCTGACTCTTCACTCTTCGTCCAGCGTAGAGTGTGCGTAGAACGCCTCGACCGTTCACCAACGGTGCGGCGTTGAACAGTTGATGGCAATCTATGTGAAGAATGTGCATCGGGTGGATCGTGAGTGTTCACATGACCACCCTTGACCTCGTAGTTGCCGTCAACAACCGCGAAACTTGACTTTTGGTGGGCAATGTGATGACTCTGCAGCTGATCGCTGTGACCACTGTCATAACCGGCGTAGTGATCGACATTCCACCTGTGGTGTTGGAAAGCAGCAAAGCTCACTGACGGGAACTGCTTGTCGAAGAGGTAGTTGGCAAACACTGTTGCATTCGGAAGTTCGGAGACCGCTTCCGTAATGGTACGCTCCACAGCGTCTGGTGTCATAACAGTATCAGACTCCGCCACATCTCCACAGTGAGAAACCAACGTTGAGATGAACACTGCGGGCATACTCCTCTCACTGTCCAGATCAATTGAGGCGACTGCACTGTCTGCACTTTTCAGCATGGAGAAGTATTTGTCCGGGGTAAAATGCCCTCCAGGCAGGCGGTATATCGGGACAGCGGACAGCAGTTGCACAGAATAGAGACTTGTACTCGGTAAGCCAACGACCCCAGCAGTTTCGTTGTGGAGTTCGCGATGTGCGGCTTCATCACGATGGTTGAAGGTCATCGGGTCCTTGAGTAGTCCATCTTCGGGGTTTTCGAAAAAGCTCCGCCCACGTTGGCGAGTTGTTGACTTTCCTAATATGGTTTGAGCAGCGTGAACACTTGGTGCTCGCTCGTCTTCTGCAGACAAACCCATCTTTTTGAGAATAAAAGATTTGATTGGCAGAAGCTTGACTACAACGGATGCCGTGATTGGGATCGTTTCGACCGTCGGAAACGAAAGGGCCCACGTCGAGCCACTTGAGGTCGACTGTCCAACAGACTGCAAAGAGAAGCGTCCAATGCAGGTACGCCCATTCCATAGCTCTACCGACAGAAGATGATGGTATTTTTGTGGCAACTTTAGCCAGCACCGCACACCGCCGGCTTTTGCACCTCCAATTCGTTTTGACAAGACGCGGCGCGACTTACGCTTTTCGGATTCAGAATCTTTGTCGATCATGACATCTTCGTCACCTAGATTGGGTTTGAGATTGTCTGTGGATGCGCTGACCTCAGACGCGGCTTTTTGACGAGCAACACTCGCTGCAGCGTAGGACATCAAACTATTGAGTTCTTGTACACTCACGTTGATGAACATTTCTCGAATTTCTATTTGCAATTTGGAGTCTGAGAGTCCACTATCGGCGGCATCATCCATTGTTCTGTTCTGCAGAAGGGGCTGCCGGATTGGCTCTGCAAGGTGGTTCCGCGCGTGCACAAACGTCATTTGCCTGGGAAAACACTTTGATAGGACAGGTGAGTAGAATTCGGCAATATCAGCGATCAGCTGCTTGGCGGCCTGTCGACGAGCACATCGCCACCTGTCGTAGTACGCGGCTTGCGCCCTTTGAGCTCCAAGCCCGACGAGCATAACGCGCTTTTGATGCTGGCCACCAACAATATTCAGCCCTGTTTGTGCGGAATATTGCGCTGGAACAACCAATGACTTAGCAATTCCGCGGAGACGAACGTGAACAGTCATAATAACTGCTTGCACTTGGTCGCCTACCAAGCGTAGAGAAGCACATCGTTCTGCATAAGCCGCCATGCATCTCACGAACTTGTCTGGTCTCGGGAGAGCTGCAAGAACTTCAGCTGGGGAGAATGCTGCATGCTTTACGTCTGTTCTCGACATTAATGAAGAAATGAATCCATTCTCTTGTACCGGCTCGTCACTGTGAAGTAACTGCGCTCGATCAGATCCATCAGACTCACTGTCGGGAGCCTCGGCTGGCTTGCTCTCTCCATCACCACCGCCCTCATCAACGTCATCAGCGTCATCAGTTTCTGTTGGAACATGATAATCTTCGCCTTGATCTTTGCCTCCAATGCCTACATCGACGGTGGAGTGGCCAGTGCGGTCACTGTGACGCAGGACTGCGGTCGCAGCACCCTCGAAGACGTCTCCGATTCGGCGTTCCGAGGGCTCAAATGCCCGTTGGAAATGCGAAATACTGCACAGCGAGAATCCGCACACAGCTGTCCACAGCACATCTAGAGTACGAACGAGCACAGGGCGACTGAGCTGAAGCGCAGCATCAACTATCCTTGCGTGGCGAGCTCGCTGGTCGCCGAATTCAAACCGATCTTCAGGCTGGCTGGCGTGTGCTAAGGCCAGTAGCAGGTGCTGGAACCTTCCAGTGATACCGTGTAAAGTATGCCGAACGCCAGTATGGCGATTGGCATCAAGCAGCATTGCTCCTGACAAAGTCACTGAAAACCTGTTCAGTCGGTTGACAAAGTTTTGCCAATGAGCAGATTTCAACAAGTGACTGATTTGCGAATTATGCTGAGTTTGCTCGTTTGCTTGATCGATGTTCATCAGTGTGCAAAACGCCACGTCAGCACTTGTGTCAGTCGATGGTGCAATCCGAGCATCGCCAAAATAGTCTCGCACAATATCATGCGCATTTGTTGCGGCCTCTGCTGATTTGAAAAGTTTGCGCTTGATAGCAACAATTTTGCCCAGTTGGACGTCCGACAACTGAAGTTGCATCCACTCGTGGAAGTGCAAGTGGATGATGTCAATAGTATTACGAACACCCAGCGCCAGGACACGCTCCGTTTGCAACTCCGAAAGGCGCAAGAACTTCAACAGCATGTGCGACGTGCACACATCAGTAGCAGCTGCACACAATTCGGAAATTGTGGAGTCCTGGCGAGATTGCATGCACCGAGCTGCAGCAGCAAATTTGTCTTTCAAGGACGCAGACACGACAGAGTCGGGAAGAGCCTGCAGACGACACGTGGGCAGCCAGGGTAGATCATGGACGTTACAAAGTCCAAATTGCTCCTGAAGAATGGGGAGTACAGACGCAGCAGACTCGTCTGTTGCGAATGGGTCCTCGGCGTCCTCCTCATGGGCGCGCTGTTCGTGCTCACAATCATCGTCACCCAGCAGCACAGCTTCGACAAGCTGTCGCGCGAAGTGAAAAAAGTGGGCGTGTTGCCGCGCCGGCGCGGGACTTACTTCGTCACGACCATGATCGCGAGGCCACATCACGCCGTAATGCACAGCATCTTGCACCGAAAATAGTATCAAACCAATGCAAGGCTCCATGCAGCAAACATCATGCAACTCTGGACCAGGAGATGCATTCTCTTGTTGTGTGATGCAATCGACAAATGTTTGCAGTTCGGCGTTTCGCCGTGGACACCAAATATCCAGATGGCGAATCAACTCGTCAAATTTTTGCCGCTGCCACTTCCGAGCAACTGTGGCCGATTGTTCACTAGACGTCTGCGTTTCAACATTTGCTTTGCCAGTTGATGGCGCGGCAGTTGCGCGGGCTGTCACGCTGGACACTTCACTCTCCTCGACTAGGCTATTATTGCGTTCGATAACACTCCGCATATGGGCGTACTCTGAAGCGGAAACCGCTTTATTTTGCAGTTTTAAGTCGAGAAGGTCAAGAACCTCGACTGGAAACTCTTTCTCACTCATTATCCTTTCGCGGCTGGGTGATGGATCTGTCTTTTTCTTCGATGCGTCCGCTTCAGCGTAAGCACGCTTCCACTGAATACTCGTCGTCCTTGCAACTTCAGCACCCGCCCTTGTAAATTGGAAGTTACTTTGCAGCCAATGCATGGCGTCACTGTATACCAAAGCATATTCCCAAAAGCTCGCTTCCATACTCTCCAGATTGGCCAGTAGAGACTGCCAAAACAGGATCAGTCGCGTAGGAAGCGCACTGGCAATTCGTTGCCGACCGCTGCCACTTAATGCGCGCGGTCTCGATGCTTTGTCACGTGGCTTGCTTGAAATAAACGCCCCCTCGTGCTTGAATATGTCCAACAACTTCATCACATGATCAAGCTTTTGCTCTAAACTCTTGAGAATTGCGTTGGAGTGAGGATGCCATGAACTGATGTGTTTCTTGAATTTTTGCTGCCCCTTGTGATCCATAAATTCTCCGAATGCGCGCATTGCGACACAAGCGGCGTGGACCTGACACACATAAATTTCAACTTGTGCACGCTGTTCAGCAAGCGTAGCCAACAGTACGGTGTACTCTGCTTGGCGGGCCCACTCGCGATGTGTGTTTTCGTCGACATTGGAGGCACTCTCGCTGCTGGTCTTTCGATTCCTTTTGGACGACCCGCCCCGAGTTGGCCACAAAGCTGCTTGAAATTGTGGCTTGCCGTCGTCGAGTTGCTGGGTAATGTAAAACCGAGGAGGATCTTCGTCATCCATTTGCTGTGTGGAGACAGTTTTACGTACACTGGACACTGCAACACACGCCCGGGGCCCAAGAAATGTAAAACTTTGGTCCGAGCGCTGCTGATCCAGAAAAAGAAAACCGAACGAGCCCGATACGAGCGCGTTGTATGACATTTCCACGAAGAAGCCCGAGGTTGTGTCGTATCGCTTGAGCCGACCCGTTTTGAGAGTGAAGTATTTGAGATTGCCCGCCTTGAGGCGTTGACTCATGTGCAGATTGATTTTTGCAGGAGGAACTCCTCTGCGCCGACTCTGCAAACGCTGCCACCGCGCCTCAAGGTGGTTTCGCACCTCCGCCAGTGCCTCATTGGCCTTCTCAATTCTCTCAACCTCTGCTGAATCGACTTCCTCCCACTCGTCTTCTACCCTGGCACCAGTTGCGCCAATTGCTTGAGTAAGTTTTGCTGTTGTTCTACTCACGACCCGTTGCACCTGCTCCGCTTCTTTTTCCGAGAGTTCATCCATCTCACCAACTAGAACCAAGTCGTCACGCGCTCCAACTGACACTGACCATTCAGAAGGCGACGGCAGGTACTCTCTAAGAATTGGCAAACCCACAAACGAACCAAAAGGTACAGTGCCACCGGAGGATGGGAAATAATCTGCCATGTGACCAAAGCGTGTTCGGTACTGAGGGCGCTTGGACGCCTGCTCATTCGTTTGGTGGCTACTGTTGTCAGACGATGACGCACTGAAGGAGTCTTTGGACGGCGATAGGCCTTTTTTCGTCGATGTACCCCTGCGACTGCGGCTTTGTTCGCCTTCGTCGCTGTTATCAGCTGGAGACCACAGTGCCGCGATGAGGACTGCTTTGACAGAGTCGCAATTCAGTCTTTCTGACGGTTTTGGTAATGCGGGAATACTGGACGTCGGCAAACACGACACATCGGGAGAATTTGCGAAAATATGCGCTAAGCCGGCAGCCATGCGCCGCACGATGCTGCCCGGCAGGCAGAATCGGAAAATGAAATACTTTGCGACCCGAAAGAAGCAATGATACCATCCGTTTTGAAGACCTCGCTGCACTTCCACTTGGGCATTTCGTACATTAAAATACCACAACGAAAAGTGGCATCGCACGCACACTTTGCTTTTCCCTTTGAGCTTGCGTATTTGAGCGTCCGTCTGCGCACCGCGCGATTGATTCGACGAAGACGCAGAAGATCCAGGTTTCCGAGCATGTGGAACACCTCGAACCAATGCGCTGTAGTACTTCCCACAGTTGTTGCAAACGATACAACTGCACAACGCACAACAATCCCCAGATCCGCTTGTCAATAAAGGGTCGTCGCAGTTCCAGCAACGTTTCGGCCAGTTATCAATATGCATTTGCCTTTGAAACGATGATCCAGGAGTGAAGGTGGGGGCGAATGCGTGCTGCGCGACCCATTGCGACAACGTCGAGGGATAATAGTCTGATTTCGATGCAAAGGTCCAAGGGGCGAAGTCCATGTCGAAGAAATGTGAAAAGCGGCTGCTATAGCAAGCCTGGCAAAGATTGAGGGCAAAATTTGTGTGCGATGACTGCGTCGTAGTGAAGATGCTGCGGCCACCGCAAAAAGTACACAACTCGAAGCGGTGCGGTGGTTTTGTGCGAGGTATGCGATTGTCCACAACATCCTCTTGGGGTTCGGGCTCCGGATCACGGTTGACTTTCTTCACCGCGCGTTTATGATACTTGCGCAAATGCTCACACTCACAGTACGGAGAACCCGCCACCATTTCTTGAAATTCTTCGCATTCGCAGTGTCGCACGGTGCAAGGGCCACTCGCCTTTTTCCTTCGGCGCCGCAGAGCGTTCTGTTTGGCGGTAAAGCCTGGAACCCACCGCGGGTCTTTCTGACGCTTTGGTCGCAGAAAACTCTTGTTTTGTTGGAGAGGTCCGTGCTGGGCAGCACTGGATGGTCCCGTTCCCATCCTGGGCGAAGCTAAACGCAAGTTGGCCTCACCTGACCACTTTCACGAACGACATGACCTTCCGCATAATTACGGAAGGCCATTTTCAAGGCCATCTATCCAAACGTTTGGCAACGCGCATGCGTACACGTCATGGGATGACATCTCCCACTCGGCGAGCGTGATTTCTGGACTTTCGCGCAAATACTCGCGCAAACTATTCGCGCAAAATGCTCGCGTCTTCTTCGGGCGCTCGCGATTGAATTACTCTGAGTGTTCGATTGTGTCACGTATTCAGTTTTATCGAAGCATTCCCTGCCCTGTCCTAATGTACGATCGTCACCTTTCCGCAAGCTCCACTTACTTTTCTCTCATTGGTTATTCTCTCCACCGCGGTTGACAGCCCGTGCCGGCCTGATTGATGTTCAGTTCACAAGTCTGCTCATCCAGCCGAACAGCTCACAACCGCATCACCGCCACTGCGCTGCCTTGGGGATGCATGGTTCGTTCATGTTCTCTGCCCTCACGTTTCTTGCACCTAGCATCTCCCGCGTTGCCCCATCACGCCGGACGCGGAGACTCTTCCAATGGCGGTATGGTGTCTCTCTCGATGAAACAAAGCACGCACGCCATCAAGCGACACGGCACACACGACACACGACACACGACACACGACACGCAACACGCAACACGCGCACTGGCACAATGTCACGGACGTCGTCACCGTCTCAGCGTCACCGTCACGAATGCTCAGCGCTCGCGCCCTCACCCAGCCGCCGCTCATTCATCATCGTTGTCATCGTCGGTCGGGCGAGCGGTGGTGAGTATGAGTTGACTGGTCAGCGATGCAGACCCAAGGGGGGAAAAGAGAGAAAGAGAGCCATAGTGCAAGGAGTCTACGTCGAAAAGTAGGAACGTTGCTACTGTTATGACCACACACAAAAGATCATTTGGGTACTGTACTGTACTAGTTCTAGAAAAAAGGTTGCCGAAGTCAAAGGCAGTGGAGCAACATCATTCATAGCAATGATGGATCGGCGACATAGGTCAGTTGTGAAAGGAATGGGACGCGTTTTGTGACAATACCGCTGTGATTGACGGGATCGGTTCACTGGTATCGTGTGTCTTGCAAGTCTCAAAGCACTCATGATGGCGCCGGGAGATAGGGTTGTGTGTTTACACTTGTTTACTTTCGGAGCGGTCCACAACTCAAAAGAATGTTTGGGAGACGATGTTCACTATGATACATTGCCGATACCCCACGACAACACACTTTCTCGAGCATTCTGAGCATCACGTAAACTCTTTGGATTCTGCAACAACTCGGCCGGCAGCGACAAGATAGTGGATGGATCATGGAAATGTCTAAAGGACTAACTATTCGTATAATGCACAGGATTTATTGGGACGGTCCGCCTTGTGTGGCTTCTTGAACTCGCTGTTGCAGCACTTGGAGAACTGTCTGTGCTTGCTGTCGCTTCTGTCTGATGATTTTCTCAAGGGCATCGGCATTGTCTTGAATCAACTTGGCTTTGCTCGAAAAAAACTCGGTTGCCTGTTTCACGGTCTTCTCGAAATAGTATCCCGTACCGACATCCACGAGCACGGTGTCAACGTTGGCCAGCTTTCCAGGGACGTAAAGCGACTGTGTCAACGGAACAAGAATTTCGCCGTTTGCATTGTCGGTCGAAATCGCCTCCAAGGAGCTGCCTGACTCATTCAGCCTGTTCTGGGCCAGCTTGAAGCTACTGTAGTTCTGCGCGAGCTGTTGCACTTCAGCATCCAACTGTTTCTTCAATTGTTGAAGCTGTTGGATGCCCAGCTGGGAAATGTCGATTCCGTCCTGACTTTGGTTGGTGGTTGCCATCGTGGAGGTAGGCTGGACGCTATTTCAAACTACCTCTGACGATCCACGAGTGAAAGGAAATTGTGGGGTTCCCGGCAAGAAAAAAACAAGGAGAACACAAACGGCAGCCGTCAGCGAAAGAAAGAAACGGGACGCATTGAAGAGCTGACGTTGCGCCGAAAGGAGGCCACAGCACATCAAGCCAAAATCTACATTGCATCCGCTGCTTTGCTGTTGTCGCCGTCAACACGCTCTGGTCAACTCCATGCGAGGCTGCAAGCGTGTCGCTTGACTTTTCGAACAGCTACTCGATTGGCACCACGTGAACACACCAACGAGCCGTTTGTCGTTGGCTCACAACTGCCAGCAAGCTCAACCCAAGTGCGTTCGTTGATGCGTTGCCTGCCGTGGGTCGTAGTATGGCATACCATCGACAAAACAAGCCCTGCTCCGAACGTTGGGGTCGTGTGTAAGTAAGTAAGTACGTAAGTAAGTAAGTCACCGTTGCCCAACGCAACCAACACATCAACACACACAACGAAACCACAGCGAAGGAAAGGAAGGAAGGAAGAAGGAAGAAGAACGAACGGGCGCAGAACGACGGAACGACAGAACGACAATGAATGAATGAACGAACGAACGAACGAACACCTTCGGGAGTCTGAGTCTGTGAGTGAGTGAGTGAGCGATGAGTGACAGACAACAGCGACGACAACAGAAGCAAGAAGGAAACAAGAAGAAAGCGGTTTCACTGTCAACACAGGCAGTCACTCAGTCACTCACTCAGTCACTCACTCACTCACCGACCCAGTCAGGACGCAGGGCCAGCCATCATCACAGTCAGTCAGTCAGTCAGTCAGTCAGTCCGTCACTGTCACGCACTCACAGTCCACTCACTTCAAACTTTGAATTCCTCACTCCACGCCGAGCAAGCGAGCAAGCAGTGAGTGCGGCTGTGAGTGAGTGCAGCTGTGAGGGAGTGAGTGAGTGAGCGACGTGGTGAGTCGCTCAC
>ENA-OWNT01003071-OWNT01003071.1-seawater-metagenome-genome-assembly--contig:-NODE-3071-length-16297-cov-3.478360_pt1 | contig 16297 bp, 15 predicted proteins | sample MGYA00238136_ERZ651165 | MGnify/ENA primary metagenome ERZ651165 (study PRJEB26861, sample SAMN08777766) | seawater metagenome | isolation source: coastal seawater | place: USA: Florida | collected...
CTCGTTGAAGAGGTATTCGATGGCGGGCACGTTCACCACCTGCTTCAGAAGACCGAGCAGCCGCTTGGCCACGTGCCACTTCTTGCAGACGACGATCATCAGCTCGCGCTCGTGGCCCAGCGAGCTCTCGGCCTCCCAGAAGCGGACGCCGAACCGCCGCCCGATCCGGCCCTGCCCGGTGAGAAAGCGGAACAGGTTGCGCCCCTCGTTCGAGATCTGGAAGGCGATGCCGGTCGCGGCATAGAGCTGTCCCAGCCGGGTCTTCAGTTCGGTCGCCTCGGGGCTGATCTTGCGCGCGAACAGGAAGTTCTGCGCCAGCAGAAGGTCGTAGTGATCGTTGTAGAAGGTGATCGGCATCCCGTAGTCCGAGAACATCAGGAAGGTCAGCGTCCGGTTCTCGATCTCCGCCTCCGGCACGAGGTGACGCACGAGGGTCTGAAAGAAGGTCTCGTCCGGGATCCACGTTGTGCGGAAGAACCGCACGATATCGCGCCGCTTGCGCAGCAGGTCGAGTATCCATTCCACCGTGCGGCGGCGCAGGCACCACCACTGGCTGCCGATCTGAACCTGCAGATCCGCCGGGATCGCCCGGGTCAGGCCCAGCCTGCGCTGCACCTCGTGCGTCGCATAGAACAGCCGCTTGTGCTTTCGCTCGTTGAAGTAGTGGCGATAGATCAGCCGGTCTTCCTTCATTCCGGTCTTGATCCAGTCGCTCTCGAAGAAGTCGTGGCTTTCGATGAAATCGGCATCCCGCGCGTCGAGGAAGGCATGGGCATACTCGGCGGTCTTGATCGCCATGCAATCGCCAGAAAGCATGTAGAAATGGGTCGCGCCCGGAAAGGCTTCGATCGCCGCTTCCAGCGCATAGAGCGTGGCCTGAACCAGTGACCATTCCCCCCAGCCGCAGCGGATGCGGCGGCGCGCGAAGGTGACGTCGGGATTGCCTGCCAGTTCATCGCGGATCCGGCGGTAGGCCTCCGCCGGCGCCCGCGCGTCGAAATGAATGGCCATGCAGTCCCCTGCTGCCGTCAGGCGGCGCGCCTGCTGGACAATGGCCTCGGGGTCCTTGTGGCACAGCAGGATATACGCGATTTTCGCCATGAGCCGGGGGACAGCGCCTGTTGATGGTCGGGTCAGCCTCCTTGATACTGGTGAAGCCGGATTGAAGAAACTGTATTTGTTCGGTTTTTGCCGGGAGCGGGAGCACCGCCCGCAATGCAATGCAACCGGACGGAGGGAGTCTCATGGATATCGAACAGCTGTTTGCCCGCATGGACCCGCCACCGGTGGCCGAACTTCTGGGCTGGGAGTTCGCGGGCTGGGACCCGGAGCGGCAGGAGATCTCGGTGCGTTTTGACGGCAAACCGATGTTCTGCAACCCCGGCGGCGTGATCCAGGGCGGCATTCTCACCGCGATGGTCGACGACACCATGGGTCCGGCGGTGCTGGCGGCCTCCGGCGGGACGCGGATGTGCCAGAGCATCGACATCCACAGCCACTTCCTGCGCCCGGTCCTGCCCGGCCCGGTACTGGTGCGGGCGCGCGTCATCCGGCTGGGCCAGCGCATCGGCTTCATCGAGGCCGAACTGTTCGACGCCGGAGACCGGCTCTGCCTCAAGGCCAGCTCCAGCGCCAACCTTGCCGCGCTCTGATGCGGGCTTTGGGAGGTAAGGCTGTGTCCCTGAACTGAATTGGTCGATGGTGTCCTGTACGCCGGACCGTTTGGGCAGAGCGCGGCGAAGGTCGGGTCGGTGTCCTTTCTCGAAAATCATTTAATAGGCTAAAGCCACCCATGCCTTGGACAAACGCCGAGCAGCCCAAGCGGGTCTCATTCATCTACAGAACTTTCGGCTCGCCGCAGTCGTCACTGGAAATGGTGGTTCGTGCGTTGCCGCCTCGCGCTCATGATTCATTTCGCGTGAGGGTTTCACACGTGCCGGTTAATCCATCTGATCTGATCCCGATCACGGGAGCCTATGCACACCGGATATCGCTGCCGGGCGTAGCGGGTTACGAAGGCGTCGGGCAGGTGATCGAAGCTCCGGACGGCCTATCTCACATGGTCGGTCGTCGCGTGCTGCCCCTGCGTGGCGAAGGCACCTGGCAGACCCATGTCGATTGCCCCGTCCATCATGCCGTGGAGGTGCCAGACTCGGTTCCCGACCTTGTGGCGGCTCGGGCATACATCAATCCTCTGGCCGCGGCCACGATGCTTCAGCTCTGGCCCGTCCGTGACAAGGTGGTGCTACTCAGCGGAGCGGGATCGAGCTGTGCCGAACACTTGGGACGCTGGGCGATCCGCCAAGGAGCCAAGCGTGTGCTGGGAATCTATCGCTCGGAGTGTCGCAAAGACCGGTTGCACCTGATGGGTATCGAGCCAATCTCGACATACGATCTTAGTGCTGTTTCGAATGCCTCGGCCTTGGCCGACATTGTCTTTGACGCCCTCGGCGGCGACGTCGCGAAAAGTGTTCTGGAACTGATGCGAGGGGAGACCGATTTTGTTGCCTACGGCCTTCTGACGGGCAAGCCAGTGATGATCGGAGCCGGGATCAGGGCGAGATACCACCGGTTTCACATGCGTGATCATTTCTCGGTCTTGGCTGGCAAGGGCATGCAAACCGCATTCTCCCATATATGGCCGCTGCTCGCAGAGACCCCGCCTTCGCCTCCCAGGGTCTTCCCGGCCCAGGAGTGGCGGCAGGCCCTCGCGGGGATCGAGAAACCTGGTGGTCAGAAACCCATACTCGATCTGTCTAGTCTCAGCTGAGCAACGACAGCTCCCCCGCCCCCCCCACCAACACCGCTTGCAAACGCCCCCAAGGGAAAAGGTCACAATTGAGCCGCCAAAACTCCGTTTGTTTGGCGAATCCCGCGTTGATATAACGCGGCAACGAGAACAGAACCGAAGGCAGAGCGGATGGGTTTCCCCGGGACTTGGATGACCGAGAGCGAGAGCGTGGTCTACCGCGTCGTGCCGAAATGCGCCTGCTCGACCATCGGTCAGATCATGTATTACTCGGACCACGCGCGGTTCTTCGACGGTGACATCCACGATTCCACCGCCGGCCTGCACAAGTGGTCGCAGGACGAGAGCCAGCCGCTGATCGAGGCCAACGTCTCGGGCCACAAGAGCTATGCCTTCACCTGTGTGCGCAACCCCTACACCCGCATCCTGTCGTCCTTCTTCGACAAGATCTGCGGCATCCAGCGCAACGGCAAACGCTATCGCGGCAACCTCGTCCCGACACTGGTCTACAACTACGGCGTCGAGGTCGGCGGCGATGACGGCAAGGGCGAGTTCGACCAGATCGCCAGCTTCCGCCGTTTCCTGCTCTTCGCGCGCGACACCATCCGCTGGCGCCGCCCGATGGACCCCGACATTCACTGGTCTGCGATGTCGGGCCATGTCTCGACCTTCATCGCCAACGGCGGTCGCTACGACCGGATCATCTGGACCGAGGATTTCAACGCCGGGATGCAGCAGGTGCTGGACGCGATCGAAACGCCCGTGCCGGTCGACCTTGCCGCCATTCCCCGGTTCAACGAGAGCGAGGGCCACGGCCCCAAGCGCGCGCACCCGGTCGAGGACTACTTCGACGACCTGTCGATGCACCTCGTCTACGAGATCTACAAGCGCGACTTCGACCTCTTCCGCTACGACTTCGAGAATCCCGCCAACAAGTTGCCGGTGGGCGAGATCGACCTCGACGAAGTACACGCCAAGCTGGGGAAATAGGCCCTAGCGGGGCCGCACGATCTCCATCAGCGCCTCGAGCGCGCGGGTGCGGTGCCGGTCCGGGTGGGTCAGCACCGCGAAGGGCCGCAGCGGGCGCTGCGCCCATGTCACCCGGCGGATCGCCAGCCCCTGCGCCCGCGCGGCGCCCAGCGCCCGGCGCGAGAGCATGGCCGCGCACTGCCCGGTCTGCAGCCCCGCGATGATCGCCTCGTTCGAGGGAAACTCCAGCACCACGTTCAGGTCGTCCGGGGTCAGGCCCATGTCGGACAGGTGCGCCTCCGATACCGTTCGCGTGCCGGACCCCGGCTCGCGCATCAGCCAGTTCAGCGCGCGATAGTCCCCGGCGGTGTACTGCGGCTTGCGCGCCATCGGATGATCGCGGGCCATGACCAGCACCAGTTCATCCTGCGCCACCACCAGCCGCCTGAGGTCCGATGGCGGCAAGTCGCCCTCGACGAAACCGATATCTGCCGACCCCTCGCCCACGGCCTGCGCCGCCCCCGAGGTGTTGCCGATGGTCAGCGAGATCCGCACACGGGGAAAATCGCGGTTCAGGGTCATCAGGCGCGAGGGCAGCCAGTAGGCGGCGACTGTCTGGCTGGCGAAGATGCGCAGGTGGCCCTGCGGCGTTCCGGCGAGGTCCTCCAGCACCAGCCGCGCGGTGTCGGCCTGCGCCATGAGCGCCCGCGCCGTGTCGAGAAACCCCGCGCCCTCGTCGGTCAGGACGATCCCGCGCCCGACCCGATCGAAGAGCCTCACATCGTGCTGCCGCTCCAGCGCGGCGATGGCGGCCGAGACCGCCGACTGCGTGAGGTTCAGCTCGCGCGCCGCATGGGTGACGTGGCTGTGCTCTGCCACGCAGAGGAAAATACGGATCTGATCGAGCGTCATTCCGGAATGATCGACTGAATCGAACATTCAAACAAGAACATTCGTTTGGATTGATGAAAGGCGACGGCGTATCTGCAAGCTAACTCGTTAAGGACTACCCCAATGACCGACCACGCTGACCGCTCTCTCGCGCCCTCCGCCCCTCACCCGCTGCTCCAGCCGCTTCCCGGCCTCGTCCTCGCGGCGGGCCTCGCGCTGGTCGGCTTCCTCGTCGCGGGGCTGGTCGGGTCGGTCCTGCTGAGCCCGATGGTCGTGGCGCTGGTCATCGGCATCAGCGCGCGCAACTCGGTTGGGGTGCCCGCGATGTTCCAGCCGGGTCTCGCGCTGGCGCTGCGCCCCGTGCTGCGGACCGGTATCGTGCTGCTGGGCTTTCGTGTCACCTTTGACCAGTTGGCCGAGGTCGGGCTGACCGGCCTTGCAGTGGTGGCGGCGGGCCTGCTGGCGACTTTCGTCTTCACCAAGGCGGCGGGTCGCCTGCTGGGCGTGGACCGGAGCCTTGCCGAGCTGATCGCGGCAGGCACCTCTGTCTGCGGGGCCTCGGCCGTTCTGGCGACCAACACCGTCACGCGCGGATCGGACGAGGACGTAGCCTATTCCATCGCCTGCGTGACCATATTCGGCTCCATCGCCATGATCTCCTACCCCTTCCTCGCCTCGGCGCTCGGCTTCGATGCCCAGACCTATGGCCTCTGGGCCGGGGCCAGCATCCACGAGGTCGCGCAGGCGGTCGGCGCCGGGTTCGCCAACGGCGATGTCTCGGGCGAGGCCGCGACGGTTGCGAAACTGAGCCGCGTCGCCATGCTCGCGCCGCTGATCCTCGGGCTCGGCCTGCTGTCGCGGCGGGGCAACGGCGGAGAGACCACCGCCAAGGCGCCGGTGCCCTGGTTCGTGCTGGGCTTTGTCGCAGCGGTCGCGGTGAACTCGGTCGTGCCCCTGCCCGACGCGCTGGTCTCCGGGTTCCAACTGGCCTCGGCCTTCATGCTCACCATGGCGCTTGGCGCGATGGGGCTGGAAACCCACGTCCGGCGCCTGCGCCTCAAGGGGGGGCGTCCCCTGCTCCTCGGCGCGCTGGCGGCGGTCTTCATGTCCACGATCACCGCCCTGATGATCTCCGCGCTCTGAGCGGCGGCTGGTGCCAGGCCCCGGATCCGGCTATCCATCAGACAGCCCGATCCGGCAACAGCAGGCCCCATGACCCGACCCGCGGACCCGATGCGACCCAATCCCGGCGCGCGCGATGCATGACATCGACGCGCTGGTCGCGCATTACGGCCTCTTCGCCCTCTTCGCCGGCTGCTTTCTCGAAGGCGAAACGCTTGCCGTCACCGGGGGTGTCCTTGCCCACCGCCACCTGCTGATCCTCTGGCAGGTCATCGCGGTCGTGGCGGCCGGGGCCTTCTGCTCGGACATGTTCTACTTCCTGCTCGGGCGGCGCATGCGCGAGAACGCTCTGGTCCGCAAACTGCGCGAACACCGCCGGATGGGCCGCCTGCTGGGCCTGGTCGACCGCGCGCCAAGGCGGATCGCCGCAATCACCCGTTTCGTGCCCGGCCTGCGCATTGCCGGGCCCCTGACGCTTGCGCAGACACGCATCGGGACCGGTGAGTATGCGCTGATCGCGGCGGGTGCGGCGCTCTGCTGGTCGGTGGTGTTCACTTCGGTCGGGCATGTCGTGGGCCAGGCGCTGGTCTGGCTGTTTGGCGGTGCGCACCGGACCGAGCATATCGTCTTTATCGGCATCGGCCTGACGCTGATCCTGTGCGCCTACGTCGTCTGGCGCAACTTCCGCTGGCGCCTGCGCAACGACTGAACGGGCCCCCCGACGGTCCCCATTCCCCAAGATGCACTACCGTTTCATGACCCTCGGAGGGGCATGGGCACGGTAACGTTGACAAGGCAACTCGTTGCGCCTATCTATCCGCAGTGCACTGTACCGTATTACGGTTCACCCTGTTTCACCCGCCCCGGCAGCCTCCTCCGCGCCGGCGGTCACTCTCATTGCAAGTCCCCCGGAGCATTTCATGCGCCACTCCACTCCCAACACGCGCGGGCTGGGCACGCCCGCGATCTTCGTGCTCGCCCTGCTCTCTGCCGTCGCGCCCCTCGCGACGGACATGTACCTCCCCGGCTTTCCGCTGATGGCGGGCGATCTCGCCACCTCCGCCTCGGCCATCCAGCTGACCCTGACCAGCTTCCTGATCGGCCTCGCCCTCGGCCAGTTGCTGATCGGTCCCCTCTCCGACCGTTTCGGCCGCCGCCGCCCGCTCCTGCTCGGCACCGGGCTCGCCATCGTCTCGGGCTATCTCTGCGCCGTGGCGCCGGGCGTCGACTCGCTGATCGCCCTGCGGTTCCTGCAGGGCCTCGGCGGGGGCGCCGGGGTGGTGCTCGCCCGCGCGATCATCTCTGACCGCACGTCGGACGCCACCGCCTCGGCCCGGCTGTTCCAGGTGATGATGCTGATCGGCGGACTGGCCCCGGTGCTGGCTCCGATCATCGGCACCGGCATCGTGTCGCTGGCCGGGTGGCGCGCCGTCTTCGTCGTGGTCGCCAGCCTCTCCGTCCTCGCCTTTCTCGGCACCCTGCGCCAGCTGGACGAATCCCTCCCGCCCGAGAACCGCAGCGAAGGCGGCATGGCCGGGCTGTGGCAGGGGATGAAGACAGTCTGCGGCAATCGGCTCTATCTGGGCTACACGCTGACCGTCGGTTTCGCCTTCATGGTGATGTTTGCCTATATCTCGGCCTCGCCCTTCGTGATGCAGACCGTGCTGGGGCTGTCGCCGCTGGCCTACTCGCTGGCCTTCGGCCTGAACGCCATCGGGATCGTCCTTGCCAGCGCGGTGTCGGCCAAGCTGGTCAGCCGCGTCAGCCCCGCGCGGCTGACGACCATCGGGATCGTGGCGAACACCATCGGGGCGCTCTGCACCCTGCTCTGCGTGCTCGCCGGGGCCGGAGCCGTGCTCACCCTTCCCGCGCTCTTCGTCACGGTCGCCTCGCTCGGCCTGATCCTCGGCAACGCGAGCGCGCTGGCGATCTCGCAGGTGCCGCGCAGCGCCGGGACCGCCTCGGCGGTGCTGGGCGCGCTGCAGTTCTGCCTTGGCGCCATCGCCTCGCCCCTCGTGGGTCTGGCGGGCAAGGACAGCGCCTTGCCGATGGCGCTGGTCATGGTCGTCGCCGCCCTGCTGGCCGTCGTCGCCCTGCTCACCACGCGCAGTTCCCGGTCACTCGCCGCCGAAGCGGCCTGAACCCTGCGGGGCGGCGCCAGTTTCCGCCGCCCCCCATCGCAAAGATGACTTTCATTCTATCCATTTGCCTCAACCGCCGTAGAATTCGGGCCGAATCGTAACCCGTTCCCGTTCAGACCCGTTTCAAACCTTCGTTTTTCCAGATCGCCCCCAGCGGTTCCCACCATGCATTCCTCGCCCCTCGTCCACATCCTAGACGACGACGATTCCATGCGCCTCGCCCTGTCGAGCCTGCTGCGCTCGGTCGGGTTGTCGACCAGCCTGCACGACTCCGTCGCCGCCTTTCTCGCGGCCGACCGGCCGGATGTCGAAGGCTGCCTGCTGCTGGACATCCGCCTGCCCGGCGTCAGCGGGCTCGACCTGCAGGGGCAGCTGGAGGAACGCGGGATTCACCTGCCCGTGGTGTTGATGACCGGGCATGGCGATATCCCGATGACGGTACGCGGGATGAAGGCGGGCGCCGTCGACTTCCTCACCAAGCCTTTCCGCGATCAGGACATGCTGGACGCGGTCGCCGCCGCGCTCGAAAAGGACCGGACCCGGCGTGCGCGGGAGGAAGAGGTCTCGGGCATCGGCAGCCGCTTTGAAACCCTCTCCCCGCGTGAGCGCGAGGTGATGGCGCTGGTCACCAGCGGCCTGCTGAACAAGCAGGTGGCGGGGGAACTGGGCCTGAGCGAGGTGACCGTCAAGATCCACCGGGGCGCGGCGATGAAGAAGATGGGCGCGCGCACCCTGCCCGAGCTGGTGAGGATGGCCGACGCCCTCGGGCTGGGGGCGGAGGCGTCCCGATAACACCAGTGTATGATTACCCCGCGGGCCGTGTTGTGGCATTCGTCTTGGAAGGAACATAGCCAATTGTACGCTTTCAGAAGGTCCCGGGGTGCCCGCACAGTCTCAATTCGCCATCGTCGACGACGACAGCTCATTCCGGGTCGCCCTGCTGAGCCTTGTCCGGTCCCTGGGCCACGCCGCCACCGGGTTCGACTCGGCCGAGGCATTCCTGGCCTCCGGTCTCGCGGACAGGGTCGACTGCATCATCTCCGACATCCAGATGCCGGGCATCACCGGCATCGAGCTCAAGCGCCAGCTGGTGGCGTCGGGCATCACCACGCCCGTCGTCCTGATCACCGGACGGACCGAGGACCGCTTCCGCCCGGAGGCCGAGGCCATCGGGGCGGCCTGCTTCATGCGCAAGCCTTTCGACTCGCAGGAACTGATCGACTGTGTCGGCCGGGTCCTCGGGGAGTGAGCTGTTGACCCCCCGCGCGTCAACCGCACTGGGGAGTCTCTTCGACCTTGTCCCCGAGTGCCTCGTCCTGCGCGGCCGCGACGGGCGCATCCTGACATGGAACGCCGCGGCGGAACGGCTCTACGGCCGCCCCCGCGCCGATGTCGCGGGCCTTGCGGGCCACGAGGTCTTTGCCGGGGATCCCCCGTGGGACCCGGCGCTGCTCGACCCCACCGGCGAATGGCGGGGCGAGGTCACCCGGACCGCCGCCGACGGATCGCCCCGCACCATCCGGCTGCACTGGCAGCTGGTCGATGGCGGGCTGGAGATCCTTGAAATCGGGCATGACATTACCCTCGCCCGCGCCGCCGAAGAGGCCCTGCGCAAGAGCGAGCACCGCTATCGCAACCTGTTCCAGGCGATGGCCGCCTCGTTCTGGGAACTGGACTTCTACCCGGTGGGCGAAATGCTCTACCGGCTCAGGAAAACCGGCGCGATCACCGACTGGCCGGCGCATTTCGCGGCCCATCCCGACTTCGTGCGCGAGATGATGCGCGCGACCCGCGTCATCGACGTGAACGACCAGACCGTCGCGCTGTTCGGGCGCGGCGACAAGCAGGCGCTGCTGACCAGCGTCGAGCCGTTCTGGCCCGAGGCCAGCTCGCCTGTCTTTGCCGCCTCCGTGGTGGCTGCGGTCACCGGGGCACAGAACTACGCGACCGAAACCCGGCTGCGCACCATCGACGGCGTCGAGTTCCCGGCGCTCTTCACCGCCTGCTTTCCACCGGACACGATGAACAAGGGCACCCTGCTGATCGGCGTCATCGACCTGACCGAGCGCGTAGCCGCGCAGGAGGCGCTGGCGCGGATGCAGACCGAGATGGCCCATGCCTCGCGGGTGGCGCTGCTGGGCGAACTTTCGGCCTCGATCGCGCACGAGGTGAACCAGCCGCTCGGCGCCATCGCGGCCAACGGCGCGGCGGGCATGCGCTGGCTCTCGCGCGAGGAACCCGACCTTGGCGAGGTGCGGGCGCTGACCGAGCGGATCATCTCGGACGCGCAGCGCGCCGCCGAGATCGTCAAGCGGGTGCGCACGCTGGCTTCCGGCGTCCCGCCCGAACGGCTCCCCGTCTCGCTGAACGCCATAATCCGCGATGCGGCCACCTTCCTGCAGCACGAGATCAGGGACGCGGGTGTGAGCTTTGCCACGCGGCTGTCGCCCGACTCGCCTGTCGTGCAGGCGGACCGGGTCCAGCTTCAGCAGGTGGTCGTCATCCTCGCGCTCAACGCGCTGCAGGCGATGAGCGGCGCAGGCAGCACCAAACCGGCCCTGACCATTCGCACCGCGACCGAGGGCGACGAGGCGCGGCTCGAAGTCGAGGACAACGGCCCCGGCATTCCCGAGGAGGCGCGGGCGCGGGTCTTCGACAGCTTCTTCACCACCAAGCCGGGCGGCATGGGGCTGGGCCTGGCCATTGCGCAGAGCATCCTGCGCGACTGCGGCGGGAGCATCGGGGTCGAGACCGCCCAAGGCGGCGGCGCGCGCTTCGTGGTCCGGCTGCCGCTCTGTGAAAACGGTTCGCCCACTCATACCAAGGTGTGAGTGCGGAACCCCTCCGTACAATGGATCGAAAACTGACCCTGGGTCACCCTCTTCCCAAGACGCTGAAACGCGCAGGAAGAGGGAGACGATCCGATGACCCAGGACAGCCCGACCTACCACGCCGCAGACACCGCGCTGGTGTTTCTCGATCCCTACAATGACTTCCTGTCCGAAGGCGGAAAGCTCTGGCCGCGACTGCAGGCGGTCGCCACCGACGTCTCGCTTCATGCCAATCTGGTGACGATCCTCGCCGCCGTGCGCCGCGCCGGGATCCCGGTGGTCATCGCTCCGCATCACCGTCACCGCGAGGGCGACTTCAGCGGCTGGGACCACCCCACGCCCTACCAGCTTGGCGCGGCGCGGATCCGGCTCTTCGAGGTCGGCACGACGGGTGGCGAATGGCACCCCGACTACGCCCCGCACCCGGGCGATGTGGTTGCGCAGGAGCACTGGACCGCGAGCGGCTTCGCCAACACCGACCTCGATTACCGGCTCAAGCAGCTGGGGGCGCACCGCCTGATCTTCGTCGGCCTCATCGCCAATACCTGCGTCGAGGGCACCGCCCGCGCCGCCGTTGACCTCGGCTATCACGTCACCCTCGTGCGGGACGCCTCCGCCGCCTTCTCGGCCGAGGCCATGCACGCCGCCCACGAGATCAACGCCCCGAGCTATGCCCACGCGGTGCTGACCACCGCCGACCTCCTCCCCCTCGTTCCCAGACCCTGACCCCCGAAAAGGAGACCCCAATGGACCAGATCGTCACACACTTTACCGCTGCGAACGTACCCACCAGGTTCGTCGAGAGCCGGGGCCGCACCCTTGCCTACCGGCAGATCGGCACCGGCCCCCACCTCGTCCTCGCCCTGCGCTTTCGCGGCGTGATGGACAGCTGGGACCCGGCCTTCCTCGACGGGCTGGCGCAGTCGTTCACCGTCACCACCTTCGACTATTCCGGCCTCGGCCAGTCGACCGGCACGCCCTCCTACATCCGGCAGGACATGGCGCAGGACATCCTCGACCTTGCCGATGCACTCGGTCTCGACACCTTCGCCCTTGGCGGCTGGTCGCTGGGCGGCTTCGCCGTACAGGTCTTTGCAACCCAGCATCCAGAGCGGGTCAGTCACCTGATCCTCATCGGCACCGCCCCTCCGGGCCCGCAGCCGCACGGGATCCAGCCGGTCTTCTACGAACACGCGCTCAAGCCGGTCTACGATCTCGAGGACGAGACCGTCCTGTTCTTCGAACCGGCCTCGGCCGCCAGCCGCGCCGCCGCCCGCGCCTCTCATGCCCGCATCGCCTCGCGCAGTGCCGACCGCAGCCCGCCGATCCCACCCGAGACCTTCATGTCGATCTTGCAGGCTTCAAGCACCCCGGACGCCGCTTTTTCCGATCCAGAGGGTCGCTACGCCGCCTTCTTCCGACAGACCGACCTGCCCGTCCTCGTCATCTCGGGCGACCACGAGATCGTCTTTCCGGTGGAGAATTGGCACGCCCTCAACCGTGTCTGGCCGACCCTCCACATCTTCACCATCCCCGAGGCGGGTCACGGCCCGCAGCACCAGCACCCGGAGATGATCTCCGGGCTGATCGCGGGCTTTACCCGCGCCACGCCGATCTGACCAAGCAACCCAACAGGAGTGAGACCAATGCCCTTTATCACCACCAAGGACGGCACCCAGATCTTCTACAAGGACTGGGGCTCCGGCCAGCCCATCCTCTTCTCCCACGGCTGGCCGCTGTCGGCCGACGCCTGGGACGCGCAGATGGTGTTCCTCGGCCGCGAGGGATACCGCGTCATCGCCCACGACCGCCGCAGCCACGGCCGGTCGACCCAGACATGGGAGGGCAACCATATGGATCAGTACGCCGACGACCTCGCCGAGCTGATCGAGGCGCTGGACCTGCGCGACCTGATCCTCGTCGGGCATTCGACCGGCGGTGGCGAGATCACCCACTACATGGGCCGCCACGGCACCGACCGCGTCGCCAAGGCCGTCCTGCTGGGCGCGGTGCCACCCCTGATGGTCAAGACCGAGGGCAACCCCGGCGGTCTGCCCCTCGAGGTCTTCGACGGCATCCGCAAGGGCACCTACGATGACCGGTCGCAGTTCTACATGGACCTCACCCTGCCCTTCTACGGCTACAACCGCCCGGCGGGCGTGATCTCGGAAGGGGTGCGGATGGGCTTCTGGCAGCAGGGCATGATGGGCGGCCTCAAGGGCCAGCTCGACTGCATCCGCGAGTTCAGCGAGGTGGACTACACCGCCGACCTCGAAAAGATCGAGATCCCGGTTCTCGTGGCCCACGGCGACGATGACCAGATCGTTCCCATCGGGGCCTCGGCGCTGAAATCGGCGGAAATCCTCAAGAATGCCACGCTCAAGATCTACCCCGGGGGCGATCACGGGTTCGCCCAGACCCATCAGGACGCGTTCAACGCCGACCTGCTGGCCTTCGTCGAAAGCTGATACCTGCCACGCGGCGCGTCCACGGGCGCGCCGCCTGTTCCGCCCGCTCCGGAATCAGGTCTGGATCACGTCAGCCCAGTCCGGGTGGCGCAGGGCCTGCGACCGGACAAAGGGGCACAGCGGCACGATCCTCTGCCCCTGCTCGCGCGCATCGGCAACCAGACGTACGGCAAGTGCTATGGCCACGCCCCTTCCGCGCATGGATGCAGGGACATGGGTGTGATCCGCGATGATCAGCACATCCGAGACCTTCGACACGGTCAATTCCCCTTCCCCTTCCACTCCCGGGATCAGGGCGACATAGCGCCCCTTCGTTTCGCTGTCCTGATAGGAGATGGTCAGTGTGCCTTCGGTCATGTCTCGCCTTTCAAACGCAGGACCGATGGAACGGGCGCGGTGCCCCGCGCCGGTCACCGGCCAATATTGCCGGACGACTGCGCCCGCTGACAGATGATGACCCGCAAGGGTCGTCGGGCCGGATGCCCGGCCCCAATGCTCCGTCAGCGTCGCGAAACGTCCTCCCTGTCCCCGGGCGCCCCGGGGTCTCCGCAATGTTCAATCTGGGGTTCACGCCCCGGCAGGTCTTGAACGTTCGACCCAACAGGCGGGCATTGCTTCCGAGCCAGCATCTCTGGCGTCCGGCTGCCGGTTTCCCCCTCCGGAGGAAAAACGCCAGCAAAACCGGTCCCACGACTGCGGATTGTGGAGCCATAGCTCCTATTGCGCCCGGAGAGCAGCACCGGGCCGGGCAATAGCCGTGGGTCAGTAGCGCTCCACCGGCGGATGCCACAGGCGGCGCGGGTCGATTTCGCCCTCGTCGGCAAGGGTCATGGTCTCCAGCGCGGCATCGCGGCACTGGCAGATGAGTTCCTGCATCGCGAGGTCCGCCTTGTGCGCATCGCGCTGCTCGACATGCGACAGGACGACCTCCCAGATCTCGGTGTTCTCCCGCCGCCGGAGGTCGGTGTGGAAATCGACGTGGAACTCGCGCCAGAGCAGCGACCAGACGATGTCATTGGCACTCTGCTTCATCGTGCGCTGCAGGATGGGGCTGTTCGAGCACCGGTTGAGCGCGGTCCCGATCCGCCCCGATTCAAGCGCAAAGCGGAGTGGCTTGCAGGTTTCGTCGCGCGTCAGCACCTTCAGGACCTCGACCCGGCGGCGGAACTCGGCCAGATCGGGTGGCGTCCACATCAGCGCGGCATAGCGGGCGTTGAGCCCGGAGAGCGTCGCGTGGATATTGAAGCAATCGGCAAGCACGTTCTTGTCGAAGGCCGCGACGACGGCGCCGCGCCGCGGGAACAGCTCGGCCAGACCGCGCGCCGTCAGGATTCGCAGCGCGTCCCGGATCGGGCCCCGGCTGACATCGTAGTAGGTTGCAAGATCGGCCTCGACCAACCGACTGCCGCCGGTGAACTCGCCCGACATGATGCGCCGCGTGAGGTCGTCCGAAATGCGCTCTGGCAGGTCGCGGTGCCCCCGCCACGCCAGAGGATCCCGCGCAGAGTTTTCCATTGCACTTCGCCGGAACGCTATCGGATCGGCCACGTCTCTCTCCCTTGCGGCACTCAACATCAAGACATTAACATACTGAATTATATACTGAAAGATTAAAATTGAAAACAATTGACTGAATTTGGATCACGGCCCTAAGCTTAACCTGCGAATCGTTGCGGGCGGGGAGGCCCGGACCGGCATTCGCGAGCTAGGGAGGAGAAAACCAATGTCGCGTATCCGTAAGGGCGCGGGCGCTATCGCTTTGACTTGCGCCTTGCTCGGCAGCGTTGCCGGGCCAGTCACCGCCGAACAGACCGGACAGCTGACCGTCGCACTCGCGGCGGAATCGACAACGATGGATCCCGCGAAATACTCCGCGGGCGTCGATCAGTACTTCATCGGCACCATGTTCGAGATGCTGGTCAAACCGATGCCCGACGGCACGGTGCAGAACTGGCTGGCCGAAGACTGGTCCATCGACGACAGCAACCCCGACAAGCCCATCATTGACGTCCACATCCGGCCGGGCGTGACCTTTCACAACGGCGACCCGCTGACCTCCGAGGACTTCAAGTTCTCCTACGAGCGGCAGGCCGACCCCAATGTATCGCGCTGGTCGCACCTGCAGGCGAACGTCGAGGAGTTCGAGATCGTCGACGACCTCCACTTCCGCCTGCATTTCAGCAAGCCCGACGCCGCCTACATCGCCAACTACCTCCAGCTCTGGGCCATGCCCAAGAAGTACTTCGAAGAGGTCGGCGAGGAAGGCTTCGGACAGCATCCGGTGGGTACCGGCCCGTGGAAGTTCAATTCCCGCAAGGTCAAGGAAGAGCTGCGGCTCGAGGCCTACGACGGCTACTGGAACAAGGACCATCACCCGACCGTCAAGGACCTGGTGATCAAGATCATCCCCGAGGACCTGACCCGCGTCGCGGCCCTGAAGACGGGCGAGGTCGACTGGATCGACAACGTGCCCCCGGCGATGCTCGAAGACGTGAAATCGCAACCGAACGTGGCCACGGCCGCCATGCCGTCGGGCAACAACCTGTTCCTCGATATGGACACCATCCCCGAGGGCCCGCTGCAGAACGTCAAGGTGCGTCAGGCCATCGCCTATGGCATCGACATGGACGCGATCATCGAGACCGTCCTCTTCGGTCAGGGCATCCGCTACGCCGAAGTCTCGAAGGACGGCACGGGCTACGACCCCGACCTCAAGCCCTACCCCTACGACCCGGCCAAGGCGATGCAGCTGATTGCCGAGGCGGGCTACCCGCAGGGCTTCGACATCGACTGCTACAACCTGATCACCCCGCGCGAGCCCAACATGAAGGAAATGGGCGAGGCGATGTATGCCTACCTTGGCACCATCGGAGTGCGCTGCAAGGTGATCAACCTCGAGTACGGCGCCTGGATCAACCTTGGCCGCCGCGACGAGAAGACCGACCAGCTGAATGGCGGCCTGCTGTCGTGGATGTGGGGCCAGAGCATCCCGGCGGACCCGACCATCGCCTGGGGCGGTCACCTGCACAGCTATGAACCCGGCAAAGGCTGGGGCAGCTACTCGCACGTGAACGACCCCGAGTTTGACAAGATGATCGAGGACGCCTCGGGCGAGATGAACCAGGA
>ENA-OWNT01003072-OWNT01003072.1-seawater-metagenome-genome-assembly--contig:-NODE-3072-length-16296-cov-6.534435_pt1 | contig 16296 bp, 13 predicted proteins | sample MGYA00238136_ERZ651165 | MGnify/ENA primary metagenome ERZ651165 (study PRJEB26861, sample SAMN08777766) | seawater metagenome | isolation source: coastal seawater | place: USA: Florida | collected...
TCGTTCACGTTCTGGGCGGGATCGGCGGGCGCGCAGTCCCCGTCACAGGGCGAGTCGCCGTCGCCGTCCACGTCCGCCTCGTTGGGATCGGTGGCCCCGTCGCAGTCGTTGTCCAGGTGCTCGTCGCACACCGGAGGGGCGCCGGGGTAGACCGTCGCGGCGCTCTCGTTGCAGTCGTTGCAGACGTACGTGTCGCCGTCGTCGTCCGCGAAGAGCTCGTCCACCTGGTCGTCGCAGTTGTTGTCGGCGAGGTCGCAGATCTCCGGGTTGCCGGGGAAGTTGGACGCGTCGTCGTCGTCGCAGTCCAGGCAGCCCGGGACTCCGTCCCCGTCTGCGTCGACGAAGCCCTCGTCCACGAGCCCATCGCAGTTGTTGTCGGCGCCGTCGCACTCCTCGGAGACGTCCGGCGAGACGTCCGGGTCGTCGTCGTCGCAGTCGCCCCCGCAGGTGGTGACGCCGTCGTCATCGACGTCGTACCCCTCGTCGAGGAGCTGGTCGCAGTTGTTGTCCTTCCCGTCGCAGACCTCGTCGGCGCCCGGGTGCACCTCTGGGTCCTCGTCGTCGCAGTCGAGGCCCTCGGGGGGACGCGGATGGCCGTCTCCGTCCGCATCCACGGAGTTGTCGGTGGCGCGAATCACGACGGTCGCGACGCCCACTTCGCCCGCGACACCGCGCATCGTCGGGATCACGACGACCCGCCAGACCTCCTCCGGGGCGGTGGCGGACGCGGGCAGCACGGCGTCCACGTAGTCGGCCACCAGGGCGCCGTCCCGGAACCAGGCGTAGGAGTAGGTGACGTTGCCGTCGTCGTTTGCGGGAGGCGTCGCCACCTCGGCCTGCAGATCGTCCGTCTCCTCCGCCAGGGACGGGTTGATCCGAACCTCCAGCCCGAGCGGGGCCTCGCCGCCGCAGCCGACGAGGAGGACGAGGAGCGCGCTGACGAGGGCGTTGCGGGCGTGCACGACCAGTTCAGGGTACCCCGGACCGGGGTCAGGACCCGGGCACTGCGGTGTCCGGCACGAGCTTGTGCTCGAACACGAACGGACCGAACGGCACCAGGCCCGCGAGCATCCCCCAGCCCAGCCCGCGTCGTCCCCAGCCGGCGACGCGCGTCGCGCTGAACAGCGCCTGCAGATAGACGAGATACAGGGCGCCGTGGGCCATCCCGGTCAATCGCCAGGGGTCCAGATCGGTGCCCGTGGTCTTGCGGAACACGACCAGCGCGATGAGCGAGATGAACGACAGCCCCTCGAGCCGGCCCATCCAGCGGAACCACGTCAGCGTCGGCGCCCGGAGCTCGCCGGCGATCCCCGGGCGGGAGACCTCGAGCCGGCGCGCGGCCCGCCAGGCGCCGATCCCCGCGAGCCCGCCGAGCCCCAACACCAGCGGCCAGAAGAGCGACCCCGCCACGTCCCGAATCGTCATCGCCACGATGGAGCCGACGAGCCACCCGCTCGCGAGCCCGGCGAAGGGCGCCCGTCGCTCCGGCTTGCGCGCGGCGAGCACCGAGTGGTGGAAGCCCATCAGGCTCGTGAACATGACGAGGCCGATCCAGGGAGCCGCGAGGCTGTGGCCGGCGGACTTCATCATCGCGAACCCGGCGATCCACGTGACGATGAAGGCGGGGCCCGCGCACCAGAAGGCGGCGGTGATGCGGTCGCGCTGGTGGGTGGCGAAGCCCGCCCCGACGGCGCCCGCGGCGAAGAGGCCGACGGCGAGCAGCTTGACGATGCGGAGGATGACCCAGGTGGACATTGGCGACAGCATGACGCCAGTCCTCGGCGTCGTCACCGACGCGGTACGCTTTGCGGCATGACGCCGGGCCCTGCGCGCGACGCTGCACCCATTCCCCTCGGCCCCTTCGACCTGCTCGGCAACGTGGGCACGGGCGGCATGGCGCGGGTGTGGCGGGGCGTGCACCGGGCCTCCGGGACCGAGGTCGCGGTCAAGGTGCTCGAAGGGGCGCTCGCCTTCGACCAGGTCTTCCAGGACGCCTTCGCCGGCGAGGTCCGCGCGGTCGCTGGCCTCGACCACCCGGGCGTCGTGCTGGTCTTCGACCACGGCCGGATCCCGGCGTCGGTGGACGAAGCGTCCCGTGGAGCCCTGAAGACCGACGCGCCCTACCTGGTGATGGAGTACGCCGGCGGCGGGACGTTGCTGGAGCATCCTCCGGCCCGCTGGTCCCAGCTCCGAGACGTGCTGAGCGCCACGCTCGATGCGCTCGCCCACGCCCACGCGCGCGGCGTGATCCACCGCGACATCAAGGGCGGGAACGTCCTGCGCTGCACCCCGCACGACCTGCGGCCGGGCTGGAAGCTGTCGGACTTCGGGCTCGCGCTGCCCATCGGCGGCGACGACGTCGAGGACATCTTCGGCGACACGGCCGTCGGCACGCCGCCGTACATGGCGCCCGAGCAGTTCACCGGAGAGGCGCGGGACTTCGGACCGTGGACCGATCTGTACGCGCTGGGCTGCCTCACCTGGCTGCTGACCACCGGGGCGGCGCCCTTCGGTCAGGGGCGTCCGGCGGAGCTGGCGCGTCGGCACGCAGAGTGGCCGGTGCCCGCCTGGGAGCCCGTGATCGCGCTGCCGCGGGACCTGGAGCCCTGGCTCCGGCGCATGCTCCAGAAGGATCCGTGGGATCGGTTCCAGAACGCCGCGGAGGCGGCCCGGGCGCTGTGGGCCATCGACGTCCAGGACCTGGAGCCGACGGTGGAGGGGGCCCGCGCGGCGCTTCCCTCGACCCCCAGCGATCCCGAGCTCACCACGCTCATCACGGACCTGCCGACCCAGGAGCCGGTGACCCTCGCCATCCCCAAGAGCGAGCTTCGGCGGGTGCGGGTCGGTGAGAAGCCGCCGTTCCCTCGGAGCTGGCGGGGCCCGACGTCCGGCCGCGAGAGCCTGTCGCTGCAGGGGGCGGGGCTCGGGTTGCTCGCGCTGCGGCAGACGCCGCTGGTGGGCCGGGAAGGCCAGCGGGATCGCCTGTGGGTCGCGCTGGAGCGGGTGTACAGCGGGCGCGGCACCGAGGTCACCGTCCTGCACGGGGACCCGGGACAGGGCAAGAGCGCGCTCGCCCAGTGGCTGTGTGAGCGCAGCCGCGAGCTGGGCTTGGCCACCACGATCCAGGTGCGCTGGGGCGGGACGCCGGGGCCGGGGCAGGGGCTCGGGGCCGCGGTCGTCCGTCACTTCGGGCTGCAGGGGCTGAACCCGCAGCGGGCGACCGAGCGCGTGGCCCAGCGACTGATGCGGCTCACCGGCGACGTGTCGGACATGCCCGTCCTGCTCGCGACGGCGTTCGGCGACGGCGTCGGCGCGGCGCGCACGACGCCCAGCGAGCGGTACGCGGCCCTGGCGCGGCTCCTGGAGGCGGAGAGCACGCGGCGGCCCGTGATCCTGTGGCTCGACGACATCCACGCCGGGCCCGAGGTGCCCGAGCTACTCGATCACCTGCTGGCCCGCGGGCGGGACGCAGGACAGGTGTTCGTGGTGGCCACCTGCTGGCCCGGGCCGCTGCGGGAGGACAAGGCGCTCGCGCGGCTGCTGGAGGATCCGGCGGTGCTCGACCTGCCCGTCGGGCCGCTGGCCAAGGAGGAGGAGGTCCGCCTGCTGGACTCCCTCATCTCGCTCGAGCCCGGGCTCGCGGAGGAGGTCCGGTCGCGCTCCGAGGGCAACCCGCTGTTCGCGATCCAGCTGGTCGGTGACCTCGCCGAGCGTGGAGTCCTGCGCACCAGCGCCGACGGCTTCGCGCTGCAGACGGGGGCCAAGGCGGCGCTGCCGGCCGACATCCACGGGCTGTGGCAGCGCCGCGTGCAGCGCGCGGTGGGTGCGGTGGGCGATGGCGCCGTGGCGGCCCTGGAGATCGCGGCGGCGCTGGGCGATCGGGTGGTTCGGCGCGAGCTCCAGGCGGTGGTGCTGCGCTGCGGGCTCGGCATGCCCCGCGGGTTCGAGGGCACGCTGCTGGATGTGGGTCTGGGGCGCGCGGAGGACGACGGCTGGTCGTTCGCGCACGGGCTCCTGCGGGAGAGCGTACGGCGCGGGTCCATCGAGTCCGGAACGTGGACGCGGTGGAACATCGCGATCGCGGACGCCCTCGCGGAGCTGCCGGGCGAGCGCAGCGGGCTCCGGCTGGAGCGGGTGGGCCGGCATCGGTTCGCCGCGGGGCAGTGGGACGCGGCCGCCGAGCCGCTGCTGGCCGCGGTGCACGACCGGGTCCGTGGTGACGACTCCCGCGCGGGTCTGCGGCTGCTCGAGCTCGCGGACGAGGCGCTGGACCTCGCCCAGGCCCCCGCGTCCGATCGGCGGAGGGGCCGGGTGCTGTCGGTCCGGGCAGACGCCTGGATGGCCATCGGCGAGGCGAACAAGGCGCAGGACGCGGCGAACAAGGTCGTGAAGCTCGCGCGGGAGCATCGCTGGCCGGACCTGGAAGGTCGGGGGCTGCTGATCCTGGGGCGCGCCCACCTGCGGGAGTACCGGGCGTCGGACGCGCGGATGTTCCTGCAGCCGGCGCTCGCGCGGCTCGAGAAGACGACGGATCTGGAGGGCACGGAGCGGGCGATGCGTCTGCTGGCCCGCGCGCTCGGCCACGAGGGCTCACGCAAGACGGCGCACACGTACGCGAAGCGCGCGCTGGCGTCGGCCCGTCGGTCCAAGGACGAGGCGCGCATCGGGCTGGCGCTGCAGGTTCTGGCGACGCTGGCGCGGCACCGCGGGGACCTCGAGGACGCCGAGCGCATCACCCGGAAGGCGGCGCGGCACTTCGAGCGTGACGGCCACAGCCTCTACATCGCGGACGCGAACTCGACGCTGGGGGAGGCGCGGCGCGAGCAGGGGGACATGCGGGGGGCGCGCAAGTACTTCGAGAAGGCCTGGAAGCAGTGGGAGCGCATCGGCAACAGCCACTCGGTCATGGGTCAGCTGTGCGTGGCGGGCGTGGACCTGGAGTGCGGCGATGCGGACACGGCGCTGCCGCTGATCGAGGACGCGTTGGCGCGGGTGGCGCCGGACACGTTCTTCGAGTCGATCGGGTGGATCCTCAAGCTCCAGGCCGTGGGGGTGGCCGAGCGCTGGGACCTGCTGCCCGGGGTGCTGAACCGGCTGGAGGTGTTCGCGCGGCGGCGCATGCTCAGCAACCCCGAGTACCCGGGGCTCATCGCCGAGGTGAGGAAGAAGGCGCGGGAGCGTGGGCTGCGGGCGGAGGCGAAGCGGCTGCTCGCGCTGGAGCAGATGTCGGGACGCCTCGGGAAGACATAGGGGGCGCCAGATCCGTGGGGGGACAGACTGTTCCTGGGGTGAAGTGGCACTGATCTTGGGGCGATCGCGCCAGATCCGTGGGGGGACAGACTGTTCCTCCCCCGATGTGGCACTGGTCCAGGGCCGATCGCGCCAGATCCACGGGGGAACAGACTGTCCCTCCCCCGATGTGGCACTGATCCCGGTCTAGTTGACCATGCAGGCGGGGCGATCGACCCCACAGGGGCTGCAGGCGCCGACCTTCGGTTCGCCGCAGGGCCCCTTGCTCGCGCCGACGCGGTGGGCGCTGAGCTGCTTCGCCATCACCTGATCCGCGCAGTGTGAGCAGGTCGGCGCCGGATCGCCGAACTTCTGGATCACCTCGAGCTGCGTGCCGCAGCCCGGACAGCTGTACTCGTAGATGGGCATGTGGGGACGATCGGATCGAGGGCGGCGAGCGTCAAGCCGCGTCGGCGGCGAGCGATCGCATCCAAGTGGGGGTAGCTCTGCGAGCTCACCCAGGATGGATGCGATCGCCCCGTCGGGATCGCATCCAACGACGTGAGCCCTGCGAGCTCACCCAGGATGGATGCGATCGGCCTGTCGGGATCGCACAGATCTGGGGTGAGCCCTGCGAGCTCCCCCCGTTGGATGCGATCTCAGCCCAGGGCGCGCCACGCCTGCAGGTGCGCCCCGATCCGCCGCTCCCAGACGGCCGCTTGCGCAGCGATCCGTGCGCGCTCGCGGATCGCCGTCGGCGGCACATCGAGCGCGGTGACGATGCGGTCGGCGAGTGCCATCACGGCCCCGGCCTCCACGAGCAGTCCGTCGAGCCCGTCGGTGATCAGCGCGCGATGAGCGGGGATGTCGCTGGCCAGCACGATGGCTCCTTGCAGCTGGGCCTCGAGCACCGCAAGCCCAAACGTCTCCAGGTGCGACGGGGCAAGGACCAGCGCGGCGCTCGCCTGGAGGTTCGCGATCTCCTGCGGGCACTGCCAGCCGAGGAAGTCCACGGCCTCGCGCTCGGCCGCGCTCGCAGCTCTTGACCACCGTCGGACCCAGCGCTCCTCCGACTTCCGGGAGTCAGGCAGCCCGCCAGCGAACGCGAAGCGGGTCTGGGGACGACGCGCGAGCACCTCGCCAACCGCGGCGAGAGCGTCGGCCGTGCCCTTGCTCGCGTCGAACCGCCCCACCACGAGGACGCGGTCGTCCCAGCGGCGGACCCCCGTTCGTCGCGGAATCCCCAGCGGCAGCACGGTGCACGTACCGCGGATGAGCGCTGCTGCGGCCTCCGAGGGCACCCAGACCACCTCCGCCTCCGCGAGCGCCTGACGCTGGGCGCGCGCGCTCATCGTCTCTTCGTCCAGGCCGCGCAGAGCGCTCAGGGCGGCCTGGGCGACGTGGGCGAAGAGGGCGACGGGAGCCCCGCCCGCAAGGTTCCGGCCCGCCTCGAACAGCATCCCGTGGTGGACGATCACCAGCGTGGGAGCGACCCGCTGGGCGAAGGCGCGGGCTGCGACCAGGTGCGCCTCCTCGCCGATCCGCAGAACGGGAGCACCGGTCGCGGTGCGCGACTCCACGGGGTCCGCGCCCGACGGTCCGCCGCGGGGGCGCCAGCCGTCGAACGACACCACGGCCTGATCGACGCCGGCGAGCGCGGCGGCGTCCACCAGTCCGCCCGCCGCCGTCGAGATGCCTCCCCGGATCCGCGGTGGGAGGTCCCGCGTGAGATGCAGGACCCTCATCGGGGCTCCGCCCAGCGCTCCGTGGAGCCCAATGAGTCCAGCAGCCCCGGCAGGAGGAAGTCCTCCGGTCCCCGGCCCCGAAGTTGGCTCGCGTGGGCGGCAATGGCGGCGCGCTTTCGCTCGTGCACGGACGCGATGTCGACGACCACATCGGCGTCCGCGCTGCCGAACTGCTCGCGGGACAGCCCCTTCGCGACGCCAGGGAACTTCGCCCGACGGAGCCCCCGCCAGACGGGATGGAGCAGCCCTGGGGGGAAGACGGCGTGCAGGATGGGGGCCCCGCAGCGGTCCACCCAGCGGGTCACGGCCTGGTGGTCGAGGTGCGCGTAGCCGCCGTCGGGCCCCAAGGTCAGAACCACGGACGGAGCGAAGGCGCCCACGACGTCCCGCACGAGCGCCGGGCCACCGCGCACGGACGCCAATGAGCCGTCGGGCAGATCCAGCACGTCGCCGGTCACTCCGAGGGCTGCACACGAGGCCGCGAACTCCGCCCGCCGGACGGTGGGGTCTCCGCCCGCCTCGCCGGCGGTCATCGAGAGCACCCGCACGTCGGCGCCCAACGACGCCCAGAGCGCCAGGGTCCCGCCCATGGCCCAGGCCTCGTCGTCCGGGTGGGCGACGACCGCGAGCGCCCGTTCAACTATTCTGTTATTCGATAATTCTGTTGAATAACAGAATAGTTGAGGATGGAGGACCTGGCCCGGCGTCGCGTCGTCGTCTCTCAATGGAGCGCCGCCCGGATGGGCAGCCCGCGCACGATCTCGGCCTCCACCTCCAGCACCTCGTCCATGCGCGCGTCCGCGGCCTCACGCCCGAAGTACTGCCGCGCGAAGTCGAGGAACAGCCCGTGGTGCCTGGCCTCGCAGGCGAACAGCTCCGCGTAGAACGCACGCACCTCAGCGTCCGGCAGCACCTCGCTCGCGATCTTGAAGCGCTCGCACCCGCGCGCCTCGATCACCGAGAAGATCACGAGTCGATCGAGCAGGTACTCGTTCTGATCCCGCTTGCGCATCAGCTTGCGCAGCGGCCCCACGTACGGGTCCGGCCGGTCCTGCCCGATCGTGTGCCCCCGCGCCGCCAGCAGGTCGTGCACCCGCTTGAAGTGCTCGAGCTCCTCCTGGGCGAGCTCGATCATCGCCGCCACGAGCTCCACGCGGCGGTGGTTCTGCTGGGCCAGCGTCAGCGCGCTGTTGGCCACCTTGCGCTCGTTGTGTCCGTGGTCCTGCAGGAAGGACACGAAGTCGGCGGCGATGGCGTCTCCCCACTCCGGCGGGGTCTCGGTGCGCAGGCGGAACATCGGGGAACCTTAGTACGCCTGCGACACCGCGCGATGGAATGGAACAGCCCCGACGGCGTACCGTCACCGCATGGCATCCAAGGACCGGCTCGACGTCTTCTCCCTCGCGACGGAGGACCCGGCGTCGCTCACCCTGCTCCAGCGCATGCGCTTCCCGGCTCTCTTCGGTGCGCTCGGGCTGATCGACTTCGCGGCCATCCTGGCGATGGTGGTCCGGCCGAGCGCCCTGCACGTCGGCATGGCGGTCGGCGCGACGGCCCTGACCGGCGCCCTTGCCCTTTGGGCGAAGCGGCGCTGGGCTCCCATCCGGCACCGCATCGCCAACGCGATCCTCAACGACAGCTCCCCCCACCTCCTCCGCAAGGACTGGCTGCCCCACGAGCGCAAGGCGGCCAAAGCCGCCGTGCGGGAGTTCCGGCGTCTGCCCGAGAAGAAGCTCACCTGGAAGGAGTCCCTCGGCGAGCTCGGGATCTGGCCGTTCTACGTCCTGTTCCTGACCCGCGATCGCGACACCGACGCCTACAAGACGTGGATGCTGTTGGTGTTCGCCTGCGCCTGGGGCGTCATCCGCGGCTGGCAGACCGCGTACCGGGCCGATGTCCTGCGCCCGTTGCTGGCCCGGATGGCCCGCGAGCAGCTGGCGAAGATCGAGGCCGCCACCGCCGACGAGTCAGCCAGCGAGACCGCACCCGCGGCGGCTCAGGACTCGACGCCCACCGCCGAGCAGAGGAAGGCCGTCAGGGGCATCGCGGCCGCGCAGTAGCCCGCGAACGTGTCGAGGAAGTCGTCGGCCATCGTGACCTCCTCGGGGATCATCGTGTGCACGATGAAGTCCTTGCGCTTGAGGTCCTCGGCCAGCGGGTGCTCCTTGTCGTAGCCCCGGGGGATCCGCTTCAGCGCCTCGCCGCCGAACGCGAGCCCGGACGCGAGCACCGCCTCCTTCATGGCCAGCCACTCCTCGGGCGCGCTGTCGATCGCAGCCCGGATCGCCTTCACCGACGCCGCGTCCGGGCGCCAGATCCCCGCTCCGAACATGGACGCGTTCGGCTCCAGGTGCAGATAGAACCCAGGGGCGTGCACGTCCTTCGCGCGGGCGTGGCGGAAGTGGATCCCCACGTGCGTCTTGTAGGGCGTCTTGTCCTTGCTGAAGCGCGTGTCCCGGTAGATGCGGAACAGCGAGCCGCCCACGGCCTTCGGGATCGCCGTGAAGTGCGGGCTGAGCTCCGCCAGCCTGGGGCCGAAGTCCCGGATGAACTGGAGCGCCGGCTCCTTGATCGTGCCTTCGTAGCGCTTCTTGTTGGCGTTGAACCACTCGCGCTCGTTGTTGTCCGCGAGATCGGCCAGGTACTCGTAGGTCTCGTCGTCGAACCAGGACATCGGGGCTCCGGGTGAGGGTCGGCGGAGGACGCTACCATCGCCCCGGCGGTTCCCCGGAGAGGCCATGACTGACGCTCCCTCGTTCGATCTCGACGCAGCCCACAAGCACTTCGCGGGCGCGTGCTTCAACGCCTGCTGGGCCCTGATCGACGTGCGCGAGCGGACGCCCGAGCAGGAGGAGGAGATGCTCCGCCTCGCCACCGCGTCCCACTACCACTGGACCCAGCGGGCCAACTACGGCCCCAAGGAGGCGTCCGTCGCCTCCTGGCAGCTGAGCCGGGTCTACGCGCTGATCGGAGAGGGCAGCCTCGCGCGGCGGTTTGGCCGCCGCAGCCTGGAGGTGCTGGAGGGCAGCGACGTCGGCGCTTTCTTCGTCGGGTACGCGCACGAGGCCCTGGCCCGCGCCGCCTCCGTCCTCGGGGACGCCGCGGCTCTCGCCATGCACACGGAGGCCTGCAAGGCCGCGGCGGAGTCCCTGGACGACGCCGATCAGCGCTCCTGGCTCCTCGGGGACCTGTCGACGGTGCCCGCGATCTGACCTACAGGTCGTGCGCCGCGGGATCGAGCTGGACCACCAGCAGCCACGGAACCGCCTCGAGCCGCGCGAAGATCCACAGGTCCTCGTCCGTCCGCGTGAACCCGGTGACGTCCCCGCTCCCGATGGCCTCCATCAACGCGGGGACCCCGATCGGCTGGTGCGCGCGCGCCGAGTTGTCGCCCACGGTGCGCTCCGATCGCATCCCGCGCTCCGAGGCGCGAACGATGATCCCGCCCTCCCCATCCAGCAGGAAGCTCTCCCGCACGCCGGCGAGGCCCTCGATGTCGATGTCCTCGATCACCCGGTTCATGGACAGATCCGCGCCGGCTACGCCGATGAACACGCCGTCGTCGTCGTACAGCGCGCGGTTGCACGGCAGCAGGAAGCCCGTCCCCGTCGCGTCGCCGTAGAGCTCGCCCCAGCGGGGTCCGTGGGTCCCGCGCGGACCCGTGTACCAGGGTCGCTTGCGGGCGTCGTAGTCCTCGGGGTAGTCGGCGTTGCCGGGATAGCTGAGCATCACCCCGTTCTCGAAGGCCGCATAGGCGTAGAAGAGCGGCACCCCGGCGTCCAGCAGCGCCGCCCGCTCCTCCGCCGGCTTCGCCATCACGTCGTCGCCCAGCGAGCGCAGCGCGACCTCCTTCAGCACCGGATCGAGCCCCACCATCCGCTCGGCGAACGGCTTCGCCGCTTCCGCGCCCGCGGCGATGTGGGTGATGGGCCGCAGCTTCGTGATCACCTGGTCGTAGCGCTCGCTGTAGCCGGTGTCGGCGGGCCCGCGTCCCTCGCGCAGGTCGCGGGGCGTGACGTAGGGACCCCGGGGCGCGTCGTCGTCGTTGATGAGGTCCCGCGTCCGCACGGCCAGGCCCTCGAGGAGGATCTCCACGCTGGACAGCTCCCGATCGAAGCTCTGCACCCGGTGCGCAACGAGCGACAGCAGGCTCGCCAGGCGCCGCTGATCCGCGGCCGCCTCGCGCTCGATGGCGAGGCGCGCCGTCAGGTTCGTGATCGAGACGCCCGTCGTCGCCACCACGATGACGAGCAGCGTCGCCAGCACCTGCACCGGGTGGCGATGGAGCCGGCGCCACACCCGGCGGATCGCCGAGTCCGGATACGCCCGCGTCTCCTCGCCCCGCAGGAACCGACGCAGATCGTCCGCGAGCGCCTGCACGCTGTCGTACCGGTCGCCGATCGCGAACGCCGTGGCCTTGTCCACGATCGCCTGCAGATCCGGCGGCACGACGCGGTCCAGCCCGAGGCTCGTGAACGTCTCCCGCTCCGCTTCGGACGCCATGTTGAGCTGCTTGCCGAGCGGGAGCCCCGGCCGGCGCGCGCTGGTCAGCGTGACGAGCTCGAACAGCGTCATCCCCAGCGCGAACTGGTCGGACCCCGCGCCGATGAGCTCCTGGTCCCCCTCCACCTGCTCGGGCGGCATGTACCGCAGCGTCCCGAGCGTCTGGCCGTGCTGGGTCTCGAGGGGCCCGGTCTGGTGCAGATCCGTCGTCACCGGGGGGAGATCGGAGGTCCCCTCGATGCGGGCGAGCCCCCAGTCCATGACGTAGACCTCGCCGAACGTGCCGAGCATGAGGTTGTCCGGCTTGATGTCCCGGTGGATCACGCCGCGGTCGTGGCTGTAGGCCATGGCGTCGCAGACCTTGAGGAAGTGCTCGACCCGCGCCTTCAGCCCGTGGCGCTGGGGATCGTGGTCCTTCGCGCCCTCAGGCCGGGCGCCGCACTCGGCGATGTAGTCCTGAAAGGTCCCGCCCCGGATGAGCTTCATGGTCAGGGCGGGCAGGTAGTCGCTCGTCTGCTCGAGGGAGTAGACGGGCACGACGTTCGGGTGGGTCAGCTGCGCGGTGACCTGGGCCTCGCGGACGAAGCGCTGGGCGAGGGCCTCGGCGTGCTCGTTGCCCGGCAGCACCTTGATGGCGAGCTCGCGGTTCAGCCGCTCGTCGCGGGCGGTGAACACCTCGCCCATGCCGCCCTTGCCCACGCGGGCTCCGAGCGCGAACCGCTCGCCCACGTCCAGGCGACCTGCGCCCAGCCCCGGCATCTCGTTGGTCGTCACGCCGTCCTGTCCGTAGACGCTGACGTCCACGTGCCGATCGTCTGCCATGCGGTCTCCTCGCCCCGAGGCTACCGGGGACCCGTCCCCTGAGCGAGACTGCGGCCGTGCGCTGGCTGCTCCCCGCCCTGTTCGTCCTCACCGGCTGTCCGGGCCCCGAGCCAGACCCGCCGGTGGGCCCGGAGCCTCCTCCCTACACGCCGACGGATGTGACGTTCTTCGCCATGGGCGATCCGCAGTACGGCGGCGGCGCGGACGACAAGAACACCTTCCAGATCCTCGCCATGAACGGCTTCCCTGGCGCGATCTGGCCCGACGACAGCCCGTTCGCGGGGGAGCCGGTGGCGGAGCCACGGGGCGTGCTCATCGCCGGGGACCTGACGCAGAACGGGCAGGACGGCCGGATCCAGCCGCTGGACAGCGACGAGCTCGGCTTCTTCCACGCCGACTACGGCCTGACGGGGACGGACGGCGCGCTGCGCTTCCCGGTGTACGAGGGCTACGGCAACCACGACTTCGACCCCGCCCAGGCCGGCGACTACCACGAGCTCCAATGGCAGTACTACTACGCGGACGACGGCACCCCGTCTGCCGACTCGGTCGCCGAGCGGAACCCCGATCGGGTGGGGCTCACCGAGGTCGCTCCGGACCTCGACGGCCACTACTCCTGGGACTGGGACTGGCTGCACCTCGTCAACACGGACCTGTTCCCGGGCGACGAGCCCTCGGACGCCGAGGAGAACGCGCTGACCCGCGATCCCCGGGACTCCCTCACGTTCCTGGAGGAGGACCTGGCCGCGCGCGTCGGCGACACCGGCCGTCCGGTCGTCGTCATGGCCCACTACGGGTTGGACGGCTTCGGCAACGAGCCGCGCTGGTGGACGGACGGGCAGAAGGAGTCGTTCCGCGCCGTCGTCGACGAGTACGAGGTCATCTACATCCACGGCCACACGCACGCCACGTACGCGTACGAGGTCGACGGGCTGCCCTGCTTCAACGTGGGATCGCCGTACTACACGGCCTACAACGCCGACGATCGGGGCCACTTCACGGTGTTCCGCGTCACGGACGACGTGATCGCGGCCTACGACGTGGCCTGGGAGTTCACCAGCGACGGCGGCGCGGAGGCCGTGTGGGGCAACTGGTCCGTGGTCCTCGACCGCTGACCGACGTCGACGGTTACCGCTTGGGTGCGGGCTCGATCCCGACCACGAGGCCGCCGGTGATGCGGGCGTGGAAATTCGGGCCGAGGTTGCCGATCTCCGCGTTCGCCCGGAACGCCACCGTCGTGGAGCCCAGCGGGACGTCGACGCCGACCACCGCGGCGCCGCCGACGAGCGCCTCGGGGCCCGCGATCTTCACGGGGTTCGGCGCGATGTGGAAGACGCCGCCCACCCGCGGGCGCACCGGGCCCGCGAACTCGAGGATCGGGCCCACGACGATGTCCAGGAGGAGGAAGCGCCCGGTGGGCTCGTTGTCGCCGGCCTCGTTGGTCCACGACACGCTCCAGCCCGGCCGTACGCCGGCCTCCAGGCGCAGCGGCCCCACCAATCGGAACGACACGTCCACGGCGGCTACGGCGTAGTCGTAGCGGCCGACGCGCTGGTAGCCGCCGCCCGCGCCCACGAGCAGGAGCTGCACCGGCGGGTGGATCCGCGCCGCCTTCAGGGCGTTGGAGTCCTTAGCGAGGCTCCACTCGCCGCCAGCGTCCCGGGCCGCGCGCGCGGCGTCCTGGGCCTGCTGGGTGGGCTCGGACACCGTGATCTTCATGCGACGGAGCCGCCGCCGGGCGTCCTTCACGAGGGACTCGAAGCGCTGGTCGTACTGCTCGAGCGCCACGAACAGCTGCAGATCCTGGGCGGCGCGCTCCTCCTGGCCGAGGCACTGCGCCAACAGGCCGCGCCAGTACAGCAGGTAGGTCCGGCCGGTCTGCTCGTAGGTGGAGATGAGGTTGGACCAGGCGTCCGTGACGATGGCCGTCTGCTCGGCCGTCCGGCTCGAGGTTGCCGCCGCCGCGACGTCGGCGCAGTGCTCGGTGTGCACCCCGTAGGCCACGGCCGCTGCGTCGGCCGCCGGATCCGCGAGCGCGGAGGCCGGAAGGAGCAATCCCAGAAGGGCCGTCAACAGGAACCAGCGCATCGCACCCCCGCCCCCAGTATGGATCAGGGCGTCACCGCAGGTCATCGATGTGGATCCAGCCTTCCTTGTTGTCGAACGTGCGCACCCGCACCCAGTCGCCCTTGTGGTCCAGCAGGGTCAGCGCCATCCCTCCGGGCACCCGAGCCACCACCGAGCCGACGCCCTGGCCGCTGAGGATGTCCGACATGCGCTTGCGGCCGCCGCGCACCACCACCTCCTCCGTCCCGCCGACGTCCCCGGCACCGACGCCGGGCAGGTCCAGCGGCCGCATCGGCACGCCCATCCGCTGCAGGCGCTCGTAGTCGCGCTCCAGGTCGTGGATCAGGCGGTCGAGGCGTCGAAACACCTTGCGGTCGTTGATGGCGCGCGCCGCCCGGAGGCGCTCCCGGGCCTCCTCGAAGCGGTACATGGACGCAAGGCACAGGCCCGCGCCGTATTGGATCCACTCGTCGTACGGATCGATGCCCGCCTCGTCCACGAACCAGGCCGCGGCTCCGGCGAGGTCGTCGCCCTTCGTGAGGAGCAGCACCCCGTCCTTCGTCTTCTTGTTGCGCTCGAAGACCAGCTTCATCGTCCCCCAGTACGGGGCGACGCGGTTCGCGGCGCGGTAGGCGAGGGAGTCGATGGCGCCGACGGCGAGCGACTCGACGCTGGCCACCGAGTCCAGGGTCTTCTTGCGGGTGTCGCTGCACTTGTAGTCGGAGTTGGACGCCTGGACGGTGTCGGCGGCGAGGATCCGCCCCGTCCGCGCGTCGATCGCCCGCAGATCGAAGCTGAGCAGCACGTTGCGGGTCAGGCACCACTCGGTCACGACCTCCTGCTCCTCCACCGAGGTGGTGGACGTGGTGGTCTCCTTGATGGTGACGGTCGTCTCCTCGTCGCCCCACCAGTCCTCCTCGGTCTCGACCTCGACGGAGGTGGTCGTCTTCTCCCGGGTGACCTCGACCTCCTGGGTCTCCTCGGTGGTGCCCCACTCGTCCCCCCAGATCGGCCGCTTCGAGGTCCCGGTGATGAGGACTCCGGCGCCGAGTACGTCCGCGAGGGAGTCGCGCAGCTCGGCGTCATCGAGGGGGCCGGCGCCGAGCGTCCGCTCGCCGACGATCAGATCCAGGCGCGAGCGCTCCACCACCGGGAAGTGGTCGGGCCACGCGACGACGGGATCCTCGGGCCCGAGCCCCTCTCCGAAGCGCAGCCCGCGCGTTCTGTCGAGGAAGGCGGTCACCAGCGCGCTCTCGAGCTCGGGGCCGGCCCAGCCGTCGACGCCCACCACGCCGATGGTCGTGTAGGCGGGCAGGTCCATGCGCGGCGCCCGCAGGAAGTGCACCTTCTTCTTGGCGCGGACCGCGAGCGCGGCGGACGGGGACAGCAGGGCAGCAGCGACAGCGAGGGCGACGAACGTCCGGGACATGCAGTCCTCCACGAAGGGGGCGAGCCTATCAAGGCAGCACCGGGCGATCCGGCCGATCGGTCAGCCGCGGGGGTCGTTCACGGCTAGGCTCCCGCCGATGTACGTGGAGCCCGGAACCCGCCAGTACGTTCGCGATCGGGACGCGTGGGGGATGCTCTGCCGCCGCGTCGAGCCGTTCCAGGGCCGCCTCGCCACCCACCAGATCTACACGCGCGTCCGGAGCCTGCAGGGCCTGCAGGTGTTCATGACCAACCACGTGTTCGCCGTGTGGGACTTCATGACGCTCGCCAAGACGCTCCAGCAACGGCTGACCTGCGTGGACACCCCCTGGCTCCCGCCCGAGAACCCCCTCGCCGCGCGCCTCGTGAACGAGATCGTGCTCGGTGAGGAGACGGACGAGATCCGGCACGGCGAGTACCTCAGCCACTACGTCCTCTACATGCGGGCGATGGGCGAGATCGGCGCGGATCCGGCGCCCGTCCAGGCCTTCGAGGCGGCGCT
>ENA-OWNT01003073-OWNT01003073.1-seawater-metagenome-genome-assembly--contig:-NODE-3073-length-16296-cov-4.560577_pt1 | contig 16296 bp, 13 predicted proteins | sample MGYA00238136_ERZ651165 | MGnify/ENA primary metagenome ERZ651165 (study PRJEB26861, sample SAMN08777766) | seawater metagenome | isolation source: coastal seawater | place: USA: Florida | collected...
TCACTCACTCACTCACTGTCACTCACTCATTGTCAGTCAGTCCGCCAATCACTGACTGTTTGACGCAGTGGTTGAGTGAGTGAGTGAGTGAGTGAGTGAGTGAGTGAGTGAGCAACAGTGAGTGAGTTTGTGGTAGGCAGACTGACTGACTGACTGACTGACTGACTGACTGACTGTCCGTCCTCACTCAGCTCAGACAGACGACGGACGCCAGACGCCAACACCGACACGCCCCACCCTGGAACCTGAAGCCTGAATGAAACCCTACACGACACGACACGACACGACACGCACGACACGACACACGACGCGACACACGACACGACACGGCACAGGACGAGGGACACGGACGGCACTGCAGGGGATCAGATCGGTCAGCACACTGCACTGTAAGGTGTAGGACGCGACAGGACGCGACAGGGCAGAACAGGACACGGCAAGGAATGACATCACCGAGATGATACGACGCAACAAGACACCGCCACGAGACAGCACAGGGCAAAGCAGGATACGGCACGACAAGGCACGGCGCCGCGCGGCGCGGCGGCACTGCTAGCCACGGCCAAGGCAGTGAGAGAGGAGCCATTGTGGCAGAACGCTCTCACAGCGCACAGTACGTGGACATGACACAAAACAGATGCGCGAGCAACTCAAAGTGGGGTGGGGTGCGGTGTGACACTTGCAGATTTACTCGCCACCTTCTGCAAGCGCGCAACTTTTCCTGACGTTTTGATATCGTTCCTCATGGAGGGGAAGCTCGTCCCGACGAAATTAGTTGCCTCGGCTTGAGCTTGCCTCTGGGGTAGGTGGGCTTTGGGCATGTCGACGCAAGGAAAAACCAGTTGGTGGGACTTCCAGAACGCTGCGCTGGAGCACAAGAGCACTCTCAGCGCTCCCCACCAGTTCCTGAGCGCCTTCTTCCAATTTTCTGCCAGCAAGACCAACCGAGCCAAGATTGTCACAGATTACGCTCACCCTTCCAGTCACAGCGACAGATTTGTGAAGCACGTGCAGGATTTATGCTTTCCTCATGGATGCGGGCCGTTTTTCTCGCCTTGCCACGACAAGCATTATTTCCACCACGTCAAAATCACCCAAGATTCGGCGACTGATTCGAGCGATGATTCAAACACTTGTTGTGCTTTGCACGGCACCGTGCTTACATTTTTCGAGACTGTGAACCTCGACGTAGAGATTACATTCGATGCTGTGATAGCACACGAAGAATACAAAAATGATTTTATTGACTTTTTGATTGACTCCCGTGCGCCCGAAGTCAAAGTTGCGGTGGAATTCTACGAGGTGGCCCTTAAATTTTTCTGTGGATGCAGCGGTTTTGGCCCCTACGATGCTACCTTTGTGAACAGCAAGTTGGCTGATGATTTGAAGCAGACGGCGTCTCAGGTTATCGGCAGCGCATATGAAATTGTCGACGTGAGCGCGTTGGATGCGCTTGTACTCGAATGTGTGAACATTGCTCAAAACGAGGCTGCTTACCGCGGCGCCTGTGGAAGCGCTCTCTGGCTCCGTCTTAAAGTTGTGTTGCAACAACTGTTCGATCGCATGATTCAAGACTCTTTTCAAGAATGGAAAAGCACAATGGCGAATCCTCCCTCCGCGAAGGCAAAGGTATGTTGGTTTTCGCTGTGGAGTCAAACGATGTCCGCTCTTCGACACTAGTCCCTTCAACATTATGTGCATGTCCGTACTTCTCTGCGCGCAGATGCCGGTTGCCTTGTGTTTATTGTCCACTCACCCCTCCAGTGATTTGATGGAAGTGATCTTGTTCGAGATTGCAACTTTGCTGGAAAATGATACTGGCCATTCCTTGGACCTTGCGGGTGTCATTCCTTTTTTGTTGGACGACGTACCGGTTCCGCCTGCAGCGTGCCAAGGCGTCGTGTTCGAAATTCCCACCAGCCGCAAGGTGCTAAGCTTTCGCTCGGAGGCTGCGAATAGTCTACCTGCGTTCCCTGTGAATGTGTACGTGATGGGTTTGCGTCGTTGTCGAGGTCTACGCAGTCGTTTTGCATAGTGACTCCTTTCCTGTGTACAGCGCAAAGCTCTTGGACATCGTGCCTATTTCGGCACTGATTCAGATGTTTACGACGCTTGTTTTTGAAAACAGCATCATCGTGTTTGCGAACACAGTATGTGGTGACGTTGTTGTGCCACTTCGCTGTTCCTACTGGTTTGATATTGAGTGACTGCACATAGGTCGAGGAGGCATCGATAGCAATATTAGCACTCGAAAGCTTGTTGTTTCCTGCTCACTGGCCAGGCGCTGTGGTGCCGTCACTTCCACGACGCGCGAGTATGGACACATCGGCAATGGCGCACGATCGACGGCCCTTTATGTTGGGGCTGGACAAAACCAGTGCTGTGAGGCATCGGAGTTTATTGTCTCGCCTGTTACAACCTTGCGCAGAAGGGGATAAAGGCGGCGACCTAACTCGGCGTCCAGTTGCTCTGTTCGACATCAGCCGTTGTGGCAGCGATAGTGGTAAGACCGCCAAGAACAGTTGTCACGCAGGAGTCGAGCCTCATTTGTATGCATCGATGTTGCGCCCCCAGGGTTCGTCAATTCAACTAATGAGTATATTAGTCGACTTGCACAAAGTAATGCGCATCGACACATTCTTGATCCAAAATTTGAGTACGGACACCAAAAAATCGAAGAACTGTCCACCGGCGACGAAGGAGACCCTAAAGTGCGTCGTGCCCCCGAGTTGCAATCCTGAACGTGTCGTGACCTTCGCTGTACGCATTGCAGGCATGGAAGCGAATGAGTATGACGGGGCTGCATCTGCGTGACCGTGCGCGTCGATGGATTGGGAAACTCAAAAAGAAGGCCCAAGATGCGAAGGAAGCCCGCCGTAAGAAAAAGGAAGCCAAGGTTCGAGCTGGCTCCACATGTTGGTCGTCGTGCCATGGTATCTAATGAAATTCATTGCAGGCTCTGGCAAAACGACAAAGCGCATTGCTGTTTGACACAGACTCGACTCAGCAGAATGGCAGGCATGTTCTCGACCACATACTCACTATTCGCTACGGTTCGATCTCACACGTATGATGCTGCTGCTCTGCAGTTCCAACTTAAACTTGCGACACAAATATCCCGAAGATCTCGATCCGCACGACGTCAACGCCCGCTACGGGCTTGTGGCAGTGCGTAAGTGGCTGGGGCTCACAGCTCTCCATTCAAGTGACTTTCCGGGCTTGGCCGCTGGGGAAAAACAGAGCAAAGAACGTTCCCGCCATCCTCTCCTCCCGCAGGGGATCGGCACTCTGCTCCTCAACGATCTGCGCCGCGTGCAAGAATTTGTGTCAGTGTCAGCTGATCAGGTGAGTCTGCGTCTTAGTGCTCACATAGTACGCCAAATCACGGACGACACCAACTTTGAACGCCTGTATTAGGTCCACAGCGGCATCGAAGCCGACCTTTTGCAAACATCATTTGTCTCCTGTTGGGCAGCCACACTGAGAGCATATCGGTCATTGACCCCTCATGACATGCTTCCAGGTTTGTTTTGCACATTCTGATATCAACTATCGTTTGGCACGCCAAGAGTCACCCGACATCTCTCCTATTCCATAGGCAATCGACACGTTGCAGCCAGAAAGATGGCGGCTGGCTCTTTAAAGGTTCAAGCTCGGACGCGTTCCGGATCCAACTCAGAAACTAACACTGCAACATCAGCCGAAGTCGCGAAGCAAGTTAAGTTCTTCGACTCGTTGGTTGAAAGCAAGATGTTTAGCCGTTTCCTCGCCGAGTTTCACGTCCCTCAGTTTTGTCACCAAGAACACGGCCAGAGCACTGCGGGATCGAGTGGTGGCTCTTTGCGGTTGAACCACATTGCCCTGTTCGACGCTTCCATCGACAGTCTTAATGTCATCGATCACGACCGCGCGGACACCCAACTGGCAGATGATGCGCAAGATATTTCCGTGCACCGTCTTCCGGTCGTTGACGCTACCTTCGCGGAGACACCAGCGTTTGACTTTTGTTCCGATAAACTCATTTTTACGTCGATGGCGAAGGCAAGCAGTCACTCTGCACCTTCATCGCCAGCCCACGCCGTCGATGACAAACCGGGATCAATCGCTGCTGCTGATGATCTACAATCACAACGGCGCGAATTTTTGGAACGAGTCCTGTCATCCCACCGGCAATACCGCGGACACACAGCACGCGTTTTCTGCCATCCTTTGTTTCAAACTTCTTCATTAGCGTTTGAAGATGGCCTAGCTGTCGCAGAGGCACGATGTGGAGCTTTGATTTGGGCCATGCAGCGACGGCTACTAAACTTGTATGATGAGCTGAGCGGGCCTGTTCGAGATACCAACCAACGCACAAAGATGTTGGAGTCGTTCGCGACTTTATTCAGTGTCAACATCGTCCAACCCTTGGTGAACTGGAAAAAAGCGGCGTCTGGCATAACGCAGACCACAGCCAACGCCGAGGCTTCGATTCAGCTTCGAGAAGGAGTGTGGAAGCCGTCCACTCGATTCATTGCTGACTTTGAAGAATCAGTTGCTGACATGGTGCGCTCCGTCACCAGCCTTGCACGACGGCAGAGTGAAAATGTGAAGCCACTACGACAGCAATTGGAGCTGATCAAGGATGCTGCAGAGCGTGCACAGCGAGCTTTCGAGGTAAAGTTTGCAAATCTGCTTGATAAGCGCAACGCACACTCAACCGTTCTCAATGGAATCAACCGCGAAGACCATCAAACTGTGAGGTGGTTGGAAGAATCGAAAGAAATCAAGATTGTGCGCGAGCCGTATTCGGTGTATATTGCTTCTTGGAACGTGAATGCCAAAGTCGTGTCCGAAGACGCGTTGGTTGGCCTCGAAAAGTGGATAACAGGATCACAGCTGCAAGGTGGCAAAGGGTTGCCAGATATTTATGCGATCGGGCTTCAAGAAATGGTGGATTTAAGCGCAAAAAACGTCCTCATATCAGGCAAGTTGAGCGACGAAAAAGCTCGAGAGTGGGCACAACTCATTAAGCAATGCATCAACAAGCATGCCGTCAGCGCAACAGGCAATTCTTCATCGGGCAAATCTCAACAGACGGGGCAAAGTCCCAAAGGCCGATACGTTGAGGTCGCCGTCCAAAATATGGTGGGACTGTGTGTCCTTGTTTTCATTCGCGAGGAATTGCGGCAGCAGCATGTGGTTGAAATCGGCGTATCAAAACTTGGCATCGGAATCATGGGCCACGGGGGCAATAAGGGTGCAGTAGCCGTGCGGTTCAGAATCCACGACACATCATTTTGTTTTGTTTGTACACACCTCGCCGCACATCGCAATAATGTGGAAGGCCGCAACAAGGATGTGGAAACTATCCTGCAGAAGCTGCACTTTGTGCCAAAATGGGCAGCTTCTTCGGCGACCAGACACAATTTCGAGTCTTTTCGTCGCCGATTTAGTGGCGGTGACGATCAGGAAGACGACGACGATGATGTCACTTCGGCAGCCGCTTCTGGCGGTACACAACGCATGTATGATGTTGTTCAAGCTGCTGTAAGCATGGATGCAAGTCAGTCTCAGTCAAAAGGTTCAGTTCCTAACAGTCCAGACGACGACACGGGCCGCAAAAAGCTACCCCCGCGCCGTCGACGGTCATCGTTGAAATCAATGATGGAAGAGACCCCAGGTCTGCCCACGGAGCGTCGTGCATCGTTCACCGTCGCTCGGCGAAACTCCAGTGGCCTGTTCAAGTTGTTACGGTCAGGTTCGACGGTGGGACTTTCGGAAGGCGATGAGGTCGAAGGAGGGGGTGATGACTCGAGTTCAACACACCCATCGAGTGGTCCTCGCAATGAAACTGATGCCAATGCTGGTCGAGCCCATGGAAACGGTAGCGAAGATCGAGACAAATCCGAAGCCGCGGACACCGATTTCGGCAAAAAAATCGCGGTTCTCGACCACGACATTGTGTTTTGGTAAGCGTTCGTGACCGAATAACCTGTGTTGGGACGTGGAATAACCGATTGGGCAAATCTACAACTTTTGTTGCATGACAGGTTCGGTGACCTGAATTATCGGCTACAAAAGAAAATTCAAAATGAGGTAGCCTTCGCCAAGATATTCGATGACACGTGGCAAGAGCTCTTGTCCATTGATCAACTCAATATTGAGAGAGCGTGTAACCGTGTGTTCGCCCCGTTTCGTGGCGTGAACCCGCATTATGGCGAAGGTAGTTATGGAATTGCCGTCATTGCAAGATAGCTGTTCATTCACTACATCTCTTTGTTGTTTAGGGCGAGGCAAAATGCAAAGTGACAGTAAGTTGCGTCGCCTGGAGCAGAACTCAAATGCGATGGAAAAAAGTCTCATGAAATGGACGGAAGGAGTGCCGTCGTTCACCCCAACTTACAAGTATCGGCCGGGCACTGGAAAATATGATCTTCGCGGAACGCCTTGGGATCCAAATTCCAAAGGTGGAAAGATGCGGTGCCCCGCGTGGTGTGATCGAATTCTTTGGCGTGCACCCCAGGATTACGTGGTGCAGCACACATACAAAGACTGCGCTGCTCTCGTTCATTCTGATCATAGGTACGATTCAGCGGTACACATCGTGCGTTCTCACACCGTTCCGTTCAAAAATGTGGAACACTTCTCTTAGGCCGGTCGGCACCCGTTTGACCGTGCGCACGGATCAAAGCCAGCGGCTCACCCCGCGCGTCGCGGTTGCAGCTAGGAAAGGTATTGACCGCCTCGAGAAGTTCTTAGCCGCCCTTGGCCGCGCATCCCCGTCAAGTCCACGGTATGTTCAGCCGTAATGCGTGAAAACACATTTCTTTGATTCAGAACTAATCCCTGTGATGATCATGACAGATCATTGAAAACTGGCACCAATTCAAATACAGCTGCAGTACGCTAACCACGCTCACTGCCAACGTATTTCTGTGTATTCTGATTGTGTGCTTCATGTATCGTCCAGGCCGACGACGAACTTTCACGGGAAGAAGAGTTGAAGTACTTCGCCAGAAACATCTCCCTGGTCGTACTGAAGCCGAGCGAACTGCGGGCGGAGCTCGAGTTGGCGCAAGCAAGCGTTATTTGGGCCTGGAGGGTGCCTGCGTGCTTGGCTCAAATTGAGGATCTGCTTCGTGACTCCGTACAGTACAAGGTAGACTACATTCCCAAGTACAAACAAGCGCAAGTCACCATAGCAAGTGCATTTTCTGCATTCTTCAAGTCCACGGCAGTCAACGTCGATCTGCTTCTTGACGAAAAAGACAATGCAAACGACCAGGAGAATCCTTCAGAAAAGGTGATGATGTTGTGCGTGTGTTGCGCAAAATTTAATTGACGTCTAAGCAAAACACTGCTTCTGTTCTTGTTTTAGGAGTCGCGTGCAGCGTTGGGCAGCACTGATAGTTGGCGTCAAAGCCGTGCATTCATCGTCGAAAAGATTGCACATTTACGAGCGAGTGTCGAATGTGGAAAAAAGTGTAGTCAAGGTCTTGATTTCTTGGCTGCCAGCTTTGAAAAAGCCTCTGAAGATTTACGGCGAGCCGTTCAAGCTGCGAAGACGCTGCTCAACATCGACTTTATTGCTGAGCCCGAGTCTGATAAGTTTCTGGATGCTATTCACGATGTGTTCCTCGAGTTTTGGTCCGATTTCGGCACTGCACGCAAGCTGTTTACAGACAAGGTGGCTAGTTTGGACAAAGCATCTGCTCAATCAGCAGACAAGCTCAGTACGTTGCTTGGACTGAGACTTGGTGTCGATATTGTCGTCCTTCATGCATGCTGTGGTTTTCGCAGGTGGCCTAGTCGACGAGAAATACTCTGCGATTACTGTGTCTTCACAAGAGTTGCAACATTGTCAGACACAGTTGCACTTGGCTGACACCGCAGCTGCTAAAGGCAAAGAAACGTTGCTGCGGGAGCACAACACTGTATTTGACGATTGCAAACCGAATATTAGCAGCATTTTGATACATCGAGAAGACTTCAAGGCGCAATTGATGGAAGAAGCAAGAGAAAAAATCCCCATTAAGTGGAAGAGCAACAACCGATTGATCAAAAAGCAGGGGAAGCACATGTATTTGTTTACAATCCCATCACATTTAAAAGAATCGTTTGGTGCTGCGCATATTCACGAGGGAGATCAAGTACTCGCGGTAGAAGGGATCTCATGTGTTGGTGTACCGTACAAGGACATCATCAGCAACATTGAGCGCATGTACCTGAACGATGATGATCCGTTCCGAGCCCTGAAGCAAAAATCATCCGCCAATGCACGCAAAGTGACAACTTCCGATATTCGGCTACTGGTTTGTTCGATCTTATTCTCATCTGTCTAACATGGCGTTGCCAGTGACGGTTTTGTTTGCTGCACCAGGAATTCTCCTTCGGTTCCCGCGAAACAGCTGCACGCGACGTACGCAATGTGCAAGAGTGTGTTGCTCCCCCTTCTCTGTTGATTTATGTGTGTGTTCTTTGGTGTACGCTTCAGGCTGTTTGGCTGTCGATCGACCATAGCCAGAAACTGCACACACGGCACTTACAACGCATCGAGGAGATCAATGCATCTCACGATGACCTTGTCGCAGACTTAATTACGACGCTCAAGAAAGCTGAGCGAGAATTGCGAATCGTGTCCGGAAGACGGACGAGACAAATCAAGTCCTCTTGGGACGTTCTGGTGTGTACTCGCTCCTGTCACCATCACTGCGGCATTCTGGTTAACTGCGTGGGTTGATTGCAACAGGTGAACACTCTGTTCAAGATGATTCCGAAGTATGAAGATAAAATTGCAGACCAGATTCGCAGTTTTGAACAATATGACACCAAGGATCGAATTCAGAGATTCATCGATGCCGATGCAGTAATGTGTGATCTGGTCGGCTTTCCGAACAAAGTTCTCAGTCGAGTTGCGACAGCGTCACCGCGCTCTACGCTAAAGTTCGCCCCCCCACAAGATGCCAACAGCTATTCGTATCCTTTGCGACAACCGCTGATCTTTCAGGTAAGGTTGTCGTGCTCAGGAAGAGGGCTACCAAGCCATCATTTCAGATATAAAGCATCCTTTCACACCTTTCTGTGTAGGCTCATTATAACGGCCTAAGTTCAGTGCGGTTTCTATTGGATCGCCTAAAAGACACTGGGACTCAATTGAAGCGGCTTCGAGACTATTTTCTCGCACGGGTGGTTCGTTACCGTTGTTTGCTCACGTTGCCGCAGGTGAAGCAGCTCACTGTGCTGTATCCACTCTAGGCAAGCACACAGCAGTTTTTGAAAAAAATTGATGCGTGCTGTCTTGCACGACGAAACTTGCTTGAAGGCGGCTTTGGCGATGGAGGCAAACTTGGGTCGCCGCATTTCCCGAAAGTGTCCAAAGTGTTTCACTGGTATCATCAGTTACGGTTGTGCACAACTGGATACGAGCATCTTGGGTACTCTCAAGCTGCTCTAAAAATATCCCATTTGATGGAAACGTTGACCAAGGCTCTTGAAACGTTTGACCTGCACCTCGTTAGCATCCAACGAGAATTCTGTGACAAGCAAAGCAAGTATGCCCGTGCGCTTCAGCAACGGCACATTGCACAACGCAAGGCTGCCGACGAAGGTGGACTTGTGCACAAATCCTCGACCAACTTGGACGACTTCGAGTACTTTGAATATCTCAATGCACAAGAGGTACAAGACCTGTGTGCGAAGCAGTTAATGGAACACGTTCAGCGGTATGAGGTATTCTGGCGCATAAAGTTGGAGGCAATCATTAAAACGGACCTCTTGGCCGTGCTGATCACCGGGGCCGATGCTGACACACTCGCAAAAACTACAACCGCGCGGCCGGAGGTTCCCCGCTTCGACATGGGGACGCCCAAAGACGAAGACAAAGGGTCTGATGAACCAGACAGGAAAGTCAAAATATCCAAGCGTGCCGCTGCTGTCAATGATGAAGAGTTTTTGCAAGCGCAGGCTTTGTACGAGTGTGCCGGTGCGCGATCGTCGTCGTTGCTGTCTTGTAACCGCTGTTGCTATTCTTACACGTATGTGACGTTGTCACTCAGTTGCTCGCTCGGAACAAATGGAAACATTGCAATTGCACGTGGACTCACTGATCGAGTGCGAGCAAGCGCACGTTACAGAACTGGAGGTTCCCACCTGCATGTATGGAGTGTGAGTCTCGACTTGTGATTAACGCCGGACTTTATGCACACAACACAGGAACTCTTGCAGAACCGAGGACCACTGGAAAACATTCGCTTCTCCTTCTCCCTTCAGTCCCAGGCCAACAAGTGCTTTTTCAAACTGTATCTGCAGAGATTAGATGCTTGGAATCGTGAGCAGGTTCGTTCAGTGTTCATTGCTCTTTTGTGTCAGCCATGTCTCTGAAGATAGACCGCGTTGCATGTCCGATGTAGTTGGAGGGACGCAAGAGCGTGCTTCGACGATTGACACGATGCAGTGTACAAATCCAGGTACTTGAGGTTATGTTGATGGACGTGTGCGGCCTTCCAATAATAACATTTGTGGTCTGTTGAATAGGATGCTTCACCGATATCGGTTGTAGAAACATACAAAGATAACTTGTCTTCGCCGGACGACTATTTGCCAATGATGGCTCAAATAGCAAAACGTATCTCACAACATTTATCCACAACTGACGAGAAGACACTAACATTCGTGAACGCATTCTCGGAATCTGTGACCGCTTTCCAAAAAGTGGTTTTCGCCGGCATGGCGCGCCGTCGGGCTGCCGCTCTACTTCGAGCTCATGGCCATTCTCGTCTCAATGAAAATTTGTTGCGTTTAGCCGTTGCGGCAAGCAAGCATGGATCATGCCAGGAAAATACAAACGTATCCGGACCATGTCGTTTCGCGGACCAACGCCTTTCCAAAGCGTTCTGTGGGTACGCTGCAATTCTGTGTGGCGTACCCGCATACTTTTTGTGCAACTGACTGTGTTCGTTTGACAGCTACATCGAAAGCCAGCTGACAAGTGTTCGGGAAATCATCTGTCATGGTTTGGTGACCAAAACTGTTGGAGCTTCCGCAAAGCAACGAGTTTTGGTGCTCACATCAACACCTCATCTCGTGTACATGGTGCCGGACACTGGTGAGATTAAAGGAGATATTGACTGGTCCGAGACCATTTACGCCAAACTTGTCGAAGGAACGAGTGGCCACTTTAAGGTGCGAGCATTTTCAACGACCGCACCTAGTGATCATGCGCACAATAACTCTCTCTTGTGCTTATAGGTGTGCACACCTGACCGAACGTTCAATCTCTCAGCAGATGATGGCGAAACTTGCGCAACAGATTGGGTGATTCGAATCAACAATTTGGTACGGATCTTGTGTGTTCTGAGGTGCTGCGTTTTCATGCTAATGATAACTGTGCTCAACGCAGGCCATATCCAAGTACGGGAACTTGAAACCCGAAGCCGTGGACGGAGGGCGCTTGCAAGCTCGGTTCCGCAAGTGGCAGTCGTTTGCGCTTGGAGAGGAAGCCACTCTCTCCGTTTAGTACTCGAGTACGGTTTTTGCACTATCATGATGCATTGCCGCGGGAGAAGTCTGTCGCTCAGAGTGCCACAAACTAGCCTGAGAGGTCGGTCATTTAGGGGAGCGGAAAAAAACAGCCCCCTCCCAGCACCACAAAGCCGAAATCGACTCGAGTTGTAGATCCCTTTCAATGAGTAGTGTTGACGACGCCGACACGAGGTAACAATGCAAGTAACCGATAACCGTCCATTCCGCCACCATAACATTTATGGCACAACAACTGACCGCATTCACCATCAAGAGCTCAAATTTGCTTGTGCCAGAAGGGATGAGAGCTTGGCGATCTGCGATTTACCGATTGCGACCAGGCGTGTACTATCGTTCAATTGCGCTTCGAGATTTGCAATGTTCCTACACAACGATACAGATTCAGTTGAACGAGATACGGAATCAAAATCATAGCAACTCGTTGGCACTTACGCGTCGCGCTCCTTTTGAGCTTTGGCAACCTGTTTCAGCTTTTTCGCCAAAAGTTTTACTTTTGTTTCCTCTGCCAGCAGCAATTCTCTTAACGTTTGCGTATCGTGCGCGCTGCTGCTGCGCACTGCTTGGATTATCGCGAGGTCGGTTCTCTTAATTTCGCTCAATCTATCGTCTTGCTGCTGCTGCATCGATAAGAAAGAACGCTTCAGCTTATCGATTTCAATTGCCTTGGCACGTTCCTTTTTCAAAGTCGTTGCCATGTGAGCGAGTTCGGCCTTTTTCAGCGACAAATTGAACGTAGAGATTAGTTGAGTTCATGTCCACGATACACAGCCTGTCGAACACACCATCAGTTCGCGTTTCTCCGACTCCAGTTTCTCAACTTCCGAGCCTTGCCGTTTTGCCAGATCATCTTCTGCAGTCTGAGCGCGTTCCAGAGCCTGCTGCAGTCGTTGTTCAGTAGTCTGCAATACACATCATGAGTCATGAACCAAATTCTCAAAGTTCAACCAACACTGATTCAGAGGTACCTTCAAGCGCAGCTCCGTGGACTCATGGACATTTTGAAGGTTGTCAAGGGTGTTCTCGAGTTCTTGGTTCTCCCGTTCGAGCAACGCGTGGTCCTCGACAACTCTTTCAACATTTACTTGGCCTCGCAAGCTTGCCGCAGTGGCCTTTTGAAGCTCATTAGCTTGTGCCCGCTCTGCCATCAACCTTTCATTTTTTGCCTTAAGTGCGACGGACATTTCGTATGTTGCTTTTAGCTTGGCAACAACCGCATCGTATCTTGATCGCGCTTCAGCAGCAGCGGACTGAGCTGCTTGTTCGGATGCCAGCAAGCGATTGTTCAGGTTCGCCTCTGACTGCTGCAACTCTGTGAGTCTTTCTGTGAGTTCTTGGGCTTCGCTCTCCGCCTGTGTCTGAGCAGCCGTCACTTCTGCAAGATATTTTGACTGCGTCTCCTTGTTGTCGTCAACCGCGCTGACATCAGGCATTGCTTTCGTCAATTGAGCGACAGAAGTTTGCAGAGCAGCATTGGCTTCTTTGGTTTCATCCCTGTCCTGGCGTGTGGAGTTTAACTCGTGCACCAATTCTTGTCGTTGCAATTCAAACTGTTCCACTGCGGCTTCAAGCTGACGAGAATGAATTTTCTCAGATTCTTGCAGTGCACTTGCCAGGGCAGCTTCGGCGCGGACGCTGGCTTCCGCGCGCTGCTCGGCAGCCGTGGCAGCTTCGCCTTCAATGAGCTGGCGAAAGTGTTGTTCTTGCTCAAACAGTTTGCTTTCACTGCTGGTTTCCAATATGTGCACCTTGGACTGCAATTCCTCCTGCATTTCGGCTCGCAAAGTGTGCAGTTCTTCACTTTGGCGACTTTGCAGCACTTCGTTCTCTTCAGTAGCATCTATATTGGCCTTCCTCGCGGACTGGAGCTCCGCAGCTAAGCACTCCATCTCTTGATGATGCGCCGAGGCCTCACTGCGGGCAATCGCCTGAACAGCTACCATCTCATTTCGCTGCTTCTCCACACGAGCTTCGTATTCTCCGATATTACTCAATGCTGAGCCGCGAGAAGTTACCGCTGCAGAAAGCGCTTGCTCCATTTCACGTTCGTGTTCCCGCAATTGAAGCACTTCAGACTGCAAAGACTGTATCAGTTCAGTTTCTTTAGCCACATGGTCGCCTTCACGCTGCGCAGCCACTTCATGAGCTGCCGCTGTAGCCTGCTCGGCAGAACTCAGCTTTTGTTCCAGCGCTGCAATCTCTTCCTGCACGCTATGCGCAAGCTGATCTTTTTGAGAAGCCATATCCTCAACTCGTAGCAACTTTCCGGTTGCTACAGCCAAGTCATTTTCTGCCGTGGCAACGTGTTCCTGCAATGCTTTCTGGGCGGCAAGATGGGTACTTGCAGACAACTCATGCTCATCCGCCTGTTCACGTAGCTGTTCTTCGAGTGATCGGCGATTACGTGCAGCATCGGCTTCCACCGCGTGCAACGTGTTCAAAGCTTGTTCTGAAGTAGTTTTCAGAGCATTAATCTCGGTCGCATAATCGTGCGAAATATTGGCTTCGGCTTTGCTGAGGCGATCTTTCGAACGCTCGATCTCTTCGTCCGCTATCGACAGCTTCGTTGTTAACTCAGTGCGGATACCACATTCACGTTCCAGTTCAATGGACATCGCAGCAGTCTCCTCGTGCAAGGACTCCCATTGTTGCTGCAAGTTATCCCTGTCGTTCCGCGTTTCGAGCACGGCACGTGACTCAACCTCGAGTTTCTTGGCTAAGTCGTCAATTTCTGTAGTGAGGGCCTCCAGCTTGCCTTCTTCAAGCTCTGATGCCGAGGCTCGTGCCTCGGACGCCTCAGACCTTGCTTGAACAGCGGCTTCTTCCAGGGCATGAAGGGCGGCTTCGTGCTTGGCACAGAGCCGTTCTTGCTCTTTTTTGGCAGAGTGTTCCGATTCAGCCAACTCGTCTTGAGCCGCGCGCTGTGCTACTTGGGCTTGGGCAAGGCTCGACTCGAGGTCCGAAACTTTGAGCGTGACCGATGCTTGACGTTGCTCCAAATCATGATGTGCAACTTCAAGGGCTTGCTTCATAGTTTCGAGTTGTTCCGCAAATTCGGAGGACACGTTGCAATGTTCTGCTTCCAACTGCGAAGAAACTTCCGTCAATTTTGCCGCAGATGCAACTTTGGCCTCGTCAAGTTCGCCAGAAAGTGCCGCCACTTCGTCTTGCGTTTCGCGGAGCAATCTTCGGTGCTGTTCTGCTTCCTGGTCCTCTCTCAAACGATAGTTGGCAAAAAGCTGCTTTTCGTCGTCCAGACATCGTTGGATGGCATTTTCGTTGATTTTCGCGTCATCCAGTTCAGCATTTGTATCAGACCACTGCTGTCGTGCTGCTCGTAACTGCTCCAAAAGTTCTTCTTGGGACTGCTCGCCAGATGTCTGAGATGATTCGTGCAGCCGCTTCAAGGATTCCAATTCCGTGGACAGCTCTTCAATCCTCATTTGCGCCGACTGTGCGTCCCTGACCTTGGCGTCAACAGCTTCTTGCGCGCTTTTTAACTTTGAAGAAACGTCGAGCAGAACACCTTCCTGATCTTCTTGCTGAGATTCGTATTGTGCCAATTCACTGAGCTCCGCGTTCAACTCCACTTCCACAACAGACAATCGTTCCTGAAGGATTTCATTTTCCCGACGCGCAGCGGTTTCTTCAGTGTCAAAATGGAGTCTGGCTTCCTCGGCTTGCTTTTGGGTCTCCACCAGCTTTCTTTCGAGTTCAGCGATGGCCGTTTTTTGCCCGTCGGCAACAGCCAGAGATTCTTGGCGGTGTTGGCGTTCTGCTTCCAGCCGAGCACGTAGGTCCTTGCGATCATTTTCCCAGTCATTTTCGAACGCAGTGAGTTGCTGAGAAATCTCGGCGATTCTTTCATCCCGTTGTACAATAGTTAGTTGGGACGTGGCCAGTTCCTGCTTCTGCTCCTGCAGAACCTTGTGCTCAGCTTGCTGCAATACTTGAAGTTCGTTTTCCAACGTTTGCTTCTCTTCTTCTAAATGCGACACCTTCGCTTGAAGATTTTGAGCAGCATCTGCTACTTCGGTGGAAGTCGGGGTGGTGTCGGTCAACGTGCCGCTGCCAGTAGTCGCTTGCGCCTCGTCCAATTCCCGTTTGCATTGTGTATATTTGACGGTCAGACTCTTGTATTTCGGGAGCAGTATTTTTAGGTTTTTGGTTGCAAGTTCAAGCTTGTGTTGCAGCGACTCTATCTGTGACTCCTGTTGCTTGAGCTGACTTTGCTTTGTCGACGAAGCCGAAATTTCCTGTTTCAGCTGAGTGGTCAACCCCTTCTGCAACTCCACAATATGTGTTTTTAATGCTGCCACATCGCTGCGATTCGCGGAAGCGAGACGCCGGAGCTCTGCTGCCATGTTCTCAGCGTCTCGGCGAGCTAAACACGCAGCCACATTCGAACTCTAACAATAGGCCCCGGCCACGAACATTTACAGTCAAACGAGTTCGTCGACCCTTGGTCAACAAAGGGTACCCACCGGAAATTTACCCACGCACATCAAACAAATTGTGACAGTACACTGAAAAGTGCTCACTCAGTGAGTATTTACGCACTCCGTGTGCCGTCTGCATGGTCTGATTGCGTCAAATTGCGCGCGTGGCTGCACCGTTTCACGCATTTCAGGGCATGGGGGCAGGACACTGGAGTACAGTCGTTGATAGTAGTTGAGATACTTGATAGTCGACGAAGTGTCATCGATAGGACCGGACAAAATAGATACCACAACACGGCGCTCCCAGGAAACCACTGCAACACAATATGCAACCGCA